>Ga0302311_10000269_pt1 | contig 65840 bp, 50 predicted proteins | sample III_Palsa_N1_3_FD_200449 | JGI IMG/M metagenome (GOLD analysis project Ga0302311, IMG submission 200449) | Peat permafrost microbial communities from Stordalen Mire near Abisko, Sweden - III_Palsa_N1_3 | ecosystem: Environmental > Terrestrial > Soil > Palsa > Peat permafrost | place: Sweden... | reverse complement strand
CTGGATGCTCATCGCGTTGGGCAGTTTGAGCACCTCGTTGTTGAACGTCGGCAGCCAGGTGCCGAAGCTCTGTTCGATCAGCACATACAGGAAGGCGGAGATCAGGAACACGTAGACCAGCGGGCGCAGGAACAGCTGCAGCATCTCCTGCAGCGAGCCGCGCATCGAGTTGGCCTTCTCGCTGTGTGCCGCCGATTCGTCCAGTTGCGAGCTCGCCAGCAGCACGATCACCAGCGCGCAGATCCCAGCGAGCAACCAGTAGACATGCAGCCAGGACGGGTTCGACGGGTCGGCATGGTCGATGAAGGCACTGAAGATCCAGCCGCCGGCGAGCACGCCGACCATGAAAAGGCCCTCGATGGTGTTGGTCAGCCGGCCGTGTTCCGCCTTGTCGCGGGTCAGCAGTCCGATCGAGGAGTAGACCGCGACTTTGGTCAGCGCAAACGAAATGCCGATGCAGGTGAACAGCAATTCGGTGGTGTGGAAGCCCGGATACAGCGGCATCAGCATGCACGCCGCGCCGACGATCGCCAGCGCAAGCATCATGGCTCGCCGGTAGCCCAGCAGGGGCAGGAACGAGGCGACCAGCAGCGAGGTCACCGCGATGGTCAGATCCTTGAACAGTTCCAGCAGGCTGGCCTGTGGCTTGTCCACGCCGAACGTGTGGATCGCCTGCAGGATCACCGTGCCGACGCTGTTGAGCAGGATCGCGAACACCATGTAGATCAGTGCCAGTGCCGCGATCATGCGCAATCGGTTCATGGACGCCTGCTTCGTGTGAGTTCGCGGATTTCGCGGATGAAGAACGATCTGCGTCGTCTCCGGATGTACTTCAGCTCATTTATGCGTATCGAATCGGGGTGTGTAATCACAGTGTGCCGAAAAATGATATCGGTATCAATCCGTGCTGACGGTATCGTCCAGGGCAGGACATCCTGCGGTAAATCGCAGTGACGGCATGCCGCAGTCATGCTCGGGGCATTGATCGGCGGACTCACCTCGTGATCCTATGCAGGCTTGGTGATCGGGGCTTCCCCGGACGGGCAAATCCTGGAGGCGTGCAGGTTTGCAGCCTGAAAGTCGCGGCCGCCCAGCCGCCGGCTCGACGGCATCAAGGAAGCGGTCACAGGCCGATGAGGATGGGTCTGCGATCTGACGTTGCCAACAAGAGGGTCGGGAATTGAGTCGGACTGGCAAGAAGCAGGTAGACAAATTGCACTCGACCGGACCGACCATGGCCGACCTGGCCGAGCTGGCCGGCCTGTCGAAGATCACCGTGTCGAGGGCCTTGAGCGACAGTCCGCTGGTCAATCCGGAAACGCGTGAGCGGATTCGCGAGCTGGCACGGGAGCACGGCTACAAGCTCAATATCAGCGCCCGGAACCTGCGTCTGCGCCGTAGTCACACGGTAGCGGTGATCGTCGAGATGAAGCCGTCCTCGGATCGCACGATGTTCGATCCTTACCCCTTGGGATTGCTCGGCGGCATTTCGCAGGAGTTGACGGCGGCAGGCTATAGCGTGCTGCTGACTACGCGACAAGGCGCCAACGCCGCCGCCGTGCAGGCAGCCGACGGGCTGATCCTGCTCGGTCAGGGTGTGCATCAGGATGCGGTGCACCGGTTCGACAAGCTGGGCGTGCCGATGGTCGTGTGGGGAGCTGGCCTGAAGGACGACTCGCATGTGGTGGTCGGTAGCGACAACCGACTTGGCGGCGCGGTGGTGGCTGATCATTTCTTTGGCCTGGGCCGACGGCGACCGGTATTCATCGGCAATCCCAGTCACCCCGAGATCTATGACCGCCTGAATGGTTTCGTGGATGCGCTGGGGGTGCATGGCATCAAGCCCCTGCTGATGCGGCGCGATGAGTTCACCCCGGACTCCGGGACCGATGCGGTGCGCTCCCTGCATGCGCGCTGGGTCGATTTCGATGCCATCTTCGCCTGCAGTGACTTGCTGGCGATGGGCGCCATCCGCGGCATCCAGGAAATGGGTCGTTCCGTGCCGGGCGATGTCTCGGTCGTGGGTTACGACGACATGCCGCTGGGGGCCAGCTTTCTGCCGCCGCTCAGTTCGGTACGGCAGGACTGGCAGGAGGGCGGCATCCTGCTGGCGCGCAAGGTGCTGGCGTTGATTCGGGATGAGCCGACCGAGTCGGAGATCCTGCCCGTGAGCCTGATCGTCCGCGCGACCTAGACTTCGGCGGCAGGTTGTCCTGATGCGGGCTGGGCATTCTGTCGCGCAGGCGAAACGGCCGTAACAACGCGTCTTCATCGATCAGGGCTGCCGCAGCGACTGCGGTCTGGTCGCTGTGCCTTAGTGTCAATCCTGCCCCGAAAGCGCCTCGTACTTTAAGTGTGCTCGGTGAGCTCGCGGGTCATCGCGACACGACATTTGTCCCGACTGTTTCTGCCTGATCGTGCGCCGGGCAGCGCGCATGTCGTGGCGACGACGGCTGCCTGCGGAGAGGAATGGATGTGCATCCGCAGCAAATGTTATCGGTATCTTGATACCGATAACATTTGCTGTTAGGTTCGCGCCAAGATCTGTCAGGGGGCGGGTCGAAACACTGCGATCCATGCGTGTGCCAGTTGGGAGGGGATGCTTGTCACTGGGGAAATCCATCATTCGAGATCAAGCATGGCCATGCCGACCCAAGGCGTTGTCACGGGCGGCTAACGGCCGGGTTCACCGGTTCCCATGAGCGGCGATCATCCACACACGAGCCCGAAGGCTGCACGACGTGTCGACTTCGCGGGGGAAGCGGCGCATCCCGACGGGTTCGATAGGCCAATGGCAGATGCCGATACATGGCGGCTGAGCCAGTCGCATTGGCAGCCTGCCCACGCCGCGCGCGACGAGACCCTGTTCGCGCTCGCCAATGGGGTGCTCGGCATACGCGGCGGTTTTGAGGAATCCTCCAGCCCCACCCAGGGGAGCTTTCTCGCTGGCTTATGGGAACGCACGCCCATTCACCATCACGAACGCCACTTCGGTTTTGCACGTAACACGGACACGCGCCTGCCCGTCGCCGAGGCGACGGCTATACGCATCCGTCTGGGTGATCTAAACATCGACCCGGCGCAAGGCGAAATACTCGCGTTCAAGCGAGAGCTCGATCTGCGTGCAGGAAGGCTGTCCCGCCTTCTGCGCTGGCGCACCACCCAAGGGCATACGTTCGAACTCGAGACAGAGCGCGTGGTGCCGATCGCGCACCCGGGTCTGCTCGGCATCCGCATGCGCCTGCGCTCGGTCGACTATGCCGGCCCGGTGGCCTTTGAGTCATCGATATCCGGCGATCGGGCGGCGGCGGCGCAGGGTGACGATCCACGCTTTGGCGCCGGCAGCGGTCTGGTCTTGCACGTATCGCATACATTCGCCACGGAAGACGAGGCATGGCTTGCGCAACACACCGGTGAAAGTGCGATTGGCGTGGTCTGCATGCAGCGCCATCGGGTCAGCGGGCTCGCTTTCTCCAGTGCCGCAGCGGACGCTGGATGCGTGCAGCAGAGCTATACCGGGCATCTCGCTGCAGGCGATGCGGTGGTGATCGAGAAATTTGTCGCGTATGCGTGGAGCCAGCCGCAACAGGATATCTCCGCCGCCGCCCTGCATGTGCGTGCCGCGAGCGAGCTTGCCAGCGCCATCGACGACGGTTTCGACGCGTTGCTGCAGGCGCAGGCGCGCGATTGTGCCGTGTTCTGGGAAAGCGCCAGCCTTTCGATCGACAACGACCGGCGTAGCGAACAGGCGCTGAAGTTCAATCTGTTTCACATCTTTCAGTCCGCGGCGCGCGACGGACATGGCGGCATCGCCGCGAAGGGCCTGACTGGCGAGGGCTACGAAGGCCATGTGTTCTGGGATTCGGAGACCTTCGTGCTGCCTGCGCTCGCGCTCACCGCGCCGGCGCTGGTAAAGCCGAGCCTGCTCTTTCGCCTGCACACGCTCGATCGCGCGCGCGCCCACGCTCGCGAGATGAATCATGTGCGTGGCGCGCTGTATCCATGGCGCACGATCGGCGGTGACGAATGCTCGGCACATTACCCGAGCGGGTCGGCGCAATATCACATCAATGCCGCGATCGCTTTCGCGATCAAGCTCTATGTCGAGGCGAGTGACGATCGGGCTTTCCTCGCCGAGGGCGGTGCGGAAATGCTGATCGAGACCGCACGCATCTGGCTGCAGGTCGGGCATTTCAATCAGCGCCGTGCTGGTGCGTTCTGCATCAACGACGTGACCGGGCCGGACGAATACACCGCGCTGGTCGACAACAACTACTACACCAACCGGATGGCGCAGGAGCATCTGCGCTATGCGGTCGACGTGGTGCGCGAGCTGGCCGAGAGCTCGCCGGCGACTTTTGCCGCGCTCCAGGAGAAACTCGAGTTGTCAGAACATGAAATTGCCGACTGGACGCGCGCGGCCGATGCAATGTATCTGCCGCATGACGAGCGTCTGGGCATCGTCGCGCAGGACGACACCTTTCTGGACAAGCCGCGATGGGATTTCGCCGGCACTCCGCCGGAAAAATATCCCCTGCTGATGCACCATCATCCACTGACGCTATATCGGCACCAGGTGTGCAAGCAGGCGGATGCGGTGCTGGCGCTGGTACTCGCGGGCGGCAACGTCGATCGTGCCACCAAGCGGCGCAGCTTCGACTATTACGAGGCGATCACGGTTCACGATTCGACGCTGTCGGCGTCCACCTTCGCGGTACTCGCCGCTGAAATCGGTTACGCCGAAAAGGCGCGTGACTATTTCATGGAAGCCTTGCGTGTCGATCTCGACGATCTGCACGCGAACACCAGCCATGGTGCACACATGGCCGCCATGGCAGGAAGCTGGCTGGCCCTTGCGTGGGGATTCGGCGGCCTTCGCATCACGGCTGGCTGCATCGGGTTCGATCCGATCCTGCCACCGGGATGGCGTGGCTACCGCTACGGCGTGGTCTGGAAGAGCCGAAACATCACCGTTGCCGTGGACGCGCAAACGGTCCGTTACACCCTGACCAGGGGCGCACCGTTGAGCATTCTGCATGCCGGCAAACTACTGCCGCTGACGGAAGGCGTCACGCAGTTGCAGGCGCTGGACAGGCGACAGCCACTCATCGATGCGCCGCAACCTCCCGCGGTGGTGTTTCCGCGCGCATTCCAGGCGTTGATCTTCGATCTTGACGGCGTACTCGCCGATACCGCACATCTGCATCATGCCGCGTGGAAACGGCTGACGCAGGAGATCGGTCTGCCGTGGAACGAGGGTATCGGCGAGCAGCTCAAGGGTGTCGATCGCGCCGCCTCGCTTGAAATCGTGCTCGGTGAAGCCGCTGCCGGATACACGCGCGAGCAAAAGCAGCAACTTGCCGATCGAAAGAACACTTATTACCGCAAGGCCATCGAGACCTTTTCGGCCCGAGATCTTCTCCCGGGCGCGCTGGCAACGCTGAAGGCCGCGCGCACGGCCGGTTTGAAGATCGCCCTGGCGTCGGCCAGCCGCAGCGCGGGCGAGCTCGTCGAGCGCATGGGTATCGGTGAATTCTTCGATCACATCGTCGACGCCTCGACGATTGCGCGTGCGAAGCCCGATCCGGAAATTTTCCAGCGCGCCGCCGCGGCGCTGGGTGTCAACGCTGCCGACTGTCTCGGTATCGAAGATGCGCAAGCTGGCATAGCGGCAATCAAGTCTGCGGGCATGGCTGCCCTGGGCATCGGCGATGTACGGATATTGGGGGAGGCGGATGCAGTACTGCCCGATCTGGCGTCATTCAGGCTGGAGCACTTTGTCGAGCCGGACTGAGATCAGCGCTATCGCGGTGTCATCAATCGATAAATCAGAACGAAAACAACTTTGAGATGAAAACCGGTGTTCGAACACCACCTTGAGGAGGGAGTACCATGAATCACCCCGAACTAGTCAGACTGGCACTGGTGACCGCGATCACGGCGGCGCTCCCGCAGATGGTCTGGGCAGCCGGTCAGGATGCATCTGCGCCGACGGCGCAGGCCGATACCCAGACCAATACGGCGCCTGCCGCAAAGAAACAGCCCACTACTGGACTCAAAGACACCAAGTCCCTGCAGACGGTCGTCGTGACCGCCAATGCGGGCGGCGTCAAGAAAATTGACGCGAGCTACAACGTCGTCACCGCCGATCTTCAGCAGATCACGGACGCCAACCCGAAGAGCACCGCCGACCTGCTGAAGATCTCGCCGGGAATCTGGCCGGAATCCAGCGGCGGCCAGACCGGCGCCAACATCGAAATCGCCGGCTTCCCGGGTGGCGGCGATGCTCCGTTTTTCACCATGATGGTCAACGGCACCCCGCTGTATGGTTTGCCATCGCTGTCTTTCATGGACAGCAGCTCGCTGTTCCGTCTCGATGACACGATCCAGCGCGTCGAGATCGTGCAGGGTGGCCCCGGTGCCATCTTCGGTCCTGGCCAGATGGGTGCCACGGCGAACTTCATCTTGCGTCAGGGTACGGAGGTGCCGTCGGGTGACATCGGTGTGACTTACGGCAACGAAGGCTTGTATCGCGTGGATGGCTTTTACGGCTTCCCCATCGCGGAAAACTGGTACGGCAGTATCGGCGGCTTCTACCGCAAGTCCGATGGCGTACGCGATCCGCAATACACCGCCGACGATGGCGGTCAGTTGACTGCGACCCTGACCCACGACCTGGACAACGGTACGCTCATGTTCTGGGCGCGCGCGCTCGACGACAAGAACCAGTACATCACCCCGACGGCGTTGATCCAGGGCAGTGGTTCGAGCTACACCAGCTTTCCTGGCATCAATGCGCTGACTGGCACCTACTACAGCGATGCGATTCAGCACGTCCAGGTGCCAGGGCCTTACGGCAACATGTTGAACGCGAATCTTGCCAACGGCCGCGGCGGCAAGCTCAATTACTTCGGCGGCACCTACAGCGCCGATTTTGGCAACGGCTGGACGGTGGACGATCACTTTGTCGTGGGCGGCGGCCAGCTCAATACGAATGCCCTGTTTTCAGGTCCCAACCCGAAGCCGCTGAGTTACTACCTCTACGGCTGCAACATTGCGCAGCCTGCCGGTTTCTGCAATGGCGGCAAGGCGGTGGATAGCGACAACCTGGGTCTGCCGGCCGGCACCAACGTCCAGGCCAATTATGTCGGCGGCGGGGCGGTACCGCTCAATCAAAGCGTCATCCACCAGGGCTGGTGGTACATCCAGAAGGAGCTGCATACCTTCAACAACGATTTCCGGCTGAGCAAGGAACTCTTCGACGGTAATACCCTGACCATCGGATACTACTTCGCGCGTTCGACCGACAACGACAACTGGTCGCTCGGCAATCAGATGCTGATGACCAACACGAACAACGCCAAGCCGATCACGGTGAGCTATGTCCAGAATGGGCATACCTACTACGTCACCAACCCGCAGGGCTTCACCGACTTCAACGACAATTTCGATATTTCCGAAAATGGCGTGGCGACCAACAATGCGTTCTACCTTTCGGACTCCTGGAAAACCGGTCCTTGGCTGCTGGATGCTTCCGCGCGGTTGGAAAACATTCATGCGGTCCAGAACACCTGCAATTTCATGACCGTCGATCTGGATGGCAACCCGTACACCCTGTATGACAACAAGGTCTCGGTCTGCAACGGCACGTTTACGCATCTTGACTACAACAAGACCCATCCGTCGTTCACGGTCGGTGCGAACTACGAGCTGGCCGACAACATGAGTCTCTACGGGCGCGCCAACACCGGCGGTCATTTCGACGATTTCGACAATGGTATTCGTGGGACCAACGGCAATTTCTCGCCCATGGAGAAAATCCGTAACCTGGAATCTGGTTTCAAATACCAGTCGCCGGTTCTTTACGTTGATGCCAGCGTTTACTTCAGGAAGTTCACCGGGCTGCAGTACCAGGAAACCAATGGGGCTGGCGTTCCGATCGGCGGGATCTCAAATTACGGATCATCGACCAAGGGTCTGAATCTTAATGCCACCTGGTCGCCGATTGAAAACCTGAAATTTGCGTTGGTTGGCGATTATATGGATGGCCATTACACGAATTACAACGGCTGTGCGCAATACACCGATATCAATGGCGGTGTGGAATGTGTCGGCCTTGACGGTGAGCCTCTGCAGCGGCAACCCAAAGTGCGTTACATGTTTACGCCGAGCTACCGGATCGTGACGAGTTGGGGAGACATTACCCCATACGTTACCTATACCCATATTGGTCAGCGTTATGAAGATCAATCCGGACTGCAGCCGTTGGGTACGTACTACACCCTGGACGCCGGCATCGTCGCCAATTATCAGCGTAGCTGGCAGTTCACTCTGCGCGGAACCAATCTGACCAATCAGATTGGCCTTACCGAAGGCAACTCGCGGATCTTTGGTGTCAATACCGGTATCGGCGGCGTCATCATGGCCCGCTCCATCGAAGGGCGTGAAGTGAATTTGCAGGCAAAATATAGTTTCTAGGTCTCTTTACCTGCCTCGCTTGCAGTACTGGGTGGCCCGGATCGTTTCCCTCGACGATCCGGGCCATTTCGTTTGGCAACCTGGCGCGCTAAATTGGTACTTCATTATCGCCTTTTCGGCAGTGGCGCATTCCGCGCATCAACCCTCAATGAGCGGGAAACCTGCAGGCAAATGTCGATCTCGAACGAGTCGTTTTGACGATGAATCAATCAAGCCAGTTTGCCGATGGATACCCATGATTTCGTCCGCTGTCATTGAATCCCTGCGGCGCATCAGCCTGCTGTTGCAGGCGGGGGATTTCCGGGTTGCGCATGAGCAACTCGAAGCGGTGGTAAGCCAGAACCCCCAGTTCGCCGAAGCACGACGACTGCTCGCCGGTACCAAGCAGGCGCTTGGAGACGCCGCCGGTGCGGAAGCGACCTTGCGTGAAGCGCTTGCGCTCGATCCTGGTTGGACTCCCACGCTGGCAACCCTCGGCGAGCTTCTACTGAACAGCGGTCGGGCCGGCGAAGCCGAGCCCTTGCTGCAGCGAGCCTGTGCGGGATCGCCGCCGTATCCACGCGCGGCATTGGTGCTTGCTCGTTACTACAACGACACGCAGCGCCCGGCCCTGGCGGTTGAGGTGACTTCCCGCTTTTGCGCGAGCGGTCATGCAGATGCGGAGTTGGTTGCGCAGCATGTAGCCGGTCTGGCCACGCTCGGGCGTCAGGGCGAAGCCGTGGCCACGTTCCGCCAGGCGCTGGCGGCCGCGCCGGGGCATCCTCTCGCTGCTCATGCCTTGGCGATGGCCCTGGATGCAGCGAACCAGCCTGCCGAAGCGGAGCGCGTCGCCCGCCAGGCACTGGCACAGGGACAACCGAACGCGATGCTGCATTACACCCATGCCCGCAGCTTGACTGCGCTCGGCGATTTCGATGAGGCCGAGACCGCGTTGCGTGCCTGCCTGCGGCTCGATCCACGCATGCTGGACGCGCACAACCATCTTGCGCGGCTCGTATGGATGCGTACCGGCGACAGCGTTCAGGCTACCGCCTCGATGGATCAGGCCTTGCAGACGTTTGGCAATGACGATGCCCTGTGGGCAGCGAAGGCGGCCATCCTGCAGGGTGCCGGGGATGCGCGCAGCGCATACGCCTGTCTCGCTGTGCAGGCTTCACGTTCGGGTGCTTCGCCGGCGTTGCTGGTGCGGGCTGGCCTGGCGGCACTGGAATTCGATCCCGCAGCCGCGTTGGGCCTGGCCGAGCGCGCCTTGCGTGCCACGCCGAGCGACATGGGGGCACGCAAACTCCTGCTCGCCGCCCAGCTCGGTATCGGCGACGCTGCCGGCGCGTTACCTCATTGTGATGCGTTACTGGCCAGCACTCCTGACGACCAGTACCTCATCGCATTGCAGACAACGGCCTGGCGTTTGCTGGGCGATGCGCGTTACCACGAGCTTTGCGATTACCAGCGATTGGTCGTGCCGCAGCAACTCGAAGTGCCATCGGCATGGTCGGATCTGAGCAGTTTTTTCGCCGACGTGAAAAACAGTCTCGATCGTCTGCACCGCGCCCACACCCATCCGCTGCTGTTTCAATCCTTGCGCCATGGCACCGAGACCACCGAAGAACTGACGCGCAGTACGGATCCGGTGATCCAGGCCTTGTTCGAGGCTTTCGAGGCGCCCATCCGGCACTATCTGGAGCAGATCGGTCACGGCAGCGATCCGCTGCGTCGACGCAATAAGGGGGGCTGGCGCTTCAATGGCAGCTGGTCAGTACGGCTGCGCAACTCCGGCTTTCACACCAACCACGTGCATCCGCGCGGATGGATTTCCTCGGCCTGCTATATCGAATTGCCTGACAGCATGGTTGATAAGCGTAGCCAGGACGGTGTACTCACGTTCGGCGAACCCAGCATCGCTACAGCGCCGAGCTTGCCGGCAGAGCATGTGATACGTCCCGAGACCGGCATGCTGGTGCTGTTTCCGTCTTATTTCTGGCACGGTACCGTGCCTTTTTCAGGTGACCAGACGCGTCTTACGGTGGCCTTCGATGTGGTGCCCGATCGCCAATAGCTTGGTGCATCCAAGTGGATCGGCGTATCCGGTCTACGCCGTCACAGCATTGAAGGAGATCGAGATGCGCGGCTCATCGCTGTCGTGGGGTTCCACGAAGTGTTCCATCCAGCTTGGGAACAGCACCAGCAAGCCGGCATCGGGTGTCAGCTGGATATCGCTGTAGCCGTTCGGTACCGCGCCTTTCACGTAGCCATGAATGACCCCGGGTCGCGGATCGCGAAACACCAGCTTGCCGGAACCCGCAGGCACTTTCAGGTAGAAGCATCCCGACAGCAAACAACCCTCGTGCACATGCAGAAAGTTGAAGCCACCGCGGTCATGCATGTTGATCCATGATTGGAGCTGGAACGGGATATCGCGCACGCCCATTTCGCCCAGCGCGCTGGTGCAACCCGAAAGTATCGCTTGCCGTAGCGGCGCAAACACGGCTTGCTCCAGTACCGCCATATCCTCGCTGTTCCAGCCCTGGCGGTTGGTACGCCCTGCCGGTCGGGGGCTGGCAGCGCGCAGCGCCAGCACGGCAGCTACCCATTCCTGCAGCTGCGCTGTCGGCGCGGGCATCTGCGCCTGCCAGATGCGGGTCGGGAAGAGATCGAACGAGCGCAGTGCCGGCGCCACGGGAGGCAGCACCGTCGAATGGCTGGCCGACACGCCGGAGGTCACCGCGAAACCCGTCTGACTACTGCTGTGCGGTTCCCTGAAGGTGAAGCTGGAATTGCCCGCCATCCGTCGATTTCCTGTCTTGCCCGATGATTCCCATACTGCGCGCGAGTCCGCGTGGCCCGCAAGATTTGCCTGCGCGGTCAGCGTGCAGGCTCCGCGTCAAAGTGCAGGCCTGCGGTACTCGGTATCGGATGCGCTGCGGCTCCATGCAGCTTCGCGATGTATTCGGTGAAGAACGCATTGGGCCAGCCGAAATCCGCACGGGTGAATTTCGTGGGATCGTGAGGATCGAAGGATTCGTGCAACCGGTGGTCTCCCGGATCGCTGGCCAGCAGCATGGTCAGCACGCGTTGTTGCTCGGTTGGGTCATTCGTGGTGAATCCTTCGGCGAGAAGCCCCAGTGGCCAGATCATGCCCGGCGGCGTGTGCGGGCTGCCGAGTCCCGCGGCCAGCGGGCCCGAGTAGTAAAACGGGTTGGCGGGCGAAAGTACGAAATGCCGCGTGTTCTGGTAGATCGGATCGTCGATACGGACATAGCCGAAATACGGCGCGGCCAGCAGGTTCGGGATGTTTGCATCGTCCATCAGGTTCGCGTGATCGAGCCCGTCGACCTCATAGGCATAAATCGGCTTGCCGTCAGGGCCCTGCACGATGCCGTATTTCTGGATGCCCGCATGCACTTGCTGGCGCAGCTTCTCGGCGCGGGTCGCCATCGCCGGATCGTGATAGACCGCGGCAATATCCTTCAGCGCCGACAAGGCCTGTACCGCCATCATTTCGTCGGGGATCATGTAGTTGTAGATGCAGGGATCGTCCGAGGGACGAAAGCCGGTCCAGATCATGCCGGTATAGGCCACCGGATTGACGCCCGCCTCCTCGGTATCGGACTTGAAGCGGTAGCCGCTTCGATGTCGGTGATGCTGCTCGATCTTCATGACGTCGAGCACGCGCAGAAAGGCCTTTTTGACCTCGGGAGTGAACACCGATGCATCGCCGGTCACCCGGTAGTACTTCCATGCAAGCAGGATCGGATAGCACAGCGAGTCGAGTTCGAACTTGCGTTCCCACACCGTGTAGTCCTGCTTGAACGCGTTCGCATACGGATCGACGATCAGATATTTGGCCTGACGCTGGATCACGGCCTTGAACAGCGCACGGATCTGCGGATCGTGGGCGTAGTCCAGATAGGTTGCCTCGACCTGGACGCTGGAGTCGCGCAGCCATTCGGCGGGGATATCGCCGGTCCTCACGTAGGCGGTGCCGTCATCCGCCGCCACAATCTGGGTGCCGGTGTTGAGCAGGGCCGACCGCACCATCGCCTGCAAGGCCGGGTTCGGACTCTGGTACACGGCCGCCGCTGCGACGATCACCGCGGGCTGAACCACCAGCTTGCCGGACTGGCGCTGCTGCACCGCAGAGGCGCTCGTTTCGACCTGTGTCGCGACGGCTTGCCGCGGCACATACGCGGCGCAGGCGCACGCCAGGACCAGCGCTAGGCGATGCCCGATGATCATCGCAACGCCTCGATCGTCACCAGTTCGGACGAATCCGCCATCGGCAGGGCCACGGCAACGCCGGACTGCATCAACTCGCGCCCGTCGGCTTCGCGGTCGGGTGAGGAGTGATCCCTGAAATGCAGCCGATACCTGCGGTCGCTGTGCAAGCCGCGCAAGTTGAAGCGGAATTCGCCCGGTGTGGCCGCGCTGCCATGGAATGCGTAGAGCACGCCCCGGTCGTGGCTGGCATCGAAATATTCCAGTCCATCCCAGCCCTTGCAGTCCGGCCGCGGTCCCACGTGATACAGGTCGGCGTCGCGGATCAGCGGGCGCAGGGTCGACTTGTAGAACGCGATCTCCCTGGCCGCGGCGGCATGTTGCTGCGGACTCCAGCTGTTGCTGTCGATCATCACCGTAAGCCAGCCCATCATCCCGCTACGCAGCATGTAGCGGAAATTCTCGATGTGCGGCGTCGGCCATGCCTTCACATAGGCCTCGAGCATCGCCGGGGGCAATACATGGCTGGCATCGTAGAAAGCCTGCCGGTTGGATAGCGGGTCGTAGGAATCCACCATGGAAAAGTAATCGCCGTGCGCGGCGCTACCGAAGTCGACCATGCGGCCGCCGTCATTGCAGATTTCGAGCATCAGGCCCGGGTGCGCAAATCGCAGACTCGTCTGAATCTCGTAGTACGCACGCGTGGCGTGCAGGCTGACATCGGTCGAATTGGAACCGTCGACCCAGAGGAAATCATCGTCGCTGTAGCGCCGGGTCCTGGTGGGATCGGTTGGCGCGTGCGGATGATCGCTGCGCGCGCAGCCCTGGGCGACGACGTAACCATCGTGCTCAAGCACATCGACGTGATAGTCGCGCACGATGCGATTGACCTCGTGCGTCGCCCAGGCTTGTGCAGCAGGTACTCCCAGGTCGATGGTGATGCCCTTGAACTCCGCAGGTTTCCAGCCCGCTGGCGGATCGGTGGTCAGCCAGTCGCGTACACGTGGATCGGCGACGCTGAGTGCGCCATGCTGCGTGCTCGTGCCCGCCTGCGCCCAATCGACCCAGAGGCCGAACTTCAGGCCGCGGCTGTGTGCATAGTCTGAAATCGCCGCAACGCCGTGCGGAAATTTCCGCGGATCCGGATACCAGTCGCCGACCGCGCGAAACCAGCCGGCATCGAGGTGAAACATCTCGAAACCCAGGCTGCTTGCATCGTCGATCATGTGCCGGGCCTGTACGTCGGTAATCGCCATCGCGCTGCCCCAGCTGTTGATGGTCACCGTCGGATAGGCGGGATCGCGTAAGGTGGCGGGATCGTTCAATACCTCGCGCACCCAGCGCCGCAGCGTGTTGCCGGTATCGTCCACGTCGCCATTGCTGGTGCCGACGAACATGGTCGGCGTGCTGAAGGTTTCACCGGGTGCCAGGCGTGTGCGAAAAGGGCCAGGTTCGGGATTGAGGCCCGCCACGCCTTCAAGCACATCGCCGTGCCGTTTCAGCTCCATCGCGATGCGACCGCTGAATTCCACTCCGACATACCATCCACGATTCGTGGAGCCCGCATCGCGGACCAGGAAGTACGGGATGATTTCGCGCGGCTCGCCCGCAGGCGGATGCGCGTACGTACTCGATGCGCCATGCCAGTGATAACCCTCGGTGATCGGCACGAGATGTGTCCCGACGGGCGGCGCTTCGCCAGCGCCCTTGTCGATCCACAGTTGCTCCAGCGGCTGGTTCGCAGCGATCTTCCATGCAAAGCGAAAGCTGTCCTGCAACGGGATCCAGACCTCGTGCGTGCCGGGGTTTTCGATACGGATCACGTGCTCGATCGGACCATGCCGCGCTGCTGCGCGCCATTCCCAATAAAGCCGCAAGCCGGTAGACCGATCTCCATAGGCGAGGCTGGCGGAATCGTTGCGGATGCGGCTGGCATCAGGGTCGAATCGCCAGTGCAGCGGAACCGCCACGCCATCGACCGTCGCGCTGGCGATAAAGGTTTCGGCATCCATGCCTTGCCAGCCAGCACCGTCGGTGCCTGTCAGGCGCAGCACCTGCGGGACAGACGCCGCGGATTGCAGCGTGATCTGATTGTCCGCATTCCCGATCAGGATCGGTGTGGACGCATTATCGGCGCCAACGTGCTGCGTAAAGATCAGGCCGAGCGACACGCAGATCCATGCAACGGGCTTCATCGTGCGACCTGTCCTCGGGGCTCTCCGGCAAGGTTGCAGCGGTTCATGCCCTAGACGTCAACGCGTGGCAATCTGGGCGGGTTCGGTCGCCTCAGCGGGACTGCGCGCCGGTGGCGTCAGTACCAGTCGGAAGCAGCTGCCACCGCCCGCCACGCGGACATACTCCAGCGCTGCCTGATTGGCTTCGCTCATCTGCCGCGCCAGGTACAGGCCCAGTCCGGTGCCGTATTCGTGGGTGGTGTAGAACGGTTCGAAGATCTGCGCGGCCACCTTCGGCGCGATGCCGGGGCCGCGATCGATCACTTCCAGGATCGGCACGCCGTGTTCGCCTTGACGGGTCACTACCATCACCCGCGCCGGTTCACCCGGCAGCCGGCCGTAGCGCAGTGCGTTCTGCACCAGGTTCCACAGTACCTGCTGCAGTTGCTGTGGATCGGCCACAGCTGCCACTGGGGCGCCGCTGCTGGCGATTGCCCGCAGTGAGTCGATGCCCAGGTCGTTGCCCTGGCTGTATTCCTCGACGAAGGCCTGCGCCCAGTGACCGAGATCCAGCGTCTCTGGTCGCGAGCGTTCGCGCCGGGACAGCTGCAGGATGTTCTCGATGATTTCGTTGAGGCGGATGCAGTGGTTGTTGATGATCTCGACCATGCGCTGGTCGGTGGCATCCATGCTTTGCGATTCGGCCAGCAATTGCGCCGAGTAGCGGATCGCCGCCAGCGGATTGCGGATCTCGTGGGCGATCGAGGCGGACAACCGCCCCAGCGAGCTCAGCGTGAGTTCTTCCGCCCGGCGCGACAGCAGCGAGGTATCGTCGAGGAAGATCAGCACGTGCGAGTCGTCGTTCGGTGCCAGCCGGGTGAAGCGCGGCACTACCTCGGGTACGCCATCGGCGAGCTGGGTGGCGGTCTCGTCCAGTTTTCCGGAAGTCATCCAGTGGTACAGCCGGCGCGACAGTTCCGGTGCCAGTTGACCCAGGTCGCGTTGGTCGGCGCCCGGGTTGCCCAGCAGCATCCACGCGGATTCATTGATCTGGTGGATGCGGTTGGCATCGTCCACCAGAAGCACGCCGGTCTTCATGCGGCGGATGATCAGCTCGTTGATCTGCGACAGGTTGGCCAGGTCGGTGCTGCGCTGCTCGGCCAATGCCTCGGTGGCACGCAGCTGCCGTCCCAGCACATGGCACAGCGTGGTGCTGGCGAAATAGGCCAGTCCGAACAGTGCCGCTTCCAGCAAGTCGCGATCGCCGGAATTGTTTGGGGTGCCAAAGAAGGTATGGCCAAGAATGCCCAGCGTTGCCAGCGCGGCGAAGAAACTGGACAGCCGCAACGGCAGGATCAGCGCGCCGGCGCTCAGGTTCACCGCCAGCATCATCGTGATGCCGATGCGCGCATCGTGCATGGCGGCAATCGCCAGCACGGCGGCGATGATGTCTACCGTCAAGGTCACCGACACGGCCATGTTGACGTAGACCATGCTGCGCCGGTTGAACAGCAGCGCGACCAGTGCAAACACCAGGTAGCCGGCGGCTACGCCCCGGGCAAGCACGGGAGTTGCCAGTTCGGGCCAGCCCATCCAGCCCGGGCTGAAGGCCAGGGCTGAATAGACCAGCGCCTGCACCAGCCTGAATGTGTTGAGGAAGGTCAGCTCATGGCGAATCGTCGCGGTACCCGCGCGGGTAGCGGTGAAGGGTGGCGCGCTGGACACGTGGCGGGCACTCCATGGCGGTTCCGAGCGAGTATAGACGGGCTGATCGGCATTGGAATGGTGTGTCAGGGCGCCTGGAACCGGTCTGCGGAGCGGGTTGGACACGTCGCCCTTTCCATTGCCGCCCGCTTCCGCGAAAATAGGCGGCCGTATTACGCGGTTTTACTGGTTCGCAGGGCATGCGCACTGCCTTCGGCAGCGCATCACTCCGCCGTCCGACCTTCCTGACCCACGTTGTGTTCAAGCGTGCGGCCGCCATGTTTTTCCGTTCGCTCGAGGTATCGAATGAATTTCCACGAATACCAGGCCAAAGAACTGTTCGCGCAGTACGGCATCGCCGTACCGCCGGGCAAGGTTGCCAATTCCCCCGACGCCGCCGTCGACGCCGCCAAGCACCTTGGTGGCACGCAATGGATGGTCAAGGCGCAGATCCATGCCGGTGGCCGCGGCAAGTCCGGTGGCGTCAAGTTCTGCCGCAGCTTTGATGACGTGCGCGCCGCTGCCAAGGGCATGCTCGGCACCCACATGGAGACCTACCAGTCCGCCGGCCGTGCGTTGCCGGTGAACCTGGTGCTGGTCACCGACGCCACCAATATCGCCAAGGAGCTGTATCTGTCGATCCTGGTCGACCGCGACAGCAAGGCGATCTCGTTCATCGCCTCCAAGCATGGCGGTGTGGACATCGAGCAGGTCGCTAAAGAGACGCCGGAAGACATCCACACCATCGTGATCGATTTCGTCGAGGGCTTGCAGCCGTACCAGTGCCGCCAGCTCGGTTTCGCGATGGATCTGAATGGCAAGCAGGTCAACCAGCTGACCAAGATCATGCTGGGCCTGTACAAGCTCTTCAACGAGAAGGACCTGGCCCTGGTCGAGCTGAACCCGCTCGCCGTGCTGGAAGACGGCAACCTCGCTGCGCTCGACGGCAAGGTCAACTCCGACGACAACGCCGAGTTCCGTCATCCGGATCTGGCCGCGATGCGCGATCTGAGCCAGGAAGACGCCGCCGAAGCCGCCGCGGTGCAGTACAACCTCAACTACGTGACGATGGACGGCTCGATCGGCTGCATGGTCAACGGCGCCGGCCTGGCGATGGCCACGATGGACGTGATCAAGCTGGCGGGCGGCGAGCCGGCCAACTTCCTCGACGTTGGCGGCGGTGCCACCAAGGAGCGCGTCACCGAGGCGTTCAAGCTGATCCTGTCCTCGGACAAGGTGCGCTGCATCCTGGTCAACATCTTCGGCGGCATCGTGCGCTGCGACCTGATCGCCGAGGGCATCATCGCCGCGGTCAAGGAAGTGGGCCTGAAGATCCCCGTGGTGGTGCGCCTGCAGGGCACCAATGTCGATCAGGGCCGCGAACTGCTGGCCAATTCCGGCCTGGCGATCACGCCGGCCGACGATCTCAACGACGCGGCGCAGAAAGCCGTGGCTGCGGCCAAGGTTTAAGGAGCAATCGAATGAGCGTTCTCGTCAATAAAAACACCAAGGTGCTGGTGCAGGGCTTCACCGGCCAGCAGGGTACCTTCCACGCACAGCAGTGCCTCGACTACGGCACCAAGATCGTCGGTGGCGTGACCCCGGGCAAGGGCGGTTCCGAGCACATCGGTCTGCCGGTCTTCAATTCGATGGATGAAGCGGTTCTCGAGACCGGCGCCGACGCGTCGGTGATCTTCGTGCCGCCGCCGTTCGCGGCCGACTCGATCCTGGAGGCGATCGACGCCGGCATCAAGGTCATCGTGGCGATCACCGAAGGCATCCCGGTGCTCGACATGCTGCGCGTCAAGAACGTGCTGCAGCAGCATCCGGAGATCGTGCTGATCGGGCCGAACTGCCCCGGCATCATCACTCCGGGCGAGTGCAAGATCGGCATCATGCCGGGTCACATCCACATGCCGGGCAAGGTCGGCATCGTCTCGCGCTCCGGCACGCTGACCTATGAAGCGGTGTTCCAGACCACCAATGAAGGCCTGGGCCAGAGCACGGTCATCGGCATCGGCGGTGACCCGATCAACGGCCTGAACTTCATCGACTGCCTGAAACTGTTCCAGGACGATGCACAGACCCAGGGCATCATCATGGTCGGTGAGATCGGTGGCTCGGCCGAGGAAGACGCGGCTGAGTTCATCGCCGAGTATGTGACCAAGCCGGTGGTGTCATTCATCGCCGGTGCCTCGGCACCTCCGGGCAAGCGCATGGGCCACGCCGGCGCGATCATCTCCGGCGGCAAGGGCACGGCGGAAGCCAAGTTCGCCGCACTGGAGAAGGCTGGCGTCACCACGGTGAAATCACCGGCCGATCTGGGCAAGGCACTCGCGAAGCTGATGAAGTAAGTCGGCGCTGGCGCGCTAAAATACGAAGGCCGCGACTCTCAGGGTTGCGGCCTTCGTCATTTCTGGAGCAGGACCATGGCAAGGCTGCGGCTGGCGCTGGCCCAACACGATTTTCCGGTGGGTGCGGTAGCGGCGAATGCCGCGAAGGTGGGTGACCTGATCGCGCAGGCGTGTAGCGGTGGCGCCACGCTCGTGGTGTTTCCGGAGCTGACCCTGAGCGGTTATCCGCCAGAGGATCTGCTGCTGCGCCCGAGTTTTCTGGCTGCCTGCGACAGCGAACTGAATGCACTGGCGGCTGCGACCAATGGCGTTGCGGCACTGGTCGGCCATCCGCACAGCGAGGGCGAGGTGTACAACGCCGCCAGCCTGTTGCGCGGCGGCCGGGTCGAGGTCACCGCGCACAAGCAGGCGTTGCCCAATTACGGCGTATTCGACGACAAGCGCTATTTCCGCCCGGGTCATGCGACGGTCACCACGGTGATCGACGGCGTCTGCATCGGGCTATTGATCTGCGAGGATATCTGGCGCCCCGAACCGGCAGAGCAGGCCGTGAAAGCCGGCGCCGAGCTGATCGTGGTGATCAACGCCTCGCCGTGGGACGACGCCAAGCAGGCTGAGCGTGAAGTTGTGCTGGTCGCGCGTGCGCGTGAAACCGGTTGCGCGATCGTCTATCTCAACCTGATCGGCGGGCAGGACGAGGTGGTCTACGACGGTGCTTCGCTGCTGGTCAACGGCGACGGTTCGATCGCCGCGCGCGCACCGGCTTTCGTCGATGCGCTGCTATGGGCTGAATTTGACCCGGTGACGCGAACCTTGCGCGCCGAGGACTGGCCAGTGTCCGCGGATGCATGCATCGAGGCGACGCTGTACGCGGCCTTGGTGCGTGGCACCCGCGACTACATCGACAAGAATGGCTTCGGCGGCGTGCTGCTTGGTTTGTCCGGTGGCATCGACTCGGCGCTGACGCTCGCGCTGGCAGTCGATGCACTGGGCGCCGAGCGCGTCACCGCAGTGATGATGCCCACGCGCTATACCTCGCAGCTGTCGCTGGATGGTGCGCGCGCGCAGGCCGAAAAGCTCGGCGTGGATTACCACGTGATCTCGATCGAGGCGACCTACGAGTCGTTCGTCGACGCGTTGACTCCCGCATTTGCCGGAAAGGCCGCCGATACCACCGAAGAAAATCTGCAGTCGCGCACCCGCGGCGTGATGTTGATGGCGCTCAGCAACAAGCACGGCTGCCTGTTGCTGGCGACCGGCAACAAGAGCGAGATGGCGGTGGGTTATGCCACGCTGTACGGCGACATGTGTGGTGCCTACGCACCGTTGAAGGACGTCTACAAGACCGTGGTGTACAAGCTGTCGCGCTGGCGCAATGCGCAAGCTGCGCGTGCCGGCGAGGGCGACATGATTCCCGCTGCGGTGATCGAGCGTCCACCGTCCGCCGAGCTGCGCGACAACCAGACTGACCAGGATTCGCTGCCACCATACGACGAACTGGACGCAATCCTCGCGCGCTTCATCGAAGGCGAGCAGTCGCAGGCAGAGATCACCGCGCAGGGTTTCCATACCGACACCGTGCGGCGGGTGGTGCGGCTGGTGCTGCTGAACGAGTTCAAGCGCCGGCAATCGGCGCCGGGGCCGCGCGTGACCACGCGTGCGTTCGGTCGCGAGCGGCGTTACCCGATCACGTCCGGCTGGCGCTGAGACAATCTTCGTGAAACGAGGAACGGGCGACGTCAGTGCGCCCGTTTCTGTTTTGCCAGGGTGATCACCAGCACACCAAGCAGGATGATCGCCATGCCGGCGAGGTCATACGGGCCGACGTGCTCACCAGCCAGCAACACGCCGAACAGCACGGCCACCGGCGGGTTCACGTAGGCGTAGCTGGTGGCCAGCGCCGGTCGCGCATGCTTCAGTACATACAGATACGCGCTGAATGCGATGAGTGAGCCGAACACGGCCAGATAGACCACCGCCAAGGTTGCGCGTGTGGCTGGATGCGCGGGCAGGTGCTCGCCGCTGGCAATGCCGAAGATCAACAGGGCGACGCTGGCGCAGAGCATCTGCGCGGCGGTGTTCATCGGCCCCGGCGGCATTTCCCGGCGACGGCTCCAGGCCGAGCCAAACGCCCAGCACATCGCGGCCACCAGCAGGGCCATCGCGCCAAACCGTGAACCGGACAGGCTGCTGCCGAGGTTCAGCACGATCACGCCGGCGAAGCCGATCGCCAGGCCGACGCTCTCGCGCCGGTTCGGCCACTCGCCATACATGCCGGAGAACAACGCGGCGAACAGCGGCATGCTGGCCACCGCCACGGCGGCGATTCCGGAGCTCACCCGCTCTTCGGCAAAACAGACCAGGCCGTTGCCGAAGCCGAGCAGCAGCAGGCCGGTGAACGCCGCATTGCGCCATTGCAGCCGTGTCGGCGGCGCCATCCCGCGCAGCCGCAGGAAGCCGTACAACGCCACGCCGGCGCACAGGAAACGCACGCCGGCGAGCAGGAATGGCGGATAGCTTTCCAGTGCGTAGCGGATGCCCAGATAGGTCGAGCCCCAGATCACGTACAGCGCGAACAGCGCCAGCGGAATCAGTACGCGAGGATCGCTAAGGCGATGCGGCGTGCTTGCCGCAGGGTGGTTGGACATGGAGGGCGGATCATGTGGGGACGGCGCATTATCCGCGAGGTCGGCGGATTTTGTGAGCGCGACTTCGGCCGCCGTGCTGCCCGAATCGTGACGGCTCGTTCAGTGCGCGACCGGTCGTCCCTGCTGGATCACCACGAACTCGCCTTCGAGCACATCAGGCTGATGTGTGGTGCGCGTCGCTGCGGGTTGCCGTGCCAGTACGCGGCCATGCTTCCACTGACGCCAAGCCAGCAGCAGGGCTCCACCCACCAGCAGCACGCCAGCGACCATCAGACCGAACACCAGCAGCACACCGATCAGCGCCACGCCGACCAGCAACGACAGGGCACGCACCAGTGGATGGCGGGAACGACGCATGGAGAGCATGGAGAAGTGCATGTGTTAAAAATCCGTATGGTAAAATCAACGACTTACGCTTGAAATCATGCGTGCAACCATGGGGCCATCCGGCCCCCGAGGCAAGTGCCGATGGATACAGTGACCTCCGTTCCGCCGCTGTGCCAGCTGGATGATATTCCGGACGGCGGAGCCACCGCCGTCGATGCGTTGCTGTCCAGTGGCGAAGAGAGCCTGATCCTGTTGCGGCAAGGTGACCAAGTCCGCGGTTACCTCAACATCTGCCCGCACACGGGACGCCGGCTGGACTACGCGCCAGGCAAGTTCCTGCTGAAGAACGACACGCTGATCTGCGCGGTACACGGTGCCACCTTCAATCAAGGCGATGGACTGTGCATCGCCGGCCCCTGCCGGGGCGAGCATCTGCGCGAAGTGAGCGTGCAGGTGGAGGGCGATGCCGTTCACCTGACTGCCGGCGCGTAGCCACCTATGTCATCGGCATGCAGGGTGTCGTGGGCGTGCCCAGCCAGTTGCCGCATATGGATAAATCCGCTGGTCATTACGCAAATGGCACGACCCCGACTAGAATCCGAACGGATATCAACGGCAGCAACATGACCAACATCGACGCGCTTGCATACACATCGCATCTGAAGCAGCTGGAATCGGAAAGCATCCACATCCTGCGTGAGGTGGCGGCCGAGTTCCGCAACCCGGTGATGATGTATTCGATCGGCAAGGACTCCTCGGTATTGCTGCATTTGCTGCAGAAGGCGTTCTATCCGGCGCAGCCACCGATCCCGTTGCTGCACGTGGACACGACCTGGAAATTCCGCGAGATGATCGCGTTCCGCGATCGCCGTGCGCAGGAAGCCGGCTGCCGGTTGATCGTGCATATCAATCAGGATGGCGTGGCGCAGGGCATCGGCCCGTTCAGTCATGGTGCGACCGTGCATACCGATGTGATGAAGACCCAGGCGCTGAAGCAGGCGCTGGACAAGTATCAGTTCGATGCCGCGATCGGCGGCGCCCGCCGCGACGAGGAGAAGTCGCGTGCGAAGGAGCGTGTGTTTTCGTTCCGCAATGCACAGCATCGCTGGGATCCGAAGAGCCAGCGACCGGAGCTGTGGAACCTCTACAACGCGCGTATCGCCAAGGGCGAGAGCGTGCGCGTGTTCCCGCTGTCGAACTGGACCGAGCTGGATATCTGGTTGTACATCTACCGCGAGAAGATCGAGGTGCCAGCGCTATACCTTGCCGCCGAGCGTCCGGTGGTCGAACGTGATGGCGCGCTGATCATGGTCGACGACGAGCGCATGCCGTTGCGCCCGGGCGAGATTCCGCAAATGCGCAAGGTGCGTTTCCGCACGCTGGGTTGCTATCCGCTGACCGGTGCAATCGAGTCCGAGGCCGATACCTTGCCGGCAGTCATCCAGGAAATGCTGGTGGCGCGCACCTCCGAGCGCCAGGGCCGGGTGATCGACCATGATCCGTCCGCGTCGATGGAGAAGAAGAAGCAGGAGGGTTATTTCTGATGCGCACGGAGCATGACGCGAGCACGGCGATCGACGCCTACCTGCAGCAACACGAAACCAAGAGCCTGCTGCGTTTCATCACCTGCGGCAGCGTGGACGACGGCAAGAGCACCCTGCTTGGACGCCTGCTGTACGACAGCAAGCTGCTGTTCGACGACCAGTTGGCGGCGCTGAAAGGCGACAGCCTGCGCCATGGCACGCAGAACGGCGAGCTGGATTTCGCCTTGCTGGTCGACGGCCTCTCCGCCGAGCGCGAACAGGGCATCACCATCGATGTCGCCTACCGCTTCTTCAGCACCGAACGGCGCAAGTTCATCGTGGCGGATTGTCCCGGGCACGAGCAGTACACGCGCAACATGGCCACCGGTGCCTCCACCGCCGACCTTGCCGTGGTGCTGGTCGACGCGCGCAAGGGCCTGCTGACGCAGACGCGCCGGCATACCTATATCTGCGCGCTGCTCGGCATCCGCCATGTGCTGCTGGCGGTGAACAAGATGGACCTGATCGATTATTCCGAGGACGTGTTCCGTTCGATCGAGGCGGATTATCGCGAGCTGGCCGACTCGATGGGCATCGCGCAGGTCAGCGCGGTACCGCTGTCGGCGTTGCGCGGCGAGAATGTCAGCAGCCGTTCGGATCGCATCGGCTGGTACGACGGTCCCAGCCTGCTGGAGCGTCTGGAGACGGTGCAGGTCGCGCATGTGGTCGACGATGTCGGCTTCCGCCTGCCGGTACAATGGGTATGCCGGCCCGATCAGAACTTCCGCGGCTATGCAGGCCACGTCGTCGCTGGTTGCATTGCGCCGGGCGATGAAGTGGTGGTGCTGCCGAGTGGCGCCCGTTCGCGGGTGGCGCGCATCGTCACGGCCGATGGCGATCTGCCGCGTGCCAGCCTTGGCGATGCGATCACGCTGACGCTGACCGACGAGCGCGACATCAGCCGTGGCGATGTCATCGTCGCGGCCGCGCAACCACCGCAGGTGGCCGACCAGTTCGCCGCACATCTGCTGTGGATGGGTGAGGCACCGTTGTTGCCGGGTAGATCCTACTGGCTGAAGATCGGTACACGCACCGTGAGTGCCCAGGTCACCGAGATCAAGCACAAGGTCGACGTCAACACGCAGGAGCCGCTGGCTGCCAAGCGGCTGGAACTGAATGAGGTCGGTTACTGCAACCTCAGCCTCGATCACGCGATCGCGTTCGAGTCGTATGAACACTGCCGCGAGATGGGTGCGTTCATCCTGATCGATCGACAGAGCAACAACACGGTGGCTGCCGGCACGCTGAACTTCGCCCTGCGTCGCGCCGACAACATCCACTGGCAGCATATGGATGTCGATCGCATGGCGCGTGCGCGGATCAAGGGCCAGGCACCGGCCTGCCTCTGGTTCACCGGCCTGTCCGGCTCCGGCAAGTCGACCGTGGCGAACCTGGTGGAAAAGCGCCTGCATGCGCTGGGCTATCACACCTACATGCTGGATGGCGACAACGTGCGGCATGGGCTCAACCGCGATCTGGGCTTCACCGCCGAGGATCGCGTCGAGAACATCCGCCGCGTGGCCGAGGTGGCCAAGTTGATGGTGGAAGCCGGTCTGATCGTGCTGGTCTCGTTCATCAGCCCGTTCCGCAGTGAACGGCGCATGGCGCGCGAACTGTTTGCCGAAGGCGAGTTCAAGGAAGTTTTCGTGGACACGCCGCTGGCGATCTGCGAGCAGCGCGATGTGAAAGGGCTTTACGCGAAGGCGCGCGCTGGCGAGATCAAGAACTTCACCGGCATCGATTCACCCTACGAGCAGCCGGAGCATTCGGAAGTGCACCTTGAAACGGCTGGGCGCAGCGTCGATGCCCTGGCCCAGCAGGTGGTCGAGGCCCTCATAGGGCACACCTGAGCGGTTCGATGCGCGTGGATGAGTATTCTTAAGTACGCATCCGGGCGTGATTAAAGTCGTGCGTCGACGGCGCTGCCTGGCAACATGCTCTTGATATCGAATACGGCGCAGTTTTCGCGGCCATAGCGACGAATTTTTTCATCGCCGAGGTCCAGGAAAATATGGTGCGCCACCGCCAGTATGATGGCGTCGTAGCTGTGGGCATCGGGTTCCCCGAGCACGGCGATGCCGAACTTATGCTGTGCTTCGGCGGCGTCGGCCCATGGGTCGTACACGTCGACCTGGGCATGTGCGGCCTCGAGTTCGCGCACGATGTCGATCACGCGCGTGTTGCGCAGATCCGGGCAGTTTTCCTTGAAGGTCAGGCCCAGCACCAGGATGCGTGAACCGACCACATGGATCCGCTTGTTGGCCATCAGGCGGATGACCTGGTGCGCCACGTACAGTCCCATGCGGCTGTTGATGCGGCGGGCGGCGAGAATCAGCTCGGGGTGATAGCCGAGCACGGTGGCCTTGTGCGTGAGGTAGTACGGGTCCACGCCGATGCAGTGACCGCCAACCAGGCCCGGCTTGAACGGCAGGAAGTTCCATTTGGTGCCGGCGGCGGCGAGTACGTCCTGGGTATCGATGCCCATGGTGTTGAAGATCATCGCCAACTCGTTGACTAGCGCGATATTGACGTCGCGCTGGGTGTTCTCGATGACCTTGGCGGCCTCGGCAACCTTGATGCTGGATGCCTTGTGCGTACCGGCAGTGATGATGCGCTGGTACAGCGCATCCACGAAGTGGGCGGTCTCGGGAGTGGAGCCGGAGGTGATCTTGATGATCGTGGGCAGCCGGTGTTGCCGATCGCCCGGATTGATGCGCTCGGGGCTGTAACCGCAATAGAAATCGGCGTTGAAGCGCAGTCCCGAGACCCGCTCCAGCACCGGCACGCAGATTTCCTCGGTGGTGCCGGGATAGACCGTGGATTCGTAGATCACGACGTCGCCGCGCTTGAGTACCTTGCCGATGCTGGCGCTGGCGCTTTCCAGTGGACTCAGGTCGGGTTGGTTAGCCTCGTCGACCGGTGTGGGCACGGTGACGATGAAGACATTGCAGTCGCCGAGGTCGCTGACCTCGGTAGAGAAGCGCAGGCGAACCGCAGCGGCGAGTTCCTCTGGCGAGGTTTCCTGCGTATGGTCACGTTGCTCGCGCAGCTCATGGACGCGTCCAGCGTTGATGTCGAAGCCGATGGTGTCGAACTGCTTGCCGAATTCCACCGCCAGCGGCAGACCCACATAGCCGAGACCGACGATGGCGATTTTTACTTGGGTCAGCTTGGAATTCTGCATGGGCCTGATCGGTTCTTGTCGCGGCGGTTGAGGCGCTCGCCAGTCTAAACCAACCGCAGAGTTCTTCCGCTACTGACGCCATCGAGGTCCGGAAACGCAGAAGCCCCGCGGGCATGCCGTGGGGCTTCTGGTCAACCGAAGAGGCCGGTTTACTTCAGCTTGGCATCTGCGCGCAATGCCTCGGCGCGATCGGTCTGCTCCCACGAGAACGTGGTGTAGCTATTGCCATTGGCGTCCTTGATCTTCTGCGGGGTACGACCGAAGTGGCCGTAGCTGGCGGTCTGCTGGTACATCGGGTGGATCAGGTCGAGCATCTGCAGGATGCCGTACGGGCGCAGGTCGAAATGCTTGCGGATCAGCTTCTCGATCTTCTCGTCACTGATCTTGCCGGTGCCGAACGTGGTCACCGAGATCGAGGTCGGATGCGCCACGCCGATCGCATAGCTGACCTGCACTTCGCAGCGGTCGGCAATGCCGGCGGCGACGATGTTCTTGGCCACGTAACGCGCGGCATAGGCGGCCGAACGGTCGACCTTGGACGGATCCTTGCCGGAGAACGCACCGCCACCGTGACGGGCCCAGCCGCCGTAGGTGTCGACGATGATCTTGCGGCCGGTCAGGCCGCAGTCGCCCACCGGTCCGCCGATGACGAACTTGCCGGTCGGATTGATGTGGAACTTGGTGCCTTTGTGCAGCCACTTGGCCGGCAATACAGGCTTGAGGATCAGCTCGCGCACGCCCTCGATCAGATCCTTCTGCTTCACGCTCGGATCGTGCTGGGTCGACAGCACCACGGCGTCGATGGCGGTAGCCACGCCGTTCTCGTAGCGCAGGGTAACCTGGCTCTTGGCGTCCGGGCGCAGCCATGGCAGCGGCGAGTTCTTCTTCTTGCGCACCTTGGCCTGCTGCTCGACCAGGCGGTGCGAGTAGTAGATCGCCGCCGGCATCATGTCCTTGGTCTCGTTCGTCGCATAGCCGAACATCAGGCCCTGGTCGCCGGCGCCCTGGTCTTCCGGGTTCTTGCGGTCCACGCCCTGGTTGATGTCCGGCGACTGCTTGCCGATCAGGTTCAGTACGCCACAGGTCTCGCCGTCGAAGCCGACTTCGCTGGAGTTGTAGCCGATGTCGATGATGACCTTGCGGGTCAACGCCTCGAGATCGATCCACGCGCTGGTGGTGACTTCGCCGGCGACAATCGCCACGCCGGTCTTGACCATGGTTTCGCAGGCGACGCGGGCGCGCGGATCCTGCGCGATGATCGCGTCGAGCACGGCATCGGAGATCTGGTCGGCGACTTTGTCCGGATGGCCTTCGGAGACCGATTCGGAGGTGAACAGGTAGTTGGACATCGCGGTATATATCCTTTCGTGCGGATAGAGAGATACAAGAAGCCCGACATGATACATCGACGCTCCAGGTTTTGCAGCCTGGGTTTATTTTGGGGTCATCCGGGTTAGGCGCATGTTCAGCCGTTTGGACGGCTGTCAGGGTGCCTTATCCATGTGACAGTGCGGTTTTCGGGGGCAGCAGCTTTGACGGCCATCGGTGTAAACACGCGGATACGCGTGGCGAGGTGGCGTTGCCTGCTGACGCCTCCCTGTTACGACAGGGAGGCGTTCCGATCGGCTATGCGAGGAGCGCCAGTTCGTTGCGTAACTGCTGCGCGGCGCCAACCATATGGCGCAGCGCCAGTTCCACTTCGGGCCAGCCACGGGTCTTCAGCCCGCAATCGGGATTGATCCACAGCTGATCCGGTTGCAGCACATCGAGCGCCTTGTGCAGCAGATCGAGCATTTCCGCTGGTTCGGGCACGCGCGGCGAATGAATGTCGTAGACGCCCGGACCGATGCCGTTGGGATAACGGAAGCGCACGAATGCATCGAGCAGTTCCATCCGTGAGCGGCTGGTTTCGATCGAAATCACGTCGGCATCCATCGCCGCGACTGCCTCGATGATGTCGTTGAACTCCGAATAGCACATGTGAGTGTGGATCTGGGTGGCATCGCGTACGCCGCCGGCAGTGATGCGGAAACATTCCACGGCCCACGCCAGATAGGTAGGCCACTCGCTGCGACGCAGTGGCAGGCCTTCGCGCAGCGCGGGTTCATCGATCTGGATCACGCTGATGCCGGCCGCTTCCAAGTCATGCACCTCATCGCGCAATGCCAGCGCGATCTGCCGGCAGACGGTCTCGCGCGGCAGGTCATCGCGCACGAACGACCACTGCAACATGGTCACCGGACCGGTCAGCATGCCCTTCATCGGTTTCTCGGTCAGCGATTGCGCAAAACTCGACCAACGCACGGTCATCGGCGCGCGACGGGCGATGTCGCCATAGATGACCGGTGGTTTCACGCAGCGCGAACCATAGCTTTGTACCCAGCCGAGTTTGGTGAACAGATAGCCGTCCAGCTGCTCGCCGAAGTATTCAACCATGTCGTTGCGTTCGGGCTCGCCGTGTACCAGTACGTCCAGGCCGATATGTTCCTGGAAGCGCACGACGCGCTCGATCTCGGCCTCCAGCAATGCATCGTATGCGCCATCGTCCAGACGACTGGCGCGATGGGCGGCACGTGCCTTGCGCAACTCGTCGGTCTGCGGAAACGAACCGATCGTGGTGGTCGGCAATGGCGGCAAGGTCAGCGTTTCGGACTGCGTTACCCGGCGTATCGCGTAGGCGGATCGGCGCAATGGTGCTTGTGGGCCAAGCATGCGCAAACGGCCACGGACTTCCGTGTCGACCACGCCGGGTACCTGTGCCTGCGCGGTCAGCAGCGCCTGTTGTGCAGCGAGAGCAGCGTCGGCTTCCGGTATACCGGCGAGTGCATCGGCATACACCCGCAGTTCCTCGATTTTCTGCCGGGCAAATGCCATCGGTGCGAGGCGTTGCGGATCGAGCGTGATTTCCGCCTCGAGATCGATCGGCACGTGCAGCAGCGAGCAGGATGGGGCGAGCCACAGGCGCTCGCTGCCGATGCGTGCCTGCGCCTTGTGCAGTAGCGGCAGTACGCGTTCGGGTGGGCTACGCCAGATGTTGCGGCCATCGACCACGCCGACACTGAGGACGTGGCTGGCGGGCAGAGCGTCCAGCACGGCATCGAGCTGTTCCGGTGCGCGCACCAGGTCGATGTGCAAGCCATCCACTGGCAGGGTAGTTGCCAACATCAGGTTGTCGCTCAAAGCACCAAAGTAGCTTGCAAGCAGCAGCCTTGGCGTATGCGCTGCGGCCAGCACCGCATAGGCATGGCGATAAGCCGCGTGGTCATCGCCATCCTGATCCAGCACCAGGCACGGTTCATCCAATTGCACCCAGTCGGCGCCGGCGTCAGCCAGTTGCCCGAGTAGTTCGACATAGGGCGCCAGCAGCGCGTCGAGCAGTGCCAGACGATCGCTGCCGTCCACGCTCTTGGACAGCAGCAGGAATGACACGGGCCCGAGCAGCACCGGGCGTGCCCGATGACCTTGTGCCTGAGCTTCTCGGAATTCCGCCAGCGGCTTGTTGCCGGCGAGCGCGAAGCGCTGGTCGGCGGCCAGTTCCGGCACCAGATAGTGGTAATTGGTATCGAACCACTTGGTCATTTCCAGCGCATGCAGGTCATGGCCGTCTCGCTTGTGACCGCGTGCCATCGCGAAATAACCCTCCAGAGGGTTTTCGGTGAACAGCGGTCGATAACGCAAGGGGATCGCACCGAACAGCACGGCGGTGTCGAGTACGTGGTCGTACAGGCTGAAGTCGTTGCATGGCACGACATCGGCGCCGGCATCCACCGCCAGCTGCCAATGCCGTCGACGCAGCGTGTGGGCGGTGTCCAGCAGTGCCTGTGCGCTGGTTTCGCCGCGCCAGTGCGACTCGAGGGAGCGCTTGAGTTCGCGCTTGAGGCCGATGCGCGGAAAGCCTGAATAGGTAACGAGTGACATGGAAATTCCTCTTGCAATGGGCAAAGAGGAACGAAGGATGACCAGCATGATCGCTGTGCCTTTGACCTTCGCCCCCGCGGGCGATCCGGCACTGCCGCAGGGCAAGCGAAACCAGCGCGTCTGCCGCACATGGCAACAGGCAGCGCACTGGCTCCGGTGTTCCCCCGCGGAAACGCCAGGTCGGACAGAAGCGCAAACACACGCTTCCGGCTGAGGCAGGTATTCGGGCTCGTGGACGTACGGCTCGGCCTACTGTCCGTCGCTTCCCGGGCGCCTTGCGTCCAGTGCATGTAACGGAGGTCGTTTCCACATACCGCTGCGGGGCAGCGCCGGATTCACACCGGCTTCCCTTGAGTTATCTCTTTATTCGCATGAAGAGATAATTACCATCAGCGTGGCGAAAATTAGCCGTATGGACGTCCGAAGTCAAACCACGGTCGGGTGACACAGGAACGGCGAGCCGGAGTGTTGCCCATCGACCGATCGCTATCGTCGAATCGATCGGGTGGCACAAGGCGATCAGGGTTCAGGCTGCCAGACGTTCGCCGGCGGCGAGTGCGGCGAAATACTCACGGGTCAGATGCAGCTGCATATCGGCGGATTCGGCGCGATTGACCACCTGCCGGAACGCGGCATTCTCAGGCCGGTCCTTGGCGTACCAGCCCAGGTGCTTGCGCGCGATACGGACGCCGGCCAGTTCACCGTAGAACGCGTAGAGCTGTTCGAGATGGCCGAGCAGGATCATGGCGACTTCGGCCGGCTCGGGCTCGGGCAGCAGTTCACCGGTGGCCAAGTAGTGCGCGATCTCGCGGAAGATCCACGGCCGTCCTTGCGCGCCGCGGCCGATCATCAGCGCATCGGCGCCGGTGACGTCGAGTACATGGCGCGCCTGCTGCGGTGTATTCACATCGCCATTGGCCAATACCGGGATGCGCACGGCGGCTTTCACCGCGGTGATGGTGTCGTACTCGGCGTCGCCTTCATATTTGTCGGCGCGGGTGCGGCCATGCACCGCGAGCGCGGCGATGCCGTTGTCTTCGGCGATGCGCGCGATGTTCAGCGCGTTCTTGTTCTGCCGGTCCCAGCCGGTGCGGATCTTCAGCGTTACAGGCACCTCGACGGCATCGACCACGGTCTTGACGATGCGCGCCACCAGCGGTTCGTCCTGCAGCAGGGCGGAACCCGACCACACGTTGCAGACCTTCTTGGCGGGGCAGCCCATGTTGATATCGATCAGCTGCGCGCCGTTGGCGACGTTGAAACGTGCCGCTTCAGCAAGCATGGCCGGGTCGTAGCCGGCGATCTGCACGCTAACGGGCTCGGGTTCGCCGATGTGATCCATCCGCTGCAACGACTTGCGCGTATGCCACAGGCGCGGATCGGCATTGGTCATTTCCGATACGGCCAGACCCGCGCCGAGCCGCTTGCACAGCAGGCGGAATGGCTTGTCGGTGACACCCGCCATCGGGGCGAGCACCACCGGCGGGTCGATGAGGTAAGGGCCGATGCGCATCTGCGCATTGTAGCCGGCTCGGCCGCTGCTGGCCCGGCGATGTCAGTGCGTTGGCAGAACTCGCAGCGGCTGTGCCCAGTGCTTGTGCCTGAACAGCGGCACGAACAGGAGCGCCATGATCAGTGAATAGCCGGCAAAGGCAAGCCAGATGCCGTGCCAGTCCTTGCAGATGGCGACGGTGTCGTCGCAGGCATGGTTGGTGAAGAAGCGGTCGATCATCCAGCCCGCGATCAGGCTGCCCAGCACCGCGCCCACGCCGTTGGTCATCAGCATGAACAGGCCCTGCGCGCTGGCGCGGATCTTCGGGTCGGCCTGGCTCTCCACGAACAGCGAGCCGGAGATGTTGAAGAAGTCGAACGCCATGCCATAGATGATGCACGACAGTACGATCATCCACAGGCCGTCGGCCGGGTTGCCGAAGCCGAACAGGCCGAAGCGCAGCACCCAGGCCAGCATGCTCATCGTCATCACCGCCTTGATGCCGAAGCGCTTGAGGAAGAACGGGATGGTGAGGATGAACGCGGTTTCGGAGAACTGCGAGATGGAAATGATGATGGTGGAGTACTTCACCGTCAGCAGGTTGGCGTAGGCTGGCACCTTGACGAAGTCGCTGAGGAAGGCGTCGCCGTAGGCGTTGGTGAGTTGCAGCGCCGCGCCCAGCAGCATCGCGAAGATGAAGAACACAGCCATGTTGCGGTTCTTGAACAGCACGAACGAGGTGAGGCCGAGCCGATCCATCACGCTGCGGCTGTGCGCGGCATCGAGCTTGGGCGGGCACTTGGGCAGGGTGAAGGCGTACAGGCCCAGCAGCAGCGAAGCGCCCGCGGCCACGTTGAACTGCGCGGCGGAGGCCTTGAAGCCCAGCAGGCTGGTTGTCCACGTAGCGGCGATGAAACCGACGGTGCCCCACACGCGGATCGGCGGATAGGTGCTCACAACGTCCAGCCCCTCCTGCTTCAGCGCGTTGTACGCCACCGCGATGGCGAGCGAGATGGTGGGCATGTAGAAACACATGTACAGCAGCACTACCCAGAACATCTGCTGCGGATTGCCCGCATGCGGAATCGCGAGCAGCACTGCCGCACCAAGGATATGGAACAGGCCGTACAGACGTTCGGCGTTGACCCACTTGTCCGCCACGATGCCTGCCAGCGAAGGCATGAACAGCGAGGCGATGCCCATCGTCGAGAAGATCGCGCCGAAACTGGTGCCCGACCAGTGCAAGGTCTGGAACCACCACGTGCCGATGGTCAGAAGCCAGGCGCCCCAGATGTAGTACTGGAGAAAATTCATGACGACAAGGCGGAGCTTCAAATTCACGGGCGGGTATCCGGCATGTATGTCCCCCTGACGCAGCCGAGGGAACTGTCCCGTGGCCACCAGCCGGGGCAGGTTAGAGGAAGCTGCGGGGAACCGGCAAGGCGCGCTGCAGCGACCGCGCGGAGCCGATGAAAAGCAGCGACTCGCGAAAATTGTTGGTCATCCCAATCATGAGCTTCCCGAATTTGGTAAGAGCGCGCCCTGTGCGCGATGCCCTTCGCTCGATCAGCACCAGAGCATCGCGCACAGGGTGCGCTCTTACAGGCGGCCTTTCAGGCTGCCGCATGTAGAGCAGCAGCCACGCGTTCGCGCAGCAGCGGCAGCAACTCGGTCTCGAACCATGGATTGCGCACCAGCCACAACCGGTTGCGCGGACTGGGATGCGGCAGCGGCAGGCGGCCATGCGCGAGATGCTCGCGCCATGCCTGCACGGTGTCGGTGAGGCGCGTGCCGCGCGGCACACCAAGGATGCCGGCCTGCGCATACTGGCCGATCACCAGGGTCAGCTGGACCTGCTTCAGCAGCGGCAGCAGTCGCGGATGCCAGGTCGGCGCGCATTCGGGCCGCGGCGGCAGATCGCCGCCGCGGCCGGTGCCGGGGAAGCAGCAGCCCATCGGCACGATCGCGACGCGGCTGGCGTCGTAGAACATGTCGTGGTCGATGCCCAGCCAGTCGCGCAGGCGTTCGCCGCTGACATCATTGAACGGGATGCCGGTGTTGTGCACCTTGCATCCCGGCGCCTGACTGACGATCAGCAATCGTGCTGTCGACGAGGCTTGCAGCACTGGTCGCGGACCCAGCGGCAAATGTGCCACGCACAATCGGCAGGCGCGGATCTCGATGAGCAGTTTGTCCAGTTGGTCAGGCATGCTGATTCCTGGTGATCGGCTCAAGGCAGCAGCTTGCCCGGATTGAGGATGCCGTCGGGATCGAACGCGGTCTTGATGTTGCGCATCAGTCCCAGCGTGTTCGGCGACAGCGCGAGTGGCATGAATTCGCGCTTGATCATGCCGATGCCGTGCTCGCCGGACAACGTACCCTCCAGCCGGATCACCAGTGCGAACACCTCGGCGAGGCAGGCGTGCGCGCGCTCGCGCTCGGCCTCATCGCGTGGCAACAGGTTCACGTGGAGGTTGCCATTGCCTGCATGGCCGAAGGTGACGATCAGTACATCGTGCTTGGCCGAAAGCTGCTTGATGCCGTCGACCAGTTCGGGCAGATGGCTGACTGGCACCACCACGTCCTCGTTGATCTTGTTCGGCGAGATCGTGCGCTGCGCTGGCGACAGCGCTTTGCGCGCCGACCACAGCGCGCGGGTTTCCTCGGCGGTTTCGGCGAGGCGCAGTTCCTCCAGCCCGTCACAGCGCGCGGCGCGCGAAACCGCTTCCACGGCGGAGGGCAGCGTCGCCGGCTCGCCATCGACCTCGATCATCAGCATCGCGCCGGCCAGCGGCACGCTGTCACCGCCATGCGCATGCGCCAGCTTCAGCGCCACGTCGTCGATGAATTCCAGCGCACACGGCGTCACCGGCTGCGCCATGATCCGTGCCACCGCACGCGCGGCTGCACCGACATCGCGGTAGGTGGCGCGCAAGGTGCGCACCGCTGACGGTTTCGGGGTGAGTTTCAAGGTGGCCTCGGTGATCAGGGCTAGCGTGCCTTCCGAGCCGATCAGCAATCGGGTCAGGTCGTAACCGATGGCGCCCTTGCTGGTGTAGGTACCGCAACGGAAGCCCTCGCCGTTGCCGGCAACCGCGCGCAGACCCAGCGTGTTCTCGCGTGGGCTGCCGTATTTCACGGTGCGCGGGCCGGCCGAGTTGCAGGCGAGATTGCCGCCGATGCTGCACCAGGGTGCAGAGGAGGGATCGGGCGGCCAGAAGAAACCGTATGCCAATAGAGCCTGCTGCAAATCGCCATTCAACACGCCGGGTTCGACCACTGCGAGGCGGTTGTCCGGATCGATGCGCAGGATCCGGTTCATCCGCTCGAAGCTCACCACGATGCCACCGTCCACCGGCACCGTGGCGCCGGTGGTATTGCTGCCGCGCCCACGTGCAATCACTGGGATCTTGTGCGAGCGACATGCCTGCACCAGTGCTTCGACTTGCGCGTGCTCGGTCGGAAACACCACGACGTCGGGCAGCGCATGCAGGCGCGAGTTGTCGTACGAATAGGCGATCCGTTCGGCTTCGCCGCTGGCGAGCGCGTCGGCGGGGAAAATTTCGCGAAGCTGGGCGAGCAAGGTGGCTGGCAGGTGCATCGCCAAAGCCTATCCCACTTGATCACTGCACGGAATTTAAGTTGCCTCGAATGCACCGCGCAGCCAGTCGCGCCGGATGGCGTCGACCGGGCCGTCGTAGCTGATCACATCGAAACGACAGGTACGCCGTGCGTGTTGCGGATGCGCCGCCAGCCAGTGCTGGGCAGCGAGGATCAAGCGGGCCTGCTTGCTGGCGGTAACCGAAGCTGTGGCGTCACCGTGGCTGGCGCTCTTGCGATAGCGCACCTCGACAAACACCACGGTGTCGCCATCTCGCATCACCAAGTCCAGCTCGCCATGGCGGGTGCTGTAGTTGCGCACCAGCAGCTTCAGCCCGGCGCGCTCGAGTTCGGCGCAGGCGCGTTGCTCGAAGGAATTGCCAGCAGCGCGCATCAGCTCGGGATGAGTGGTGTGGCCCCCGTTGACGAGGAGCTGGCTGGCGAGAAGCTGGTCGGTGCTGGTGTGCTGTCGGCAGGTGGCGCGCCGGAGGGGACGTCATCCGTCTGCAGGCTGCCGCTCAATGGCCGTGCCAGCCCATCCTGGAATTGCGCCCAGATCAGCACGCGACGGATGCGGCCGAACTGGTCGGCCGTCAGCTGGCCACTGGCACCTGGCATGTAACTGCCCGGGTGTGTGCGTAGCCAGTCGAGATACGGCACCAGATTCCACGCATCCATGCCGAACGCGAACAATCGTGCGGCACTCCCCTGCGCAGCCGGCAACTGTGTGGCGATATCGGCATGGCTTGGCAGGCCTGGTTGGGCATCGAACAGCCACGGTGCGTCGCAGAACTCCACGCCATCCAGATCGCGGTTCGCGGTGGCATCGTCGCTGCCATCGTAAATGTGCGAGGTAGCAAACACCGGCAGGTGGATGTTGGCGATCAGCAGTTGCGGGATCAGCATGCGGGCCTGATTCGGCCGCATGCTGATGAAGATGCCGGTGTCGTTGCCGGCGCTGCTCCCGTTGTCGGTCGCTGCCGATGCGGCGTCGGTGCTGCTCGCGCTGGCAGGCGCGGCCGGGCTGCCATGCGGGATATTCAGACCACTGACCGCATTGGTGAAGCTGGTCAGGGTCAGCATGCCGTCAAGCTGGCCACCACGGGCGGCCAGTTCGGCCTTGAACGCTCCGGCGGCGCGCTGGGCGAAGTCATCGTTGGAGACCAGCACATAGGCGTGATGCAGGCCGCGCTCGATCATGTGATCGGCGGCCTGGGCGCCTTCGGTCTCCGGTAGCAGGCCGAATTCGCTGGTGTCACCCGCCGGCAACTGGCGGTCGTCGGGATGGTTGAGCGCGAGCAGCGGCACTGGCAGTTGCGCCTGGCCGAACACGGCGGCGACTTCGCCGCGGGTCAGCGGGCCAACCACCAGGTTGGCGCCGTCGCTGACCGCCTGCTGGTAGGCCTTGATGGCGCCGTCGGCGGTGCCGTGGCTGTCGTACACGCGTATGACCGGGCGAGGTGCATGGTTGCGCCCAGCATCCAGGTAGGCGGCGAAGAAACCTTCCCGGATCGGCGTGCTTGCCGCCGCGTAATTGCCATCGGCAGGCAGCAGCAAGGCCACTTGGGCAGGTACTTTGTAGCCTTCGCGCACAGTCGCATTGGCACCGGGCAGCAGGGTGCCGACCGGTTGCTGCAGTTCCGGCTGCGGACGTGCCACCGCAACGCCTTGCCGTGTCAGCGCCTCATTGACCCATGGCAGCATGCGGTCACCCGGTTTCATCGCGGCGGCGCGCTGCTTGAGCGAATCGACGTTCACGCTGGCGAGCAGATCGAGAATCTGTCGACGGTTCTGGGTGTGATCGAAGCCGCTCAGCTGGTCGTCCATCTGCACGCGGGTGCGTGCCGCGCCCCAACTGTCGCCACCGGCTTGCATGGCGCGGGCACGCAGTTCCAGCAGGCGCAGTTGCAGCGCGGCCGGGACCGTGACATTCGGCTGGGTGGTGAGTTGCAATGCGGTGTTGGCGTCATGCTGGTTGAGCGCCAGTTCGGCGCGCAGCAGGTCGAAACGCAGTGGTTCGTCATCGCTCAGGTGCTGACGATTGATCTGGGCAAGCGTCGGTGCCGCACGCTCGATCTGACCCTCCTGGCGCCACGCCTCGGCGGCCAGCAGGCGATAGCTGTCAGCGTGGCCGGAAGACTGTGCGGCCAGGGCCAGATAGGCCTGCGCGGCCTGCTCGAACTGGCCCTGCTGTGCCAGCGCGGCGGCGTTCTGCGCGGCGGCGATTTCCGCCGGCGAGCGCTGGACGTTGCCCGGCACACAGGCGGTCAGGGCGAGTGAAAGCACCAGTCCGATCGCGGCGACGCGCGAGAGGCGCATGAAGCGCATGGGAGATCCCTTGGTCGTCATGGTCATCAATGCGCGATCATAGCCGATTGGATTGCCGGCCCGCGGCGCAGGAGTATGACGATGTCATCAGTTCAGCCAGGTTGTCTGTGGGTGGTCGCCACCCCGATCGGTCACCGCGATGATCTGTCCGCCCGCGCCATCGTGACCTTGCGTGAAGTCGCGGTCATTGCCGCCGAAGACACCCGCCACAGTCACCCGTTGCTGGTACATCACAACATCGACACGCCGCTGATCGCCTTGCATGAGCACAACGAGCGCGACGCGGTGGAGGCGATCGTGCGGCGGCTGCAGGGTGGCGACTCGGTGGCGCTGATTTCCGATGCCGGCACGCCGCTGATCAGCGATCCGGGCTTCCGCCTGGTGCGTGCGGCGCGTGCGGCCGGTGTTCGCTGCATTCCGGTGCCCGGCGCCTGCGCGGCGATTGCTGCGCTGTCGGTAGCGGGGCTGCCCAGCGATCGCTTCGTGTTCGAGGGTTTCCTGCCGCCGAAGGCGGCGGCACGGCGCAGCCGTCTGCAGGAGCTGGCCGGTGATGCACGCACGGTCATCTTCTATGAGTCGTCGCATCGCGTGGCTGAGAGTCTGGCCGATATGCGCGATGTCTTCGGTGCCGAGCGTGAAGCCGTGCTGGCGCGCGAACTGACCAAGATGTTCGAGACGGTGCTGGGCGAGCCGCTGGCGGAACTGGCGGCAAGGGTCGCGGCCGATCCTGATCAGCAGCGCGGCGAATGCGTGATCCTGGTCGCCGGGCGCGGCGAGGAGGCCGATGCCAAGCTTGCCGAAGGTCAGCGTATCTTCGCGATCCTGCGCGAGGAACTGCCGCCGGCGAAGGCGGCCAAGATGGCGGCAGCGATCACTGGCGCGCCACGCAAGCTGCTCTACGAGGGCTGAGGCCCTCGCGTGGGGTACAATCGTCAGTGGAGTCGGCCGGGCAGTCGCGTCGCACGCAAGTGCATCGAGGAAAGTCCGGGCTCCATAGGGCAGAGTGCCAGGTAACTCCTGGGCAGCGTGAGCTGACGGCCAGTGCAACAGAGAGCAGACCGCCGAACGGCATCTTCGGATGTGCGTGGTAAGGGTGAAAGGGTGCGGTAAGAGCGCACCGCGTACGGGGCTAACGTCGTACGGCACGGTAAACCCCACTCGGAGCAAGACCAAATAGGGGAACGATAACGCGGCCCGCGTTGTTCCCGGGTAGGTTGCTGGAGCCAGACGGCGACGTCTGGCCGAGAGGAATGACTGTCGCGTCGCAAGACGTACAGAACCCGGCTTACAGGCCGACTCCACCTAATTCCCGAGCAAGGCATTCCCGACGCGGTGACAAACGTGTCGGGAATGCGGTGCGGGGGCGTGCGTGATGAACGCCGATTCATCCCCGGGACGCCCGAAAACCCCGAATTGACCCGGTTTGGCGCCTTGGTAGTACAGGTGCTGAAATAAAAAATCCCTTGCTTTCAAACACCTTGAAGAGGTTCGTGAGAAAGCGCTGGAATTACCGTCACAACTTCGCCTTTCTCCTTGATTCACAAGCGATTTCCCCTTGACAGTCTCATGGTGCGAGATTATCGTGGGTACCAGTGTGAAATCGTGGGTTTTAGTGGAGTTACCTGACTGTGTTCCAGGGCGAAACCGCCATCACTGTAGACGACAAGGGCCGCCTGGCCATCCCGACCGCGTATCGCGATCTGGTGACGGGCGAGTGCGGCAACCGTCTGGTGATCACCTACAACCCGTTCGAGCCGGGGTGCCTGTGGCTGTTTCCGCATGCGGAGTGGGAGCAGGTGCGCGATCAGGTGAATGCGCTGCCCAAGGTCAAGGCCGCGCATCGCGACATGCAGATGAAGCTGGTCGGCGCTGCTGCCGTGGTCGAGCCCGATGGCGCGGCGCGGGTGTTGCTGCCGGCCAGTCAACGCGCGGCAGCGGGCATCGAGAAGAAGGCGGTGCTGCTGGGCATGGGCAACAAGTTCGAACTTTGGAGCGAACAGGCGCATCTGGCCAAGATCCGCCAGAGCATCGGCGAAGACGACATCACAAACGAAATGGCAGTTCTGCGCCTGTAACAGCCGGCAACGGGGGCGTAGTGGAATCGGGTTGGACGGGCGGGAGTGCGGCATGGCCGAGCAGTTGCGGCATATCCCGGTGATGCTGGGTGAGGCGGTGGAGGGTCTGTCCGTGCAGTCTGACGGGCGCTATCTCGATGGTACGTTTGGACGCGGTGGTCATGCTCGCGCCGTACTGTCGCGCCTGGGCCCCACCGGCCGGCTGCTGCTGATGGATCGCGACCCCACAGCGATCGCCGCCGCGCAGGCCGAGTTCGCCGACGATCCGCGCGTGACGATCCGGCATGCCAATTTCTCAGGTCTGGCCGAGTGGGACGAAACCGTGGCCGGTCTCGATGGCGTGCTGCTCGATCTGGGCGTGTCTTCGCCGCAGCTGGACGAGGCTGCACGCGGTTTCAGCTTCATGGCGGATGCGCCGCTGGATATGCGCATGGACACCACGCAAGGCGAAAGCGCTGCGGATTTTCTGGCGCATGCCGACGAGCGCGAAATTGCCGACGTGCTGTGGACCTACGGCGAAGAGCGCCACAGCCGTCGCATCGCCCGCGCGATCGTCGAGGATCGCGCGGCCACGCCATTCACCCGCACGGGCCAGCTGGCCGCACTGATGGAGCGCGTGGTGGGTCGTCGCGAACCGGGCAAGCATCCGGCGACACGCAGCTTCCAGGCTTTGCGCATCCGTGTGAACGGTGAGCTCGATGCGTTGCAGCGGGGCCTGAATGCGGCGCTGGAGCGGCTCAAGCCGGGCGGCCGACTTTCGGTGATCAGCTTCCATTCGCTGGAGGACCGCGCGGTGAAACTGTTCATTCGCGATCATTCCGGTCGCGTGCAGAACAGCCGGCGCGGTCCGCCGGTGCTGGCGGTGGCGGCGCGTCTGGCGGCGGTCGGCAAGGCGCAGTTTCCGTCGGATGCGGAGATTGCGGTGAATCCGCGCTCGCGTTCGGCCGTGCTGCGCGTGGCGGAGAAGTTACCCGCCCAGGACCAGCTTCAGGAAGGGGGCGCATGAAGATGATTGGCGCCCTTTTCATGCTGATCCTGCTGGCAGCAACGCTGGCCAGTGCGATCGGCGTGGTGTGGACGCGCCACGAGAGTCGCGTGCTGTTCGTCAACCTGACGGCGCTGCAGAACCAGCGTGACGACCTGAATATCGAATACGGCAAGCTCGAACTGGAGCAAGCTACCTATGCGGAGCCGCGGCGCATCGACGACCAGGCACGGCAGAAGCTGGGCATGGTCGACCCGCGCCCACAAGACATCAGGTTGCTGCGTTGATGGCCTGGCGCAACCACACCACGTCCCCCAGGCAAGGTCACCGTCACGGTGCAGGTCCCAGTGCGCGCAAGCGCATGACGATCGTTATCGGGCTGCTGGGTCTGGCCTCGGCCGGGCTGGTCGCACGCGCGTTCGACCTGCAGGTCGTGCGCAAGCAGTTCTACCAGAGCCAGGGCGATGCGCGTTTCCTGCGTGAGATGAAGATCCCGGTGTCGCGCGGCACCATCTTCGACCGCAACGGCGAGCCGCTGGCGGTGTCGACGCCGGTGATGTCGATCTGGGCGAATCCATCCGAGGTGCTGGACAGCGCGGACCGCATTCCTGCATTGGCCAAGGCGCTGAATGATGATCCGGACACCATCAAGCAGTATCTCGAGCAACGTGCGGATCGCGAGTTCGTCTATCTGCGTCGCCAGATGTCGCCGACGGCGGCACAGGCCGTACTCGATCTGGACATCCCTGGCATCAATGGTCAGCGCGAGTTCAAGCGTTACTACCCATCCGGTGAAGTGACCGCGCACGTACTCGGCTTCACCAATATCGACGACCACGGCCAGGAAGGCCTGGAACTGGCCTACGACGACTGGCTGTCCGGCAAGCCGGGCATCAAGCGTGTGATCAAGGATGGCAAGGGCCACATCGTCGAGGATCTGGAGCAGGTGCGTGCACCGCAGCCCGGGCGTGATCTCACCCTGAGCATCGACCGGCGCATCCAGTTCCTTGCCTACAGCGAACTGAAGAGCACGCTGGAAAAGTCCCAGGCCGATTCCGGTTCGATCGTGATACTCGACGTGAAAACCGGCGAAGTGCTGGCGATGGTCAACCTGCCGACCTACAACCCGAATGCCGTAGGCAGCACGTCGCCGTCGAATCGTCGCAATCGCGCCATGACCGACGTGCTCGAGCCGGGCTCGACGATCAAGCCGGTGCTGATGGCCGCGGCGTTGTCCAGTGGCAAATTCACGCCGACCGGCCCGGCGATCGACACCACCGGCGGACACTGGTATTTCCAGGGCCATGACATCCACGACACGCACAATTACGGACTGCTGACGCCGACCGGCGTGATCACCAAGTCGAGCAACGTCGGCGCTGCGCATATCGCCATGCAGCTCGATACCGGGCTGATGTACGACACCTATCGCGCGTTCGGTTTTGGCAACAGCACCAACAGCGGGTTTCCCGGTGAAGCGTCCGGCTACCTGAAGATCGGGCATGAGTGGCGGCCGCTGGAAAAAGCCATCCTGGGCTACGGCTACGGTCTCAACGTGACCGTGCTGCAACTGGCGAATGCCTACGCGACGATCGCCGATGGCGGCGTCATGCACTTGCCGACCTTCATCAAAGGCAACGACAGTGACGCCAAGGCGATCATAGAGCCGCAGATAGCCCAAGAGCTGGTGGGCATGCTGGAGACCACCACCCAGCCGGGTGGTACCGCGGCACCATATGCGTGGATTGCCAATTACACCGTGGCCGGCAAGACCGGCACAGCGCACAAGGCGGTGGCGGGCGGATACTCGAAGGACAACTACAGTGCTGCGTTCGCCGGGATGGTACCGGCGACCAACCCGCGGCTGGTTGCGGCCGTGGTCGTCGACAATCCCAGGAAGGGCAGTTACTACGGTGGTTTGGTCTCGGCTCCGGTGTTTGCTGAGGTCATGGCCGGCGCGTTGCGACTGCTCGACATCCCACCCGACAATATCGGCCGCTGGTACGTCGGCGGCCCATTGCAGGCCGAGAACGGGCTGACCGGCAACAAGCCGCCGGTCGCACCAAACATCGAAGAAGCGCCGGCCGAAGAGGCGACGCCATGAGCACCGGTCACCTCGATCAGCTGCTGATGGGGATCGCCGACGCGCAGGTTGCCGCGGCGTCGGGTGCTGGCCGTATCGTGGTGTCCGGGCTGGCGCTCGACTCGCGCCGGGTGCGTCGCGGCGATGCATTCTTCGCCCTGCGCGGTACCCAGGGACACGGCATCGAATTTGCCGCCAGCGCGGTGCAGCGCGGCGCCCAGGTCGTGCTGGCCGAAGCGCCGGCGGTCGAGGTGGCGCCGCTCAACGTGCCGCTGCTGTGGATCGATGGTCTGCACGATCAGGTCAGTGAAATCGCTGCGCGCTTCTACGACCGTCCGGCCGAGGCGATGCGCGTGATCGGCATCACCGGTACCAACGGCAAGACCTCCTGTGTACAGCTGCTGGCGCAGGCACTGACTCTCTTGGGTCATCGCACCGCCACCATCGGCACGCTTGGTGCGGGCGTGCATGGCCAGCTGCGCGAAGGCGAGCGCACCACACCCGATGCGATCAGTGTGCAGGGCCTGCTGGCGGATTTTCGCGAAGCCGGCGTCAGCCACGTGGCGATGGAGGTGTCCTCGCACGCGCTGGAGCAGGGGCGCGTGGCTGCGGTGGACTTCGAGGTGGCGGCCTTCACCAATCTGACCCGCGACCATCTGGATTATCACGGCAGCATGGAAGCCTACGGCGCGGCCAAGGCGAAGCTGTTCGCATGGTCTGGGCTGCAGAGTGCTGTGATCAACATCGACGATGCATTCGGTCGTGAACTGGCAGCGCAGTTGCCAGCCGACGTGAAGCCGCTGCGTGTGAGCATGACTGGCGAGGCGGATGCCGAGATCGCCGCCAGCGCCATCACCACCTCGGCCGAAGGGTTGGCGTTCCACCTGCGCACGCCATGGGGCACGCGTGCGCTGAATAGTCAGCTGCTGGGCCGCTTCAACGTGGCGAACCTGCTCACCGTGGTGGCCTGTCTTGGCGCGCTCGGCGAGCCGCTTGAGCGCATCGTGGCAGCAGTCGAGAAGTTGCAGCCGGTCAATGGCCGCATGAGCCGGCTGGGTGGACTGCATGGCTTGCCGCTGGTCGTGGTCGATTACGCGCATACCCCGGACGCGCTGGAGCAGGCGTTGACCGCCGTGCGCGCACATTGCGCCGGTCGGCTGATCTGTGTGTTCGGTTGCGGCGGAGAACGTGACGCCGGCAAGCGTCCGCTGATGGGCGCGATCGCCGCACGATTGGCCGATATCGCGATCGTGACTGATGACAATCCGCGTGGCGAAGATGGTGACGCGATCGTGGCGCAGATCGTCGCTGGCATGGCCTCGGCGCGTTCGATGACGGTAGAGCGCGATCGCGCATCGGCGATCAGCCATGCATTGCGACTCGTGCAGTCCGGTGATGTGGTGCTGATCGCCGGCAAGGGGCATGAGACCTACCAGGAAGGCGCCACCGGCAAGCGTCCATTCGACGATCTGGCGGTGGCGCATGCGGCGCTGGAACGGATCAGCCGGGAGCCGCGCGCATGATGCCGTTGAGCACCATCGCCGTGTGGACCCACGGGCAGTTGTTCGGCGCCGATGCCGAGATTACCGGTGTTGCGATCGATACCCGCAAGCTGAAGCCCGGCGACCTGTTCGTCGCGATCAGGGGCGAACGGGTGGATGGTCACGATTATCTGGCCGAAGCGGCCGAGCGTGGTGCGGTGGCGGCGCTGGTGACACACAAGGTCGACAGCGTACTGCCGCAGGTCGTGGTCGATGACAGTGCGTTGGCACTGGGCGATCTGGCCAGTGCAGTGCGTGCTCAACGCAACGTGCGCGTGGTTGGCATCACCGGCTCCAACGGTAAGACCACGGTGAAGACGTTGATCGCCTCGATCCTGTCCCGGCATGGCCGCACGCATGTCAGCTCCGGCAACTACAACAACGAGTTGGGCCTGCCATTGAGCCTGCTGGCGATGCCGGAAGACACCGAGTACGCCGTCTTCGAGATGGGTGCCGGCAAGCCGGGCGACATAGCCTATCTGGCTGCCATCGCGCGGCCCGATATCGGCCTCGTCACGCTCATTGCGCCGGCGCATCTTGCGCGGATGGGCAGTGTTGAAGGCGTGGCCGAAACCAAGGGTGCGCTGTATCAGGCGCTGCCGGTAGACGGCAGCGCGATCATCAATGCCGATGACAGCTTCGCCAGTTTCTTCGGCGGCCTGGCCGGTTCGCGCAAGCAGCTGCGTTTTGGCCTCGATCATCCAGCGAATGTCGGCGCGGACATCGTGGAGCAGCGCGTGGACGGTTCACGTTTCGTGCTCAGCACACCGCTCGGCGATGCCGAGGTGGCGCTGCCATTGCCCGGTCGCCACAACATCGCCAATGCGCTGGCCGCAGCGGCGATCGCGATCGCACTCGAGGTGCCGCTCGACATCATCGTCGCCGGACTGGAACAGGCATCAGGTGTACCTGGCCGGCTGCGTCGCGAAGTGATGGAGGGCGGCTGGACACTTATCGACGACAGCTACAACGCGAACCCGAGCTCGATGGCGGCGGCGATCGACACACTGATGCTGGCCACCGGCGAACGCTGGCTGGTGCTGGGTGACATGGCCGAGCTGGGTCCGGATGCGCTTGCACTGCATGCCGGTATCGGCACGCATGCGCGCGAGCGTGGTGTCGAGCGACTGTTTGCCGTTGGTCCGCTCGGCGCGGCCACCGTCGAGGCCTTCGGCGCGCGCGGCGAACATTTCAACGACAAGGCGGCACTGATTGCCGCGCTGCAGACACAACTGCATGGCGGCGTTACCTGCCTGGTGAAGGGCTCGCGCTCAGCCGGCATGGAGCAGGTCGTTGCTGCGCTCGGCCGCCATCGGGTGCATGCAGACAAGAACCAGGGAGGTGCTTCCCATGCTGCTTGAACTGGCGGACTGGATGGCACGGCATTTCACCGCGTTGCATCTGTTCCAGTACATCACCTTCCGCACGATCATGGCCGCGCTCACGGCGCTGGCGATGTCGCTGCTGTGCGGGCCGTGGCTGATCAATCGGCTGGCTGCACTGAAGGCCGGCCAGGTGGTGCGCAGCGACGGTCCGCAGACGCATCTGGTCAAGGCCGGCACGCCGACCATGGGCGGCGTGATGATCCTGCTCTCGGTCAGCGTGGCCACCCTGCTGTGGGCCGACCTGCACAACCGTTATGTGTGGGTGGTGCTGGCGGTGATGCTGGCGTACGGCGCGATCGGTTTCTACGACGACTACCGCAAGCTGGTGTTGAAGGACAGCCGTGGGCTGGCCAGCCGCTGGAAATATTTCTGGCAGTCGGTGTTCGGCCTCGGTGCGGCGCTGATCCTTTACTACAGCGCGCCGGCGGCTGTCGCCGGGCTGCCTGTGGCGGAGACCGCGCTGTATGTGCCGCTGTTCAAGCACGTAGTGCTCCCGCTGGGGCTGCTGTTCGTGGTGGTGGCCTATTTCATGATCGTCGGTTTCTCCAACGCGGTGAATCTCACCGACGGTCTGGATGGGCTGGCGATCATGCCGACCGTGCTGGTCTCCGGCGCGTTGGGCGTGTTCGCGTACCTCGCCGGCAACAAGGTGTTTTCCGAATACCTCGGCATTCCGTCGATTCCCGGCGCGGGCGAGCTGTCGATCTTCTGCGGCGCGCTGGCCGGCGCGGGACTGGGCTTCCTGTGGTTCAACACCTATCCGGCACAGGTATTCATGGGGGATGTCGGTGCGCTGGCGATGGGCGCCGCACTCGGCTGCGTCGCGGTTATCGTGCGCCAGGAAATCGTGTTGCTGGTGATGGGTGGCGTGTTCGTGATGGAAACCGCCTCGGTGATGATCCAGGTCGCAAGCTTCAAGCTCACTGGCAAGCGCGTGTTCCGGATGGCGCCGATCCATCACCACTTCGAATTGAAGGGTTGGCCGGAGCCGCGGGTGATCGTGCGTTTCTGGATCATCAGCGTGGTGCTGGTGCTGGTCGGTCTTGCCACGTTGAAGGTGCGCTGATGTTCGGCTTCGACACCACCCAGGCAAAACGTCGACAGGGCCCACGCGGCAGCTTCGACCTGTGGCTCCTGGTCGCCTTGATCGGACTGGTCAGCATCGGCGTGGTGATGGTGACCTCCAGCTCGATCGCGGTGGCCGACAGCCAGAACTTGGGCGCGTTCTACTTCCTGAAGAAACACTTGCTGTTTCTCAGTCTGGGCATGATCGCCGCCGGCATGGCGATGCGTACCGAGCTGAAGCTGCTGGAAAAGCATGCGTTCCCACTGCTGGCAGTGGCTTTTGTCCTGCTGCTGGCGGTGTTCGTGCCGCATTTCGGCATGCGCATCAATGGCGCGCGGCGCTGGCTGAACCTGCTGGTGACCAGCTTCCAGCCGGTGGAAGCGGTCAAGCTCATTCTGGTGGTGTACCTCGCCAGTTACCTGGTGCGCCATCGCGAGAACGTCGAGACACGCTTTCTTGGCTTGATCAAGCCGATCATGGTCGCTGGCGTGATCGTGCTGCTGCTGCTGGCGCAGCCGGATTTTGGCTCGGCCACGCTGGTGATCGCGGTGACCATCGCGATGGTCTGGCTCGGTGGGGCGCGGCCGATCTTCCTGTTCATCATGGGCCTGCCGCTGATGCCGCTGTTGTACATCGCGGCGACCGGCGAAAGCTATCGCATGAAGCGATTGACGACCTTCCTGCATCCGTGGGATCACCCGTTCGATGATGGGTTCCAGTTGACCCAGTCGCTGATGGCGATCGGACGCGGTGAGTGGGACGGTGTAGGGCTTGGCTCCAGCGTGCTGAAGCTGTCTTATCTGCCAGAGGCGCATACCGACTTCATTTTCGCGGTGATCGGTGAGGAACTCGGCCTGGCCGGTGTGATGCTGGTGATGGGGCTGTTCGCACTGGCGGTAGGACGCGGCCTGTATCTGGGTCTGAAGGGCGTCGAGGTCGGCCAGCGCTTTGCCGGTTACGTCGCGTTCGGTGTTTCGCTGATGCTGGCGATGCAGGCGATCGTGTCGGTCGGCGTGAATCTCGGTGCGCTGCCGACCAAGGGCCTGACCCTGCCGTTGATCAGCTATGGCGGTTCGTCGATGGTGCTGACCTGCGCGATGGCTGGCGTGCTGTTGCGCGCCACGTTTGAAATCAACCGCGCGCTGGATGCGCGGCAGATGACGACGCGCGTGCCGGCAGCGGTTGCAGCCGTCGATGCAAATGTCGTGGTCAAGCCGCGCGAAGCGGTGATTGCATGACCGCGTCGGCGCCAGTGCTGATCATGGCCGGTGGTACCGGTGGCCATATCTTTCCCGGTCTGGCCGTGGCCGATTGCCTGCGCGCGCAAGGCGTGCCCGTGGTGTGGCTGGGCGCGGCCGGCGGCATGGAAACCAAGGTGGTGCCGGCGCACCGGATCGAGTTGCACACGGTGGTGGTCGGTGGCCTGCGCGGCAAGGGCCTCAAGACCCGCCTGCTGGCGCCGTTGATGCTGCTGCGCGCGCTGATTGCATCGCTGGCCGTGCTGCGCAAGGTGAAGCCGCGCAGCGTGTTGTCGATGGGTGGCTATGTGGCTGGCCCCGGCGGCCTCGCCGCGTGGTTGCTGCGCTGCCCATTGCTGGTGCATGAGCAGAACCGCGTGGCCGGATTCACCAACCGCAAGCTGGCCGGATTCGCGAAGCGCGTGCTGGCCGGCTTTGCCGATGCATTGCCGCAGGCCGAATGGGTTGGCAACCCGGTGCGCGCCGTCATTGCCGCGTTGCCTGAGCCGATGCAACGCATGACCGCGCGCAATGGCAAGCCGCGCTTGCTCGTGCTTGGTGGCAGCCTCGGTGCGCGCGCCCTGAATCTGGCCGTGCCACAGGCACTGGCGCAGCTGACACCCGAACAGCGCCCGGACGTGCTGCATCAATCCGGCAATCGCGGTCTCGACGAAGCGCGCGAGGCGTATGCGAAAGCCGGTGTCGAGGCACAAGTAGTGCCATTCATCGATGACATGGCTGCCAGCTATGGCTGGGCCGATCTGGCCGTCTGTCGCGCGGGCGCGCTGACCCTGGCTGAGCTGACCGCCGCAGGACTCGGTGCGGTGCTGGTGCCGTTCCCGCATGCGGTGGACGACCACCAGACGCACAATGCAGAAGTGTTGGTGGTCGCAGGCGCCGCCGTTGTAATTCAGGAGCGGGATCTGGACGTACAGAATTTGGCGCAGCGTCTGGAATCGCTGCTGGGCAACCGCACGCAGCTGCTGGCCATGGCTGAAGCCGCACGTACGCTGGCCAAGCCGGACGCGGCCGACGTGATTGCCCGCGCATGCCTGGAGGTCGCCGTATGACGCCGCGCCGCTTGCATGCGCACGAGGATCTGATGAGCACGTTCCGTCGCGTGCACTTCATCGGCATTGGTGGTGTCGGCATGAGCGGCATCGCCGAGGTGCTGCACAACCTCGGTTATGCGGTGTCCGGTTCCGACCGTGCGAATTCGTCGACGGCACAGCGTCTGCAGCAGCTGGGCATCACGGTGCATGTCGGGCATGCCGCCGAGCACATCGGCGATGCCGACGTGGTGGTGACCTCAAGTGCGATCAAACAGGACAACCCGGAACTGGTTGCCGCGCGTACCGCGCGCATCCCGGTGATCCCGCGTGCGGAGATGCTCGGCGAACTGATGCGCTTTCGCCGTGGCGTGGCGATCGCTGGCACCCACGGCAAGACCACCACCACCAGCCTCACCGCCAGCGTACTGGCCGAGGCCGGCTACGACCCGACCTTCGTGATCGGTGGCCAGCTGAATGCTGCCGGCGCGAATGCGCGGCTGGGCACTGGCCAGTATCTGGTGGCGGAAGCCGATGAATCCGATGGCTCGTTCCTGCTGCTGTCGCCGGTGATCGCCGCGGTCACCAATATCGACGCCGATCACCTGGAGAACTACGGCGGTGATTTCGCCCAGGTGAAGAAGGCGTTCGCCGATTTCCTGCACCGGTTGCCGTTCTACGGCCTGGCCGTGTTGTGCATGGACGACCCGGAAGTCGCCGAACTGGCGAAATCCACCACGCGTCGCGTGATGACGTATGGCATCGATACGGTGGATGCCGACGTGCGCGCAGTGAACCTCACCCAGCACGGCTTCGAGATGCATTTCGATCTGCTGCTGCCGAACCGTAGCGACGCGTTGCCGGTGAAGTTGAATCTGCCGGGTCGGCACAATGTGCTGAATGCTTTGGCCGCCGCCACGATCGGCTGGCAGCTCGGCGTGGAAGCCGACGCGCTGGCGCATGCACTGGAACACTTCCAGGGTGTCGGTCGGCGCTTCCATCGCCGTGGCGAGATCGCGCTCGATCACGGCAGTGTATTGCTGGTCGATGACTACGGCCATCACCCGCGCGAGCTTGCGGCGGTGTTCGACGCCGCGCGTGGCGGTTGGCCGGAGCGTCGGCTGGTGGTCGGCTTCCAGCCGCACCGTTACAGCCGCACGCGTGATCTGCTCGACGACTTTGCCAACGTGCTGGCCGAGGCCGATGTGCTGGTGCTGACCGATGTCTACCCAGCTGGTGAGGCGCCGATCGCCGGTGCCGACGGCCGCGCGCTGGCGCGCGCGGTGCGTGCGCGCGGCAAGGTCGATCCCGTGCTGGTCGAGCATCCGCGCGATCTGAAGGAAACGCTGCCGGCGCTGCTGCGCGACGGCGATCTGCTGCTGCTGCTTGGTGCTGGCGACATCGGTACGGCGGCAGTGGAGCTGGCCCACGCAGGCCATCTGAGGACAGGCAAGTGAACGACAAGTACATCAACAAGATCACGGATCCCGCCCAGTTCGGTCGCGTCGCCGTGGTGATGGGCGGCAGCTCGGCCGAGCGCGAGGTCTCGCTCGATTCCGGCCGCAACGTGCTGGCCGCGCTGCAGGCACGCGGTATCGACGCGCACGCCATTGACGGCATCCCGGCGCTGCTCGACGCACTGCGCGCCGGCCATTTCGCGCGCGTATTCAACATCCTGCACGGCCAGCACGGCGGTGGCGAGGATGGTGTGCTGCAGGGAGCGCTGGAGTCGCTCAACGTGCCGTATACCGGTTCGGGTGTACTCGGTTCCGCGCTGTCGATGGACAAGACGCGCTCCAAGCGCGTGTGGCAGTCGCTGGGCTTGCCGACGCCGAAGTTCGTCGCGCTGCCACGCGGTGCCGATGTGTACGCGGCGGCGAAGCAGGTCGGCTTTCCGCTGATCGTCAAGCCGGCCTGCGAAGGTTCGAGTGTTGGTGTGACGCGGGTGTTCGCGGAGAAGGATCTGGATGCGGCGGTTGTGCTGGCCGAAAAGTATCCGGGCGACCTGCTGATGGAAACCCTGATCGAGGGCGATGAACTCACCGTCGCGATCCTCGGTCGTCAGGTGTTGCCGAGCATCCATATCGTGCCGAAGGCTGCGTTCTACGACTACAACGCGAAATACGTGGCCGAAGATACTCAGTACATCTGTCCGGGTCTTGAAGGCGTAGCGGGTGAAGAACTGCGCGCATTGTCGCTGGTGGCGTTCGATGCGCTGGGCTGCGCCGGCTGGGGCCGTGTCGATGTGATGCGCGACCAAGCTGGTCGCAACTGGCTGCTGGAAGTGAACACCGCACCGGGCATGACCTCGCACTCGCTGGTGCCGAAGGCCGCTGCGGCGGCTGGCATCGACTACCAGGAACTGTGCTGGCGCGTACTCGAAACCAGTTTCCGGGAGGGCGCGTGAAGGGAACCATCCGCCTCGTTGCCTGGTGTCTGGCCATTGCGCTGGTCGCGCTGCCGATTGTCGGCGTGCTGCGCGGATGGTTTGCGGCCAACCGCTGGCCGGTGACACAGTTGACGGTGCAGGCCGAGTTCAAGCACGTCAACCCGGACGAGATCCGTGCGGCCGTGCTGCCGCGCCTGGGCAAGGGCTTTTTCGCGCTGGACCTCGATACCGTGCAGAAGGCAGTGGCGGCGTTGCCGTGGGTGGAATCGGCGGAGGCACGCAAGCGCTGGCCGGATACCTTGCTGCTGCGTATCTACGAGCGTCAGCCGTTTGCGCGCTGGAACGACAAGCAGCTGATCAGCCGGCAAGGCCTCGTATTCGACGCGCCCGGTGCGGACGGCATCAGCACCTTGCCCGATCTGCATGGTCCGGATGCACGACTGGCCGAGGTAGTGAGTTTCTACGCCGAGACGCAGAAGGCATTCGCCGGTACCCACCTGCAGATCACGGGTGTTGCGCTGACTGAGCGCGGCAGCTGGAGCGTCACCACGGCCACTGGCGCGCAGATCGTGATTGGCGACCGTGACCAGGCCGGGCGCCGGCTGCGTCGCTTCCTCGACGTTTATCCGCAGCTGATGGCTGGCCATACCGACACCTTTGCCTACGCCGATCTTCGCTACACCAATGGATTTGCCGTGCGCTGGCCGCAAGCGGCCGCCGCCAACGCTGGAGGTTCGCCCCGCACATGAAGACGATCTGCCTATTGAAGGCCGCCCAATGAAGTCTCGCAACGACAAGCAACTGGTAGTCGGCCTCGATATCGGCACCTCGAAGGTGGTGGCGATCGTCGGCGAGTACGAGCCGGGCGAGCCGATCACCGTGATCGGCATCGGCACCCATGTATCGCGCGGCATGAAGCGCGGCTCGGTGGTCGACATCGAATCGACCGTGCACTCGATCCAGCGCGCCGTGGAAGAGGCCGAGCTGATGGCTGGCTGCGATATCCGCTCGGTCTACGCGTCGATCTCCGGCAGCCATCTGGAAACCCGCAACTCTCACGGCAACGCGGCCATCCGCGACCGTGAGGTGACCGCGGGCGACCTGGAGCAGGTGCTGGAGGCAGCCAGCGCGGTGGCGATCCCGGCCGACCGCAAGGTGCTCTACAAGGAGTCGCAGGAATACCGCATCGACGGGCAGGACGGCATCCGCTCGCCGGTCGGTATGAGTGGCGTACGGCTGGAAGCGAACGTGCATCTGGTCACCGGTGCAGCGGCTGCGGTGCAGAACATCACCAAGTGCATCCAGCGCTGCGGCCTTTCGGTGGATGAGCTGGTGCCATCCGCCCTGGCCAGCGCCAAGGCCGTACTGACCGACGACGAGCGAGAGCTGGGCGTGTGCCTGGTCGACATCGGCGCCGGTACCACCGACATCGCGATCTACACCCAGGGCTCGATCCGCTACACCGCTTCGCTGCCGGTGGGTGGCGACCAGGTCACCAGCGACATCGCCTATGGCGTGCATACGCCGACCGCGCATGCCGAGGAAATCAAGATCAAGTACGCCTGCGCGCAGACCGGGCTGGCGCATGCCGAGGAAACCATCCAGGTGCCCAGCGTCGGCGATCGGCCGCCGCGCCGGCTCGCGCGGCAGTCGCTCGCGCAGAGCGTGCAGGCGCGCTACGAGGAAATCTTCGAGATGGTGCAGGACCAGCTGCGTCGTTCCGGCTACGAGAGCCTGGTCGCCGCCGGCGTGGTGCTTACCGGCGGCGCCTCGAAGATGGAAGGCGCGCTGGAGCTGGCCGAGGAGATCTTCCACAAGATGGTGCGCATCGGCGTGCCGCAGCAGATCGATGGTCTCGGCGAGGTCGTCTCCAGTCCGCTGCATGCCACCGGCGTCGGCCTGCTGCTGCATGGCGCACGCGCCGGCGGCATGCGCGCCATGGGACCGGCTGGCGGCAGCGTCGGCGGCCTGGTCGGCAAGTTGCGTGGCTGGATTACCAAGAATTTCTGATCGCTGGTTATCGATTTTTGGGTGAAGCAGGAAGCGTCGCCCGGGGCAGAAGGATTAAGCCCACCACCATGGACCGACAGGAGTCGCGATCCCTGGTTACAACGACAACAACTCTACGGAGGACGGGAAATGTTTGAACTGATTGATAAACTCGCACCCAATGCAGTAATCAAAGTGATCGGCGTGGGCGGTGGCGGCGGCAATGCCGTGGCGCACATGCTCAACTCCAACATCGAAGGCGTCGAGTTCATCGTCGCCAATACCGATGCCCAGGCGATGACCAGCTGCAGCTCGCGCACCCACTTGCAGCTGGGTGGTAACGTGACCAAGGGTCTCGGTGCCGGCGCCAATCCGGAAGTTGGCCGTCAGGCGGCTCTGGAAGATCGTGAGCGCATCGAGGCGATGCTAGAAGGTGCCGACATGGTGTTCATCACCGCCGGCATGGGTGGTGGTACCGGCACCGGCGCAGCACCGGTGGTGGCGCAGCTGGCCAAGGAGAAGGGCATCCTCACCGTGGCGGTGGTCACCAAGCCGTTCCCGTTCGAGGGTCGTCGACGCATGCAGGTCGCCCTGAAGGGTATCGAGGACCTGTCGCAGCATGTCGATTCGCTGATCACCGTGCCGAACGAGAAGTTGCTCAGCGTGCTTGGCCGCGACGTCACCCTGCTGAATGCGTTCAAGGCTGCCAACGACGTGCTGCAGGGCGCCGTGCAGGGTATCGCCGACCTGATCACCGCACCGGGCCTGATCAACGTCGACTTTGCCGACGTGCGTACCGTGATGTCGGAAATGGGCTTGGCGATGATGGGCTCGGGCACCGCCCGTGGCGACGACCGCGCACAGGCAGCAGCCGAGGCGGCGATCAAGAACCCGCTGCTCGAAGACGTCAACCTCAATGGCGCCTGCGGCATCCTGGTCAACGTCACTGCCGGTCCGAACCTGACCATGCGTGAATTCGACGAAATCGGTCGTATCATTCATGACTTCGCCAGCGAAGACGCCACCGTGGTGATCGGCACCTCGCTCGATCCGGAAATGAAGGACGACGTGCGCGTGACCGTAGTGGCCACCGGCCTCAACCGTGCCGCCGCCTCGCGTCAGCAGCCGCCGATCCGGATGGTCGAGACGCAGCAGATGCAGATGCGCCCGCGCCCGGTGGTGCTGCGTACCGGCACCGGCAACGAAGTGGTCGACTACGCACAGCCGGAGATGACGATCGGCAGCTCCAGCCGTGCGGAAGCTTCCGCGCAGGTCAAGGCAGATCCGGGCTTCGATTACCTGGATATTCCAGCGTTTTTGCGGCGTCAGGCCGACTGAGACTGAGCCACTAAGTTAAGGAGACGCGAAATAATTGAACAAAAGCCCGTTATGCGGGTCAGTCCTCAAGCGTGGCCATTCCGGCTGTCACAGTCGGATCGGTGTCGCCCCGGTTGATTCCGGCGGGGCGGCAGGTAACTGAGGGTTGACTGCGATCGGATCGATGTTCGCTGGTGTATGCAGCAAGACTGTGCGTCCGGAGGACGCATGACCAGTCGCACGGGCTTGACTCGTGCCGGCCGGTTCGCCGCCCCATGCCGGATTCCCGTCCCTGGCATGGGGCGACGTGTCGATCCGTCAGTTACGGGAGGAGCAGCCCTGAAAGTCCCCGCGGGTCAAGGATGAAGGAAACATGAAGATTTAATCAGACTGTACGGTCCGGTTTGCTTTTGCCACAGGTTAAAACTGTGTTAGCATCCGTCCCTGATTGGCTGCTGCCTCCACGGGTACCAACAAAAATGATCAAGCAGCGTACGCTCAAAAACATCATCCGAGCCACCGGTGTAGGACTACACACAGGTGACAAGGTGTACATGACGTTGCGTCCTGCGGCGCCCAATACCGGCATCGTGTTCCGTCGCACGGATCTCAATCCGCCGGTGGACATTCGTGCACGCCAGGACAATGTCGGCGACACGCGTCTGTCGACCACGCTGGTCAATGGCGAGGCACGCGTCTCCACGGTCGAGCATCTGCTCTCGGCGATGGCCGGTCTGGGTATCGACAATGCCTATGTCGACCTGTCTGCGCCGGAAGTGCCGATCATGGATGGCAGTGCCGGTCCGTTCGTCTTCTTGCTGCAATCTGCCGGCATCGAAGAACAGAACGTCGCCAAGCGCTTCATCCGCATCAAGAAGGCGGTGAAGGTGCAGGATGGTGACAAGTGGGCCAGCTTCGATCCGTTCGAAGGTTTCAAGGTCGGCTTCTCGATTGATTTCAACCATCCGATCATCAGCAAGCGCACTTCGCGCGCCGAGATCGATTTCTCGACCACGTCCTTCGTCAAGGAAGTGAGCCGGGCCCGCACGTTCGGTTTCATGCGTGACATCGAGGCGATGCGCGAGCAGAACCTGGCGCTGGGTGGCTCGATGGACAATGCGGTGGTGCTGGACGATTACCGCGTGTTGAATGAGGACGGCCTCCGCTACGAGGACGAGTTCGTCAAGCACAAGATCCTCGACGCGATCGGCGACCTGTACCTGCTTGGCCACAGCCTGATTGGCGCTTACCACGCGCACAAGTCCGGTCACGAACTCAACAACAAGCTGCTGCGCACACTGATGGCCGATGCCACGGCGTGGGAAGAGGTCAGCTACCAGGACGATCCGGCGACCTCGCCGATCTCCTATGCACATCCCGCCCAGGCGATCTGAGTCAGCTCGCTACCGCCTGGTGCATGATCCAAATGAACGGCCGCGTCGCGAGACGCGGCCGTTCATTTTTGTGAAATGGGTCACTCATGGACGTCCCTCCATCACGCCCTGTCGACACGCCAGGGTGTCCGGAGGCGGAAGTGCATGGTATAAGTCCAGACTGCACAATCCACTGGTGACGGGTCTGGTATCTGGTCACCTGTGGAGATGGGGTAGTGCATGGCACTCAATGTGCCCCATCGGCTCCGGAATCAGCGGTTTCGGCGAGGGACGCCAGCTCAAGGAACAGTACCCGCAGTTCGGGGTCTGAGATTGAAGCGGCAGCGGCCCGGAGATGGCTGGCTGCTGCAAGCGAAAGCGGTTTTGACCGATCCGGCTCTGTTGCGACCGGTGGTTGGGGGGCCACTTTCACGGTGACTGAACTGGCGCAGGTGCCGATGGCGCGTGCGGTGGCAAGGATCTGTGTTTGCATCAAACGCAGGCGCGATGCCCAAGCCGGTGAGGACGCCAGAAAGACGAGGCGGTCGTTGCGCAGGTCGGCGAATCTCACCTGCTCGCGCAACGGCGACGGCAACGTCTGGCGCAGTGCACGATCCAGCGCTTCCAGCGCGCCGGCCTTTCTGGCCAGTGTCGCGAAGGAGCCGCATTCGACCAAGGACTTCGGTCCGTTGCCGATGCGGCGGGAAATGGCTGGAGAAGGGTGCTGCATGGTGCCGGAATTCGATGTTGGAAAGACATGCAAATCATACTCGTATCACGCTCCAGGAAATTGCCGAAAACCTTTGATCTGACTGACCGGCGCCTGCGCTGGAAGCTGCTTTCGGTGCTGGCCGTGGCGGTGATCGGTTGTGTCGGCGTCGGAGTAACGCTGGCATTGACGGTGGCCAGCCCGCGTGATCGGGCATTGGCGGAAATTCAAGATCTTCAACAACAGATCAAGCAGCAGAACGCACAGTTGGGTGGCGTACGCCAGGATTCCCAGCGCGGACTCGATGCGCTGGCGGTGAAGCTTGGCCAACTGCAAGCCCAGTCGACCCGGTTGAACGCACTCGGCGAGCGACTGGTCCAGGTCGGCAAGCTTGATGACGGCGAGTTCAATTTCGATCAGCCACCGGCGGTGGGTGGCGTCGAGGATGTCAGTGGCAGCGCCTATGCACTGCCCCCGGCGCTGGACAGCAGCATCAGCCAGCTGGCCAGCCAGCTCGACACCCAGCAGGCGCAGTTGTCGGCACTGCAGAGCCTGTTGCTCGATGCCAGGATCGAATCGAATCTGAAGCCGACCGGGATGCCGGTGCAGGGCTATATCTCATCCTATTTTGGCGTGCGTGCGGACCCGTTCGACGGTCGTTCCGCGCGGCATACCGGGATCGATATCGCCGCCCCGATCGGCACCCCGGTGCATGCCGTCGCCGAAGGCATGGTCACTTATGCCGGTGTGCGCAGCGGCTATGGCAACGTGATCGAAATCGACCACGGCAATGGCTACATGACCCGCTATGCGCACAATAGCGCGCTGGACGTACACCCGGGCCAGCACGTGCAGGTCGGCGACGTGATCGCCCAGGCCGGTTCCACCGGGCGCTCGACCGGGTCGCATGTGCATTTCGAGGTCTGGTACGACGGCCGCGTGGTCAATCCGCTGGCCTTTGTACGCAATCATCGGTAGGCATCGTCTCGCGGCCACCTGTCCTGTCCCTTGAATCCGGCCATGGTCGGCGCCATTCACGATGGCTGAGGCCCGCGGCACTTCTGCAACGAGCCAGTGGGGCGGTGCAACGACAGGCATGGCTTGATGGGCCCGGGTTGATAGGCCTGCCTTGATAGCCATGTAGTAATATGCGCGATTGGCTCGCGATTCTAGCGGGCATCCTGTTTCCCAATTCGGAAGATCCATGTTCAACCGTGCCCTGACGAGCCTGTTCGGTAGCCGCAATGATCGTGTATTGCGCCAGCTTTCCCGGACCGTTACCCGTATCAACGCGCTGGAACCCGAGTTCGAGAAGCTCAGTGACGAAGCCCTGCGTGGCAAGACCGCCGAATTCAAGCAACGGGTTGCCGAAGGTGAATCGCTGGACAAGCTGTTGCCGGAGGCGTTTGCAGTAGTACGCGAGGCAGCCAAGCGGACGCTGGGCATGCGCCACTACGACGTGCAGATGATCGGTGGCATGGTGCTGCATTCAGGCAAGATCGCCGAGATGCGCACCGGTGAGGGCAAGACCCTGGTCGGCACCTTGCCGGTGTACCTCAACGCACTCGCCGGCAAGGGCGTGCACGTGGTCACCGTCAACGACTATCTGGCCCGGCGTGACTCCGCGCAGATGGGCAAGCTGTACAACTTCCTCGGCATGAATGTGGGCGTGGTGTACCCGGGCATGGAGCATGCCGACAAGCACGAGGCGTACGCCACCGACATCACCTACGGCACCAACAACGAATTCGGTTTCGACTACCTGCGCGACAACATGGCGTTGAGCAAGGAACAGCGCTACCAGCGCGGCCTGCACTACGCAATCGTCGATGAGGTCGACTCGATCCTGATCGATGAGGCGCGCACACCGCTGATCATTTCCGGACCGGCCGAGGACTCCCCGCAGTTGTATCTCGCGGTAAACAAGATCGTGCCGAAAATGGTCCGGCAGACAGAGGAGGAAGGCGCCGGCGACTACTGGGTCGACGAGAAGCAGAAGCAGGTACACCTGTCCGAAGCGGGCATGCAGCACGCCGACGAGTTGCTGCGCGAAGTCGGGGTGATCGAGCAGGACAGCGGCCTGTACGATTCGAAGAACCTGGCGGTGGTGCATCACCTCAATGCCGCATTGCGGGCCAATGGCATCTACCAGCGCGATGTGGATTACATCGTGCGCGATGGCGAAGTGATCATCGTCGATGAGTTCACCGGTCGCACCCTGCCGGGCCGTCGCTGGTCCGACGGCCTGCACCAGGCGGTCGAGGCGAAGGAAGGCGTGCCGATCCAGCGCGAGAACCAGACGCTGGCCACGGTGACGTTCCAGAACCTCTTCCGCATGTACAAGAAGCTGGCCGGCATGACCGGTACGGCCGACACCGAGGCGTTCGAGTTCCAGAGCATCTATGGCCTGGAGGTGGTGGTGATCCCCACCCACATGCCGATGATCCGCAAGGACAACTCGGACATGATCTTCCTCTCGCAGGATCCGAAATACCGCTCGGTGATCGAGGACATCAAGGATTGCCACAAGCGTGGCCAGCCGGTGCTGGTCGGTACCACCTCGATCGAGGTGTCCGAGCTGCTGTCCGGCATGCTGACCAAGGCCAAGGTGGTGCACGAGGTCCTCAACGCCAAGCAGCATGAGCGCGAGGCGCACATCGTGGCGCAGGCCGGTGCGCCCGGCCAGGTAACCATTGCCACCAACATGGCCGGTCGTGGTACCGACATCGTGCTTGGTGGCAGTCTGGAAGTCGCTCTGGCGGCGTTGCCGGCAGATGCCAGCGAGATGGATCGCCAGCGCGCCAAGGCCGAATGGAAGAAGTTGCACGAACAGGTGCTGGCGGCCGGCGGCCTGCATATCATCGGCACCGAGCGGCACGAGTCGCGGCGTATCGACAACCAGCTGCGCGGTCGTTCCGGCCGTCAGGGCGATCCCGGTTCGTCGCGCTTCTATCTGTCGCTGGAAGACAACCTGCTGCGCATCTTCGGTGGCGAAGGCCTGGTCCGCTGGATGAAGCGCTTCGGCATGAAGGACGACGATGCGCTGGAAGATCGCATGATCAGCCGGCAGATCGAGAAGGCGCAGCGCAAGGTCGAGCAGCACAACTTCGACATCCGCAAGCACCTGCTGGAATTCGACGACGTCGCCAACGATCAGCGCAAGGTGATCTACCGCCAGCGCGACGAGCTGCTCGAGGGCGAGGATGTGTCGGCTACTGTTGCCGATATTCGCGAGGATGTGACGCAGTCCTTGGTGCGCGCGCACGTGCCGGCCGAGAGCATCGATGAGCAGTGGGATCTGGCCGGCCTGAACCGCGAGCTGGAAGCCACGTTCGGCCTTTCGCTCGACCTCAAACACTGGGTCGAGCAGCAGCATGAAGTGGATGCCGAGATGATCCGCGAGCATGTGCAGGGCGCTGTGAACGAACTGTTCCAGGCGAAAGAGGCGCAGATCGGTGTGGATACCATGCGTCAGCTGGAAAAGCACATCATGCTGACCGTGGTCGACAACGCGTGGAAGGAGCACCTGTCCAACATGGATTACCTGCGCCAGGGCATCTACCTGGTCGGCTATGCCCAGCAGGATCCGAAGCAGGCGTTCAAACGCGAGTCGTTCAGGCTGTTCTCCGAAATGCTCGACCGGATCAAGGCCGAGGTAGTGCAGATGCTGGCGCGGATCCGCATTCGCAGCGAGGAAGAAGTCGCTGAAATGGAAGCCGAACAGCAGCGCCTGGCTGAGCGCCTGCAGAAGCAGATGCTGGCGACTGGCGGTGGTGCACCAGTGGATGCGTTTGGTGGTGGAGAAGCGCTGGAGGGGCAGGCTGGCGCGCCGCGGCCTACGCAGCAAGACGGCCCCAAGATTGGTCGCAACGACCCATGCCCGTGTGGTTCGGGCAAGAAATACAAACACTGCCATGGCCAGCTGGCCTGAGTCAGCGTGATATCCATGAAAAACCCCGCCTTGGCGGGGTTTTTCATGGATGGAAGAATCAATCCTCGACGCCCGGTGGTCGCTTGCGATGCGGTTCGGCGTTGACCGTGGTGTATCGCGGCTCCTCGCCGTCCAGCCGCAGCGCAGTGAGCTGACCACCCCAGACGCAGCCGGTGTCGATCGCATGCACGCCGAGCCCGGCGAAACGGCCGAGCGCTGACCAGTGGCCGCAGACGATGCGGGTGTCGCGGCGACGCATGCCGGGCACCTCGAACCATGGGTACAGGCCTGGCTTCTGCGTGCTGGGAATGTCCTTGGCCTCGAAATCGATACGGCCATTGACGTCGCAGTAGCGCATCCGGGTCATCGTGTTGATGGTCGCGCGTTGGCGATCCAGACCCTGCAGCCGGCTTGACCACACCGCCGGCCGGTTGCCAAACAGGTTGCGCAGCAGCCGAGGGTGACGCGGGCTGGACAGTTCGCGCTCAACGTCCTGAGCGCAGCGCTGGGCCTGGCGCAGGGTCCACATCGGTGCAAGGCCGGCATGCACCATGGTCCAGTTGAGTTGTTCGTCGTGGTGCAACAGCTTTTGCGAGCGCAGCCATTCGAACAGCACGGGCGCATCCTCGGCGAACAATACTTCGCGCAGTTCGGGGTTCACTCGTGCCTGTGCATCCGGGCGCCGCTGGGCGATCGCCAGCAGGCTCAGGTCGTGGTTGCCAAGCGTGACCACGCAGTGCTCGCGCAAGCCGTGGATCAGTCGCAACGTCTCCAGCGACTGCCCGCCGCGATTGACCAGGTCACCGCAGAACCACAGTTGATCCTGTGCCGTGTCAAAGCGCAGCTTGTCCAGTAGTCGTTGCAGTTCGGGATAACAGCCCTGCACGTCGCCTATCGCATATGTGGCCATCTCAGAGCTGGGCCATCAGTGCAGCGTACGCGGGATGGACAGGGTGAAGGTCGGGATCGGCGCATCGAACTGCGTACCGTCGTCGGCCAGCATCTGGTAACTGCCACCCATCGTGCCCACCGGAGTCTCCAGTACCGCGCCGGACGTGTATTCGAAATCATCGCCCGGGCGCATCCACGGCTGTTCGCCTACTACGCCATCGCCGCGCACTTCCTCCACCTTGCCGTTGGCATCGGTGATCAGCCAGTGGCGCGTGAGCAGGCGTGCCGGCATGTCGCCGGCATTGCGCAGGGTGATGGTGTAGGCGAAAACGTAGCGATTGTCACCGGGCTTCGATTGGTCGGGGACGAAGCGGGTTTCGACCTGCACGTCGATCGTGTAGGAAGATTTTTCAGTCATGTCCGGATTGTAAGGCCTGACGTCGCGAATGGGGTGACGTGACCATCATCCGTAGCAGATCAGGCGTGAGTTCCAAGATTGCCGTAAATCTTGGCCAATCGCACGAAGTCGGCCGGAGCGAGCGTTTCGGCGCGGGCCTTGGGGTCAACGTCGGCGCGACGGATCGCGTCGCTGTCCAACAATTGCTTTAGCGCGTTGGCGAGCGTCTTGCGTCGTTGCCCGAAGGCGGCCTTGACCACCGCATACACATGCTCGGGCCTGGCGTCATGCAGCTCCTCCGCCGGTAGTGGCAGCAACCGCACCACGGCGGACTCCACTTTCGGTGGTGGACGAAATGCTTCCGGCGGCACATTGAACAGCGGCTCGACCCGGCAGGCCAGCTGTAGCATCACGGACAGCCGGCCGTAGACTTTGCTGCCCGGCTCGGCAGCCATCCGGTCGACTACTTCCTTCTGCAGCATGAAGTGCATGTCCTGGATCGCCGCGGCATGCTCGACGCAGTGAAACAGGATCGGGCTGGAGATGTAGTAGGGCAGGTTGCCGGCGATGCGCAGGCGCGGCACGCCGTGGCTGTGCGCCAGCGCGGTGAAGTTCACCTTCAGTACGTCCGCGTGGATGATGTGCAGTTCGCCCGCAGCGGCAGCGCGTGCCTGCAGGCCGGGAATCAGGTCGGTATCCAGCTCGATCGCGGTGAGCTTGCCGGCCGCTGCCAGCAGCGGCAACGTTAGCGCGCCTTCGCCTGGGCCGATCTCGACCACGAAGTCCTCGGCCTTCGGTGCGACCGCGCTGACGATGCGGTCGATGTAACGGCGGTCGTTCAGGAAGTGCTGGCCGAAGCTTTTCTTGGGGCGGGCGTTCATAGGGTCAGGAGTGAGTGGAGAGGAGTGAGAAGTGAGTAAAGACCGGGGCGGTTCACTCGTTTCTCACTCCTCTCCACTCGTTTCTACGGCGTATCTACGGCGTATTAGGTCGATGGCCATGGTAGCTGCGGCGATCAAGCTGGCCGGATCGGCCCGGCCCGTGCCGGCCAGATCCAGTGCGGTGCCGTGATCGACCGAGGTACGGATGAACGGCAGGCCGAGCGTGAGGTTCACGGTGCGGTCGAACGCTTCGCTTTTCAATACGGGTAGCGCCTGGTCGTGGTACATCGCCAGCACCGCATCGTAGTGCTGACGCTGCGCTGGCACGAACGCAGTGTCGGCGGGCAGCGGGCCGAGCAGGCGCATGCCTTCGCCGCGCAGCATGTCCAGCACCGGGATCAGCGTATCGATTTCCTCGCGGCCGAGGTGGCCGCCCTCACCTGCGTGCGGATTGAGCCCGAGTACGGCAATGCGCGGTGCGGCGATACCGAACTTGTTTTGCAGCTCGGCGTGCATGATGCGCAGTGTGCGGGTCAGTACGGCGCGCGTGATCGCGGCGGAGACTGCCGCCAGCGGCAGGTGCGTGGTTGCGAGTGCCACCCGTAGCTCCGGGCTGGCCAGCATCATGACTACGTCGGCGTGCGCGCGTTCGGCGAAGAATTCGGTATGCCCGCTGAAAGGGATGCCGGCCTCGTTGATCGACGATTTCTGCAACGGTGCGGTGACCACCGCCGCATAGCGACCGGCCATGCAGCCATCGGCTGCCTCGGCCAGCGTGGCCAGCACATGCCGGGCATTGCGCGGGTCGGGTTGGCCAGGCACCTCGGCGACTGCCAGCGGCACCGGACACAGGCGCAGCGTGCCCGCGCGGCGGGTGGTCTGCCTGCTGCCGTCATCATCGACAAGCTTGATGCTCGTGCCACAGCGTGCGGCTGCACGCTCCAGCAAGGCGCGATCGGTGATGGCCACAAGGTCGGCCGCCAGTGGGCTGGCGGCCAGACGGATCAGCAGCTCTGCACCGATGCCCGCCGGCTCGCCGGCAGTGACCGCGAGCCGGGGGAGATCAGCGTTCAAGCAGGCTTACGGCGATGTGCCGGCAGCAGCCTGGTTGTCTGTATCACGCAGCTCGGGTACCAGGATGTTGATGTAGGCGTTTGCACGCAGGTCGCGCAGGAAGTCGTCATAGGCCTGATCCGCCTTGCGGTTGCCGATAGCTAAGCGCGCCTGGTCGCGTCCGAGCTGCACAGTCTGGTCGCTCTGGCGGGTGCCGAGGCGTTGCAGGATGTGCCAGCCGGCTTCGCTCTGGAACGGTTGCGAGATCTGGTTATCCTTCAGTCCATCAAGCTGCTTGGCGATGATCGAGCCCCACTGATCCTGTGCGAACCAGTTCATGTCACCGCCGGCATTGGCGGTGGTGGGATCCTTGGAATATTCCTTCGCCAGGGCGGCGAAGTCCTCATGCTTGTTGACAATGCGGTTATACAGGTCATGCGCCTGCTGCTCGGCCTGCGCCGGGGTCACCAGATCGCTCGGTGCGATCAGGATCTGCCGTGCATGGAACTCGGTGACCATCTTGCGGCCGGCTTGGCGCTGGTCGATCAGCTTGAGGATGTGGAAGCCGGTCGGGCCCCGCAGTGCCCCACTGACATCGCCGGGTTTCATCGACTCGAGCGTGTCGGCAAAGGCTGGCGGCACCTCGTCCATCCGTCGCCAGCCGAGGTCGCCACCATCCAGCGCATCGGGAGCATCGGAGTAGCGGATCGCCGCGGCATTGAAATCCATGCCACCCTTGATCGCCGCGAGCGCCTGCTCGGCCTTGGCCTGGCTGGCCTGAATCGCGGAAGCGTCGGCGCCGCCGGGAATGCTGATCTGGATATGCGCCAGATGCACCTCGCCGGCCTTGTAGGTCGGGCTGCTCAACAGGTTGTCGATCTCGCTGTCGGTAACCGAGACCGAGTCGTGCACCACGCTCTGATGCAGGCGCTGCACGGTGATCTGGTCGGCCAGTTGCTCGCGAAATGCCGCAAAGCTGCTGCCGGACTGCTCCACTTCGGCGCGCAATTGGTCGGGCGTGAGCTTGTTCTGCTGGGCTACGCTGGCAACGGCCTGGTCGACGTCCTCGTTGGAGATGCGAACGCCCTGATCCTCTGCCTTCTCGAGCTGCAACCGCATCAGCACCAGTCGATCGAGTACCTGCTGCTGCAGCACGTTCATCGGCGGCAACTGCCCGGGCTGGCTGGCGTATTGCTGCTGGATCGAGCGCACGGCGTCATTCAGCTCGCTCTGCAGGATCACACTGTCGTTGACAACGGCCACGATGCGATCCAGTGGCTGCCTGGCTGCTGCCGCTGGAGCGGCCGGTGTCAGGAGTTGAGCATGAAGGGGAAGGATGCTCGCAAGTGCGAACAGGAGAAATGCAATGGGTTGCTTCATCTGTTAAAGCCGGTGACTGCTGCGATTATTGATAGCCGAGAATATCACGGTGTAGCAGGGGATCGATCTCGCCGCCTGACGAGCCGAGTCCCTTGAAGACCAC
>Ga0302311_10000264_pt1 | contig 66559 bp, 53 predicted proteins | sample III_Palsa_N1_3_FD_200449 | JGI IMG/M metagenome (GOLD analysis project Ga0302311, IMG submission 200449) | Peat permafrost microbial communities from Stordalen Mire near Abisko, Sweden - III_Palsa_N1_3 | ecosystem: Environmental > Terrestrial > Soil > Palsa > Peat permafrost | place: Sweden... | reverse complement strand
CCCGACCATGCCGATCCAACAGCCCATCGACAACAACAAGCTCGACCGTATCGTGGCCGAGGCGCGCCGCAATGCAGAGCAGCGTGAGCTTGGCTATCGCGAGCGGGCGCTGAAAATGTATCCGTGGGTCTGCGGCCGCTGCGCGCGCGAGTTCACCCGCACCAACCTGACTGAACTGACTGTCCACCATCGCAACCACGATCATGACTTCAATCCGGCCGACGGCAGCAACTGGGAACTGCTGTGCGTGTACTGCCACGATAACGAGCATTCTCGCTACACCGACCACGTGCGCGGCGCGGGTTACAGCGTGCAGGACGAGGTGGCGCCGGCTACCGGCAATCCGTTTGCCGACCTGAAAGCGCTGATGGAGCGCGGCAGGAAGTAACGCCGCCGGAGGCAACGCCGGCGTCAGTCCGCCTGCTTGACGATACGCAGCCTTGCTGCCTGCACACCGGGCAGCGCGCGCACCGTGCGCAGCAGCGCCGGTATGGCATCGACGCGCCAGGCATCGCTCAATTCCAGATCGGCTTGCGCGTTCTGGTTGTGATAACCGTGCAGCACCACCGTGGCGCGACCGCCGCGGTAACCTGCCAGCGCATGCTGCAGTTTTTCAACGAAATCGGGTTTCACGCCGTTCAATTTCAACTGCAGCAGACGCGCGTGTTTGCGGCAGGCATCGGTGAGCGACGTGGCGCTGCGGGCGCGGATCTGGAAGCCGCCGCCGGAGAAATCATCAATGCGCAAACCACCTTCGACGACGAGCATTTCGTCGCGGGTCAACAGCGGCGCAATCTGCTGGTACAGCTCGCCAAAGAAACTCACCTCGATGCTGCCGGTGCCGTCTTCGATGCGCACGAAGGCATCGCTGTCGCCGCGCTTGCGCACGGCGGTAACCATGCCGGCGATCGTCCACGGCGTATCCGGGCCGCGGCGAAAACGGTTGCCATCGTCGTTGTCGTTCTTGCGTGGCTTGGGTGGCTGGTAGCGCACGGAAATTTCGCCGAGCGGGCAGGTCGACAGCTGCGCCAGTTCGTCCTTCCACGGGTCGGTGGGATGGCCGGAGAGATAGTGGCCGAGCGTGTCGCGCTCGCCCTGCAGCAGCTGCTCCAGCGGCCATTCGGGCGCGGTGGGCAGCTCGATGTGCACCACTGGCGTCAGCGTGCCCGAGGCAGCGCCGAACATGTCGTTCTGGCCGGACTGGCGATCGCGTAGATGCTGCTCGGCGGCCTTGATCGTATTTGGCAACTGCAGCATCAGGCTGGCGCGTGTTGGCGCCAGTGCATCCAGCGCGCCGGAATAAATCAGTGCCTCAAGCACACGGCGGTTGAGCTTGGTCGGATCGACGCGGCGGCAGAAATCGGCCAGGTCGGTGTAGCGGCCGTGCTGGCGTTCAGCGACGATCGCCTCGCACACGCCTTGCCCGACGCCCTTGATCGCACCGAGGCCGTATTGGATCTTCTTTGGCTCAACGGCGACGAACATGTACTCCGACGCGTTGACGTCCGGCGGCAGCACGGTGAGGCCAGTCGCGCGCGACTCATCGAGAAAGATCACCGCCTTGTCAGTATTGTCCATGTCCGACGAGATCGTCGCCGCCATGAACTCGGCCGGGTAGTGCGCTTTCAGCCACGCGGTCTGGTAGCTGACCAGGGCATACGCGGCCGCGTGTGACTTGTTGAAACCGTAGCCGGCGAATTTTTCCATCAGGTCGAAAATTTCGTCGGCCTTGGAACCGGCCAAACCGTCTTTCGCGGCGCCGTCGCGGAACTTGGCGCGCTCCTCGGCCATCTTCTTGGCGTCTTTCTTGCCCATCGCGCGGCGCAACAGGTCGGCGCCGCCGAGCGAGTAACCGCCGACGATCTGCGCCATCTGCATGACCTGTTCCTGGTAGACCATGATGCCGTAGGTCTCTTCCAGAATCGGCTGCACGCGCGGGTCGGGATAGGCCACTTCTTCGCGGCCGTGCTTGCGCGCGACGAAGCTGGGAATCAGGTCCATCGGGCCGGGGCGGTATAGCGCGACCAGCGCGATGATGTCTTCGAATCGGTCGGGTTTCGCGTCCTTGAGCATGCGCTGCATGCCGGAGGATTCGAGCTGGAACACGGCGATGGTTTGCGCTTTTTTCAGTAGCTCGTAGGGTTTTGGATCGTCCAGCGGCAGCTGTGAAATATCCAGCGGCGCTTCGTCGGCTTTCGCACGGCGAAGGTTGATCGCCTTCACCGCCCAATCGATGATGGTGAGCGTGCGCAGGCCGAGAAAGTCGAACTTCACCAGGCCGACGGCTTCGACGTCATCCTTGTCGAACTGGGTTACCACGCCGGCGCCACCGGGCTCGCAATACAGCGGCGCGAAATCAGTCAGCGCCGTGGGTGCGATCACCACGCCACCGGCGTGCTTGCCGGCGTTGCGGGTCAGGCTCTCGAGCTTCAGCGCTAGATCGATCAGCGCGCGGGCGTCTTCGTCCTGCTCGTAGGCTTCGCAGAATTCCTTGACGACGCGATCGGTTTCTTTCTTCGATTTTTCCGAGCGGCCCAGTGCATCGGACAGCGTGAGATCGAGCGGACGCGGCGGCACCAGCTTGGCCAGCCGGTCGACCTGGCCGTAAGGCATGCTGAGCACGCGGCCGGAGTCGCGTAGCACGGCCTTTGCCGCCATGGAGCCGTAGGTGATGATCTGGCTGACGCGATCGCGGCCATATTTTTGCGCGACGTAGTCGATCACTTCGTCACGGCGATCCATGCAGAAGTCGATGTCGAAGTCGGGCATCGAAATGCGTTCGGGATTGAGGAATCGCTCGAACAGCAGGTCGAACTGCAGCGGATCGAGATCGGTGATCTTCAGCGCCCACGCGACCAGCGAGCCGGCACCCGAACCGCGACCCGGGCCGACCGGAATGCCGTGTTCCTTACCCCAGTTGATGAAGTCCGCCACGATCAGAAAGTAACCGGGGAAACCCATCTCGATGATGACGTCCAGCTCACGTTCGAGCCGCGTCGTGTAATCGGCCGGTGTGCGGTTGGCTGCCAGTGGTGCGGCGAACAGTCGCTGCTGCAGACCGTCGCGCGACAGCTCGCAGATATAGCTGGCCAGGTCGTGACCTTCCGGTACGGGAAAGTCGGGCAAGTAATACGTGCCGAACTGCAGCTCCACGTTGCAGCGCCGGGCCAGTTCGACGGTGTTTTCCAGCGCCTCGGGAATGTCGGCGAACAGCGCCTCCATTTCCTCGGGTGATTTCAGATATTGCTGATTGCTGTAGTCACGTGGGCGCTTGTTGTCCGCCAGCACGCGGCCCTGGTTGATGCACACACGCGCCTCATGTGCGTCGAAGTCGTCCTGCAGCAGAAAGCGCACATCGTTGCTGGCGACCACCGGCAGATCGAGTTCGCCAGCGAGCGCCAGTGCGAGGGTGTTCCAGTTTTCCTCACCATCACGACCGCAGCGGGTCAGTTCCAGATACAGGCGGTCCGGGAAAAGGCGCATCAACGGCTGCAGTTTCGCCAGTGCGGCGTCGATGCCCTGATTCAAGGCAATGCGCCCGATCTCGCTTTCGCGTCCCAGCAGGGCGATCAATCCATGTGCTGCGTCGGCATGTAGCCAGCCAGCTTCGATCAGCGCGCGGCCGCTGTGCTGGCCCTCGCGCCAGGCACGCGATACGAGACGCGACAGGTTGAGGTAACCATCGCGGTTCTGGCATAGCAGGTTGAGCCGCCAAGGCCGCGGGTCGTCGGGTGCGGAAATCCACAGGTCGCAGCCGCTGATCGGCTTGATGCCCGCCGCGCTGCAGGCCTTGTAGAACTTCACCAGCGCGAACATGTTGCATTCGTCGGTGAGTGCTACCGCCGGCATGTTGGCGCGCACGCAAGCGTCAACCAGCCCCTTGATGCGGATGGTCGAATCGACCAGCGAATACTCGCTGTGCAGGTGCAGGTGGACGAAGCGGGTGGTCATGGAACTCACGCGGTGAGTCCATGAAGGCTACCCGTCCGACTGCGTACGGACAAGGTTTGACTTGTGCGGATATTCCGCGATCCGTTGCCGCAGGCGGGAATGGCGTTCAATTCACCGAGGTGATCGTCTTCGCGGATGAGCTGGAGGCCGCAGGCAGTGCGGACGGTTCGGCCATCAAGGTATTTATTTCGGCAAGCAGGTCGTCAAGCATGTCTTCGCTGTAGCCCACATGGACGTCGGCCACAGTACCATCGCGATGAAGCATCACCATTACCGGAATGCCCTTGTTCGTGCCGAACGGTTTGCCGATCGAGCCGTCACGATCCCAGCTCATCAGCAGGCCGGGCAGGCGCGGTCGCAGCAGACGGACGGTCCGGAGAAAAACGGTGCGATCCTCCTTGTGATCGATCGAGACAACCTGCAGCGGCAGATGGCGCTCGGTAGCCAGCTCCTGCAGGCCGGCGAGTATCGGCAATTCTTTCATGCAGTAGCCACACCAGGTCGCCCAGAAGCTGATGACGACGACCTTGTTGCGCATAGATGCCAGGCTCACGACTTCGCCATTCGGCGTTTTCCCCAACGTGTCAGGCGGCACAGCACCCGGCTGCATTTGCGCGTTTGCCGAGACGCAAATCAAGACGATGATCCATGCAAAAACGATCCTGCGCATTTGGCTGACTCCCCTGTCCAAGACGCCTAGCCTAACGCCTAATCAGGTGCGCTTGAATGCTGCCGGCCCTGCCTCAGCCGAAAGCGGTAAGCAACAGGTAGCCGTCCAGCACGATCACCAGAACCGTGCCGGCAACGGCCAGCGCCATGAAGATATGGCCGAATGCGTACTGCCCCATCAACTCGCGCTTGCCGGCGAGCATGATCATGGGAAGCAAGGCGAACGGCAGCGCAACGCCTAGCACGCACTGGCTGAGCACCAGCAATGTGTCGGCGCTCATGCCGGGTCTGATGGCGAGCAGCGCAAAGCCAATGCAGATGCCCGCCAGGCGCGTGGCAATGCCACGCAACCAGGTCCGGCTTTCACGGCCGCGAAAGCCTCGGCTCAGCATGCTGCCGGCCAGCACGCCGGTGATCGCCGAACTCTGTCCGGCGGCATACAGTGCCACGGCGAATATCACGGCTGCACCGGTACCGAGGGTAAGGGCGATCGCGTGGTACGCATCGTCCAGGCTGTTGACCGGTGTAACCAGATGCGACAGCGACGCGGCGGCGACCATCAGCATTGCCGCATTGACCAGGGTGGCCAGTAGCAGCGAGACGCGCGTGTCGGTTTCGACCACGCGCAGCGCCATCGGCCGCTCATGCGCCGGCAGATCCTTGCTGCGCTCGGCGATAAGGCCGGAGTGCAGGAAGAGATTGTGCGGCATGACCGTGGCGCCGACGATACCCAGTGCAACGGCAAGCATGCCGTGGTTGCCGAATACCCTGCCGCTAGATGCCAAGCCGCGCAAAACGTCGTCGCTGGCGGGGCAGGCTTTGACCAGCAGATAGACGAAGGTCACCGAGACAATGGCCAGCAGGGCGCTGACCACGTATTCGTGGGCGCGCTGGCGACGCTGCGAGAGCGCCATGATCGCCAGCGTGCCCATCGCTGCCACAATCAGGCCAGCCTGCAGCGGCAGCCCGAACAGCAGGCGCAGCGCAATTGCACCACCAACCAACTCGGCCAACGCCGTTGCCACGATCGCCAGCTCGCCGGCCATCCACGCGGCGGTGGAAAGCGGGCGCGGCAGCAGGCGACGGATCAGCGCGGCGAGGTTTTCGCCGGTGGCCATGCCGAGCCGCGCTGCCATGGTCTGGAACAGCAGTCCAAGCAGGCTGGCCAGCAGCACCGAACCCAGCAGCGTGTAACCGTAACTGGAGCCGGCGGCGATGTCGGTGGCCCAGTTGCCGGGATCGACATAGCCCACCGCAATCAGCAGACCTGGCCCGATCATCCGGCGCATGGACACGCGCGTCGCGGGCGACAACGATCGATTGGCGGGATGCAGGAGACTCAAGGTTTCAATCAGCGCAGACATGGCCTTACGGCATGGATTTGTGTGGGTTCATTGAGACCCATCCGGCCGATCACTGTCCAAGTGATCCTGCCCATGCCGGCCATAGTTGAAAACTATGGCCAAGGAACGAACAGCGGAGTTTATGGCTCGAGCAGCCGCCTGACCGGGGCAAAGCTTCGGCGATGCTGCGGACAAGGGCCCAGCAGGGTCAGCGCGGCGAGATGCGCGGGCGTGGGATAGCCCTTGTGCACGGCAAAGCCGTAGCCGGCATGCTTTTCATCCATCGTCACCATCAATCGGTCGCGGGTTACCTTGGCCAGAATCGAGGCGGCACTGATCGCGGGTTCCAGCGCGTCGCCGCCGACGATCGCGCGGCCGCGACAGGGCAGGTCCTTGGGCAACTTATTACCGTCGATCAGCGCCTCATCGGCCACCAGCGCGAGACCTGCGACGGCGCGACTCATGCCGGTCATGGTGGCCTGGAAAATATTCAGACGATCGATTTCTTCCGGCTCGATCAGCACGACGCACCAGGCGAGTGCGCGTTCGATGATTTGCGGATACAGCGCCTCGCGTTTCGCCTCACTCAGCTTCTTCGAATCGTTGAGGCCAACAATGGGTCGGGCAGGGTCGAGGATGACGGCGGCCACAGAAAGCGGACCGGCCAGCGGTCCGCGACCGGCTTCATCAACACCCGCAATGAGCCGGTTTTTTTCGTCCGCGTCCTCTCCCCGATGGCGACCGGAGGACGTTCCGTCGAACAAATCAGCCACGATCAGCCTCATCCACCAGCTCGGCAATCGCTGCCGCGGCACGCTCGCCCGCGTGACCTTCCAAGCCACCGCGCAACGCCCGGTGCAACTGTTCGAATGCGTCGACGATGTAGCCGCGACGCTCGCTGTCCTGAAAAAGCGCCAGCGTGGCTACAGCGAGGTTGGCGGCCGTGCAGTTGTCCTGCATGAACTCCGGCACCAGCAGTTCCCCTTCGATGCCGCTGGCGCGGGCGAGGATATTGGGCAGGGCGTAGACGTCGGTCTTCAGCATCTTCAATGCACGTGCGATGCGGTAACTCATTGGTGCCACGCGATAGCCGACTACCATCGGTCGTTTGGCCAGCATCGCTTCCAGCGTGGCGGTGCCAGAGGCAAGCAGCACCACGTCGGCAGCAAGCATCGCCTCGTGCGCGTGACCGTCCAGCAGCAGCGGCGCGCTTTCGTCGCGCGGCAGCCTGGCCAGCAAAGCCTTGAGCCTTGCGTAGACCTGCGGATTGGCTGCCGGTATGACGATGCGCAGGCCCGGCAGCGCGCCAGCGACGCGCATGGCGGCCTCGATGAAAATCTGCCCCATGCGTGCCAGTTCCGACAGCCGGCTACCAGGCAGCAAGGCCAGAATCGGCACCTGCTGCGGCAGCTGCAGAAACTCGCGTGCGCCCACGCGATCGGAGATCATCGCAAAGCGATCGGCCAGCGGGTGACCGACGAAGCGCGCGTCAATGCCGTGCTTGGCATAGATCGGTGGCTCCATCGGAAACAGGCACAGAATGCGGTTGGCGCTGCGGCCAATTTTCTCCGCGCGCTTTTCGCGCCAGGCCCAGACCGATGGGCTGACGTAGTGCACTGTTTTCAGGCCGGCGTGTTTCAGGCGCTGCTCCAGGCCGAGGTTGAAATCCGGTGCGTCGATGCCGACGACGATCGCCGGCTGCACCTTCAGCAAACGCGCGATCAACTCGCGCCGCAGCCGCAGCAGCCGCGGCAAATGCCGGATCACCTCGCTGAAACCGAACAGCGACAGCTCATTGATGTCATACCAGGATTCAAAGCCCTGCGCCTGCATGCGCGCACCGCCGATGCCGACGAAGCGCGCGTCGGGGTAGCGCTCGCGCAGGGCAATGATCAGATCGGCGCCGAGCTGATCACCGGAATCTTCACCGGCAATCAGGGCGATAAGTGGAGCGTTGGTGGAGACGTCGATGTTTGGCATTTCGTCTCCTGTGATGCGCAAGAGCCAGAGCGTTTGTTCGAGTTACCCCTGCGCCACGCGCTTACCGGGCCAGCCCTCGATTGCTATGGTCGATGAAATCGAGCATGGAACGGACGTCTTCACTGTCGCCTGCCTGCTTGGCCAGCACTTCTCGGGCTTCTGGCAGGGACAGACCGGCCATGTACAAGGTGCGGTAAGCACGTTTGATCGCCGAGATGCGCGGCGCATCAAAGCCGCGACGCTTCAGGCCTTCGCTATTGATGCCGCGCGGACGGCCGTGCTGCTCGTTCGCCATCATCACGAAAGGAGGCACGTCCGAGCCGACCAGGCAGCCCATGCCGATAAAGGCATGCGCACCGACCTTGCAGAACTGATGCACGCCGGAATAACCGGCAAGATGGGTCCAGTCGCCGATGGTTACGTGGCCGGCCAGTGCTGCATAGTTGGAGAATACGGTGTGGTTGCCGACGATGCAGTCATGCGCAACATGCACGTAGGCGAGCAGCCAGTTGTCGTCGCCGATTTGTGTGACGCCGCCGCCGTCGCCGGTGCCGCGGTTGATCGTCACGAACTCGCGAATCAGGTTGCGATCGCCGATGACCAGCTCGGTGCGTTCGCCGGCAAACTTTTTGTCCTGCGGATCTCCGCCCAACGAGGCGAACTGCGCGATGCGGTTATCGCAACCGATCCGGGTCGGCCCTTCGATCACCACGTGAGGACCGATGACGGTACCGTCGCCGATTTCCACATCCGCGCCGATCACACTGTAGGGGCCGATGCTGACGTTTTTGCCAACGACGGCAGAGGGGTCGATCAACGCAGTCGCGTGAATCATTTGTCCGACCTCGCAGCACACATCAATTCGCAGCTGGCTACCTCTTTGCCATCGACCAGGGTACGCGCGACGAAGATACCCATGCCGCGCATCAGCCGCTTCAGGCTTACCTCCATGCGCAGCTGATCGCCAGGGCCAACCACCGCGCTGAAGCGCGCGTTGTCGACCTTGACCAGATAGAAAAGTGGGCTGCCCTTGCTGCCTTTCATGCGGCTGCTGATCTGCGTCAACAGACCTGCCGTTTGTGCCATGGCCTCGACGATCAATACACCGGGCATGACCGGGTGGCCGGGAAAGTGACCCTGGAAAAACGGCTCGTTGATGCTCACGTTTTTCAACGCGACCACGCTGACGTCCGGCACGATTTCGATGACGCGATCCACCAGCAAAAACGGGTAGCGGTGTGGCAGCAGCTCCTGGATCTGCTCCACGTTCACCGGCATGGAGAGGGTGCCAGCTTTGTCACTCATGATTCTTGTCCTTTTCCAGCGCCGACAGCCGGCGCGCGTACTCATCAAGATGTTTGAAGCGCGCTGCGTTCTTGCGCCACAGGAGATTGGGTTGCAGTGGCACGCCCGACGAATATTCGCCCGGCTCGCGGATTGAACTGGTGACCAGGCTCTTCGCGGTAATGGTAACCCGGTCGGCCAGTTCGAGATGGCCGAGCACGCCGGCATTGCCGCCGATCATGCAGTAGCGGCCGATTTTTGCACTGCCCGCCACGGCTGCACAGCCGGCCATGGCGGTATGCGCGCCAACGTAGACGTTGTGCGCGATTTGGATTTGGTTATCCAGCCGCACGTCTTCTTCAAGCACGGTGTCCTCAAGCGCGCCGCGATCAATGGTGGTGTTGGCGCCGATTTCGCAGTCATCGCCGATGCGCACGCCACCGAGTTGCGGCAGCTTGATCCAGCCGCCGTGATCGAAAGCGTCCTGGTCGAACGCAAGGCCGAAGCCATCCGAGCCAATCACGGCGCCCGGATGTACCAGCACGCGCTTGCCGAGCGTGACGCGTGTGACCAGGGTGACACGCGCCACCAGGCGCGACTGCGCACCGACGGTGCAATCCGTTCCGATGACGCAGTGCGGGCCAAGTATCACGCCATCTTCGACGACCGCTCCCTCTTCGATCACGCAGCATGGACCAATGCTGGCGCTCTTGCTGACTCGTGCACTCGCGGCAACAACGGCGCTGGCATGGATGCCCGGTGGCGCGGAAGGCAACCACTCAAATAGCAAGGCGATTTTCGCGTAGGCAACGTAAGGGTCTTTGGCGATCAGTGCCGCGCCAGGGCAGGTGGCAAGATTTTCTTCACGCAGCACAACGACGCCAGCGTGCGTGGCGGCCAGCTGCGCATCATATTTGCTGTTGGAGAGGAAACTCAGCTGGCTGGCGGTGGCCCCAGCCAGCGTACCCACGCCGTCAATACGAAGTGTGTTGTCGCCGTGAGACAACAACCCGAAACGTTCGGCCAACTCGGCGAGTGAATAAGACGGTGCGATCACGAACATGCTCCGGGCATCGGCGCCCGGCAGGACGCCGGTGCGCCGGGCTTGGTTATCAGAACCTGGTTATCAAAACTGGCTGCCGAAGGTGAACTGAATCTTCTCTTCGTAATGGATGTCGTCAGGCTGGGTGCGGAACGGATGCGCCAAGCTGATGATCAGCGGACCGATCGGCGCCTGCCAGTGCAGCGAGAGACCGGCCGATGCGCGCAGGGTGCTGGCGCTGAAAGTGCTGAGGCTCTGGTAAGCATTACCGACGTCCATGAACACGGATACGCGCGCGGTATTGATGTCCTTCAGGAATGGTAGTGGCAAATAAACTTCCGTGGTGCCGAGTACCTTGAATGCGCCACCGATCGGTTCGGCGTAGTTGCCGTCCGGGCAGTAGCCGGTCTTGCTGGGCGCTGTTTCGGCAATACAGACACGTGGTCCCAGGGTATTGTCCTGGAAGCCGCGCACGTCGGTCACGCCGCCGGAGTAGAAGTTCTCGAAGAACGGGAAATTGTTCCGCATATCCACAAGGGTGCCACCACCGGCGGCGGTGACCGCACTTTGCAGGCTCGCGTATTGGGTGTTGTTGATGCCATTGGAGCCATAGGTTTTGCCATAGCCGACCTCACCATCCAGATACAGCACAAAGCCGCCGCCGATCGGCCAGTAATGGTTGGCCTTCGCGGTGAATTTCCAGTATTTGATGGTCGAGCCGGGTAGTGCGATATCGGTCGATGCCGAAATCAAGCCGCCCCGTGTCGGCGAGAAATAAGCGTTGCGTGTATCGTGGTTCCAGCCCAGCGTGCCGGTCCAGGTGTGGATCGTGTTGTTGCCGATTTCATTCTGGTAATCGGTCAGTATCTGCGGGCTATAGCCCGGATACAGGTCGATTTTGTTGCTACTGATGCCCAAGCCGACCTTCACAACATTCGTTTCGGTGATGGGAATGCTGAGATAGGTAGAGAAGCTCTTGTCACTGGTCGCGAAGTCGGCGAAATCATTATCACTGGTATCGCCATAGTCGGTTTTGGTATACGTGGCGTTATAGCCGATACCGATATTGCTATCCGTCAGGTATGGGTTGAAATAGGTGAGGCTGTAACTGGTGGTGTAGTCACTGCGCTCGCCGCTGATCGATGCGCTGTCGCCGGTGCCAAAGATGTTGTTCTGCGAAACGGATGCATTGAGGATGATGCCGGAGTACTGCGAATAACCGACACCAAACTGCAGGCTGCCGGCAGACTGTTCCTCGACCTTGACCGTCACGTCGACCTGATCCAGTGAACCCGGTATCAGTTTCTTGTCGATGTCGACGGTCTTGAAGTAACCCAATCGCTGCAGGCGGATCTTGGATCGATCCAGTGCAGCCTGCGAATAGAAAGTGCCCTCGAGCTGGCGCATTTCGCGGCGCAGCACTTCATCTTCGGTACGCGTATTGCCCTGAAACACCACGCGGCGGACGTAGACACGCTGACCCGGTTCGACGAAAAGGGTCAGGTCGACCGTGTGCTTGTCCTTGTCCAATTTGGGAATGGGCGTGACTTTGGCGTAGGCATAGCCGATGTTAGCCAAAATCGCCTTGATCGACTTGGTGCTGGCCTCGATCGCTGCGCGATTGAACAGGTCGCCCTGCTTGACATACACCAACTGGCGCAGTGTTGTTTCAGGCAGGATCAATGTGCCAAGCAGTTTCACGTCGGCGATCTTGTAGATATCGCCTTCTTTCACGCTGGCGTCGATATACATCGAGCGCTTGTCGGGAGCGATGCTGACTTGGGTGGAGTCCACACCGAAGTCCGCGTAACCGCGATTCATGTAGTACGACTGCAGCTTTTCCAGATCGCCGGATAACTTTTCGCGCGAGTACTGATCGTCCTTGGAGTACCACGACATCAGGCCAGGCGTGCTCGACTGGAAACCTTCGCGCACTTCCTTGTCGGTAAAGGCGTGGTTGCCGATGATGTTCAGCTCCTCGATCTTGGCCGCCTTACCTTCGCGAATCTCGATTTCAACGGCAACGCGATTGCGCTCCAGCTGGGTGACATGCGGCGTCACCGAGACGTTGTACTTGCCGCGGTTGTAATACTGGCGCACCAGCTCCTGCTGGACGTTATCCAACGCCAGACGATCGAAGGTCTCGCCCTCAGTCAGGCCAATCTCCTTCAGGCCTTTCTTCAGATCATCCGTTTTGATGTCTTTGTTGCCACGGATGGTCAGCTTGGCGATCGAGGGCCGCTCGACCACTTTGATCACCATGATGCTGCCTTCACGATCGATTTCCACGTCGCTGAAGAACTTGGTCTGATACAGCGCACGAATGGCCTTCTGGGCCTGTTCGTTGGTCAGTTGGTCACCCTTGCCGACTGGCAGGTAGCTGTAGACCGTGCCTGGCGCGATGCGGCTGAGGCCATCGATGCGTATGTCCGACACCACGAACGGGTCGAAGGCAAATGCATTGACGGAGAGGGAGGCAAGCAGGATCAGCGCGGCGATACGCTTCATCGTCGGTTCCGTTGGGTTATTTCGATGGGGCAGCCAGCGTGGCCGCCCCGATCAACACATGAAACAGGGCAACACCCTGCTTCGAAAAAGAGTACGCGCTCTGAGGGAGCACATCGTGTAACGCACCACATGGAGCGGCTGCGTCAGGTGCAGCGAAGCCTGTTATCGAGATACCCCGTTTGCTTGTCATCGCTATCACGACAGCAAAATGCCATGGATATCGTTGTAAAACGCCAGCCCCATCACGGTAAACAGCAGAGCTATGCCAATGTACTGCCCGACAATCATAACCTGCTCGCTGACCGGACTGCCTTTGATCAGCTCGATCAGATAATACAGCAGGTGCCCGCCATCGAGGACGGGAATCGGCATCAGGTTGATGATGGCCAGGCTGAGCGACACCAGCGCAAGGAACTGCAGGAAAGAAGCAAAACCCATGCTGGCCGATGCATTCGCGACTTGGGCAATACCGATTACGCCATGCAGGTTCTGGCTGGACGCTTCACCGGTAATCAGCTTGCCGAACATCGAAAACGTCTGGGTAGTGTTGTGCCACGTGCTCTTTAGCGATGCGCCGAAAGCCTTGATCGGGCCGTAGCGCACCATGGCTTCTTCCGACATCGGCGCGCCGATACCCATCACCCATTTCTGCGGCTGACCCTGCAGCGACTCCCACTTGGTGACGACAGTGAGTTTTTTCGCCTGGCCGCCGCGCTCGATTACCACAGACAGCGTCGGTGATTTGATCGCGTCAGCCTGAACCAGTTTGCCGAAGGTTTCGAAGTCACTGACCGACTGCCCATTGACGCTGATCAGACGGTCGCCACCTTGCATGCCGGCCAAGGAGGCGGGTTGACCCGGGGTCACCGTCGCGGCAATCGCCAGCGGTGGAGCGGGTGTCAGGCCCAGCGCTTCGAAGGATTTCTCAACCGGCTGTCCTGAAGGTAGTTGGTCAAGCGGCAGCACCAGCTGGCGAGAGCGGCCATCCTTGCTGCTTACCGTCATCGGCAGCGGCGAGTGGCTAAGCAGGCCATTGTAGATCGCGTCCAGGGAGTCGCCCATCGTCGTCACGGCGTCGCCGTTGATGCTGAGAATGCGGTCGCCGGGCTGGATGCCGGCCTTGGCGGCAATACTTTGCGGTTTGGCGGTGATTATCGGCGCGTAGTCCGGACGCCCCAGCATGAACATCAGCCAGAACGCGGCCAGCGTAAAAATCACATTGAAACCAGGGCCCGCGGCGACGATGGCAATCCGCTTCCACACCGATTTGCTGGTGAACTCCTGGTCACGCAGCGCAGGGTCGACTTCGCCCTCGCGTGCATCCAGCATCTTGACGTAGCCGCCAAGCGGGATCGATGCGATCTGGTATTCGGTACCGTCGCGGCCAGTGCGCTTCCAGATCGCCTTGCCGAAGCCCACCGAGAAGCGCAACACCTTGACGCCACAACGCCGCGCGACCCAGTAGTGGCCGAACTCATGAAAGGTGACCAGCACGCCAAGCGTCACTGCCAACCAGAAAACCGAGCCGAAAAAGGAATTCATCAATCGCCGTTGAAAAGGGACATCACGCCAAGAATATCAGCAAGCATTGCGCAGAATGCGGCGGGCGGCTTCCCGGGCCACCCGATCACGTTCCAGCAGGATCTGGATATCGACCACGGCTTGCGCCGGCAGTTCCGCAAGAACCGCCTCGACAACGTCGGCAATGGAAAGAAACGGCAGTGCACCGGCCAGAAAGGCCTCCACGGCGATCTCATTGGCCGCATTCAGCACGGCTGGCGCGTCGCCGCCGGCGCGCAGGGCCTGAAACGCCAGAGCCAGACAGCGAAAAGTCGCCAGATCCGGTAATTCGAACGCCAGCGGTGCACAGGTGGTCAGATCCAGTGGTGCCACGCCGGCATCCACGCGCTCCGGCCACGCCAATGCGTGGGCGATTGCAGTGCGCATATCGGGGTTGCCCAGCTGGGCCAATACCGAGCCGTCGATATATTCAACAAACGAGTGCACCAGGCTTTGCGGATGCACGACCACGTTGATCACATCCGGCGCGGCGCCGAACAGATGATGTGCCTCAATGACCTCAAGGCCCTTGTTCATCAGCGTGGCCGAATCGACCGAGATCTTGCGGCCCATGACCCAGTTAGGGTGTTTGCAGGCCTGCTCCGGCGTGATGTCGGCCAGTTCGGCGCGGGTGCGGCCGCGGAACGGACCGCCCGAAGCGGTCAGCGTCAATCGCCGGACACCCTTGTGCAATATCGGACGTCCGCTGGCCAGGCCTTCGGCGGGCAGGCACTGGAACAGCGCGTTGTGTTCGGAATCGACCGGAATCAGTGCGCCGCCGCCGTGTATAACTGCTTCAAGCAGCAGTGGACCGGCCATCACGATCGCTTCCTTGTTGGCCAGCAGCAGGCGCTTGCCTGCACGGGCCGCAGCCAGCGTCGACTCCAGCCCGGCGGCGCCGACTATGGCGGCCACCACGGTATCGCAAAGCGTGCTTGCAGCGGCCTTGGCGAGGGCCTCGTGACCACCGGCCACGTCGCAGTTAACCCCCGCTGCGGTGAGCTTGCGCGACAGTTCGGCTTCCAGTGCCGGGTCGGCGATCACGGCGAGTTCGGGACGGTGCTGCACACATAAAGCAACCAGCGCATCGACCTGCCGATGCGCAGTCAGCACCGTGGCACGGAAACGCTCCGGGTGCCGGGCGATCACGTCCAGCGTGTTGCCGCCGATCGATCCGGTGGCGCCAAGTACGGCAACGTTCTTCATGTCACCGGGCCGCATCGAATAGATGCAATAGCATCACGCCGGCGGCAAATACCGGCAGCGCGGCAAACACGCTGTCCAGGCGATCCATCATGCCGCCGTGTCCGGGAATCATGGTGCCGGAATCCTTCACCTGCGCGTGCCGCTTCATCAGGCTTTCGACCAGGTCGCCGACGATCGATGCGCTTACGGTCACTGCGGCCAGCAACGCCAGCCCAACCAATTGTCCGTCGCGAACATCGAGCAGCCACCAGCTGCCCAGCGCAGCCACCAGAATGCCGGCCGCCAGCGCGCCATACGCGCCCGCCCAGGTCTTGCCGGGGCTGATCTGCGGCGCCAGTTTGCGCTTGCCAAACGTGCGGCCGCTGAAATAGGCGCCGATATCGGCGGCCCAAACAATCACCAGGGCGAGCAGGGTGAAACCGTGGCCGTGCGGCAGGCTGGCGTGAATGGTGATCGCGGCGACCCACGCAGGAAAAACCACCAGCGAACCGGCGAGCAATTTGAGCGCACGGTTTTCCTGGGTCGGTGCCGCGCCATAAGCGAAGTAACGCAACCAGAAGCAGGCGATCAACCACCAGATCACGCCGAGGCTGACCACGGCCGGTGCCACGATGGTGGTGCGTACCGTCCAGAGCAACACGAACACGGCTGCCGATACAACTAACCAAACCACTTGCAGAACGACACTTTTCAGCCCGCTCAACCGCGACCATTCCCATAGCGCGGCGAGGAACGCCGCGGCCGCTACGAATGCAAACACCATCGTCGACGAAAACAGGATGATCAGGATCACCAGCGGGGCGAGTATCGCAGCGGTGATAACGCGCTGTAGCAGCATCGGAATCCTTAGTTGATGGCAGCGACCTGCTCACCGGTGCGGCCATAACGGCGCTCGCGGCGGGCATAGTCATCGATGGCGCGACGGAGGCAGTCCCGATCAAAATCGGGCCAGAGCACGTCCGTAAAATACAGTTCGGCGTAGGCCGCCTGCCACAGCAGAAAATTGCTGATGCGAACTTCGCCACCGGTGCGAATAAAAAGGTCCAGCGGCGGCAGCTCGGCCAGGCTCATCCACTGTCCGAGTTTTGCTTCGTCGATGTCGTCGGCGCGCAATTCTCCGCGCGCCACCGCGTCGGCCGCATGACGCGCGGCCTGCACGATATCCCAGCGACCGCCGTAGTTGACTGCGATGCTGACGTGCAGCTTGTCGTTGCCGGCGGTTCGCGCCATCGATGCTTGCATGCGCGCGCGCAAGGGTTCCTCAAATGCGCTGAGGTCGCCGAGAAAACGCAGGCGCACGCCGTTGCTGTGCAGCTCGTCCACTTCCTTGTCCAGCGCGCGAACAAACAGACTCATCAGCGCAACGACTTCGTCCTGCGGGCGCTGCCAGTTTTCGCTGGAAAACGCGAAAATCGTCAGTGCCTGGACGCCTTCGCGCATGCAGGATTCGATCGCTTCGCGCACGGCCTTGCGGCCGGCATTGTGGCCAAAGCTCCGCGGGCGGTGACGGGCCTTGGCCCAGCGGCCGTTGCCATCCATCACGATGGCGATGTGGCGCGGAACCTTAGCGGCTTCAGCGCCGGACATGCGGACGGTGATGGCGCTCAGAGCGCCATCAGCTCCTCTTCCTTGGCTCTGACCACGGCGTCGACATCTTTCACGGCGCGGTCGGTGAACTTCTGGATATCGTCATCAGCACGGCTTTCGTCGTCTTCGGTGATCAGCTTTTCCTTCAGCAGATCCTTGATCTGTTGAAGTGCGTCGCGGCGTACGTTGCGGATCGCGATTTTCGCATTCTCGCCTTCGTGGCCGACGTGCTTGGCCAGTTCACGACGCCGTTCTTCGGTGAGCGGCGGCATGTTCAGGCGAATCACGGTGCCGGCGGTGGTTGGCGTAACGCCGAGATCGGATGCCATCAAGGCCTTCTCGATCGGCGCGACCATCGGCTTTTCCCATGGCGTGATGATGATGGTGCGCGCGTCGGCCAGCGACACCGAGGCAACCTGGGTCAGCGGCATGTCGGCGCCGTAGTAGGACACCTTGATGTTGTCGACCAGCGCGGTGCTGGCGCGGCCGGTGCGAATGCGGGTGAGATCGTGCTTGAGCGAGTCGATGCTCTTGCCCATGCGGGTCTGGGCATCAGTCTTGATGTCGTTGATCATGAAACGTTTCCCGATGAATCTGGCAAGCCGGAGATTATAGCAGCCGGGTTACGGCAAGCTGTGAGCGATGAAGCGAGGGCGGGGCGAACCGCTCAGCCGCCATCGACCAGGGTGCCGATCGGCTCGCCGTGCATGATGCGCATCAGGTTGCCCGGCACGGTCATGTCATAGATGCGCAGCGGCATGTCGTGGTCGCGGCACAGCGCAATGGCAGCGGTATCCATGACGGCAAGCTTGCGCTCGATGACTTCGTCGTAGTCGAGTCGGTCATAGCGAACCGCGTCGCTGTGCTTGGCCGGGTCGGCGGTGTAGACGCCATCGACCTTGGTGGCCTTTAGCAACAGGTCCGCGCTGACTTCGACGGCGCGCAGGGCCGCGGCAGAATCGGTGGTGAAAAACGGGTTGCCGATACCGGCGGCGAACAGCACGATGCGGCCTTTTTCGAGATGACGGATCGCGCGGCGGCGCACGAAATCCTCACTGACATCGTGGATCTGGATGGCGCTCATCACGCGGGCAATGCCGTTGCGTTTTTCGATCGCGTCCTGCATGGCCAGCGCGTTCATCACGGTGGCCAGCATGCCCATGTGATCGCCGGTGACGCGGTCCATGCCGGCGGCGGCCAAGCCGGCGCCGCGGAAAATATTGCCGCCGCCGATGACCACGCCGACTTCCACGCCGGCGCGCTGAACCTCGATGATTTCGTCGGCCAAGCGGCCGATAACCTTCGGATCAATGCCGTAATCGGCCTGGCCCATCAATGCTTCGCCGGACAATTTGAGCAGAATGCGGCCGTAATTCAGCGGTGTGCTCATAGGATCTCCGGAGGTGTGTGGCAAAACATGTGAATTGTAGCCGACGCCGCCCCCTGCTGGCTCGCCCACGCACGATGGTAGCGCCAGATCGCAACCCGATTTGTGCGATTCAGTCCGGGCTGCGCGAGCCCGGACTGAAAGTTCACCGCTCCGATCTGTCCGTGATCAAGTGCGATCCGTGATTCACCCTCCCGATCCGGTAGACCACGCGATGGCTCGTCCCTACACGATTGTTCCTACACGACTGGCCTTGGCGCGGCGCGGTCGCGAGCGGTGGGCGCTGATTCGGCGTGATCCAGCCGCGCCTGCTCCAGCAGCGGCGCATCGTGCGCCAGCAGATGGTTCTCGCCGTTCTCGATCATGAAATAACGAAACGCTTCTGCGGCTGGCGATAGCTGCCGCGCCTGCATGCGCACGATGAACCAGGTGCGCATGATTGGAGTGCCTTCAACATCGAGAATGCGCAGCAGCCGGCTCTGCAGCTCCAGCCCGATGGTATGCAGCGAGAGCAGGCTCAGCCCGAGTCCAGCCATCACCGAATGCTTGATCGTCTCGTTGCTGGCCACTTCCATCGTCACGCGCGGCTCCAGCCGGTGTTCGTCGAAAAAAGCCTTCATGGCCGTGCGTGTTCCCGAACCGGGTTCGCGCACTACGAAGGGATAAGACGCCAGCGCGCTTGGCGGAACCGCCTGCATGTCGGCCAGCGGATGCGTTGGCGCGGCGACGAAAACCAACGGGTGGGCGGCAAAGGCTTCGGCGCGGGTTTCGATTTCCCGCGGCGGCCGGCCCATCACGGTCAGGTCGACCTCACCGGCCTGCATCAAACCAACCAGCTTTTCGCGGTTGTGCGCTACGCGCAGCCTCAGTTCGATGCCCGGATGTTCTTCGTGAAAACGCGCCAGCAGTTGCGGCACAAAATGCTTGGCCGTACTGACGATGCCCAGCGTCAACACGCCTCGATCCAGTTTGATGAAGCGCGCCATCGCGTCTTCAGCATCCTTGTGCGCCGCCAGCAGCCGGCGGGCGTGAACCAGAAAATATTCCCCGGCAGTCGACAGGCTGACCTTGCGTCCTTCGCGATTGAGCAGGTTCAGTCCCAACTGGTTTTCCAGCTCCTTAATCTGCATCGACACCGCTGGCGGGGAAATATGCAGCGAAGTCGCGGCGCCCTGGTTGCTGCCGAGTCGGGCCACTTCGGCAAAAACGCGCAACTGGCGGAAGGTCACATTCATGGTGCGAAGTGTCCTTAGTTAAGGAAAGTCTTAAGTAAAAGAAAAGAAATTCTGACTTTTACTGAAGTATTTGCCAACCTACAGTCGGCTCCAGTTCGCGTCAATGGCGATGCGCCAACAGGAGAGCGTCATGAGCACCCAAGACATTCATGCCGAAGCCACCGACATCACCAGCGAGAGCAAAAAGCGTTATACCGCCGGTGTTCTGAAGTATCGGCAGATGGGTTACTGGCAGCCGGACTACCAGCCCAGCGAAACCGACACCGTCTGCCTTTTCCGTATTACGCCGCAGGACGGGGTGGATCCAGTGGAAGCGGCCGCCGCGGTGGCCGGTGAATCGTCCACGGCCACCTGGACGGTGGTCTGGACCGATCGGCTGACCGCCTGCGACAGCTACCGCGCCAAGGCCTATCGGGTTGAGCCCGTGCCGGGCATCCCGGGCCAGTATTTCGCCTGGGTCGCCTACGACCTGATCCTCTTCGAGGAAGGGTCCATCTCGAACATGACCGCCAGCCTGATCGGCAACATCTTTTCGTTCAAGCCGCTCAAGGCGGCCCGGCTGGAAGACATCCGCCTGCCGGTCGCCTACATCAAGACGTTCAAGGGTCCGCCGACCGGCCTGATCACCGAGCGTGAGCGCTTGGACAAGTTTGGTCGCCCCCTGCTCGGCGCCACCACCAAGCCAAAGCTTGGCCTGTCCGCACGCAACTACGGCCGCGTGATCTACGAAGGCCTGAAGGGCGGCCTGGATTTCATGAAGGACGACGAGAACATCAACTCGCAGCCGTTCATGCATTGGCGCGACCGCTTCCTCTATGTGATGGACGGCGTCAACAAGGCGAGCGCCGCGACCGGTGAGGTCAAGGGCAGCTACCTCAACGTCACCGGCGCCACCATGGAAGACATCTATGAGCGTGCCGAGTTTGCCAAGGAACTGGGTTCGGTCGTCATCATGCTGGACCTGGTGATCGGCTGGGCGGCGATCCAGAGCATGGCCAACTGGGCGCGCAAGAACGACATGGTGGTGCACATGCACCGCGCCGGACACGGCACCTATACGCGACAGAAAAACCACGGTGTCAGCTTTCGCGTGATGGCCAAGTGGCTTCGTCTGGCCGGTGTCGACCATCTGCACACGGGTACCGCGGTGGGCAAGCTCGAGGGCGACCCGCTGACCGTGCAGGGTTACTACAACTGCTGCCGCGACAGTTACACCAAACAGGATCTGCCGCGCGGGTTGTTCTTCGACCAGGACTGGGTCGATACCAAGAAGGTGATGCCGGTGGCGTCCGGCGGCATCCATGCCGGCCAGATGCATCAGTTGATCGACCTGTTTGGCGACGACGTGATCCTGCAGTTCGGCGGCGGCACCATCGGCCATCCGGCCGGTATCCAGGCGGGTGCGGTGGCTAATCGCGTGGCGCTGGAAACCATCGTCAAGGCACGCAACGAAGGCAAGGACATCAAGAACCAGGGCCCCGAACTTTTGCAGAAAGCGGCGCAATCCTGCACACCGCTGAAGCAGGCGCTGGAGATATGGAAAGACGTCAGCTTCAACTACGCCAGCACCGACACCAGTGATTTCGCCACCACGCCCAGCGTGGCCTGAAGGAGCGCGCCAGCATGATGACCAACCCGACCGGACGTGTGACCCAGGGGCAGTTCAGTTTTTTGCCCGACCTCACCGATGACGAGATCCGTCTGCAGATCGATTACGGTCTCGGCAAAGGCTATGCCTGGAGCGTCGAGTACACGGATGATCCGCACCCCCGCAACACCTATTGGGAAATGTACGGCATCCCGATGTTCGACCTGCGCGATGCCGCCGGCGTGATGCTGGAACTGCAGGACTGCCGCCAGGCCTTTCCGCGCCACTACATCCGCCTGATGGCATTCGATTCCACGCGCGGCGTCGAGTCGATCACGATGAGCTTTATCGTCAATCGGCCCGAATCCGAGCCTGGGTTCTCACTGCATCGCCAGGAAAGCGCAGGCCGTCGAATCAGCTATACGACGACGAGCTACGCGATAGACAAACCCGAGGGCGAACGTTACTGAGCCACGCGTTGATCGAACGTTGATGTGGTGCCGCGCGCATCGGGCTGCATGGTCAGCAACCGACCTTGCAAGTGATCGGTATCGCCGGATTCCCGGTGCCATCGCATCGCCGCGACGAGTCGCGTCTCAATCCACATAAATCGTTCATCTGCCAACGCCGCGCCATCCGGACATCCATGCCACAGGGACAACTCCCGCAGGAGGGAAGGGCCATGCGACAGCACGCCGTGATTGCACCATCGATCCTCGCCGCCGATTTTTCGCGGCTCGGCGAAGAAGTGCGGGACGTCATCGCCGCGGGGGCGGACTGGATCCATTTCGATGTGATGGACAACCACTACGTGCCCAACCTCACCATTGGCCCGATGGTGGCGCAGGCGATCAAGCCGCACTGCAAGCGTGCTGATGGCAGCACCATTCCTCTGGACGTCCATTTGATGGTCAAGCCAGTCGATGCACTCGCCGCGCTTTTTGCCAAGGTCGGCGCAAACCTGATCAGCTTTCACCCCGAAGCGTCGGAGCATGTCGACCGCACGCTGCAGCAAATCAGAGGCGATGGCTGCCAGGCCGGGCTGGTGTTCAACCCGGCTACTTCGCTGGACATGCTGGAGTGGGAGATCGACAAGGTCGACCTGGTCCTGTTGATGAGCGTGAATCCTGGCTTCGGCGGCCAGAGCTTTATTGAAAGCACGCTGCGCAAGCTCGAACGCGCGCGACGCATCATCGATGACAGCGGTCGCGACATCCGGCTTGAGGTTGATGGTGGCATCAAGACCGACAACATTCGTCGTGCCGCCGATGCGGGTGCTGATGCCTTCGTCGCGGGTAGTGCGATTTTTGGCCAATCCGATTACGCGGCGGTCATCGCCGCCATGCGCGCCGAGCTGGCCAGGGGGCATTGATATGGCTGCTCCGAATTACGTTATCCCCGGCAGCTCGGCTGCGCCCGTAGAAAAAACTGTTGCAGCGATAGAGACATCGACGCTGCGCATCACCTCGGCACGTACCGTCGGCGAAGTGCTGGCCGAAAGTCAGGTCGAGTCGGTGCTGGACGAGCTCGATCGTGACCTGGTCGGTCTGGCACCGGTGAAGCAGCGCATCCGTGACATCGCTGCGCTGCTGGTGATCGACAAGCTGCGCCTGAATGTCGGACTCACCAGCGAGGCACCCAGTCTGCACATGAGCTTTACCGGCAACCCCGGTACCGGCAAAACCACCGTAGCGATGCGCATGGCCGAAATCCTGCATCGCCTGGGCTATGTGCGCAAAGGCCACATGGTGGCGGTGACACGCGATGACCTGGTCGGCCAGTACATCGGCCACACCGCGCCGAAGACACGGGAAGTCTTGAAAAAAGCGATGGGCGGCGTGCTGTTTATCGACGAGGCGTACTACCTGTACCGCCCGGAGAACGAACGCGACTACGGCCAGGAGGCTATCGAGATCCTGCTTCAGGTGATGGAAAACCAGCGCGACGACCTAGTGGTGATCCTGGCCGGATACGGCGATCGCATGACCACGTTTTTTCAGTCCAACCCTGGCCTGAGTTCGCGCATTGCGCATCACCTCGATTTTCCCGACTACGCGGTCGACGAACTGGCGCACATCGCCGGCCATATGCTGGACGCGAAGCACTACCGGTTTGGCGACGGTGCGGCCGAGGCATTCGAGCGGTACCTCGAGCGACGTATCGGACAACCGCACTTCGCCAACGCGCGAAGCGTCCGCAACGCGCTGGATCGCGCGCGCCTGCGCCAGGCCAGCCGCTTGTTTGGCGAGCGCGACCGCGAACTTGACCGCACTGATCTGACCACCTTGCTGCCGGCCGACATCCTGGCCAGCCGCGTGTTCCAGTCGTCGCACTGAGAGGCCGTCATGTCCATCACCAAGCGTCCTACCCTGACCCAGTATCTGATCGAGCAGCGTCGTCGTTTTCCCATGGCCAGCGGCGAGCTCAATGCGCTGATCCTCGACGTGGCCAACGCCTGCAAGGAAATTGCGCGAGCAGTAGCGCATGGCGAGCTGGCGGTGCCGCTGGAACCTGTTTCGACGGCCACGGTTGAAAATATGGTCGTCGGCAGTATCAACGTACAGGGCGAAGTGCAGAAACGGCTGGATGTGATCAGCAATGATATTTTCATACGGACGTCCGAATGGTCCGGCCATCTAGCCGGCATGGTGTCCGAAGAAATGGAGCTGCCGTGCCAGATTCCGCCGGCGTATCCGCGCGGCAAATACCTGCTGGTGTTTGACCCGCTGGATGGTTCCAGCAACCTCGACGTCAACGTGACGGTAGGCAGCATTTTTTCGATCCTGCGCGCACCCGACGATGCCGTGGCCAGCGGACGCGACGTGGTGGATGCGGATTTTCTGCAGCCCGGCGATACGCAGGTTGCCGCAGGCTATGTGCTGTACGGGCCGTCCACGATGCTGGTGTTGACGGTGGGTGACGGCGTGGCGGGCTTTACGCTGGATGCCGATCTGGGCGAATTCAAGCTCACCCATCCGGCAATGCGCGTGCCGGAAGACAGCCAGGAGTTCGCGATCAATACCTCGAATTCGCGCTTCTGGGAGCCACCGGTAAAGCGCTATGTCGACGAATGCCTGGCTGGAAACACCGGGCCGCGCGGCAAGGATTTCAACATGCGCTGGATCGCTTCGATGGTGGCCGAAGCCCATCGCATCCTGATGCGTGGCGGCGTGTTTCTTTACCCGTGCGACAGCCGTGTTCCCGGTCGTGCAGGCCGCTTGCGCCTCTTATACGAAGCCAATCCGATCGGCATGCTGATGGAGCAGGCTGGCGGTCGCGCCAGCACCGGGCGCCAGCCGATGCTTGGCGTACAGCCCACTGAAATACATCAGCGCATCAGTCTGGTATTCGGTTCGCGCCATGAGGTGGAGCGCATCGAGGCCTACCACCACGAGCGTGCATTGCACGACGCCACCCATCCGCTATTCGCCCAGCGCGGCCTGTTTCGCAACTGAGGGAAAGCTCATGTCCGAACGTCATCCCATCATCGCCATTACAGGGTCATCCGGCGCCGGCACCACCTCGGTGACGCGCACGTTTCAAAATGTTTTTCGTCGCGAAAAAATTACCGCAGCAATCGTCGAAGGCGACAGCTTTCATCGCTACAACCGGCTGGAAATGCGCCAGCGTCAGGCGGAAGCTGAAACCGCTGGCAATATGCATTTCAGCCATTTCGGTCCAGACAACAACATGTTTGCCGAGCTGGAAAACCTGTTCGCAAGCTACGGCGAAACGGGCAACGGCAAATGCCGCAAGTACCTGCATGACCCAGGCGAAGCGGCGCCTTACAAACAGGAGCCCGGTACGTTCACTCCGTGGGAAGATCTGCTCGCCGATACGGATTTGCTCTTTTACGAAGGCCTGCACGGCGCCGTGGTGACCGATGGTGTCGACGTGGCTAAGCATCCTGACCTGCTGATTGGCGTGGTACCGGTGATCAATCTTGAGTGGGTGCAGAAACTGTGGCGTGACAAACATGTGCGCGGGTATTCCACCGAAGCGGTGACCGATACCATCCTGCGCCGCATGCCGGATTACGTGAACTACATCTGCCCGCAGTTTTCGCGCACCGACGTAAATTTCCAGCGCGTGCCGGTGGTGGATACATCCAACCCGTTTATTGCGCGAGACATTCCGACCGCCGACGAAAGCATCTGCGTGATCCGCTTTCGCGATCCACGCGGTATCGATTTCCGTTATCTGCAAAGCATGATCCACGACTCATCGATGTCCCGCGCCAACACCATCATCGTGCCCGGCGGAAAAATGGAGCTGGCCATGCAGCTCATTTTCACGCCGTTTATCTGGCGGATGATGGAGCGCCGACAGCACGCACTGGGAGCTTTCTGATGGCCGGTCATTCGACAACGCGTGTTCAGCGCGGCGAAGCATCACACGACCCACGCGCGAGTGTTTTGCGCGCGCTGGCGATGGATGCGGTGCAGGCAGCCAACTCGGGGCACCCCGGTGCGCCGATGGGCATGGCCGAGATGGCCGTAGCGTTATGGGGTACCCACCTTCGCCACAATCCGGCGAACCCGGCCTGGCCTGATCGCGATCGCTTCGTGCTCAGTAATGGGCACGCGTCCATGTTGCTTTACGGGTTGCTGCACCTTACCGGCTACGACTTGCCGATCGATGAGCTGAAGCGCTTTCGCAAACTGGGCAGCCGCACGCCGGGCCACCCGGAACTCGGCATTACCCCGGGCGTGGAAACCACCACCGGGCCGCTCGGGCAGGGGCTCGCCAATGCCGTTGGCATGGCGCTGGCGGAGCAGCGATTGGCGACGGAATTCAACCGTCCCGATCACACCATCGTCAATCATCACACCTTCGTTTTTCTCGGTGATGGTTGCCTGATGGAAGGCATCAGCCACGAGGCGATTTCGCTGGCCGGCGTGTGGCAGCTGGACAAGCTGATCGTGCTTTACGACGACAATGGCATCAGCATTGACGGGCCGGTCGACGGCTGGTTCCGCGATGACACGCCGGCACGTTTCCGCGCCTGCGGCTGGAACGTCATCGGGCCGATCGACGGCCATGACATCGTCACCGTCGATGCCGCCGTGGCACAGGCCAGACGCAGCCGCGGCAAGCCGACACTGATTGTCTGTCGCACGACGATTGGTGCAGGCTCGCCCGGCCGGGCCGGTACCGCAAAGGCGCACGGCGAAGCGCTCGGTGTTGATGAGATTGGCGCCACCCGCAAGGCGATCGGCTGGCAGTTGCCGCCGTTCGAGATACCCGCAGACGTACGCACCCAGTGGGACGCGCGTGCTGCCGGTGAAAAGCGTGAAGCTGAGTGGCAGCAGCGCTTCGACGCCTATGCAAAAGCGTATCCCGAGCTGGCCGATGCGTTCACGCGGCGCACGGCGGGTGAGCTGCCCGCCGACTGGCCTGTATTGCGCGACGGCGTACTGCAGCAGGCGGCGCAAAGCACTGAAAATATTGCCTCGCGCAAAGCGTCGCAGAACATGCTGGCGCAACTTGCCCCCCGCATACCGGCGATGCTCGGCGGCAGCGCCGACCTTACCGCGTCCAACCTCACCGACTTCCCGGATGCCGGCGCGCGCCATATTTCCTACGGCGTGCGCGAGTTCGGCATGGCCGCGGTGATGAATGGCGTCGCGCTGCACGGTGGGCTGATCCCCTACGGTGGCACCTTCCTCACCTTCAGTGATTACAGCCGCAATGCCATCCGCATGGCGGCCTTGATGAAATTGCGGGTGATCCACGTATTCACGCATGACTCGATCGGACTGGGCGAGGACGGCCCGACGCATCAGTCGGTGGAACACGCGGCCAGCTTGCGCCTGATCCCCAATCTCGAGGTATGGCGTCCCTGCGATGTTGCAGAGACGGCAGTCGCGTGGACCGAGGCGCTGGCATCGGATCATCGCCCCAGTGCGCTGCTGCTGTCGCGGCAAAATCTCCCGGCGCAGACGCGCCGCGCCGAACAGTTCGACGACATCGCGCGCGGCGGCTACGTGCTGTACGAAAGCGACGATGCTCGTGCCAGCCTGCTCGCGACGGGCTCCGAAGTCGGTCTGGCGATGAAGGCGCGCGAACTGCTGTCGCATCTGGGGATCGCCGTGCGGGTGGTTTCGATTCCTAGCTCGACACGCTTCGATCGGCAGGAGCGTGCCTACCGCGATGCCGTGCTTGGCACCTTGCCGCGCATTGGCGTGGAAGCGGGCGTGACGTGCTGGTGGGGACAATACGGATGCGTCAGCGCCCTGGGCGTGGACAGTTTCGGCGAGTCAGCGCCAGCACCTGACGTATTCGAACATTTCGGCCTGACGCCGGAAGCCCTGGCTGGACGTGTGCAGGAGATATTGCGTTGACTATCGATACGCGCGACAACTCATCGGGTTTTCGAACGGATCCCCCGATCGCCGTGGTCACGTTTGATCTGGATGGCACGCTGGTGGATACGGCAGGCGAGATTGCCGAAGCGGTCAACCGGACGCTGGTTGATTTCCACCACGCCACCGTGCCGCAGCTGCAGATCGAAGCGCTGATCGGCGCCGGAGCACATGAATTGATGCGGCGTTTGCTGGCGCGAATCGATCCGGAAAACCGGCTGGATCGATCGGCAGTTTTTGCGCGATTCGATGAGCACTACGCCGAAACGGCCGGCACCGTCGGCACCGTTTATCCCGGTGCCTTGGCATGCCTCGAAGCATTGCGCGGTGACGGGGTGCGCGTGGCCTGTGTGACCAATAAAGAGGCCCGACACGCCACGCGTGTACTGGCAGCGTGTGGGTTGGATCGCCAATTCGAGCTGGTGATCGGCGGCGACACGCTGGCGTGGAAAAAGCCCGATGCGCGCGTTCTCCTGCACGTGCTTGGCGTATTCGACTGCGAACCGTTGCATGCTGCGCATGTCGGTGATTCCTCGACCGACCTGCTGGCCGCTCGCCATGCCGGCGTCGCCGACTGGGCCGTGCCGTGGGGCTACAACGCGGGGCGGCCGGTGGCGGACGCTGAGCCGCAGCGCCTTTTCCAGAGCCTGCCGCAGATCGCCGATTTCGTACTTAAACGTCGTCGCCTGGGAAGTGTCAGTCACTCAAATTCCGCACTCGGCTGACGTGTGCCTCGATCCAACGAGCGTTCGCCGCGAACGCGTTCTCATACCCTCAATTCTGGAGATGACCATGGCTCTTGTATCGCTGCGCCAGGTACTCGATCACGCTGCCGATTACGGCTACGGCGTGCCCGCTTTCAACGTCAATAACCTGGAGCAGATCCAGGCCATCATGGAGGCCGCGGAAGAGACGCAGTCGCCGGTGATCCTGCAGGCTTCCGCAGGCGCGCGCACCTACGCCGGCGAGCCGTATTTGCGGCACATGGTGCTGGCAGCGATTGAAGCCCACCCGGATATCCCGGTCGTGCTGCACCAGGATCATGGTGCCACGCCGTCCGTTTGCCAGCAGTCGATCCGCTCGGGCTTCAGTAGCGTGATGATGGACGGCTCGCTTCGTGAGGATGCCAAGACACCAGCCTCCTACGATTACAACGTGGACGTTACCCGCAAGGTCACCGAGTTCGCGCATGCGGTCGGTGTATCGGTCGAGGGGGAACTCGGTTGTCTGGGCTCGCTGGAAACCGGCGAAGCGGGCGAGGAGGATGGCGTCGGCGCCGCAGGCGTACTCACGCACGAGATGATGCTGACCGACCCGGAGCAGGCGCGCGATTTCGTGGCACGCACCGGTGTTGACGCGCTGGCCATCGCCATCGGCACCAGCCATGGCGCCTACAAATTCACCCGCCAGCCGACTGGGGACATCCTCGCCATCGACCGCATTGCCGCCATCCACGCCGCCGTGCCGAATACGCATCTGGTGATGCACGGCAGCTCCAGCGTGCCGCAGGAGTGGCTGGCAGTCATTCGTGAGTTCGGCGGCGAGATCAAGCAGACCTATGGCGTGCCGGTCGAGGAGATCGTACGCGGCATTCGCCACGGTGTGCGCAAGGTCAACATCGATACCGATATCCGGCTGTCGATGACCGGCGCCATGCGCAAGCTGCTCAGCGAGCAGCGCGGCGAGTTTGATCCGCGCAAGGCGTTCATGGCCGCTAAAAAAGCCGCGCGCGGCATCTGCAAGGCGCGTTTCGAAGCGTTTGGTGCTGCGGGACAGGCGCCGAAGATCAAGCCGGTGGGGATGGAGACGATGGCACAACGCTATCAATAAGACGCAGTCCACCCGTGATCAGTCGAGGGAGGTGAGATCAATGTTGCGCGCGGTGATCTGGGATGTGGACGGCACCATTGCAGAAACCGAGCGGGATGGACATCGCGTGGCGTTCAATCGCGCGTTTGTCGAACTTGGCCTGCCATGGTCGTGAGACGTACAGACGTATGGACGTCTACTTTGCGTCGCCGGCGGTCGCGAGCGGTTGCTGTCGTGGATGGACGTAGCGCCGGCGGCGCCAGTCGGTGACGCAGCGCGCCAGCGTCTGGCTGTCGACATTCACCAGTGCAAGGCCCGGCATTACCGCGAACTGGTAGAGCAGGGCGCCATCTCCGCGCGGCCCGGCGTGGTGTTGCTGATCGATCAGATCGCGGCATCGGGTACCGCACTTGCGGTAGCCAGCACCACCGGCCGCGCCAATGTCGAGGCGCTTTTCGGAATGCACTGGCAGGATCGTTTCTCTGTCGTGGTCTGTGCCGAGGATGCGCCGAAAAAGAAGCCCGATCCGCAGGTTTATCAGCTGGCGCTCGAGAGGCTGCGTCTACCCGCCCAGGACGTGCTGGCCATCGAAGATTCGCCGGCGGGACTGCATGCTGCGCGCAACGCGGGCATTGGTTGTCTGATTACCCGCGGCAGCTATTTCGCACATGCCGATTTTTCCGGCGCCGTGCACGTCTGCTCGGACCTTGCTCAGGCCTATACGTTGCCGGGCGGCGTGCAGGCGCCGATCGATCTGATGATGCTTCGATACATCCATTCCACCGGGCAAAATCTGCTTGTCGATGAAGACGGTCCATTGCGTTAGACGGATCGCTCGAAAGCCACGAAGTGTCGGGGCAGCTCGCATTCCCGTGCCCGGTCAAGCATAAAAAAAGGCCGCGATCGCTCGCGGCCTTTTTGTGCGCGTTGCTGGATGGCTTACGCCAGGCCAGCCTGCTTCATCACTTCGGCGTGGAAATCCTCTTCCACTTTCTCGATGCCTTCGCCGACGGCAAGGCGCACGACCGTGACAACATCCGCGCCTTCCTTCTTCAGCGCTTCGGCCACCGTGGTGTTGGTGTCCAGCACGTACGGCTGGCCCAGCAGGGTGACTTCGGAGACGATCTTGTTGATCTTGCCAGCAATGATTTTCTCGAGGATCTCGGCCGGCTTGGCCTTGTCCTTCTCGGTCATCTGGCTCAGCGCGATGTCTTTTTCCTTGGCGACGAAATCAGCCGGCACGTCCTCGGCGCGGATATGCGCCGGGTTCATGGCGGCAACGTGCATGGCGATGCCCTTGGCCAGCTCCTCGGAGCCGCCCTTGAGCGATACCAGCACGCCGATGCGGCCGCCGTGGATGTAGCTGCCGATTACACTGTCGCTCTCGATGCGTGCCATGCGGCGCACGTCGATCTTCTCGCCGATGGTGGCGATCAGCGCGTTGGCTGCTTCCTGGACATTGTTGACGCCGGGGTAAGCGGCAGCCTTCAAGGCATCGATATCGGCAGCACCCGAGTTCAGCGCGATCTCGGCGACGGTGTCGGTGAACTTCAGAAAGCTGGCGTCTTTGCCGACGAAATCGGTTTCGCAGTTGATCTCGACCAGCACGGCAGTCTTGCCGGCCTGGGCGGCCACGATGCGGCCTTCGGCGGCAACGCGGCTGGCTTTCTTCTCAGCCTTGGAGAGGCCGGACTTGCGCAGCCATTCCATCGCGGTGTCGATGTCGCCGTTGTTCTCGACCAGCGCCTTCTTGCATTCCATCATGCCGGCGCCGGACCGCTCGCGCAGTTCCTTGACCAGCTGGGCGGAAATAGTGCTCATGGGTATTCCTCCAATAGTTGGATGCGCCGCCACGGTTGCCCGTAGCGGCGCGAATGTTTCCAGGTGAGGCGGCGGCGCGAAGCCGTCGCGGCACGGGCTTACTTGGCGGAAGCGCCGTCGCGAGGACCACGGCCACCGTCGCGACCACCTTCACGACGCGGAGCGCCTGCACCCTTCTTCGGTGCAGCGTCGCGGCGCGGGGCAGCCGGCTTGCGATCGATCTTGGCGACCGGGTTGCCTTCCTCGTCGAGTTCGACGAAATCGTTGGCATCGCCCTGGGCGGCAGCCGGCGCAGCGGTCTTGCCTTCCAGGATCGAGTCAGCGGCGGCGCGGGCGTACAGCTGGATTGCGCGGATCGCGTCATCGTTGCCCGGGATCGCGTAATCGACCAGTTCCGGGTTGTAATTGGTGTCGACCACGGCGATGACCGGAATGCCGAGCTTCTTGGCTTCCTGCACGGCGATGTCTTCGTGGCCGATATCGATCACGAACAGCGCGTCGGGAAGACGATTCATGTCCTTGATGCCGCCCAGCGAGGCCTGCAGCTTGTCGCGCTCACGGCGACGGGACAGCACTTCGTGCTTGACCAGCTTCTCGAACGAACCGTCGGTCTCGGCCGCTTCCAGCTCTTTCAGGCGCGAAACGGACTGCTTGACCGTACGGAAGTTGGTCAGCATGCCGCCGAGCCAACGCGAGGTGACGAACGGCATGCCGGCACGTGCTGCCTCTTCAGCCAACGGCTCGCGGGCCGAACGCTTGGTGCCGACGAACAGGATGGTGCCGCGCTTCTGCGCCAGCGCCGACAGGAAATTCATCGCGTCGGTGAACAGCGGCAGGGTCTTCTCGAGATTGATGATGTGGATCTTGCCGCGGGCGCCGAAGATGTACGGAGCCATCTTGGGGTTCCAGTAACGGGTCTGGTGACCGAAATGGACGCCGGCTTCGAGCATTTGACGCATGGTGACTTGTGCCATGGTGAAACTCCTTGCAATGACCTTTATGAAAGGTCTGGGGGTTGGGACCTCCACGTACCCCCGACTTCGACCGCGAACGTCCCTTGAATGGCGGGATCGAGCGCAGCACCCCGAAGGCGGTGCCGATACGTGTGTGGCGTTGGTTGGGTGTTGGCCGCTGGGCGGTTACAATCCCGGTTCGCTTTGCGCTGCACGGTCCGTCAAAACGGTTGTGTCAGGTCAGCAAAACTCCCGAATTATAGCCGGTGCGCCGGCAGCGCGGCAAGTTGTGGTGATTCATCGGTTGAACCGCCCCACCTGAGGCGCCATCTAGGCATGACTATGGCCATTACTCTCAAATCCACCGAAGACCTCGAAGGCATGCGCGTTGCCGGCAAACTGGCCGCCGACGTGCTTGCCATGCTGAAGGATCACGTCAAGCCTGGCGTGACCACCGAGGAGCTCGACCGGCTTGCCCACGACTACATCGTCAACGTGCAGCAGGCGATTCCGGCCAACGTCGGCTATCACGGCTTCCCCAAGACGCTGTGCGCCTCGGTCAACCACGTGATCTGCCACGGCATCCCGAACGAGGGCAAGGTGCTGAAGGATGGCGATATCGTCAATCTGGATGTCACCGTCATCAAGGATGGCTGGCACGGCGATACCAGCCGCATGTATTTCGTCGGCACGCCGTCGGTGCTGGCCAAGCGGCTGGTCGACACCACCTTCGAGGCGATGATGAACGGCATCAAGGCTGTGCGTCCGGGCGCCACGCTGGGCGATGTGGGTCATGCGATCCAGCAGCACGCCGAGGCAGCGGGCTTCAGCGTGGTGCGCGAGTACTGCGGCCACGGCATCGGCAAGGTCTATCACGACGAGCCGCAGGTGCTGCATTACGGCAAGCCCGGCGCAGGCGTCGAGTTGAAGAAGGGCATGACTTTTACGATCGAGCCGATGATCAACGCCGGCAAGCCGCAGACCCGCCAGCTGCCGGACGGCTGGACCGTGGTGACCAAGGATCATTCGCTGTCGGCGCAGTGGGAACACACCATCGCGGTTACCGATGACGGTTTCGAGATACTGACGGCGTGGCCCGACGCCTGATTGGCTGCACACTTGGCTGAGGAGCAGCGGGCGCTTGCCAATCATCAAGTTAAGATGAATTACCAGTCCGCCACGGCAGTTCGCAAACCGTAAAGTTCTCACGGAGCAACGCACGAGTCATGTCGTCGATACGCAGTGCTGTCGCTCTTCCGCCGTTACCGCGCCTGCCAGTGGCGGTGCCGCGTTCCGGTGTGTCGGCCGAGGCAAGACTGGCGCTGCGTCAGCTGCTCGGTGACGTCAACCGCACTCTGAGCACGGCATTTCGCGACGGCGCCGATGCCACGTCGCTGGCACGCCGACGCAGTGAATCGGTTGAGCGCGTGGTCGCGCATGTCTGGATGGCCTGTCTCGGCGACGTCGGCGGTGCGGCATTGTTTGCGGTGGGTGGCTTTGGCCGCGGATTGCTCTTCCCTTACTCGGACGTGGACTTGCTGGCGCTCGTGGAGGAATCGCCAGCGCCCACCCGCCTGCGCGCGCTGGAGCAGTTTTTTGCCACGCTGTGGGATGTGGGGCTGAAGGTAGGCCATGCCGTGCGCGATACCTCGCAGTGCCGTGAACTGGCATCGGAAGATGTGAGCGTATTCACCAGTTTGCTGGATGCGCATCGGCTGGCTGGTGATCCAGCGCTGGCCCGACAGTTGCAGAGCATCATTGACGACCCCGCGTTGTGGCCGCCGGCAAAATATCTCGCTGCGCGGCTGGCCGAGCGCGATGCGCGCCACGCCCGTTATGACGACACGGCGCACAACCTGGAGCCCAACATCAAGGATGGCCCCGGCGGCTTGCGTACGCTCGACTCTCTGCGCTGGCTGGGTCGGCGGCTGGCGCATGCCAACGGTTTTTCCGACCTGGTGACCGAGGGCCTGCTCGACGCGGCCGAGCAGCTGGCGCTGGAAGAATCCGAAGCGACCTTGCAGCGTTATCGCTATGCCTTGCACCTGGAAGCTGGCCGCGCCGAGGAGCGGCTGCTGTTCGACTACCAGCGCGGCCTGGCGGTGCGGCTTGGTTTTGAGGACGAGCACGAAAAAAATCTCGGTGTCGAGCAGTTCATGCAGGGCTATTACCGTGCGGCGACCCAGGTCGAGCGGCTTGGCGTGCAGGTGGCCGAGCGCTTCGAGGAGATGCTGGAAACACCGCTGGACGCCCAGCCCGTGGGCGCTGACTTTTTGCGCTTCGGCGCACGACTGGCCGTACGCGATCCGCAACTTTTCATAGAACAGCCATCGGCTCTGGTGGATATTTTTATCGCCCGGCTGGAGCAGCCGGGCGTGATCGGCTTTACCGCCGATACGATGCGCCGCATCCACCAGGCCACCGCCGTGCATGGCGAGCGGCTGTCGACCGATCGCGGTGTGCTGGATGCGTTCTTGATCCTGCTTCGCCGCGGTGCGCCAGCGGTGGACGCACTCTGGAGCATGAATCGGCACGGCTTGCTGGCGGCGATCCTGCCGGCGTTCGGCAAAGTGTTCGGCCGCATGCAGTACGACCTGTTTCATGTCTACACCGTCGACGAACATACCCTGCGCGTGCTGCGCAATGTGGCGAGGTTCGCCGAGCCTTCCGCGCGCGTCGAGTTTCCGGTGGCATGTCCGATATGGGCGACCTTGCCGAAGCCGGAAATTCTGCTGCTGGCCGCGTTGTTCCACGACATTGCGAAGGGGCGTGGCGGCGATCATTCCGTGCTGGGCGAGGACGATGCGCGCGCGTTTTGCACGCAATTAGGCTTGCCACGCGCCGATATTGATCGTGTCGCGTGGCTGGTGCGCTGGCACCTGCTGATGAGCACCACCGCGCAGCGCCAGGACATTACCGATCCCGACGTCGTGCAGCGCTTTGCCGATCTCGTCGGCGATCGAGAGCGCCTTGGTCAGCTGTATCTGCTGACCATCGCCGACATCATCGGTACCAGCCCGCGCTTGTGGAATGCGTGGAAGGACCGGTTGCTGTCCGACTTGTATACCGCCACCCGCTATGCGCTGCGCAGCGACGTCAACCTGCCGCGCGACGCCAGCGAGCGCGTGCGCGAATGCTCCGAGCACGCGCTGGCATTGTTGATGAATGATGGCTACGCCGAAGCCGAAGTGGTTCGCGTCTGGGCCGATTTCCCCCAGCTGAGTTTCATGCGCCACCGGCCCGAGCAGATCGCCTGGCAGACGCGTTCCATTCTTGCAGCCCATGGGGCGGTTCCGCTGGTGGCCGTGCAGCCGTTTTCCGTGCGCGGCAGCACCGAATTGTTTATCTACACGCCGGATCGCGATGGCTTGTTCGCCACTGTTACCGCCGTGCTGGACCGTCTGCGTTTTTCGGTGATGGAGTCGCGCATCCTCAGTTCACCGACCGGCATGGCGCTGGATACGTTCCTGTTGCTGGAAGCCGACACGCAGCAGCCAGCCGGTACGCTGCGGGCGCAGGAGCTCCAGCAGCGGCTGCAGCTCGAACTGGAACACCCCACGGGGATGCGGCCGTGCAAGCGCAATATGACGCGCCATCAGAAGCACTTCCAGACGCCGCCACGGATTACCTTCCACGCGGCTGGTGACCGGACCCAGCTCGCGTTGGTCGGCACGGACCGCCCCGGTCTGCTCGCTGCCGTGGCGCAGGTCATGCTCAATACCGAAGTGCGCGTGCATGATGCGCGCATCGCCACTTTCGGTGAGCGAGTGGAGGATTTTTTCCAGATCACCGACCGGCATGATGCCCCGCTCATCGTGGCGCAACAGGAGCGGCTGTTACGGGCGCTGATGTCCAGCATCGGTCCCGTGTGAAATTGATCGGCGTGGATTGATCATCTCATTGAACGACAGACGTCCGCGCTATCATCGCGATAGCTGCACATTGCAGCGGCCACCCGTACTCGAGCCATGACTTATACGTTTATCGAAACGTTGCATCTGTTGTTTGTGGTCGCCTGGATGGCGGCGGTTTTCTATTTGCCCCGCATTCTGGTGAATATGGCCGAGACTTCAGGTCAACCCACGATGCAGGCGCGTTTGCAACTGATGGGGCGCCGGCTCTACCGCTTCGGTCACATCATGTTCGGGCTGGCGTTCGTGTTGGGGCTGACCTTGTGGCAGGGCTGGCGCGTGTTTCCGCAGGCATTGCCGAACGTGGTCGGTCCGATGCATTGGATCGATGCCAAGGTAACCCTGGTGATCGTGCTGTTTGTCTATTTCATTCTATGTGGCCGCATGCTCAAGCGTGCCGCCGCCGGCGGTGCGTTGCCATCGTCGAAGGCGTTGCGCTGGACCAACGAACTGCCGGTACTGCTGCTGCTTGGCGTGCTGTATCTCGCGGTCGCCAAGCCGTTCTGAGGCGGCTGAAGGTCGGTTCGCGTGTTCGTCATCGGCGCGGCTAGCGCGCTGATTTGCGCTAAACTCTGGTTTCAACCGATGACTAACGAGACTAGGGTGGCCCGCGCTTCGCGCCGGCCGAGCGTGCGACATGGCAACTACCCGCTACCACCGCTGACATTCCACGCCTTGTTCCCGAAACAGAGGGCGTGATGCCCTTTCTTTTTGTCCATCGTCTGCACGGTTTGTCAAGAACGCCTGCAGGATCAATCTTTAATCAACGCGCGCTTCCAGCGCGAGAGCCCAGGTACTTTCATGATTGAAATCACGCTACCCGACGGCAGCAAGCGGCCGTTCGATCATCCCGTTACCGTGCAGGACGTGGCTGCCTCGATTGGCGCCGGTCTGGCCAAGGCGACGCTGGCCGGCAAGGTCGACGGCCAGCTCGTCGATGCCAGCTTTCCAATCGAGCACGACGCCAGCCTGCAGATCATCACCGACAAGAGCCCGGAAGCGCTGGAGATCCTGCGCCACTCCACCGCGCATCTGATGGGGCAGGCTGTGCAGCGCTTGTATCCCGGCGCGCAGGTGACGATCGGTCCGGTGATCGACAACGGCTTTTTCTATGACTTCGCTTACGAGCGGCCGTTCACGCCCGACGATCTGCCGAAGATCGAGGCCGAGATGGCCAAGATCGTCGCCGAGCAACTGGAAGTGACGCGCGGCGTGAAATCACGCGATGAGGCGGTGGCGTTTTTCCGTGGCATGGGCGAGGCGTACAAGGCCGAGATCATCGAAGGCATTCCGGCCGATCAGCAGCTGTCGCTGTATACCCAGGGCGAGTTCACCGATCTGTGCCGCGGCCCGCATGTGCCGAATACCGGCAAGCTGCGCGCGTTCAAGCTGATGAAGGTGGCTGGTGCCTATTGGCGTGGCGATTCCAACAACGCGATGCTGACGCGCATCTACGGTACCGCGTGGCTCAACGACAAGGATCTGAAGGCCTATCTGTTCCAGCTGGAAGAGGCAGAGAAGCGCGACCATCGCAAGATCGGCAAGCAGCTCGACCTGTTTCATCAGCAGGAAGAAAGCCCGGGCATGGTGTTCTGGCACCCGAACGGCTGGGCGATCTGGCAACAGGTCGAGCAGTACATGCGCAACGTGTACAAGCGCAGCGGCTATCAGGAAGTGCGTTGCCCGCAGGTGCTGGACGTGTCGTTGTGGAAGAAGTCCGGCCACTGGGACAACTACGCCGAGAACATGTTTTTCACCGAGTCGGAAAAGCATACTTACGCGTTGAAGCCGATGAACTGCCCCGGTCATGTACAGGTCTTCAACACCGGCTTGCACAGCTATCGCGAGCTGCCAATCCGCTACGGCGAATTCGGCGGCTGCCATCGCAACGAGCCTTCTGGTGCGCTGCACGGCATCATGCGCGTGCGTGCTTTCACCCAGGACGACGGGCATATTTTCTGCACGCCCGAGCAGATTGAGTCCGAAGTCACCGCCTTCCATCGCCAGGCCATGCAGGTCTACGCCGACTTCGGTTTTGAAGACGTCGGCCTGAAAATTGCGCTGCGCCCGGACAAGCGCATCGGTACCGACGAGGTGTGGGATCGTGCCGAAGCGGCACTACGTGCCGCGCTGTCGGTGGCTGGCGTGCAGTGGGAAGAGTTGCCGGGTGAGGGTGCGTTCTACGGCCCCAAGATCGAATACCACATGAAGGATTCGATCGGCCGTGCTTGGCAGGTCGGCACCATGCAGGTGGATTTCATGATGCCCGAGCGCCTCGGCGCCGAGTATGTAGACGAACATTCGCAGAAAAAGCATCCGGTCATGCTGCACCGGGCCATCGTCGGGTCGATGGAGCGCTTCATCGGTATCCTGATCGAGCACTATGCCGGCCAGCTGCCGTCCTGGCTGGCTCCGGTACAGGCGGTGGTGCTCAATATCACCGACGCGCAGGCCGATTATGTCCGCGAAGTGACGCAAACCCTTGCCAATAAAGGCTTCCGGGTGCAGTCCGATTTGCGCAATGAGAAGGTGGGCTATAAAATCCGCGAACATACGATGCAGAAAGTGCCTTATTTGCTCGTGGTCGGTGACCGCGAGAAAGAAACGGGTACCCTAGCCGTGCGTACCCGTTCGGGTGAGGATCTTGGCAGCATGTCGCTGACAGAGTTTGCCGAACGACTGGTAACCGAAACCAAGCGCTGAGCGCTGTTCGGTCTGTTTCATTACTTCTTCTGGAGGATCGCGGTATCGCAACCACCGACAACAAGGGCAATCGTCGCAACCTGGAAATTAGGGTGCCAAAGGTACGTGTGATTGGTGCCGAGGCAGAGCAGCTAGGCATTCTTACGCGCGACGAGGCGCTGGCGCTGGCGCAGGAAGCCGGCATGGATCTGGTCGAGATCCAGCCGAACGGCGATCCGCCGGTCTGCCGCATCATGGACTACGGCAAGTTCAAGTTCGAAGCCCAGAAAAAGGCCCAGGCCGCCAAGAAGAAGCAGAAGCAGGTCGAGATCAAGGAAGTGAAGTTCCGTCCGGTCACGGATGTGGGCGACTACCAGATCAAGCTGCGCAACATGCTTCGCTTCCTCGAGGAAGGCGACAAGGTCAAGGTCACTATTCGCTTCCGCGGTCGCGAGATGTCCCATCAGGATCTCGGTCAGAATCTGGCCAAGAAGATCCAGGAAGACGTCGGCGAAAACGGCCAGATCGAGTCCTTCCCGCGTCTGGAAGGCCGTCAGATGGTTATGATGATCGGCCCGAAGAAAAAGTAACAAGGCCAGTGGCGACCTACGGTCGCCGTTTCGGCATCCTGAGGATTCGGCCTGCGGCGGCTGGTATATAGCCGCATTTGCCCGTACAATTTGCGGTTCGACCCGCCGGATGGGTCGTGCACCGATCGTGGCAGGACGGAAAGTGTGGCCGGATTCTCTGGAATCCGTGACACCGCCAGATCAGTCAGAAACCGGGGCGCCCACTCAAACAGGCGTTCCCACACAAGGAACAAGTTATGCCCAAGATCAAGACCAACCGGGCGGCGGCGAAGCGTTTTCGCAAGACCGCATCGGGCAAGATCAAGTGCGGCCACGCCTTCAAGTCACACATTCTGACCAAGAAGTCGACCAAGCGTAAGCGCGGTCTGCGTGCACCGAATCATCTCAAAGCGTGTGACACCAAGGGTGTAGCGCGCATGTTGCCGTACTTGTAAGACGAGGAGATAAACCATGGCTCGTGTAAAGCGTGGCGTTACCGCCCGTCGTCGTCACAAAAAAGTTATCGGTCGTGCCAAGGGCTATTACAACGCCCGCCGCAAGGTCTTCCGCGTTGCCAATCAGGCCGTCATCAAGGCCGGTCAGTACGCGTATATCGGCCGCAAGCAGCGCAAGCGTCAGTTCCGCGCGCTGTGGATTGTCCGTATCAATGCCGCGGCACGCATGTTCGGTCTGTCCTACAGCCGTCTGATCAATGGCCTGCTCCTTGCCGGTATCGAAGTCGACCGCAAGGTGCTTGCTGATATCGCGGTGCATGACATCAAAGCGTTTGAAGTGATCGCCGAGAAGGCCAAGGCCAGTATCGCCGAGAAAGCGAAGGCCACTCAGGCCGCTTGATCGTCGGCGCTTCGGCGCCAGCGCGATATGATGCAACGCCAAGCGGGGAAGAGGCCAAAACCTCTTCCCCGTTTTGTTTCTGGAATATGGCGTTTGTGGCATACCGTGTTCCTGGAATAGGTTCGTTGGGGAATCATCGGATCCATCGCTGGATCCATTTCATTAGGTAACACCGGAGTCGCATTGATGGACGACCTGGAAAGCCGCGCCACACAGGCGTTGGCCGACATTGACAAGGCCGATACGCTCGACGCGCTCGACGCGCTGCGTGTCAGCTTGCTGGGTAAGAGCGGCATCGTCACGGCGGCATTGAAAGAACTCGGGGCGTTGGCGCCAGATGCACGCAAGGCCCGCGGTGCTGAAGTGAATACCGTCAAGGATCGCCTGGCCGAGACGCTGGCAGCGCGCAAGCACGTGCTGGAGCAAGCCGAGCTTGATCGCCGATTGGCGTCGGAGAAGCTCGACATCAGCCTGCCGGGTCGCGATGGCGAACGCGGTGGCATTCATCCGATTACCCGCACGCTGGAACGCATTGCGTCGATCTTCTCGCGACTGGGCTACCAGCGCGCCGACGGTCCCGAGATCGAGGACGACTGGCACAACTTCGAGGCGCTGAACTTCCCGCCGCATCATCCGGCGCGCGCGATGCACGACACCTTCTATTTTGGTGACGGCCGCTTGCTGCGCACGCATACCTCGCCGGTGCAGATCCGCTCGATGAAGGACAAGCAGCCGCCGATCCGCATCATCGCGCCGGGCAAGGTCTATCGCAGCGATTCAGACCAGACCCACTCGCCGATGTTCCATCAGATCGAAGGCCTGTTGATCGATGAAACCTCCAGCTTCGCCGATCTCAAGGGCACGCTGGCCGAATTCATCCGCGCGTTTTTCGAGCGGGACTTCGAGATGCGTTTCCGCCCCAGCTATTTTCCGTTTACCGAGCCGTCGGCCGAAGTCGATATCCGCTGGGATGCAGAAGATGGTTCCACCCGCTGGCTTGAAGTGCTGGGCTGCGGCATGGTGCATCCGAACGTGCTGAAGAACTGCGGTATCGATCCGGAGCGTTACACCGGCTTCGCGTTTGGCCTGGGTGTGGAGCGCTTCGCGATGTTGCGTTACGGCGTCTCCGATCTGCGCGCGTTCTTCGAGAACGATCTGCGCTTCCTCAAGCAGTTCGCGTAAACACGCAGGAAACGACACGATGAAATTTTCCGAAAACTGGCTGCGCGAGCTGGTCGAGATCAAGGCTGACCGCGCCGAGCTGGCTCACGCGCTGACCATGGCCGGGCTCGAGGTGGAAGAACTGACCGCACTTGGCGAAAGCCTCAATGGTGTGGTCGTGGCCGAAATCATCGCCGCCGAAAAGCATCCTGAAGCGGATCGTCTGCAGGTTTGCAAGGTCGACGTGGGGCGGGGCGAAACGTTGCAGATCGTCTGCGGTGCGCCGAATGCCCGCGTTGGCATCAAGGTGCCGCTGGCCAAGGTCGGTGCGAGTTTGCCCAACGGCATCGCGATCAAGGCGGCTAAGCTGCGTGGTGTCGAATCGTTCGGCATGCTCTGCTCGGCAAAAGAGCTGGATATCGACGCCGATGTATCCGGCTTGCTGGAGCTGCCGCTCGATGCGCCGGTGGGTAAACCGCTGGCGGATTATCTCGGACTGCCCGACGCCAGCTTTGAGCTGAAACTCACGCCGAACCGTCCGGATTGTCTTGGCCTGGTGGGTCTGGCACACGACGTGGCCGCGCTTTTTGGCAGCCATGTCAAAGCTGTTGCGCAAGCCGCTGCCGCGGTGACTAGTGACGCACGTCGCGACATTCGTCTTGAGGCCGGCAAGGATGCACCGAGGTATCTTGGTCGCATCGTCGAAGGCATCGACCCGACAGCACGCAGCCCTCTGTGGCTGGCCGAACGGTTGCGCCGTTCCGGCTTGCGCTCGATCAGCGCGGTCGTCGACATCACCGCTTATGTGATGCTGGAGCTGGGTCAGCCGATGCACGCATTCGACAACGACAAGCTGCAGGGTGGCATTGTTGTTCGTCATGCACAGGCTGGCGAAACGCTGAAGCTGCTCGATGGCAGCGAGGCTACGCTTGACGAAAAGTTTGTGCTGATCGCCGACGAACATAACGCGTTGGCGGTCGCCGGTGTCATGGGCGGTTTTGAATCGCGCGTCACCGATGTCACCCGCAACGTTTTTCTGGAGTCAGCACATTTTGCGCCGGCCGCAATCATGGGTCGCGCGCGCAAGCTGGGCTTGCATACCGATGCCTCGCATCGCTTCGAGCGCGGCGTCGATCCCGAGCTGCCGTTGCGTGCGCTGGAGCGGGCCACCGAATTGTTGCTGTCGATCGCTGGCGGGAAGGCCGGTCCTGTGCTGGTCGCCGAGAATCTCGCCGATCTGCCGCAGCCCATCGCGGTGATGCTGCGTCGCGCACGCCTGCAGCGCGTGCTTGGCGTCAACGTAGCGGATGCCGAGGTCGCACGTATCTTCACCGCGCTGGGCATGCAGGTCGCATCGACTAGCGAAGGCTGGAGCATTACGGCGCCAAGCAGTCGCTTCGATATCGAGCGCGAAGAGGATCTGATCGAAGAGGTCGCGCGCATCTTTGGCTATGACAACATCCCCACGCATACGCCAACCGGCGCCCTGGTACTGGCCGTCGAACCGGAAGCGCGCATCCATGAGCTGGCGCTGTGCGAGCAGCTGGCGGCACGCGATTACTACGAGGCGGTGAACTTGTCCTTCGTGGCGACGGATCTGTTGACGAAGTGGGGTTTTACTGAGCGTCTGGTGCCGCTGGCCAATCCGCTGTCGGCGGATCTGGCGATCATGCGACCGTCATTGTTGCCCGGCCTGATCGAAGCATTGCGTCACAACCGGGCAAGGCAGCAAGAGAGGGTGCGTCTGTTCGAAGTGGCGCGAGTATTTGAAGCTGGCAACCCGCCGGTCGAGACGCCTAGCGTGGCCATCGTTGCCTGCGGCAACGCTCGTGCGGAGCAGTGGGGCGAGCCATCGCGGCCGCTCGACTTTCACGACATCAAAGGCGAACTTGACGCACTGATTGCCTGGGGCGGAGAGTCACAGCGATGGTCGGTGCATGCCGATGCGCTTCCGGCATGGCTGCATCCGGGACGCGCTGCGCGTGTCGCACGCGATGGCAACACGGTAGGTTATCTCGGTGCGCTGCATCCGCAGCTGGCCAAGGCGCTCGATCTGGGCGCTGACGTTCATGTGCTGGAGCTGGCGCTGGAACCAATCCTGGCGCGTCGTCTTCCGAAGGCACAGCCGATATCGCGATTCCCTACGGTACGCCGCGATATCGCGGTGGATTTGCCCGAGGCGATCAGCTGGTCGCAGATCGAGCAAACCGTGCGTGTTACCTTGGGTACGCGACTGAAGGAACTGCGGCTGTTTGACCGTTACAGTGGCAACGGTGTCGAAGTCGGCCGAAAAAGCCTCGCTATGGGCTTGATTTTACAGGACGCTTCACGCACCCTTACTGACGACGACGCGGACCGTTGCGTACGGGAAGCAATGACTGCGTTGGAGCAAACATGCAAGGCAAAGCTACGAGGATGACATGGCGCTGACCAAGGCGGAGATGGCCGAGCGGCTATTCCTCGAAGTGGGCCTCAACAAGCGTGAGGCGAAAGAATTCGTGGATGCGTACTTTGAAGTCGTGCGCGGTGCATTGGAAAACGGGGAGCAGGTCAAGCTGTCCGGTTTCGGCAATTTTGATTTGCGATTGAAAAACCAGCGGCCTGGACGCAACCCCAAAACCGGTGAGGAGATTCCGATCTCCGCCCGACGCGTGGTGACGTTCCGTCCGGGACAAAAACTCAAGGTAAGAGTCGAGGGCTATGCTGGACCAAGGGAATAACACCGAACTGCCCGCCATCCCGGCCAAGCGCTACTTCACCATTGGTGAGGTCGGCGAATTGTGCGGTGTGAAGCCTCATGTGCTGCGCTATTGGGAACAGGAGTTCCCGGCACTCAATCCAGTCAAGCGTCGCGGCAATCGTCGTTATTACCAGCGGCACGACGTGCTGATGATTCGTCAGATCCGTTCGCTGCTGTACGACGAAGGTTTCACCATCACCGGCGCACGGGCGCGTCTCGAAGGCCCGCAGGCGCGGATGGAAGCGAGCATCTCGCATCAGATCGTGCGCCAGGTGCGGATGGAACTGGAAGAAGTGCTGACGCTGCTACGTCGCTAAGCCATCGCCGTGCGTTTTTGCTTCCGGGATGCACCCGCGTCCTGTTAGAATCGCCGACTTGAATGCAGTCGGGGCGTAGCGCAGCCTGGTAGCGCATCTGCCTGGGGGGCAGAGGGTCGTGGGTTCGAATCCCGCCGCCCCGACCAATTCGAGTGGTTAATCAGACGGCGCCCTTGGCGCCGTTTTTGTTTTCAGGTCGGCGCGGCCTGGACAGTCACCGTGATGCGCGCAAAGGCACCGTTCTGCGCCAACGCGGTGATGGTGTGTCCGCCCGACTGCGGGAGCGCGATGCGCATGGTCATCGCGCCTTGGCTATTACCCTGCAGGCGTCCATCGAGCAGCCACTGCACCTCGCCATTTGCGCCCAGCGCCTGCAGCGTGACACGCAGTGGCTCGTGACTATTCGGTGCGGCACGCAGCATGGCGCCTTCGCTGATACCGGCGATGCGGATCGGGCTGGCTACATCCAGCGAATCGGCGGCACAGCCGGGCGCGAGCGGAGGCAACGCAGCGGCCGCGGCATCATCGTCATCAAGCCATGGTGTGGCGAGTGCTGGCCATCGAGCCAGCGTCAACGGGTGTTCATTTTTGCCGTGACAGGTCGCGCTGAGCCGGTGGCCAAGTTGATCGACGCGCACGGTGAGTCGGCCGGCGGACCACGCGGTGATGTCGCGTTCGGGAAAGGTTGGCGGCAATGCGCCATCCAGCGTCCATGCCGTGCGCCGCTGGCGACAAAGTGCTGCGGGTGTGTTTGTGGCAGCATCGCCAAGCGGCCAGCAGATGTCCACTGACGAGACGCTGGCTGGTTGTGCGGCATACGCGCGTCGATGCGTGATCGGCAGCATGTCGGCCACGCTGAACATCAGCGGTAATGAAGTCACCGCGCCGTACTGGCCGGGCGAGGGTGTGCCATCCGGGCGACCGATCCACACGCCGACCGTCCAGTCGTCCGTCACGCCGATGGCCCAAGCATCACGGTAGCCATAGCTGGTGCCGGTCTTCCAGGCGACGGTCGCGTGTCGGTTGATGGCGCCGTCGAGCGGTGCGCCTTCGACGTCAGCAGGGTTGTTCGCCAGGATATCGCGGATGATCCATGCTGCACCGGGCGAAAGCAGTCGCCGTGCACGGTTCGGCTGCTGCAGTGTGTAGCGCGGTGTGCCGGCGACGCCACCGTTGGCGAAGGCCGTGTACGCGCCGACCAGGTTTTCCAGCCGCGTGGAGGCACCACCGAGGATGATGGACAGGTTCGGCTGCGCCCCGCTGGGCAGGATCAGATCGACGCCGCCATTGGCCAGCCGCGCGATGAAACGATTGGAGCCAACCCGATCAAGCACATCCACCGCCGGCACGTTGAGCGATCGCTGCAATGCTTCGGCCGCGCTGACGGGGCCGTTGAAAGTCTCGTCAAAATTGCCAGGCCGGTAGCCGCCGAAATCCTGCGGCGCGTCGACCAGCAGGCTCTGCGAGGTGATAAGACCATCGTCCATCGCCAGCCCGTACAGAAAGGGCTTGAGGGTAGAACCTGGCGATCGCGGCGCGCGCACCATGTCGACATGGCCCAGCCGCTGTGGATCGGCAAATTCGGCGGTACCGACGTAGACGTGCGTCTCCATCGTTGCGTTGTCTACCACCAGCACAGCGGCCGAGGTCCGCGATGGCAGGCGCGACAGGTATTCGCGTACGCGATCCTCCACGGCGCGCTGCAGGTTCGCGTCGATCGTCGTTACGATGCGCCGCTGCGTCGGCTGCATTTCGTGCAGACGTTCGGCCAGCAATGCGGCATCCAGCGGCGCACGCAGCGAGCGTGCCACCACCGGCTCGATTTCGGCATCGCGAATAGCGGCGCTGCTCCAGATGCCTTCATCGCGCATGCGCTGCAGCACTTTGTTGCGCGCGCGACGTGCAGTATCAGGATGACGATCTGGGCGCAGCAGGCTAGGCGATTGAGGCAGCACAGCCAGCAGTGCCGCCTCGGCATGCGAGAGCTGGCCAGCCGGCTTGCCCAGGTAAGCCCACGATGCGGCCTGGACGCCCTGGATCGGTCCGCCGAACGGCGCGTGGTTGAGATACAGGTCGAGAATCTGTGCTTTGCTCAGATGCACCTCCAACTGCAGCGCGCGAAACATCTGCACGAACTTGCCCGCGAACGTATGCGGAATCGGCATGATGATGCGTGCTACCTGCATCGTCAGCGTCGAGCCGCCGGATACGACGCGCCCATGACGGAGTGCGATGGCTACGCCGCGCGCCAAGGCAAAGGGATTGATGCCGGGATGCCGGTAGAACCAGCGATCCTCGTAAGTGAGCAGGGCGCTCAGGTAAAGCGGGGATACCTGCTTTGCGGTGATGGGATAACGCCATACACCGTCGCTGTCCGCGAACGCGCGCAGTGGCGTGCCATCGCGAGCCACCACCACAGTACTGCCGGTGTCCTGCGCCGGTAGCTGTAGCGGAAAGATCCGATCCAGCAATACAGCGACAAGTAACAGGGTGCCGAGAGCGATGGCGACATAGCGCAAGCGTCGCTGCAGACGGCCGGGCGGCATGGCGCCTGAAGATCCGATGGTGGAATGTGGCGAGTTCATGCGCAGGGTGAGCGTGGCGCCGCATGGAACATCTCCGTGCGGCGCCACTTTCTTCAGGGTTCGACCACCGTTACCTGCGACGGCGTCACCGTGCCGATGCCGCGTATGGCAGGGCGATACATATCCTCTACCAGCGGCGGCGGCACAGTGTAGACGCCGGGCGTGACGGCACGAACCAGATAGAACACGTGGGCCGCATCCCCGCGACGAAGCTTGAGCGCGGCGTCGTACCGGTCGTCCCGATATTCTTCGTGCACGATGTCGGCTGCATTTGTGTGTTCGTTGAGATGGATGCCGTCGATCACAACGCCTTCCCACTGCTGCGCGCCGCCGAGGTTGAGGTTTTCTACCTCGAGTCCACCGGGTAGCAAATCGGTGACCAGAGCGTCCGGCATATCCTGACGTGCTTCAATGATCAGTTCGACGATCAGACTGTCACCTTCTTTCAGCTTGTCGCCTGCCCAGGGTTTGCCGTCGGTAGTGTAATAACCACGGCGCACGTCAACTTGGCTGGCATCGGCTGCTGGGGCTTTCTGCGAAATGCCGGCAACGTCGAAGGTCGCGAACACGGTGGCCTTGCTAGTGGGTTGAATGCTGACGCCACTTGCCAGCTCGGCCGGCGTGAGTTCGCGCGTCCACATCGACTTGTCTGCCGGCGCCTGCTCGGTCTTGCCGCCGATATTCAGCGCGACGGCCAGCGGTGCGTTGCTGGCGGCGTCAAAAGCATGTGCCACGCGCACGATGGCAACCTGCTCCTGCGTACTCAGGTAAGACCATGACCAGTGGTAGTAGGGCGTCTTTTCCTGTGCCCCGAGTACCGCCGCGGTAGCATTGCGCGCCCAGTCGATCAGTTTGGCATCGTATTCGGGCTTGCTCAGGCCATAGCTATGCGTGAGCGCCACCATCACGGCCAGATCGCGCAGGCTCGAACCGTAGTCGCCGACGTACCATGGCCGCTCTTTGGTCCATGCAAACGCCTCGTCGATGGCTTTCTGCGCGCGCGCGTTGTCGCCCATCAGTTTCAGCGCTATGCCGAGGTGAACCAGCGGCAGTGGCCCTACCAGCTTCTGGCGATCGTTGTCGAAGATCGCGCGTAGCGTACCCAGCGGCGCGCGATTGACTCGTGCCAGCACGAAGCCGGAATAGGCCTCATCGGCAATACGCATGTGATCGTGATGCTCGTAGCCATAGTAGGGATGACCACCCGCCAGCAGGTCGTCACTGAGGCGCTGCAGCGCCTTCTGCAAAACGTCCTGCGGCACGGCGAATCCGGCGTCGCGCGAGTCGAGCATGAAGTCGACCACATACGGCGTCATGAACGGCTCGATCGGGCTGGTGCCACCCCAGAAGCTGAAGTGCCCGTTGCTGGTCTGAAACGATGCAATGCGTGCCAGCGCACTTTCGACTGCGGCCTGCCGCGCTGCATCGCCAAGCCCCGGCACGCCGAGCGCCTTGCCGGTTTTATCGTCGAGATACAGCGCGGCGTAGCCTTTGCTGGTGGTCTGCTCGATGCAGCCGTAGGGATACCGCAGCAGTTCGCGCAAGGCTGTGCTGTAAGGCAGCGGCGGCAAGGTGCTGAGTGTGAGCTGGGTATGCACGGTGGCGGGAATCAGTCCGCCGAGCGTGCTGCCGTCCAGTCGCGCCGGCTTGCCGTCCTCGATCGCCATCGGCACGGTCTTGATGTCTTCCGGCCACGCCGGGCGCACGGCGAATTCGAAGTGCCGGTCCACCTGGTAGTCGTTGAGCTGGGCATGGATGTCGAGCTTGGCCACGGCCGCGCCACCTTCGGCGGTGATCGGCATTAGTACCGTCGTGCCGGCACCGTCTTTCAGCGTGGCATCGCGGCTCGCGTTGTCGATCCTGATCGGGCCGTCGGTCTTCACACTGACTTTCGCGACGCCGTCCTTGCCGGAAAGGTTTTTCAGATCGAGGCTGATCTGTGCCTTATCGCCGGCAGCCATCACGCGGGGCGTGCTGGGTTCGACCACCAGCGGCGCGCGTACGGTAATGGCGCCATCGGCATTGCCGAAGCGTTCGTCGCTGTAGGCCAGTGCATTGAGGCGCAGGCTGCCGTTGAAATCCGGCACGTTGACGTGCAGCACGGCCTTCCCGCTTGCATCGAATGCTACCGGGCCGGCGAACAGATCAACGATCTGCACCTTCGGGTTGAGTCGCGTGGCATGTGGCAGCGCCTTGCCGCTCATGTCGCCGCCGTAGCGCAGCTTTGCGTCGGCGCCGTCCATCGCTTCGATCACGCGGCTATAGAGGTCGTATGCCTCCACGCTGAGGCCGCGCTTGGCAAACATCCAGGCCCAGGCGTCGGGCACCGGATAGTTGGTGATGTTGAGCACGCCCTGGTCGACCGCTGCCAGGGTGACGTAGGCATGTTGTCCCGACAGGCCATCGGCCTGCACGGCAACGTCCAGCGTATTGCCCGGCCGCATCATCGCTGGAGCGCTGAGCTTGAGCGGAATCCGGCGATCATTGCGATCCATCGTTACATGCTCGATGCCCATCGCACGCGCTGGCGTGGTGTGCTCGGTGGCTTCGCCGCCGCGGAACACCATCGCCACCACATAGATGTCATGACGCTCCCAGTCCTTGGTGACGGGTATCTCGAACGTCGCGCCGGCCTTGGCGTCGATGTTTGTCGTGTAAAGCAGATGATCGGACTCAACCAGCAGCACGCCGGGGCCGTCGTGCGGTGGCGTTACAGTGACTTTCATCGTGTCGCCGGCGCGGTAGCGTGCCTTATCCAGCGCCAGCTTCACCTTGTCGGGCCGCGCTTCCTTGCCCAGGTTTTCGTCATCCCAGCTATAGCCGGCGAAGAATGGATAGACGGTAGTCAGCTTGGACTCCGGGTCGTAAACCTCCAGCCGGTAGCCGCCCCATTCGACTGGGAAATCCACATGCATGCGTTGGCCGGCGGCGAGATCGACATCCTTTTCGCCGATCTGTTGCAGCTGCACGTTAGCGTTTGATTTCCACTCGTCGCCGTGTTCGTACAGCCAGTAAAAATCACGGATCTCGCGCTGCAGACGTACCTTCAGGTGCGAGCCGGCGACGAGCTTGCCGCTGGCATCGGCGCGCAAAATCTCGAAGCCCGCATTCCCCTCGCTGGGAGCGCCTTGGGTTGGGTCGAACAAGGGGCGTACGCCGACTAGTTGCGGGGTTGGCCAGTAAACCCGATTCATCACACGAGTCACGGCACGGCCGCCGGTTTCGTAGACGCTGCCAGACAGTGTCAGTGTAAGCGGTGCCAGTGGCTTGACGTCATCAGGCAGTGCAATGTCCTGCTGCAGATGACCCTGCGCGTCGAGTTTGGCATCGACTACGTCATTGGCGCTTCTCGGCAGATCGAGTAATGGGTTGCCGAAGAAGGTATCCGGCAACGACGGCAGCGGATGCACCTCGGGCTTTATCAACAATTTGGCGGTGAAGCGGTTGCCGTCGGCCGGGGAACCGTAGAGATAACTGGAGGCGACGGCCAGCTTCAGCGGCTCATTGGGCGAGAGAATTTTCTGGGCGCTGGACAGGTCGACTTTGAGGCGCTCGGGTAGAAATTCCTCGACGTGGAACGGAAAGGCCTGCACAGATTCCTTGCTGCCCGGATCGAGCCGGAACTCCAGCTGCCAAAGGCCGGTCGGCGCGTCCTCGGGAATCGCCTGGCTCAATTCGAAATAGTTGAGGTCTTTGGCCTGCAGTTTGGTATCGATCAAGGTGCGGCCATCGGGCTGCTTCAGCCGTACGAACAGCGCCTGCGGCTTCATCGGTTTGCCGTCGTAATCGCGCAGCAAGGCAGAAGCACGCAGGGTTTCACCCGGCCGATAGAGATCGCGTCCTGACCAGGCAAACACCTCGAACGGCGCCTGGCGGCGGCCGGTGATATCGAAGTTGGACACGTCCAGCGCGGGCCGGTTGAACGGCAGCACGGAGACGTCCTTGTCGTGGCGCGCGATCAGCACATCGGTCTGCGCAACCTTGTACGCAATCAGCGCATTGCCATTGGCATCGGTGGTCGCTCTCAGCTTGGCGCTGCCGCTGGCGTCATCGATCTCCACCGCCACACCGCCGACCGGCGTGCCGTCCTTCAGCGAAGCCACGTGAAGCAGCGCATTGTCGCGATAGACGCGCAGATGCAGGCCGAGATCGCTGACGAAAAAAATCGCCGTGTCGTAGCCGCTGCTGAAGGTGCCACCCTGCTTGACCACCGCCATGTAGACGCCCGGCTCGGCCAGCTGTTTGACGTTCTGCACAGGCAGATAGGTGATTGCCCGTTCGTTCTCGTCGCCGTCCAGCGTGTAGTGGTTGGCATACACCGAATCGGCCATGCTGGTGATCGGTCGGCGTTGCTGTGTCTCCTTGTTGCACAGACTGTACGGTGACACTTCATGATCGAGGTCGTAATTGTCGCGGTGTTTATTGCTGGGGTAAGCGCAGAACAAGTCGGATAGCGCGTCATCGTGCACGCGAAAATACTCAACGTCCGCATCGTGCACATTCACCGAGACCAGTGGTAGTCCGCGTGAGCCGCGCGCTGGGAGCACGCTGCCCGTCGAGGCAAAGCCTACCGCCGCTTTCAGATTGCCGGAGTAAATGTCGCGCTTGATCTCGTGCCCCAGGGTGCGGCCATCGGCGGCCAGCAGGCCAGCGCGTACCAGCACCGCGTAGTGCGTGTTGGGCGAAACGAAGGGAAAGCTCAGCGTCTTGCCATCGTCCTGCAGGCTCCAGCTGCCGGTTACCACGTCGCCGTTAGGACCGGTGACGGCGATCTGCTGATCGAATGCCTGGGCCGTAGCCAGCGCCGTATTGAAGTGCAGGGTGATGGCGCTGCTGGAATCATCGGCGCTGGATTTGCCAGCCACTAGCGAAAAGCCTTGCGCATTCGTCGCGGAGCTGGCGATTGCCGGTTGTGTACCCTGCAACGCCGGCGTGCCGTTGCCGTGATGGCCGCACGCCGCTAAGGTGCAGATCAGTAGAATGAATGCGAGGCCTGCGGCAGTGAAACGCGCGACGCCGGGACGAAAGCGACCGATAAAAGGCTTGCTTGCCATAACCACTCCCCTGAGATTAGCCGCAAGTCTCGCACGCATTTATGGCGGCGTGGAGGCGTTCCGGTGGCGAGCAGATTGAATTTTTCCAGGAAGCATTTCTCTCTGGCGCGTCCCCAAACCTCGGCTTACACGAGTACTGGCGTTTGCCCTACGCGAGGGCGACCCGGTTGCCGACGAACCGACGGGTAGCTTTGCAGATGGCTCTGATCTTTAGAGGCTAGCAGCCAAGTCAATGCCACTGTCACAGTTCAATACAACACCCGGCTGCGCAATGTGCCCGGTATGGCCGCCAGCTGGCTCTTCAGGGCCGTGGCCTGTGCTTCGTCGGCAGTGACGTCGATAACGACATAGCCGACTTCGCTGTCGGTCTGCAGGAATTGGGCATCGACGTTCATGTTGCCGCTGGAGAACAGTTCGTTGATGCGCGCGAGCATGCCGGGCACGTTGCGGTGGATATGCAGTAGCCGATAGCTGTTGGGATGCTCGGGCAGGGTAACCTCGGGGAAATTCACCGCCGAGAGGGTCGAGCCGTTGTCGCTGTAGCGGATCAGCTTGCTGGCCACTTCGATGCCGATATTGTCCTGCGCTTCCAGCGTGCTGCCGCCGATATGCGGGGTGAGGATCACGTTGTCCATGCCGACCAGCGGTGAGACAAACGCATCGTCGTTGCCCTTGGGCTCGACCGGGAAAACATCGACCGCTGCTCCGGCCAGATGTCCCGCGCGCAATACCTCGGCCAGCGCGTCGATATCGACTACGGTGCCGCGCGAGGCATTGATCAACATCGCGCCATCACGCATTTTTGCCAGCTGCTCCGCGCCGATCATCATCTGTGTGGCCGGTGTTTCCGGCACGTGCAGGGTCATCACGTCGGCACGTTCCAGCAGCTCGTCCAGGCTGTGCACGGCGCGCGCGTTGCCTAAAGACAGCTTGGCTTCGATGTCGTAGAAGATGACCCGCATGCCGAGCCCCTCGGCCAGCACGCCGACCTGGGTGCCGATGTGGCCGTAGCCGACGATGCCCAATATCTTGTCGCGTGTTTCGAAGCTGCCGGCGGCCGATTTGGTCCAGCCGCCGCGATGGCACAGCGCGTTCTTCTGCGGGATGCCACGCAGCAGCATGATCGCCTCGGCAATCACCAGTTCGGCCACGCTGCGCGTGTTGGAGTAGGGCGCGTTGAATACCGGAATGCCGAGCTTGCGCGCCGCGCCTAGGTCCACCTGGTTGGTGCCGATGCAGAAGCAGCCCACCGCAATCAGCCGCTTGGCATGCGCCAGCACGTCGTCGGTGAGCTGGGTGCGCGAACGGATGCCGACGATGTGCGCGTCGGCGATGCGCTGCTTGAGCTCGGCATCGGGCAGCGACTTCGTATGCAGTTCGACCTGGCTATAGCCGGCCCGATGAAAAACCTCGACACCGCTGGCGCTGACGCCCTCAAGCAGTAGCACCTTGATGTCTTGGCGGGGATACGAGGTTTGCATTGCAGCCTTCCACACGGATGAGAGCGCTTACTATGCCAGAGCGCGGCAGCTCGTGTGGCAATGCAGCACTGGACGCGATGGCAGGCGGCTGGCAGGCTCTGCTGATCCTTTGGAGCCTCCTATGTCCGATAGCCCGCTCGCCGAACTAGTTCAACGACTGCCTGAATTGCGCGTATTGACCGAGCCTGGCGATCTGGAGCATTACGGTCGCGACTGGACTCGGCGCTGGACGCCCGCGCCGCTGGCGATCGCGCTGCCGTCGAGCATCGACGAGGTGCAGGCGATCGTGCGCTGGGCCAATAAATCGAATATTGCGTTGGTGCCATCCGGCGGACGCACCGGTCTTTCCGGCGGCGCAGTGGCCGCCAACGGCGAGCTGGTGTTGAGTCTGGAACGGATGAATCGGGTGCTCGATTTCAACGCCGTCGATCGCACGCTCACCGTGCAACCGGGCATCACCCTGCAGGCTGTGCACGACGCGGCGCGTGGGCACAGGTTGCTTTATCCGGTCGATTTCGCGGCCCGCGGCTCGTGTTCGATCGGCGGCAACATCGCCACCAATGCCGGTGGCATCCGGGTGATCCGCTATGGCAACACGCGCGAGTGGATCGCATCGCTGAAGGTGGTCGCGGGCAACGGTGAATTGCTCGAGTTCAACCGCGGCCTGATCAAGAATTCCAGCGGCTACGATTTTCGCCAGTTGATGATCGGCTCGGAAGGCACGCTGGGCATCGTAGTCGAGGCGACATTGAGACTCACCGATCCGCCGCTGCCGTCGCAAGTCATGTTGCTGGCGCTACCCGACATGGATGCGCTGATGCAGGTGTTTGCGCTGTTCCGCGCGCGCCTGTCGCTGCAGGCGTTCGAGTTTTTTACCGATCACGCCCTACATCATGTGCTGGCGCATGGCGCGCAGCGCGCGATCGACGGCAACTATCCGTATTACGTGGTTACCGAATTTGACGCTGTCGACGAAAGCACGCAGGAGATCGCGCTGGCGACCTTCGAGCAGGCGGTGGAAAAGGGCTGGGTGAGTGATGGCGTGCTGGCGCAAAGCGAGGCACAGGCCGCGGCGCTGTGGCGACTGCGCGAAGGCATTACCGAAAGCCTCGCACCGCACCGGCCTTATAAAAATGATGTGTCGGTCAAGGTGAGTGCCGTGCCAGCGTTTTTGCACGAGATGCAGGCGTTGCTGGCGCATGAGTATCCACACATCGAAGTGGTTTGGTTTGGTCATATTGGCGACGGCAACCTGCATATCAACGTGCTGCGGCCGGACGATCTGGACGAGGCGGCGTTCATCGCGCAGTGCGAGCACGTGACCAAGTTGCTGGCCGCCACGCTCAAGCATCACGGCGGCAGCATCTCGGCCGAACATGGTATCGGTCTGGTCAAGCGTGCGTATCTGGAAAGCACCCGCGATGCGGCAGAGATTCTGCTGATGAAGGGCGTGCGCAAGGTGTTTGACCCCCACGGCATTCTCAATCCGGGCAAGCTGTTTACGGACACTTGAAAGCGGTTCGGAAGTCCTTGCGTGGTAGCCTTGGCTACTGAGTTTGCACGCCTTATGGAGCCTTCATGTCGTCGACACTGCGTTCGCTTTATCCCGAGATCGAGCCCTTCAACAGTGGCACGCTAGCGGTTTCTCCGCTGCATACGCTGTACTACGAGGAGAGCGGTAATACGAAGGGCAAGCCGGTGGTGTTTCTGCACGGCGGCCCCGGTGGCGGCGCCAACGCGAAATGCCGCCGTTTTTTTGATCCAGCGATCTATCGCATCGTGCTATTCGATCAACGTGGTTGCGGCAAGTCCACGCCGCATGCGGAGCTCACCGACAACACCACCTGGCATCTGGTCGCCGATATCGAGCAACTGCGCGAACATTTGAAGATCGATCGTTGGCAGGTGTTTGGTGGCTCGTGGGGATCGACCTTGGCGCTGGCTTACGCACAAACGCATCCGGACAACGTGACCGAGCTGGTGCTGCGCGGTATTTTTCTGCTGCGTCGAAAAGAGCTGGAGTGGTTCTATCAAGACGGCTGCAGCTCGCTCTATGCAGACGCGTGGGAAGCCTATCGCGATGCGATTCCCGAAGTCGAACGCGCCGACATGATGGGTGCCTATTATCGCCGTCTTACCAGTGACGATGCGAACGTGCGCGTTGCTGCGGCGCGTGCGTGGTCGGTGTGGGAAGGAGCGACCAGTTATCTGTTCCAGGACCGCACGCATATCGCCTCGAGCGGCCAGGACGAATTCGCGCTGGCTTTTGCACGCATTGAGTGCCACTACTTCGTCAACGGCGGTTTCCTCGAACACGACGATCAGCTGCTGCGCAACATCGATCGCATTCGCGATATTCCGGCGGTGATCGTGCAGGGGCGCTACGACGTGGTTTGCCCGATGCGCAGCGCGTGGGATCTGCATCGCGCGTGGCCCGAGGCTGATCTGAAGATCGTGCAGGATGCGGGGCACTCGGCGTTCGAGCCGGGAATCATGCACGAGTTGCTGGAGGCAACGGATCGGTTTGGTCGCTAGGACACTGTGTTCAATCGCTCGACGGTAGCTGTTTCGTTCCGAAAATCTTGTCTCCCGCATCGCCCAGGCCCGGCAGGATGTAGCCATTTTCGTTGAGGTGATCATCGATGGCGGCGGTGTAGATTTCGATGTCGGGGTGGACGGCTTCGATGTTCTTGAGGCCTTCGGGAGCGGCGACCAGGAAGATGCCTTTTATGCGTTTGCAGCCGGCGACCTTGAGCATGTCGACGGTGGCAATGAGGGTGCCGGCGGTAGCGAGCATGGGGTCGACGATCAGGGCGATGCGTTCGTCCATGCGGCCACTGAGTTTTTCGTAATAGGTGACCGGCTGCAGCGTTTGTTCGTCGCGCTGCAGTCCGACCACGCTGACCTTGGCCGACGGGATCATGTCGAGCACGCCGGGCAGCATGCCCAGGCCGGCGCGCAGGATCGGCACGATGGTGATCTTCTTGCCTTTGATGCGCTGCACCTGCACCGGGTCGCCCGCCCAGCCGGTGATGGATTCCTCGACGGTTTCCAGATCGGCGGTGGCTTCGTAAGTGAGCAGCGCGGCGATTTCACCGGCCAGTTCGCGAAATTCCTTGGTGCTGATGCCAGCGCGGCGCATCAGGCCAAGCTTGTGCCGGATCAGTGGATGACGGACTTCAACAATCTTCATGCGGGATGCTCTTCGTTGGCGATGCACCGATCGCCATGATGGCCGAGCTTAACGAAGCAACCCCGCATGCGCACCTCGATGACTGAGATGCCCATGCGGGGTCGATGGTCGAGACGCGTATTTTATGGAGTAGCAGGGGCACCCTTTAGACACGAGCTCATGAAAGTCTTGCGGTCGGCACCCGCGAGCGCCTTGGTCTTGGCGTCGGCGTTGCAGCTGGTCATTTTCTGCTGCTGGGTCATTTTTGTCGGCGCAGCCATCGGCGTCGCAGCCGTTTGGCCTTTCAGGCAACTGCTCATGTAGGTCTTGCGGTCATCACCCTTCTTGCCGGTGGCGGATTTGTTGCAATCGCTCATGCGCTGCTGTTGCGGGGTGAGCGTCTTGGTGGCCGGGCCGGTCATGCTGGATTGCGGGGACGCAAAGACGGCGCCAGCAAAAGCGAAAGCCGCGCTGATAGCCAACAGACGAAGTGTCATCGACATCGTGAAGTCCTCCCTAGGTGACCGGCGAGCGCCGGCCGCACCAGTCTATGCCTCTAGCCGCGATACGGGCAGTGGGCAAAGTCCCATATCCATGACGTACTCTCACGCAGCGTATCGACACGCACGAGAGGCATTGCGGCGACGAGAGCGCATCGCCGCAACATCGCATTGATCAGGCTGCTTCGGCCTTGGCCTTGCATGGACCTTCCAGCAACGCCTTGCGCAGGTTCGCCACGATCAGATCCACTTCGGCGCTGGTGACGTTGAAGTGCGGCGTGAAGCGCAGTGAGTTGACGCCACCGTGGATCACGCCGACGCCGCGCTCGCGCATGTATTCCTCGGTCGAGCCGGCGCCGTAGCATTTGTAGTCCGACGACAGTTCGCATGAGAACAGCAGTCCGGTGCCCTGCACCTTGGTGATCATGCCGCCCAGCTCACCCTTCAGTGCGTTGAGCTTGTCGAGAAATTCGCGACCGCGCTCGCGGATGTTGTTGCGCAGCGCGTCGTCGAGCAGCCCCAGCGCAGCGCAGGCGACATCCAGTGCGCGCGGATTGGCGGTCATCGTGTTGCCGTAGATACCCTTGCGATACAGCGCTGCGGTGCGTTCGGTTACAGCCAGCACCGACATCGGATACTGCCCGCCGTTGAGCGCCTTGGAATAGGTTTCCATGTCGGGTGCTTCAAAATCCTGGAAGCCCGGATAGTCGACGATCGACAGCACGCCGTGTGCGCGCAGCCCGGCCTGGATCGAGTCGACCAGCAGCAGGGTGCCATGGGCTTTCGTCAACGCGCGGGCGGCGGCGTAGAACTCCGGCGTCACGGCGCGGCCGGGGTCGCCTTCACCCATCACCGGCTCAAGGAACATCGCCTCGATATGCCAGCCATTCTGATCGGCGTCGGCAAAGGTCTTCTTCAACTGCTCGACGTTGTACGGTTCCACGATCAACAGTTCGTCGTTGTGGAACTTGAAGCTGCCAAGGTGCTGCAGATAGGTCTTGCGGGTAGAGTCGGAATACAGTGCCGGCAGTTCGGTACGGCCGTGGAACGCCCCGCGCACGGCAATGCGTTTGATCGTGCGGCCAGCGTGCAGACCACCCTCATCGGTCATCAGCTTGGTATTGACGTCGGCCAGGCGACCGGCAAGGCTCACGCTCTCGGAGCCCGAGTTCAGACACATGATGTGCGTGTACGGGCTGCCACCGCGGGTGTGACCAAGCTCGCGCTGCAACGCCTTGCTGAGGCGCATCTGCGCCACGCTCGGCGTCATCACATTGGCCATGACCTGCGGCTTGGCCATCGCCGCGGCGATGTCGGGATGGTTATGGCCGAAGCCCAACATGCCGTAGCCGCCGTTGTCGTGCAGCACCGCGCCTTTCAACGTCACTACCCACGGACCACTGGCTGCGGCGGGCAGGTACGGATTGATCGCGTCATCGGGATAGAAGTTGATAAACCCGGCTTGCGCCTGTGCCAGCTGTTCGGCTTCGTCCAGCTTCAGGAAATCGGCCATCTCGGCGCGCAGCTCGCGGTGGCGCGCCACCGCCTGGGTGATGGCTTCGACCAGTGCGGAGTCGATCGCGGCCATACGCTCGATACTGGCGTCATCCAGGCCGGCGGTACGCGGCTTGCCGCCGAATTCGCGCAGTTCACGCAGCTGTTCAATCATTCGCATGACGCTTCTCCTCACCCCGTCGGCGCCTCGCTCCGAACGCAAAGCAGGCCGCCAGGTTTTTTTGAATTCTCGCTCCGAACGCCGAGGGTAGAGTTTGCTGCACCGAAACGGGCGCGCATTCCCAGGCCCTTTTTGTAGGCCTTAAAGCCCTCTGATGCACCGCCGCACAAGGGCTGGCGGGCTCAGGCAGGTGCCGAGCATAGCGCGAGCAGGGGGTGGTCCGGTACCCCCAGCATGACGGCTGTCACCTCAGATCACTGACGTTGGCGACTGCTCGCCAGACATGCCAACGCGCAGCATGGGCAGCACAGGAGGAACGCACATGCCCCACACAGCCACACCAATCGCCCGTCTCGATGGCGTCATCAAAACCTTCGGGCGCATCACTGCACTGGACGGTGCCAATCTGCAGATCCGTCGCGGCGAACTGCTGGCGCTACTCGGCCCCAACGGCGCCGGTAAAACCACGGCGATAGGTTTGTTGCTGGGCTTGATTCGTGCCGATGCCGGCACGGTCGAACTGTTTGGACAGGACCCGCAGTGCATCGAAGCGCGCCGACGTATCGGCGTGATGCTGCAAAGCGCCGCGCTGCCGCCCACGCTGCGAGTCGGTGAACTGCTCCGTCTCACGGCCAGTTATTACCCGTCACCGCGTCCTCTGACCGAAACCGCCGAACTGGCCGGGATCGGCGCGCTGCTGAAGCGGCCTTACGCGAAACTCTCCGGTGGCCAGCAGCGCAGCGTGCAGTTTGCGCTGGCGCTATGCGGTCGTCCCGAGCTGCTGTTTCTCGACGAGCCTACCGTTGGCATGGATATCGACATACGGCAGAAGCTGTGGACGGCAATTCGACAGTTGATCGCCGAGGGCTGCTCGGTGCTGTTGACCACTCATTATCTGGAGGAGGCCGAAGCGTTGGCCGATCGCGTCTGCGTGATGGCACACGGCCGCGTGATTCACGAAGGCACGGTCGAAGAGCTGCGTTCGCGCGTGGCTTACAAGCGCATCCGCTGCATCAGCGCGTTGAATGTCGACCAGGTGCGCAGTTGGCACGAAGTCAGCGAAGTGCACGTCGATAGCAAGCGTCTGCACATTGTCACCGCCGACGCCGAAGCCGTGGTGCGCCGCCTGCTCGATGCCGACATGCAGCTAAGCGAGCTGGAAGTGCAGCGCGCCGGGCTGGCTGAAGCTTTTACCGAGCTCACCCGCGATGCGGATACGTCGTTACCCATCGATCAACGCGAGGCTGCTTGATATGGAAACTGTTCTGTCGATCACGGATGCCGGTGCGGCCAGCGCGATGCCATGGCAGCGACTGCTGGGTGCCTATGTCGCCGAGGCGCGCGGCGAGTGTCTGCGCTACGTGCGCGCACCGTCATTTATTCTGCCGATGCTGCTGTTCTCGACCGTGTTCTACCTGATGTTTGGCGTACTGTTGAATCACGGCGATGCCTCGCGCTATCTGCTCGCCAGTTACAGCGCCTTCGGCATCATCGGGCCGGGACTTTTCGGCTTCGGCGTGTCGCTGGCGATTGAGCGCGATGGTGGTCTTCTCACGCTCAAGCGCGCATTGCCGATGCCACCGGGTGCCTATCTACTCGGCAAGATGGTGATGGCGATGATCGCCGCCACCATTGTTACCGTGCTGCTCATTTTGATCGCCGTGTTTCTCGCGCACGTGACGCTGAGCCTGCTGCAGATAGTCGCTCTGATGAGCATCGGTGCGTTCGGCGTGCTGCCATTTTGCGCGCTGGGCATGTTGGTCGGCACGCTGATCAAGGGGCAGGGCGCGCCGGGTCTGCTCAACCTTATTTATTTGCCGATGGCGTTCCTTTCCGGCCTGTGGCTGCCGCTGTCGATGCTGCCAACAGCATTGCAGAACATGGCGCCGATCTGGCCGAGCTACCACCTCAACCAATTGACGCTCGCTGCGGTCGGCACGAACAACGGAGCGCTGTTGCCGCATGTGCTGGCGCTGGCCGGGTATACGGCGGTTTTCCTGACGTTGGCCGTACGTCGGTTGCGTCGGTACGGTTGAAGTAGCATGTCAAACAACGATGCATCAAAGGATGGCCGGCGCATGAAGTTCAACCTGCTTGCGAGATGGTTTGCTCCCGCGCCGGACTCGGGTTTTGCAGACGACATACGCCAAGGAAGGAATCCACTGGTAGACAGCGTGCACCTGCTTTGGTCGCTATGGATTTTTGTCACGCCGTTGTTCGACCACGGCCTGTCAGGTTACACGAGCCAGTGGCTGCTCGTAACTGCAATCACCTATCCGATTTTCCTGTTCCTGTTCATCAAGATTCAACTTGTCAGTCGCCGACATTTGCTGTGGTTTCCGCTCGGCATGATTGCGCTGTGCTTCGCGTCAATGCCGTGGTACCCCAGTAGCGTGAGTTATCTCGTTTTCGGTTGCATCATGCTTTACCACTGCAAGATGAACCGACGCAGATACATCGCCGGCCTGCTGGTCATCAACGCGATCTTCGTGGGTCTGGCTTGGTGGATCGGCTATCCACTGGTGATGCTGGTGATCATGCCGGGGACGATCTTCATCATCTGCACCATCGTCATGGTCGAAAACATCAGCAAAGAGCGCAATGCCATGCTCGCGCTGTCGCAGGACGAAGTGCGTCGACTGGCCGGACTGGCCGAGCGCGAGCGCATTGGCCGCGACCTGCACGATCTGCTCGGCCACACGTTGTCGTTGATTACGCTGAAGTTGGAACTATCGCGCAAGTTGTTCGATCGCGACAGCGAAGGGGCACGACGCGAGATGGAAGAGGCCGAAACGGTGGCCCGTCATGCGCTGGCGGAAGTGCGCAGCGCGGTCAGCGGCATTCGTGCGACCGACCTCGCGGCCGAACTGGCTTCGGCGCGACTGCTGCTGGAATCGTCGCGTGTGCATTTCGAATACGGCGTGCTGCCAACCGATTTGCCGATCGATATCGAACGCGGTTTCTCGTTGATCGTGCGCGAGGCGGCCACCAATATCGCGCGCCACGCCGAGGCCAGTTCCGCAAAAATCGAAATTATCCGCGAGCACGCCAGCGTGCGCATGCTGATCAGCGACAACGGCCGTGGCGGCATCGACGTCGACGGCAATGGCTTGTGCGGCATGCGCGAGCGCGTGCGTGCGCTGGGCGCCACGCTGGCGATCGAGTCACCGAAAGGTCACGGTACCCGGCTGCGCATCGTCGCGCCGGTGCCGATTCTACGGCTGGTCGAAACGGCGCGCGTGCCATCAGATTTGTCGCTTGGGCCAACGTTGCAGACCACGGCTTCCGGAAACCCCTCCGCATGAATCGTTTGCTGTTCTGCGCACTTTCATCGTTCCACGAGGCGACCGCATGATCCGCATTCTGCTGGCCGAAGATCAGGCGATGGTGCGTGGTGCGCTGTTTGCGTTGCTCAATCTCGAATCCGATATCGAGGTACTTGGCTCGGCCGCCGACGGCGAAATCGCCTGGCGCGAACTGCAGCGACTGAAGCCCGATGTTCTGGTTACCGACATCGAAATGCCTGGCCTTACCGGGCTGGAGCTGGCGCAGCGCATCCAGCGACACGCGCTGCCGATCAAGGTGATCATTGTGACCACGTTCGCGCGTCCGGGCTTTCTGCGCCGCGCGCTCGATGCCGGTGTGGGCGGCTATTTGCTCAAGGACGCGCCCGCCGAAAACCTGGCCGAGGCCTTGCGCACTGTGCATCGCGGTGGCCGCGCCATCGATCCGCAGCTGGCGCTGGAAGCGTGGTCCGAAGCCGATCCGCTCAACGATCGCGAACGCCAGGTGCTACGCCTTGCCGGCGAAGGCCAGTCCGCTGGCGATATCGCCACGCAGCTGAGCCTTTCGCATGGCACCGTACGCAATTACCTCTCCGAAGCCATCGGCAAACTCGGCGTGGCCAATCGCATCGAGGCCTATCGCATGGCGCGGCAGAAAGGCTGGTTATAAATAATCCAGATCGAATGATTATGATTATTTATATAAAGTGCTTGCGATTAAAAATAAACGCGCGTATTCTCCGTCACCTCGCCACTCCCGGCGATAACTGAGTCATCTCTTCCATGTCATTCCATCTCGCCATTGTTGCTACGCCAAAGACATCGACGCTAATGCGTGATGGCGGCCGGCGCGTGCGCTTGGAATATGTTGCAGGAAAAGATTTCTTTCATTCACCAGACTGATTCCGCTTGCGGAGATCGGTCACCCCGATCTCCCGAGGCAACGCGAACGCCCTCGGGTCGCCAACCCCGGGGGCGTTTTGTTTTTGGCGTTCGCAAGGGAATTCATGAATCGACCAATGTTTATGGAGTGCGTTTTGCCCTGAAGCATCCGGCTGCTACCAGTCGAGGCAGGGGCGCGGCTGCGACGGGCACCTGTGCGCTGCGTCCCGATGCTTCGGCGCGGGCTGTGCGGGAAACGGATTCAAGGAATGGGACAAGCGAAGCCAAAGTTGCGGCGCGTCTGTCCACACGTATTGCCGGTTGGCGACAGCCGGCAATCAGGAGCATCGAACCGACAGGTTCCCGCGGTATGGGTTCAAGCCCCATCCGGTGCGCGCGGACATGCCGATAGCGTATGCCAGAGCCTGCTAGGCGGTGTTCCGCAAGCTGACGTTAGCTCAGAGGTAGAGCAGCAGCCTCGCGGTTGCTGGTCGCTGGTTCGACTCCGGCACGTCAACCACTGGATAGCTCAGATGGGTAGAGCATCGGTCTTATAAACCGACTGTCGCGGGTTCGACTCCCGCTCCAACACCATGACCTGTTACGTCATGACAACAGGAACGAAAGTTCCGACCAGGAAACGCCTCGTGCGCTGCAGGGCATACACGTCATGGAAGGCGATGTGCGTTGCAGGGCAGCGGAGGCGGAGCCAGACCCACGTCCTGAAGTCGGGCGATCGGGTATCTCGACAGATGGCTCTGCGGAATATCGCAGGTTTCCGGCGAGGTGACTGATTCCCCGTGAACGCACGCAGGTTTCGCTCCGCTGACGTCGGGAGGCGTTTCCAACTTATTTTTCAATCGAGGCATTGTTAATAGCGAATCGATTATCCCGTGAGGGAGGTTTTATTGCGGATATTCCGATTATCAAATGTACGCATGCGCCGTGACGATCCGGCGACGCATGCGGATTATCTATCGGGTCGAAACCAGAATAACCAAAAGGAGAATCATCATGTTCTGGCTCAAGCAAATCGTGATCGGCGACGGCGAGCGCGGTTTGCTGTATCGCAACCGTCGTTTCGAGCGCGTACTGCCTGCGGGCGTGTATCGGATCTTTGATCCGCGCAACCGGGTGACCGTGAACGTGCACAATCTTGCCAAGCCCGAGTACGCAGGCGCGGATGCCGATGTGCTGATGTCGCAGATGGATGGTCCGCTGGCCGAGTGCTTCATCGTGGCCGACATCGGCACGTTGCAGGTCGGTCTGGTGCTGAAGAACGGCAAGCTGGAGGACGTGCTCGCGCCGGGTACCCGCAAGCTGTACTGGAAGGGTCTGGTGCCGGTCGTGGTGCAGTCAGTATCGCTGGCCGACTCGTTGGAGGTCGATGCGCGCGTGGCCAGTCGTTTGCGGCAGCTGGGCCTGCTCGGCAAGGTGGCGGTGACAGTGGATGTGCCGGTGGAGTCGGCGGGTCTGCTGTTCGTCGATAGCAAGCTGCTGCGCACGCTGGTGCCTGGCGCCTACGCCTTCTGGAATTTCCAGAAGAACGTGGCTGCCGAGGTGATCGAGCTGCGTGTGCAGTCGCTGGAGGTGTCGGGTCAGGAGCTGTTGACGCGCGACAAGGTCAGTCTGCGTGTGAATCTGGCCGCCAGCCTGCGTGTAACCGATCCGGTCGCTGCGCGTACCAAGGTGGCCAAGTACGGCGACTACCTCTATCGCGAGCTGCAGTATGGCTTGCGCAAGGCAGTCTCGGATAAGACGCTGGACGAACTGCTCGGCGACAAGGCCTCGCTGGATGCGGACATCTTTGCCTACGTGCGTGGCCGCGTCGGCGAGCTGGGCCTGGAGGTGCTCGGTGTCGGCGTGAAGGATGTGATCCTGCCGGGTGAGATGAAGACAATCCTCAACAGCGTCGTGCAGGCGGAGAAGGCGGCTCAGGCCAACGTCATCCGTCGTCGCGAGGAGTCGAACGCCACGCGTTCGCTGCTCAACACTGCGCGTCTGATCGAGGAGAGCCCGACCCTCATGCGCCTCAAGGAGCTCGAGGCGCTGGAGAAGGTCACCGAGAAGATCGACAAGCTGACCGTGTTCGGCGGCCTGGATGGCGTGCTGAATCAGTTGGTCAGTCTGAAGTAACAACCTCGTGGCGATCGCACGGATGCGATCACCACGATTTCATGCAAGGAAAGAATCATGAGCAAGCAAAACTATGAACTGCTGCATGCCGAAGGCAGCACCACGCCGATCAAGGGCTGGGTGCACGGCGTGCCGCTGGAGGATTCCGCGAAGCAGCAGCTGCGCAACATCGCCGCGCTGCCGTTCGTCGGCCCGTGGGTTGCGGTGATGCCGGACGTGCATCTGGGCAAAGGTGCCACGGTGGGTTCGGTGGTGCCGACCAAGGGCGCCATCATTCCGGCAGCTGTCGGCGTGGATATCGGTTGCGGCATGGCCGCTGTGCGGACCACGCTGACGGCGAAGGACCTGCCCGACAGCCTGGCGCAACTGCGTTCCAGCATCGAGCGAGGTGTGCCTGTCGGCAACGGTCGTGGCGGCGATCACGGACGCATGCCCGACAGCATCGAAACGCGACTGGCGCAGTCAGGACTGGTTGCCAGGCTGGAGCTGATCAAGGCCAAGCATCGCAAGATCCGCACCGACAAAGTCGACAAACAGATCGGCACGCTGGGCGGCGGCAATCACTTCATCGAGGTATGCCTGGATGAGTCCGATGCCGTATGGGTGATGCTGCACTCGGGTTCACGCGGTACCGGCAATCTGATCGGTAGCTACTTCATCGAGATGGCGCGCGAGCAGCTGGCGTATCGCGTGCTGGGTTTCAATCTGCCGGACAAGGACCTGGCGTTCTTCATGGAGGGCGAGGCCCTGTTCGACGACTACGTCGAAGCCGTGTCCTGGGCGCAGGATTATGCCCGCGCCAACCGTGAAGCGATGATGTCGCGTGTGCTGGCGGAAATGCGTCACCGCCTACCCACATTCCAGCTCGCCAAGATGGCGGTGAACTGCCATCACAACTATGTGCAGAAGGAGATGCACGATGGCGACGAACTGCTGGTCACCCGCAAGGGCGCGGTCAGTGCACGCGAAGGCGAGCTGGGGATCATCCCCGGCAGCATGGGCACGTGCAGTTATATCGTGCGTGGTAAGGGCAATGCCGACAGCTTCCACAGCTGCAGCCACGGTGCGGGTCGGGTGATGAGTCGTACCGCGGCGCGCCAGCAGATCACGCTGGCTCAGCATCGCGAGGCGACGGCACACGTGGAATGCCGCAAGGACGCGGCTGTGATCGATGAGTCGCCGGCGGCATACAAGTCGATCGACGCGGTGATGGCGGCACAGACCGATCTGGTCGAGGTGGTACACACCTTGCGTCAGGTGCTTTGCG
>Ga0302311_10000263_pt1 | contig 66560 bp, 57 predicted proteins | sample III_Palsa_N1_3_FD_200449 | JGI IMG/M metagenome (GOLD analysis project Ga0302311, IMG submission 200449) | Peat permafrost microbial communities from Stordalen Mire near Abisko, Sweden - III_Palsa_N1_3 | ecosystem: Environmental > Terrestrial > Soil > Palsa > Peat permafrost | place: Sweden... | reverse complement strand
ACGCGGGATGGCGCGTTGTTTGATGACGCGAGCGCGGATGGTGGTGATGTGTTCTTCACGACGCGTGGGCGGCTGACCCCGGAAGACATGGATGAACAGGACAACGTGTTCGACGCGCGGGTGGGCGGCGGGTTCCCCTACACTACCCCGCCGGAAAACTGTGGTAGCGAAGGCGCATGCCGCGCACCGCAGAGCGCCCCGCCGGCGCTCCCGTCCCCCGCCACCGGCGGCGGGGTGCTGCCGTCGGATTCGGTCCAAGGGGTCTCGGAAAGCCATGTGAGCGTGCTCTCTGTCAAACACGACGGGGCGGTGCTGATCGTGCGGGTCAGGGTCTCCGGCAAGGGGCGCCTCACGATCACCGCCAGCGGCCTGACGGGCTTCTCGCGCCAGTTCACCGGGGCGGGCCTCTACACCCTGCGCATAAGGTTGAGCGCCAAGGGCAGCCGCCGCGCGCACACCGCTGGCGGGCTCGCGCTAGCGCTGCACATCCACTTCACGCCACCCGTCGGGCAGCCAGTTAGCAGCACCCGGAAACTAAAGGTCAAGATCAAATGAGCCCCCTGCGCGCCCTGAGCCCTCATACCCCTGGCCCCCTGCGTGCCTTGAGCCCTCATACCCCTGGCCCTCATATCTCTGGTCCTCGTGTTCCGGGTCCTGGGTTTGGTGTGGGTTTGTGGTGGCGTGTGTTGTTGGTGGGTGTGGTGTGTGGTGTTGTGTGGCTGGTGGGTTGTGGGGTTGCGTGGGGGGGGGCTGGCTGGTGGGTTGGTTCTGAAGCGGTGCCGTCGAGTGTGTTTGTTGGTGGGGAAGTGTTGTTGGTGGTGCATGTCGCGAATGTGGGTGGGTCTGCGACGGCGAAAGGCGCGGGGGTGGTGGTGACGGATACGTTGCCTGCGGGGATGGAAGCGGTGCAGGCGGGGGAGGTTGATGCGCAGGGTGTTATCGGGAGTACGCGGTGGGTGTGTAAAGGGACGGTGGTCGTGACGTGTGTGAATAGTCCTGTGGCGCAGCCTGTGGTTGGGCCGGGTGATGGTTTTTTCGCGCTCTCGACGTTGCAGTCCGCGTTGGAAGCGCCCGAGATCGGGATCCGCGCGCGGGTGGGGTCTGTGCCGGGGACGGGCGTGAATGTCGTTGAGGTCGCGGGTGGTGGGGTGCCGGTCGCGGCGGTCGCGCGTCAGCCGGTGAGGGTGCTGGCGGCGGGTGTCGAACCGGTGTTCGGTATCGCGGCGGTGAGCGTGAGCTCGTATGCCGAAGACGGCTCGCCGGCCGAGCAGGCGGGCGGGCACCCTTACGATTTGACGTTCAACGTGCAGCTGACCAGCGAGCTGTCCCCCGCGAAAAACGTGTATGCGGCGGGGGACGCGAAGACTTTCGTAGCGCGCGCACCGGCGGGGCTGGTCGGTGACCCGCAGGCGGTCGCGGAGTGCCCGCGGGAAGCGTTTGACGGGGTCGGGGATGATGGGGTCGCCCCGGAATGCCCGGTCGATAGCCAGGTCGGGGTCGCGGTCGTCTCGCTCGGTAACCAGGGCGAACCGTTCCCGGGGTATATCCCCTTGCCGGTGTATAACCTGGTACCCCCGGCGGGGGTACCCGCCCAGTTCGGGTTCTCAGAATTCGGGATCTACGGGACGATGGACGCGTCGCTGCGGACGGGCAGCGACTACGGGATCACCGAGACGGTCAGGAATACCGCGCAGCGTTCGCTTCTGGGTACGACGTTGACGTTGTGGGGGGTCCCCGCGGACCCAGCGCATAACCCCGAACGTGGGAATGTTGTTACGCCGTGCCGGCGCTCGGAGTCCTGCGAATCGGGTCTAGCGGCCCGCCCGTTCTTGAGTAACCCCGATGTCTGCGGCGTCCCGATGCAGTGGCAGCTAGAAACCGATGACTGGCTAGACCCCGAAGAATTCCTGCCGGAAACGCTGGACACGACAGACGATCTCGCAGAACCCGAGATCGTCTCTGGCTGTGAAGCCCAGCAGTTCGCGCCCTCGCTCGCGCTGTCCGCGGACCGGGCGGGCGCCGAAGAACCCACGGGCCTGCACGTCGATGTGCATGTCCCCCAGCACTACGAAAACCCGGTAGCGCCCGCGGAGGCGACGGTGAAGGACGTGAGCGTCACGCTCCCCGAAGGCTTGACCGTCAGCCCGTCCTCCGCGGACGGGCTAGAGGCCTGCAGCGAAGCCGAGATCGGCCTGCATACCCCAGAAGCCCCTAGCTGCCCGTCGGGGTCTGAGATCGGGACCGTCGAAGTCACAACGCCCCTCCTGTCGACGCCGCTTCGTGGTGGGGTGTATCTCGCTGAACAGGAACACAACCCATTTGGGTCGCTGCTCGCGATCTACATAACCGCGGAAGGCTCCGGGACGCTCGTGAAGCTCGCGGGGCACGTGCAAGCCAACCCCCAGACCGGGCAGCTCTCAACGACCGTCACCGAAGCACCGGACCTACCGTTCGAAGACTTCAAACTCGAGTTCTTCGATGGGCCCAGAGCGCCGCTGATGACCCCCGCCGCCTGCGGCACCTATGAAGCCACAGGCACCCTCGCCCCGTGGTCAGGCACCACCCCGGTGAACGTCGTGAGCCCCCCGTTCGCGGTCACGGGCTGCCCGGGCAGCTTCGCGCCCCAGCTGCAGGCGGGGCCGGAGCTCTCCACGGCCGGCGCGTTCGCGTCGTTCACAACCACCCTGACCCGTCAAAGCGGGGAACAGCGCGTGGGGCAGTTCGCCGTGACGCTCGCGCCGGGGCAGCTCGCCGCGATCAAGAACGTCCCGCGCTGCCCAGAACCCGCCGCCGCCACCGGCAACTGCCCCCCGGAAAGCCAGATCGGGGAAACGACCGTCGCCGCCGGGCCGGGCCCTGACCCCTACTGGCTGAAAGGGCACATCTACCTCACCGGCCCCTACCAGGGCGCCCCGTTCGGGCTGAGCATCCTCGTCCCCGCGATCGCGGGCCCGTTCAACTTGGGCAACGTGGTCGTCCGCGCGCGGATCCAGATCAACCCCCACACCGCGCAGCCCACGATCGAAACCGACCCCCTCCCCCAGTACGTCAACAACACCGGCATCCCGACCGTCCTGCGGACCGTCAACGCGAACATCACCCACACAGGCTTCACCCTGAACCCCACAAGCTGCGGGGCGCACACCACGACCGCCACCAGCACCTCGACCCAGGGCGCGAGCGCGACGAGCACCTCCACCTACCAGACCACCGGCTGCCAGGCGCTCGCGTTCAAGCCCGTGTTCAAGGTCTCAACAGACGGGCAGACAAGCAAAGCCAACGGCGCCTCCCTGCACGTCACCCTCGCCATGCCCCCAGGGGACGCGAACGTCGCGAAAGTCCACGTCCAGCTACCCCGCCAGCTACCCTCCCGCCTCACCACCCTCCAGCTCGCGTGCACCGAAGCAGTCTTCGCAGCAAACCCCGCAAGCTGCCCCCCCGCGTCCCTCGTCGGCCACGCGAAGGCCACCACCCCCCTCCTCGCCACCCCCCTGGAAGGACCCGCCTACCTCGTATCCCACGGCGGCGCGGAATTCCCCGAACTCGTACTCATCCTCCAAGCAGAAAACATCACCATCCAGCTCAACGGCGAAACCCACATCCACAAGGGCATCACCACCAGCACCTTCAACACCCTCCCCGACGCCCCCGTCACAAGCTTCGAACTCACCCTCCCCGAGGGCCCCCACAGCCTCCTCACCACCGAAAACCCCGGACAAACCAACCTCTGCCACCCCACCACCACCACAACCACCCACAACCACCACAAAACCCAAACCCACACCACCACCCAAACACTCCAAATCCCCACCACCCTCACCAGCCAAAACAACAGCGTCACCACCCAAAACACCACCATCACCCCACAAAACTGCCCCACCAAACACACCACAACCAAAACCAAAACCAGCAAACACCACAAAAAACACTAGACACTGAAGCTCGCCCGATCGCTGCCGATTACCCAGGGCGATGACCCTCGAGGCCACGCTGGAGCGCGTCTCCGCGATCAGGCAGGCGCTCGTCGACCCCGCCGCGCTGGTCGGTGCCGGCGGTGCGCCGGTGGGTGGGGCCGAAGCACCGTCAGCTGGTGCCGCCAGCATCGGCTCGTCGTTCGCAAGCGCGCTCGAACAGGCCAGCGCCAGCTCGCCGCCGTCGCCGACATACGCGCCCGACGGTGCCTCGCCGGGCGCCCGCATCGTGGCGATCGCCGAAAGCCAGCTCGGCCAGACCGAGCAGCCCCCCGGATCGAACGAATCGCCCGCGATCGCCCAGTACCGCAGCGCGACCGCCGGGGCGTCCCCCGGTGCGCCCTGGTGCGCGTACTTCGCCTCGTGGGTCGCGCGCGAAGCAGGCGAGCCGATCGGAGCGCAGGGACAGGGCGCGGGCGCCGTCTCGGAGGTGTGGTCGTGGGCGCAGAGCAGCGACCGCGCGATACCCAACGGGCCCGGCGTGGTGCCCCGGCCGGGCGACCTGATCGTGTTCGGCGACGAACACGTCGGGATCGTCAGGGACGTGCTGCCCAACGGCCAGATCCAGACGATCGAGGGCAACTACGAAAACAAGGTCGCCGCGAACGTGCGCAGCCCCAGCGAAGCGACGGGATACGTCAACATGGCGTAGTGGTCTCCCAGCGGATGTGGTTGAGGATGATGCCGGTGCTGGCGCTGCTGCTCGGCATCGCGGCGGCTGTCAGCTTCGTGGCGATCAAGGGCCCGAGCAAGCCCGCGCTGCCGGGCAACGCGCAGCAGTATCCCGCCGGCAGCGGCTACTACGGTACGCTCGCGCTGCCCGCGCAGCAGGCGCCGGCGATCCACCTGCGCAACTACCTCGGCCAGCCGGTCACGCTCAGCCAGTACCGCGGCAAGGCGGTGCTCGTGACGTTCCTGTACGCCAACTGTCCGACCGTTTGCCCGCTGATCACCTCGAACCTGCGCGTCGCGCTGAACCTGCTCGGCCGGCGCGCCTCGCGGGTGCAGGTGATCGCCGTGTCGGTCGACCCGCGCGGCGACACGCCCGCCAACGTCGCCCGCTTCGTGCGCGAGCACGGGATGCTCGGCAGGATGCAGTACCTGATTGGCTCCGCCGCCGAACTCGCGCCGACGTGGGCTGCCTGGAAGGTCGGCTCCTCGCGCGAGGCCGGCCAGCCCGATCTCGTCGCCCACTCCGCGCTCGTCTACGGGATCAGCGCCAGCGGCAGGCTGACGACGATCTACCCGGCCACGTTCGAACCGAGCGAGATCGCCCACGACGTGCCGCGCCTCGCGGCGCAGTAGCTCAGCGTTCGCCGGTGCCGTGGAGCCACAGCACCACGTACCACACGGCGACCACGATCAGCACGCCCAGCGGCAGCACCAGCGAGAGAATCGAGCCGGTCAGGAAGTGCGAGGCGATCGGGATGGCGATCTTTGGCATGAGCCCTCCTAGATGATTCAGTGCTCGCCGGCGAGCTGCCGAGTCTGGGGGCTACCCGTGCTCGGCGGCAACAGCCAGCGGTGGACGTAGACGAACAGGACGATCAGGAACGTGACGGAGCCAGGTACCCACATGATGCCCGCCGCGAGCTGCTGGTCGGCCATCGCCGAGATGCCGCCCGGGCGGCTCGTCAGGTGGGCGTAGTAGCTGTACAGCGGATGGGGCGCGAGCGCGAGCACCACCGCCAGCACCCAGCTGACGATCATGCCCCCGATCAGGAACACGACCCGCTGCGGCGCCAGCAGGCGAATGCGCAGCGGCGCCGAGGGGATCACCTGCTTCCAGAAGAGGATCGCGGTGCAGAAGAACAGCGTGTGCTCGAACGCATGCAGCGTGCTCGATTCGAGCGTCGCGTCGAACAGCGCCGGCACGTGCCAGCCCAGCAGCACGACCGAGAACACGACGAAGCTCGCCACCGGCCTGCCGAGCGCGCGGCTGAGCGCGCGCAACGGCGCCGTGCGCTCGCCATGGCTGAGCCCTGCCGCCAGCCATCTGCGCGCGTCCAGCGGAAGGCAGCGCCACAGGCGGATCCACGGGGCCGCGAGGACGAACAGCGGCGCGGCCACGACGATCAGCAGCACGTGCTGGATCATGTGCACCCAGAACAGGTCCGCGCTCAGCCGCTCGATCGGCGAGGCCAGCGCGATCGCGAGCACCGCCAGGCTCGCCCAGAAGCAGCCGCAGCGCCAGCGCTGCGCGACGCGCTTGCGCGCGGGCGTGACCGTGCGCCTGGCGCCGACCAGGTAGAAGATCGCCAGGTCGATCACCAGCACGAGGGGTGGGTCGAAGGCCCAATCCCAGAAGCCCGGCGTCGCTGGCGCCGCGGCGAGCACTAGAGGAGATACAGCGTCACGTAGGTCACGATCCCGATCGCGGCCAGGAAGCTCCAGTAGAAGACCGCGGCGTCGAGCGCTGGCGCGATCAGCAGGTCTGGATCGGAGATGTCTCCCTCGCTGCCCGCCGGCTGACGGCGGGCGCGCGCCTCGGTGGCGACCTGCGTCTCTAGCCAGTACATCGTGAACAGCACCGCGATCAGGTAGAAGCCCGTCCACGCGCAGAAGACGCTCGCGTAGGCTCCGTTGGTCGGCCCGAAGTGCTGGACGGTGTACTCGATGCACTGCAGCGCTACCGCGACCAGCCCCAGCACCACCGCGGCGACCCCCGGTGCGAGCCACGTGCGCGATTTCACCTTCATGCGCCGCCCGGCGACGATGCTCAGCGCCGCGCTGAGCACGACGCAGACGATGAACGCCGCGCCCAGTCCCTGGTTGGGCTTGACGTGCGCCGGATGCCACATGTGGTCGACGTCGACCGAGCGCAGGTAGAAGTACGCGAACAGGAACGCGAGGAAGAAGAACGTCGAGGCTCCGCACAGCAGCCGCGACGCGACCGTCAGGTTGCGCCCGCCCACCTCGGGCGGCTCGGGCGGGATCTCGACCCCGCCGGCCATCGCTGGGACCATCGGCCCGCGAGGAGTATCTGCGCCCGCGCCCGACACGGTCAGGCCCCCGCCCCTGCCGCCTGCGCCCCGCCCGCCCCGGCGCCGAGCGCCACCGGCGTGCCGTATTCGTAGGGATCGTGGTCGAACGTGGGGATCTGCGCGAAGTTATAGACGGGCACCGGCGTCGGCAGCTGCCACTCGATCGACTTCGAGCGCCACGGGTTGGCCTCGGCTGGCTTGCGCACGAAGATCAGCGAGTAGACGACGTTGAACAGGAAGATCAGCATCGAGAAGCCGAGCACGAACGCCGAGATCGAGACCCACACGTTGAGCCCCTGCAGGCTTGGTTCATACGTGCTGACACGCCGCGGCATGCCCTTCAGGCCGAGCACGAACAGCGGCAGGAAGGTCGAGTTGAAGAAGATGAACATCAGCCAGAAGTGCCACTTCGCGAGCATCTCGTTGAAGCGCAGGCCGGTCATCTTCGGCACCCAGTAGTAGATCGCCGCGAAGAAGCCGAAGATCAGCCCGCCCATGATCGTGTAGTGGAAGTGCGCCATCACGAAGAAGCTGCCATGCAGGCCGGTGTCTGTGGGTACGTCCGACAGCACCACGCCCGAGAGCCCGCCGATCAGGAAGTTGAACGCCCACGCCAGGCAGAACAACATCGGCACGGTGAAGGAGATCCGCCCTCGCCACAGCGTGCCGATGAAGCACAGGAAGATGAACCCGGTCGGGACCGAGATGATCTCCGTGGAGAGCATGTAGAACGGGCGCAGGTCGGCGTTGATGCCGCTGACGAACAGATGGTGCTGCCACACGAAGAAGCTCAGCAGCGCGACGCCGAGCATGCCCGAGACCGCCAGCTTGTAGCCCCACAGCGGCTTGCGTGTGAACACGGGTATCAGCTCGAGCACGATGCCGAAGCCTGGCAGCGCGAGGACATACACCTCCGGGTGCCCGAAGAACCAGAACAGGTTCTCGAACAGATAGGAGCTACCGCCGCCGCCCGCGACGAAGAACGAGGTGTCGATCGTGCGGTCGAGCGCCGCCATCGCCAGCGTCGCGATCAGCATCGGCGCGGCGAGCACCATCAGGATCGCGGTCGCGAACACCGACCACACGAAGATTGGCAGCCGCCCCCACGTCAGGCCCGGCGCGCGCATCGTGATGATCGTGGCCATCATGTTCAGGCCGAGCAGCGCCATCGAGATCCCGACGAGCGCGAAGAACACGATGTAGGAGTCCATGCCCATCACGGCCTGGTCGTTGAGCGGCTCATAGCCCGTCCAGCCGGTGGGAAAGCCGCCAAAGAAGATCGTCGAGACGAGGATGAAGCCGGCGGCCATCAGCAGCCAGAACGTCAGCGACTCGATGCGCGGGAACGCCATGCGCCTGGAGCCGATCATCAGCGGCACGAAGTAGTTGGCGAACGGGCCCAGGATCCCGGACGTCATCATCCCCATCATCATCGTGCCGTGCATTCCCACCAGCGACAGGTACTGGTTGGGGCCGATCAGGGTCGGCACGGGCTTCAGCAGCTCCGCGCGGATCAGCATCGCGTTGAGGCCGCCGACGAAGAAGAACACGCCGATCCCCACCAGGTACTGCAGCCCGACGACCTTGTGGTCGGTGCACAGGCCGAAGTAGCGCCCGATCCCCTCGCTCTCCTTCTCGCGCAGCGACGCCGGGCGGCCGAGCAGCCGCGAGATCGGGTAGTTGGCGAAGCCCAGGCCGATCAGGAAGCCCACCACGCCAAAGACGTAGCCGAGCAGCAGCGCGACGTCGTTCTCGTCGGATGCGCTCTCGTATTCAAAGGAGGGGCCGTTGATCAGGTGGCCGATCCACCAGCCCAGGTAGTAGCCGCCGACACCCAGGATCACGGCGGTCAGCAGGTTGAAGCCGAGCAGGCGCCGCCACATCGGGCGTCGGGTCGGCTGGGGGGCTGCCGCGGCTTCGCTCGTCGTGCTCATTCTCCACGCCTCGTCGGTTCGGGTAGGTAGGTCTTGCTGTACTTGGGGAGGACCTTGGTCGCCGGGGCGAGCCGTTTCTGCTGTTCGTGGATCCACGTTTCGAACGCCGCCGGGGTCACGACCCTGCCCGCGTTGGACATGTAGCCGTGCCAGATGCCGCACAGCTCGGCGCAGCGCACGGTGAAGTTCTCGAGCTTGGTCGGCTTGACGAACGCGACGTTGTCCACGCCGGGGTTCGCGTCGGCCTTGACGCCGAGCTTGTATGCCCAGAAGTCGTGGATGACGTCAAGCGAGGTCACGTGGAATTCGACCATCTCTTCGTTCGGCAGGACGAGTTCCGTGGTCTCTACGCCGCCGTACGTCGGGTAGCGATAGGTGAACAGCCACTGCTGCGCGATCACCTGCACCGGCAGCTTCGGCCCTTTCGGCACCGTCAGGGGGTTCGGACCGCTGCCCGAGCCCGAGCCGTAGTCGGACTCCAGCCGCACGGTCCCGAACACGGCCACCGCGAGGACCATCGTCGAGGTCACGACGATCCAGGCGGTCTGCAGGCGCGCGTGACCCCGCACCGCCGGGCCTTCCAGCACGCCACCCTTCGGCTGGCGGAAGAAGATCACCGCGTAGGCGAGGTACAGCAGCACCAGCGTCAGCACGGGCGTCGCCAGCGCCGCCAGGACCGTGAAGTCGGTGCCCTGGTCGCTCGCCGCGTCGCTGCCGTTGCCAGGCCCGATCAGCGGGCCGATCACCCAGATCACGATCGGCAGCGCGATCAGCGTCCCGAGAACCCAGATCACCGTGAAGCGCACCGCGTGGTTCGGTTCGCCCGACCCCTCGCGCGGTGCAGCCGCCGGTTCAGACGACATTCAGGAACCCGTCCATGTAGCCGAGCGTCTGCATCGGGCCGCCGAGCCCGTTGAGGAAGCCGGCCGCGCACGGCACGAAGCACTGCCAGCGGTAGCGACCCTTCTTGCCGGAGTAGAAGCTGAATTCGACCGTGCGATGGGCGGCGCCTTCGCAGGGGGCGAATTCGCACTGGTTCTTGGCTTCTTCGGGGACGCCGGGGAGGGGGATGAAGATCCCGAGCTGTGGCACGACCCACGTGTGCGACGCTTCTTCGGGTTCGATCGCGTTGACCGTCTTGCCGTCGACCCGCTCCGTTCCGCCGATCGTGCCCTGCACCTGGGAGAGGAACGCGTTGCGCAGGCCGGTGTCCCCGTCGTACTGGTAGATCGTGACGTGGATCACCGAGTTGGCGGGCACGGAGAAGATCGTGCTGTGGACCCACCTGCCGTTCTTCCTGACCAGGTAGGAGACCCAGTCGGGGTGCGTCGGGCTGTACTTGGGGCCGATCGCGGCGACGGTCATCAGCGTGAGCTTGTCGCCGCCGCTCGACGCCGGGGCGATGGTCGCGGTGATCGTCGGCGGCGCGCTGGTGGCCCACGCAGCGACGTACAGGCCGATCAGCACGCCCAGCACAGCCAATGCCGCGCTCACGCCCAGGAGCTTCTTGGCGAACACGCTCACTACTGCGTCCCCCGACCGCGTATCCGGCTGATCAGAAGCCTTCGGCGTCCCCAAACGCTCACCGCGCCTCCTCAAGCGCTCACGCTGCTCGGCTAAGACGTTGGCCACTCTAGTCCCAGGCCGCCCGATCGTACACCTTTATGAGAGAAATCTCATGAAAGCTCCGCGCGCTATTCGGAGTCCCGCGCGCGCACCCCAACCGGATCTCCCACCCGCCCCTCCGCGCGCCCTGCGCGTGCGGTTACGATCAACAGCTTGTCCCCGTCGTCGCCACCGGAGAGCGAGAGCCGCGCGAGCCCGTCCGCGGGCCGCGCGCCGGCGGGCGGCGATGCCGCGCGCGTCCCCGAGCGCCCGACGCTGGAGGGCCTGGAGGCGAAGTGGGGCGCGGTATGGGAGCGCGACGGCGTCTACCGCTTCGATCGCTCCGCGCCGCGCGAGCGGGTGTACTCGATCGACACGCCGCCGCCGACGGTCAGCGGCTCGCTGCACGTCGGCCACGTGTTCTCCTACACGCACACCGACACGGTCGCGCGCTATCAGCGCATGCGCGGCATGGAGGTCTTCTACCCGATGGGCTGGGACGACAACGGCCTGCCGACCGAGCGGCGCGTGCAGAACCACTACGGCGTGCGCTGCGACCCGTCGGTGCCCTACGACCCCGATTTCCTGGAGCGCCTGCCCGACGAGCGCGAGGGCGGCGCGCCGGAGGACCCGAAGGAGCCGCTGTCCGTCTCGAGGCCCAACTTCGTCGAGCTTTGCCTGCGACTGACCGAGAGCGACGAGCAGGCGTTCGAGGCGCTGTGGCGCACGCTCGGGCTGTCGGTCGACTGGTCGATGACGTACACCACGATCGGCAGGCTCGCCCAGCGCATCTCCCAGGGCTCGTTCCTGGGCCTGCTCGCGCGTGGCGAGGCCTACCAGCTGGAGGCGCCGACGCTGTGGGACGTGGACTTCCAGACGGCGGTCGCGCAGGCCGAGCTCGAGGACCGCGAGCGCCCGGGCGCGATGCACCGCGTGCGCTTCGCGTCGCCCGGCGACGGTTGTGGCAATGGCGGCGGTGATGGCGGCGACGCGGGGGCGCTGATCGAGACGACCCGCCCCGAGCTGATCCCGGCGTGCGTGGCGCTGCTGGCCCATCCCGAGGACGAGCGCCACGCGGCACTCGTCGGCAGCGAGGTGCTGACGCCGCTGTTCGCGACGCGCGTGCCGGTGCTGACGCACCCGCTGGTCGAGCGCGCGAAGGGCACGGGCCTGGTGATGGTGTGCACGTTCGGCGACCTCACCGACGTGACGTGGTGGCGCGAGCTGGGGCTGCCGGTGCGCTCAGTGCTCGGCAACGACGGGCGCCTGGCGGAGGTGCCGTGGGGCACGCCGGGGTGGGAGTCCGAGGACCTCGAGCGCGCACGCGCCGAGTACGCGGAGCTGCAGGGCCGCACGATCAACCAGGCGCGCAAGCGGATCGTGGAGCTGCTCGAGCAGGCGGGCGACCTCGTGGGGGAGCCGCAGCCGGTGACGCGCGCGGTGAAGTTCTTCGAGAAGGGCGAGCGTCCGGTCGAGATCGTGACCAGCCGCCAGTGGTTCATCCGCACGATCGAGCACCGCGACGAGCTGCTCGCGCGCGGGCGCCAGCTCAAATGGCACCCGCCGTACATGCGCGCGCGCTTCGAGGACTGGGTCAACGGCCTGACCGGGGACTGGTGCGTCAGCCGCCAGCGCTTCTTCGGCGTGCCGTTCCCGGTGTGGTATCCGATCGACGCCGGTGGGGCGGTGCTGTACGACCAGCCGATCGCGGCGAGCGCGGACCAGCTCCCGGTCGATCCCTCGACGGACGTGCCCGACGGCTATGAGGCCGCCCAGCGCGGGCAGCCCGGCGGCTTTGCGGGCGACCCCGACGTGATGGACACGTGGGCGACCTCGTCGCTGACCCCCCAGATCGCGGGACACGCAGGCGGCGGGGATGGTCAGGACGGCGACGGCAACGGCGACGCGGAGCGCGAGGAGCTGTTCAGAAAGGCGTTCCCGATGGACCTGCGCCCGCAGGCGCACGACATCATCAGGACGTGGCTGTTCTCGACGGTGCTGCGCTCGCACCTCGACGAGGACGCGCTGCCGTGGGCGAACGCGGCGATCTCCGGCTGGGTGCTCGACCCGGACCGCAAGAAGATGTCGAAGTCCAAGGGCAACGTGGTGACGCCCATGCACCTGCTCGAGGAGCACGGCGCGGACGCGGCGCGCTACTGGGCGGCGAGCGGACGTCCGGGCACGGACACGGCGTTCGACCCGCAGCAGATGAAGGTCGGCAGGCGCTTGGCGGTGAAGCTCCTGAACGCTTCCAAGTTCGCGCTCAGCGAGCTGCCGGCGCCCGCAGAGGCGCTGACGCACCCGCTCGACAGGGCGCTGATCGCGCGGCTGGCGGCGGTCGTGGCGGAGGCGACGAGCAGCTTCGAGGAATACGACTACGCACGTGCACTTGAGCGCGCGGAGAGCTTCTTCTGGTGGTACTGCGACTTCTACCTGGAGCTCGTCAAGGGTCGTCGCTACGACCCCGACCCGCAGGTGAGCGCCTCGGTGAGCCTCGCGCTGCGCCTGTCGCTGTCGGTCTTCCAACGGCTGTTCGCGCCGTTCCTGCCGTTCGTGTGCGAGGAGGTGTGGTCGTGGTGGCAGCACGGCTCGGTGCACCGCGCTGCGTGGCCTGACGCAGGCGAGCTCGCGCAGGTAGCCGGCGGGCAGGCGGCCGCATCGCCGGCATCGCCCAGCGGCGCCGAGAACGGACGCGCGCTGGAGGACACGGCGCTGGAGGTCACGGCGGACGTGCTGCGCGAGGTGCGCAAGGCCAAGTCGCAGGCCAAGCGGCCGATGCGCGCGCTCGTCAGCCGTGTGGTGGTGCGCGACACGAGCGAACGCCTGGCGGCGCTGGCGCTCGGCGAGGGCGATCTGCTGCAGGCCGGCTCGATCGAGCTGCTCGAGCCGGTCGAGGACGGCGAGTTCGGCGTCGACGTGGAGCTGGCGGAGGAGGCCGGGCCGTGATGCGTCGGTTCACGACGACGGGTGCAGGCTCGGAGGTCAGACGGGATCGAGCAGATGTAGATTGAGCTCTCGGACGCTCTCGGGGGCGGTAAGGGCGTTCGTCTCGTGCATGAGCTCCAATACGCGATCATGCCGGGTCCAGGTCATCAGCGAAGCCCAGCGCTGCGCGCGGTCGATCATGCGCCAGAGCGGCGTGGGGTTGTCGTTCTGGCTGAGCGCTCGTAGCGCGCTCATGTACTCGTCGCGGTAGGACATCGGCACCATCACGCGACACAGGCCGACGCTGCTCAGCTCGGCGTTCATGAGGGCGCGTGCGACGCGGCCGTTCCCGTCCGTGAACGGATGCACCTCAGCGACGAGGAACATCGCGTAGATCGCCCTGGACAGGCCGACGGGGAGCGTCTGGTAGGCGGTGAAGCCTTCGCGCAGCGTTCCTCTGACCAACTCAGGGTGGACGAAGTGCGTCATCCCAGCCCTGTTCGCAGTGTCCTTGTAGCTACCGGGCGCGATCTCGGGGCGCCCTCGCATGATCCAGGTGTGCGCGTCCCGGAGATAATCCTCCAGAGTGTCGACATCCGTCGGCGGCTGGGCGCGCAGGGCAGGATCGGTGATCGCGTCGAATGTGCCCTGGACGTCGTGCGCATCGGCGGGACGCTGGGCGGGCACGCGACCCTCGAAGATGATCTCCTCCGCCTCCTCGACCTCGAACTCGGTTCCCTCGATCCAGTTGGAGAAGTAGGCCTCGAAGAACGCAAACAGGCGCTCGGGATCCCCCGGGGCGGCCCGCTCGGCGAAGTTCTGCTTGGCGAGCTCGGAGCGAAGCACCTCCAAGCGATACAAGCGCTCGGTGTCGTAGGCAAGGCCCGCGCGGCGCGCCTTTGCCGCCGGCGTGCGCAGATCAGCCTCATGGGTCCCAAGTAGCGCTCCCACGAGCTCGTCGAGATTGGCGAGTTGCCGCTCGGCGCCCAGAGCTGGGGCGATCGCTCGCGCTTCGTCGCGCAGCTCGTTGAGCACCTGTGCGCCTCGGACACGCGCCATGCGATCGAGATGCTCCTCCAGCTCCTCGCGGCGCAGGGTGCGGGACACGCCCGAGCGGGCCCGGGAGGGTCGGAGGTTGTCGAGCACCGCCCGAGCCGGGCTGGAGATGTGCAGCGCGATGAACTCGGCGTCGCCGTGCATGGGCCCGGGACCGTTGCGAGGGCGTAGGGTGAGCCCGGGAAACGCCACTGCCCGCGGGTTGACCGGGCGTGGCCCGATGTCCAGAAACAGCGACCCGTCGTCGGCGGGACCGGCGAGTACGGCGCTTCGATCGACGATGACGGCTCCCGGGAAGTAGAGGGCGGCAATGTCGTACCAGCGTCGCCGCACGAGTTGTGCGGCAGACTCGTCCAGATTGCTCGTGTACAGGCCGCGAGCGAGCCGGCGGATCTGCCCGCGTTTGGCCGCACGACTCGCCCATCGGCTGTCCTCGGGCCGGAAGATCTCGGGCAAGTTGTGAGAGTTAGCGGAGTTCATCAGCGGGCAACATGCGAAGAATCGCGCTTTAACGTTAGCGCGAGGTGGAGTATCTTGCAGTTAGTGCGCCGCGAGGCCCGGGGCTGCTCGCCTCGGATAGGGTCCTGGTCACTGTGACAAGGACGCTCATATCGGATCTACCCGAGCAGATCGACCAGCAGGTGACGATCCGCGGCTGGGTGCAGGCGATCCGCGACCAGAAGAGCGTGCAGTTCGTGATCGTGCGCGACGAAACGGGGATGGCGCAGGTGGTTCTCCCAAAGAGCGAGCCGCCGAGCGAGCTGAACGAGCGGGTGTCGGCGCTGACGGCGGAGTCGGCGGTGACGATCGCGGGCACGGTGGCGGCGGACGAGCGCGTGAAACTGGGCGGCCTCGAGCTGAAGCTCGAAGAGCTCCAGGTGGACTCGCCGGCGGAGCCGGAGGTGCCGATCGCGCCAGACTCGGCGCTGGACAAGCGCATCGACTGGCGCTACCTGGACCTGCGCCGCCCGGACAGGCGGCTGATCTTCGAGGTGCAGACGACGACAGAGCAGGCGATGCGCGACTACTGGCGCAAACAGGGCTTCATCGAGCTGCACTCGCCGAAGCTGATGGGCTCGGCGAGCGAGTCGGGGGCCGAGCTGTTCAAGGTGGACTACTTCGAGCGCGTGGCGTACCTGGCGCAGTCGCCGCAGTTCTACAAGCAGATGGCGATGGCGGCGGGGTTCGGCAAGGTGTTCGAGGTGGGGCCGGTGTTCCGCGCGAACCCGTCGTTCACCTCGCGCCACGACACGGAGTTCACGAGCGTCGACGTGGAGATCGCGTGGGTCGACTCGCACGAGGACGTTATGGCGTTCGAGGAGCGTTGGCTGGCGCACGTGCTGACGGCGGTGAAGGAGACGCACGGCGAGCAGATCGAACCGACGTTCGAGACAGAGCTGATCGTGCCGAGCGTGCCGTTCCCGAGGGTGACGCTGGAGCAGGCGAAGGAATTGTTGCGCGAGCACGGCCACGACGCGCCGGGCGCGGGTCACGACCTGGACCCGCCTAGCGAGCGCGCGCTGTCGGCGATCGTCAAGGATCTGCACGGCCACGAGTTCGCGTTCGTGACCGACTACCCGACGACGGTGCGGCCCTTCTACCACATGCGCCATCCCGAGGACCAGACGCTGACGAAGAGCTTCGACCTGCTGTGGCGCGGCATCGAGCTGACGACGGGCGCCCAGCGCGAGCACCGCTACGAGAAGCTGCTGGCGCAGGCGGAGGACAGGGGCGTGGACGTGGGCCCGATCCAGTACTACCTGGACTTCTTCCGCTACGGCGCGCCGCCCCACGGTGGCTTTGGCTTTGGCCTGACGCGCCTCTTGATGCAGATGCTCGGGCAGGAGAACGTGCGCGAGGTGACGTTCCTGTACCGAGGACCGCACCGGCTGGAGCCATAGAGCCTGTTTCACACGTAGAAGCGCCCGACCTCCAGCAGCTGGCTGAAGATGTCCTGGGCGAGGACGAGCAGGACGAGCAGCGCGCCGACGGCTGGTCCCCACCGACGTCCAGCGCCGCGCGCGGCGAGCGCGAGGACCGCGGCGAACAGCGCTGCCATTGGCAGGAGGTAACGGGGCTCCGCATAGCCTCCCGCGCGACCGGGAAATTCGAGATAGGAGTCGGCGCCGATCAGCCCTATCACCCCGAGGCTCATGGTCAGATAGGCGAGCAACTCGCCCCGGCGGCGCCATAGGGCGGATTGGGCGATGACGAGCTCACGAGTGCAGAGCGCGGCGATCATCCCGGTCGGGATCAACGCAAGCGTGTACACCCACTGCGGAAAGTATGTGTCCAGCCAGCCGTACATGCCGACGGATCTGTCGAACCAGAGGCGTGGGGTGAAGGTGCCGGCGAAGTCACTCTTCATTCCCGGCAGCCGGGGGAGAAAGAGCTGCCAGATGTAGGCGAGCTCGTTGAACAGCGTTCCCGCGTGCCGAGTGGTGCCGGCGATCCCTTCGGACGTCACGCCGAGGCCCGCGTGATTGGACAGGGTATTGATGACCGTGTACGCGCCGACGGGAAGCCCGGCGAGCGCGACGGCGATGGCGAGCGAGCCATAGGCCGATCGCCGGGACGCGCGCGCCGCGCGACGCCTGAGGATCAGCAGCGCGAGCAGCAGCCCGGGAGCGAGCCCGACGAAGTTGAGCTTGGTAAGGGAGCCGACGGCGGCCACGGCGCCGATCTCGATCGCGATCCGAGGCGTCAGGCCACGCCTGAACGCCCGCGCTAGGAGAAAGAAGAGCACCGCCGAGACCGCGCACAGCATCGCGTCGGGAGTGACCACGCCTCCAATAAACCCAAGCAGGGGCGCGAGTGCCATGCCGAGTCCGCCGACGGTCCACGCCCACGGGACCGCGGGAAGCGCCTCGCGCAGGAACAGGAACACGAACAGCGCAGTCAGGGCGGCCATCAGCACGCTCAGCAGGCGCATCAGCTCGAGCCGATCGAGCAACGTGCCTCCAGAGCCGAGAAAGTAGGGGATCGTCTCCAGCGCGTAGTACAGCGGCGGCTCCGCAGTCGCCACCCCCGCCCATGTTCCCGCTCGCCCCGGGGGCTGGGCGAGGTCGTGTTCAAGGCGTTCCTGCTGAGCGGAGGTATTGATCGTCGGAACCGCAGCGTTGAATCGCACCGACAATAGGTCGAGATCCGATAGCACGGTCTGCTCCTGTTCGGGGGGTGTGGACTCACTCGTCGCGCTCGGGAGGCGTCCGGTTTCGGCGAGGATCTCCGTATACGCGAAGTGCGAAAACTCGTCAGTCGCCTCGAAGGGCGGCGTGACGATAGACCAGCTCGCCGCGCTCAGGGCGGCGATGCAGGCGCAGGCCCACGCGGTTCCCGGGACTCGCCGCAGGCTCGTCGGCAGGTTGTGTCGGAGCCTCGGCGGAGCCACGATCGGCGTAACACCGTCGCTAACCCCGCCGCCCACCCGCCCGACAATCATCGACGACGTAAGAAAGATGGCCGTCGCCAGCAGGGCGATCGGGATGAGCGCCACCCAGCTGCCGCTGGGCTCGCGACCCAATCCAAGGCTCCGGGCCACCGACGACCCAAGCGACCACCAGGACCTTGGACCCGGTCGCAGGTATTCGATCCGCACCCTGCCGTGCGTCGCACCGCTCGCTCCCCGGCTGCTGGCCTCCCCGAGCACTTGCACATCTTCAAGGGCCTCACCAAGCGTAAGGCAGATCGTCGCATTCGAGATCGTGTTGGGCACTCGTGCCACCGGGATCGTGACGTTGATTCCCAGCTCCCCGCCCAGATGCGAGCCGCGCGAGATGACCCGGGAGCCCGACAGTATCTGGAGACGCACGGTCGGTTGGATGTTGCCGCCGACCCACACCCGGACAGCTGTGGTGCCGCCCGGCACCACTTCGCCGGTCTGGCATACGCTGAGCTTGCCGCGGGTTTCGGCGATGATGGTGTCAGTCGTGATCGAGTTCGTGCCTGCGACCACGAGCGGCGCGCGCGCGAGCGTAACCGTCACAGCGCCGAGGATCAGCGCAAGTCCGCAGACCAGTACGACCCACACGCTGCGGACGGGCCGACGAGAGCCCGAATCTTGTTCAGATGGGTGAATGCGCCAGATACTTCACGCGCTTTCGCGGGCTGTCAACGATATACCTGGCGTGACCAGCCAGTGGCGAAGTTCCGGTAATGGAGAAACGGCGAATTGGGGCCTTTTGGCTCCAGCGCACCCAAGGGAGAAAGAGACAAACGCGGGTCTGCCCCGGGGATCGCGGGTATCGTACGCGCATGGCTGAATCTCCGAGCTTCGGTGGGCGGTGCATCCTCGTCACCGGAGCCAGTCGCGGGATCGGTCGCGAAGCGGCGTGCCTGCTGGCCGGGCTGGGGGCGGCGGTGGTTGGCGTCGCACGCGATCGAGATGGCCTCGACGAATGTGTCGCTGCGCTCGCGGGCAGCGGCCATCGCGCGCTCGCGATCGATGTGAGCGATGAAGACGCCTGGAGGGCGGATCCCGCGTTAGAGGTGCTACACGCGGTCGACGGGGTGGTGACCGCAGCTGCCCTGCTACCGCCGGTGGGTCCGATTGGCACATATCGCCCGCGGGACTTCTGGCAGACGATGCGCGTGAACGTGCTCGGCACGCTGCTCGCGGTGAACGCGTGCCTCGATTCCCTTCAGTCCGCCCGTGGCGCTGTCGTCACGTTCGCGGGTGGAGGCGCCACGTCCCCCCAGCCGCGCTACGACGCGTACGCGACATCGAAGGCGGCCGTCGTGCGGCTGACGGAGAACCTGGCCCTCGACCTCGGCGACAGCGGTGTGCGGGTGAACGCCGTGTCCCCCGGCTTCATCGCCACGGATATCCACGCCGCCACGCTCGCCGCAGGACCGCGATTGGCGGGGGAGGAGTACTTCGCCGAGACCAAACGTCAGCTCGACACGGGCGCGGCTCCAATCCGCCGCGCGGCCGAGCTGACCGCCTTCCTGCTCCACGACGAAGCAGCTGGGATAACCGGCCGCGTGATCAGCGCGCAGTGGGATCCGTGGCGCGAGCGGGCGTTCCAGCAGCGGCTTCGCCAGGAGCCGGATCTGGCGACGCTGCGTAGGATCGACGACCAGTTCTTTGCGTGCGTTCCGCGGACAAGCTGATCCGCTTTGCTCGTCCTGCCGCCGGGTGCGCGGGACCTCGCCGCGCTTCGTCGCGCAGACACGAGCGCAGGAACGCGTCGGTCTCCGCGAGCGTCGCTGGCGTGCCGATCTCATAGAAACGCTCGCTCGCCTCGAAGCCGCACAGCAGGCCGTCGCTCGCGAGCTCGCCGTAGAGCTCGCACAGGTCGGTCGTCTCCGCGGGCACCAGATCGAGCGCCGCCTGCTCCAGCCCACCGAGTCCGTAGTCGATCCAGCGCATGTCGGCGCTCGGGGTCCGCTTATCGTAGGCGAGCACCAGACCGTCGGCGTAGTGGGCGTTGGAGACCTCCCAGCGTCCGTCGTTGCGCAGCACGCTCATCATCGCCGGCAGCTCGCGCGCCTGCCATGCGGCGGCTGCCATTTTGTAGTCGATGCGCAGATACGTGTCTCCGTAGAGCACCAGGAAGCGCTCACCGAGCATTCCCCGTGCGCGGCGGATCGCCCCCAGCGTGCCGTCCAGCTCGGCGCTGTCGAAGCTGTAGGCGATCCGCAGCCCGAACAGCTCAGCGCCGATCCGCTGGCGGATCGCCTCGCCGAGATAACCGACACACAGGACGACCTGGCTCGCGCCCGCCGCGGCGAGCAGTCGTAGCTGGTGCCATAGGAAGGGCTTGCCGGCCACCTCGATCAGCGGCTTGGGCGTTTGCTCCACGCGCTCGCCCAGTCGCGTGCCGAGGCCGCCGGCGAGAATGCAGACCGTCGGCAGCCCTGTGACCCTCGTCCGGTGGCTCATGGCTCGTCCTCGTCATCCCACCCGTGGCGTGACTCGAGGATGTACTTCGGCCGCTGGCGGGACTCGTCGTAGATGCGCCCGACGTACTCGCCGATGACCCCGAGCGACAGCAGCTGGATGCCGCTGAAGAACGCGACGGCGACGACGACCGTGGGGTTGCCGACCGGGAAGCCGAGGCCGCCCAGCTTCAAAGCGCCATAGGCGAGAGCCACGAGGAACGCGACCCCGGACAGGGCAACGCCGATCAGCGAGATCAACTGCAGGGGATAGCGGGAGAAGCCGACCACGCCGTTCAACCCGATCAGCAGCGACCCGAAGAAGCGGTTGTACTTGCTCGAGCCGGCCGCGCGGACGTCACGGTCGTAGGGCACGCTCGTCTGGCGGAACCCCACCAGCGCGACCAGGCCACGGAGGAAGCCGTGGTGCTCCTCCAGCGCCACGACGTTCTCGACGACGCGGCGGCTCAGCAGCCGGAAATCACCCGTATTGGGAGGGATCTCGACTTCGGCGATACGCGCGATCATGCGGTAGCCGAGCGCCGCGACGATCCGCTTCGGGAGCGTCTCCCCGGCGCGCGTGCGTCGCTGTGCGTACACGACGTCGTACCCCTCGCGCCAGCGGGCGACGAGGTCAGGGATCAGCTCGGGTGGATCCTGCAGGTCGCAGTCGATCACGACCACCGCGTCGCCGCCGGCCGCCTCCAGCCCGGCGATCGTGGCCATCGGCTGTCCGAACCGCCGCGAGAAGCGGAGCATCTTGATCCGCGGGTCCCGCTGTCGCAGCGCAAGAATCAGATACTCCGTGCGATCGGTTGACGGATCGACACAGAAGATGACCTCCCAGGACAAGCCGAGGTCATCGAGGATCCCCGCCAGACGCTCATAGAGCCGCTCGATGTTGGACTCCTCGTTGTACGCGGGTATGACGACGCTCAGGGTGCGCGCGCGGGCGTGGCGATCCGCGCGCGCACCGCGAGCGACGATCGGCGCCCGGCCGCTCCTGTGGAGGCTCGCGCTCCTGGGCGGCGATGCCGCGCCGCGGCCCGCGTCCTTCACGGAGCCGTGGGGTGTAGGTTGCAGCGAGTCGCTCATGGGCGGTTCCTGGGGCGAGCCAGCACGGTCAGGCCGCGAATCCCGAATGGCGCGCGCACGCCGGCGCGGAGCATCCGTCGCTCGAGCGCGCACGCAAGTCGACCCGCGCGTGAGTCCGAGGTGTCGGCTATGTCGCGCGTCACGCGCCTTTGCAGCTGCTCGCCCGCCAGCGGCCGCAGGCGGCGGTTTCGCTTCTTGACGAGCCAGAACGGCGGGTAGAGCAGCGCACCGAGGTGCGTATCCAGAAGAACCTCCAGCCCCACGCCGCGGGCCTTATCCGCGAGCTCGCCGCGCCCGTAGCGGCGCTCGTGTCCTAGGAAGCGGTCGTAGTAGTCGTACAGACGCGGTCCGCTTGGCACCACCACCACCGCTCGCGAGCCGGGGCGCAGGACGCGGCGCAACTCGGCGAGCACGCGCACGTCGTCGGCCACGTGCTCGAGCAGGTTGGCGCTGAGCGCGGCGTCGACGCTCGCGTCGCGAAGCGGCAGCGCACACGCGTCCGCCTGCAGCAGCAACGCCTGCGGAACGAGCACGTGGGCCTTGCGCAGCCCGGAGGCGATCAGGTCGATCCCGATCAGGGCCGCGCTGGGGTAGCTCGAGCGAAGATCCTCCAACAGGTAGCCCGAGGAGCACCCCACGTCGGCGAGCACTGGTGATTGCGGGAGTCCCCGCAGCTGGCTGAGCATCGCCCGCCTGGTCCAGACATCCAGGAAGTGCTCGCGGCTGCTCTCCTCGTGCAAGTCCTCCAGGTCTTCCGACCAGTTGGCGGCGACGTCGTCGGCATACCGCAGGAACGCGCCTTCGACGGCGGCCTCTCCGAGCCAGCCCGCGTCGAACGCCGGCACGTGCTCGGCGCCTGGAGGAGGTACGAGTGCCTCGCGCGGATTCACTGCGCCACCTGCGCCACGCGTGCGGGCGACGGGTGCGTCCGCGCGACTCGCGCGCTCGCGTACGCGGCCTCCACCTGCGACCACGCGTAGCGTGCGTCGAGCAGGCCTCCCAGCAGTTGGCGTCCATCGCCGGCCGCGATCGCCTCGGCGAAATGCGCCCACTCCAGGCGCCACGAGACGTCCTGCTCCGGATAGGCGATCTCCTCGAGCTCAGGTGGGCCCAGGTCCGGGCCCATGCGGTAGATCCTCAGCCGCTGCGGGCCGTAGGATCGCGCGAGCCCGTCCACCTCGAGCTTGGCCTTCCGGCAGTAGACCTCCAGCGAGAAGAGGTTCTTCCACTCGGTCCAGCTCACGTGCAACATGGCCCAGGGGCCGCGTCGCCGCTCGGCCTCGCCGAGGATCAGCGCCGCGTTGTCCTCGACGGGCATCTCCCAGAACTGCGTGCGCAGCAGCGCCGAATGAAGCGGCAGCGGGCCGGCGAGCCAGTGCGTGAGATCGAGCAGATGCATTCCCTGGTCGACGAGCTCCCCGCCGCCCGCGCGCCGCGGGTCCGCCCGCCACTCGCGCTCATAGCCGCGGCGCCCGCCATGTCCGTAGCGCGCCCGCACGTGCATCAACTCCCCGTGCGCGCCGGAATGCACCTCCCGCCACGCGCGCGCGAGCGCCGGATGGAAACGATGATTGAAGCCGACCTTGACGAGACGTCCGCTGGCACGTTCGCAATCGAGCAGGCGGTCGATCTGCGCGACGGAGATCCCGGCTGGCTTCTCCACCAGGACGTGCGCGCCAGCGCCCAGTGCCCGCTCGGCGAGCTCCGCCAAGCGGTCATGGCTCGTGGCCACGACGACGACATCCGGAGTGAGCGCGAACAGCTCATCCGCGGTCGTGCACGCGACGCCGCGATGCCGATCCGCAAGGCTCTTGGACGCGCGGGGATCGACGTCATAACAGCCGACCACGGTCTCGCCGTGTCCGAGCGCCTGAGCGCGCTTGGCCCCGATCCGACCGCATCCGACGATCGCCACACGCAGCGAGCTCACGCGTACTCGCTTGCGTACGCGCCGCCGAACTCGAAGTCGAACGGGAGCTCGGCTGCCATCTCTGCCGCCATCGCCCGCCTGGTGTCCTCGGGTCGGCGCGAATAGACGAGCAGAAACCCGCCGCCGCCGGCGCCCACGAGCTTGCCCCCGATCGCGCCGTTGCTGCGCGTGATCTCGTAGAGGTGGTCGATGCGCTCATCGGTCATGCCGGGCGAGCGGCTGCGCTTGTGCTGCCAGTGCTCGTGCATAAGCTCGGCGTAGCCCTCGAGGTCACACGCCTCCAGTAGCTCGCAGACGCGATGGCCCAGCTCCTTGATGCGATCGAGGTTCGCGGTCATCGCCGGATCGCCGGCCTTCGAGCGCTGGTTCTGGTCGGCGAGGATGCGCGATGCCGTGCGCGCCTCGCCCGTGTAGAACAGCAGCAGCTGATCGCGCAGCCCTCTGAGCACTCGGGGGTCGAGCTCGAGCGGCTCGACCGCCACGTGGCCGTCCAGCTGGAATGTGTATCGACAGATGCCCCCATGCGCGGCCACGTAGGGGTCCTGCTTGCCGACCGGCTCGCCAAGCACGTCCATCTCGATCTCGCAGGCGGCCTCGGCGAGCTCGCCGGGCGCGATCGAGGTGTGGCGCGCAAGCGTGAGGTTCTTCAATAGGCACACCGTGTAGGCGCCCGAGGAGCCCATGCCGGTCCCCGCCGGCACGTCTGCGACCGACGCGATCTCCAGCGGCGCGCCGTTCCAGTGGCGCATGAGGCTCTCGCGCAGGATCGGATGGCGGATTTCACTGACGCAGTCGACCTCCTCCAGCTGCGAGTACTTCATCCTGAAACGGCGCTGGAAGACGTTGTGGGTGAGCATGTACACGTACTTGTCGATCGCGGCCGCGACCAGGAAGCCGCCATGCTCGCTGTAATACGAAGGCAGATCTGTACCGCCGCCGCCGAGCGAGATCCGCAGCGGCGCCCGGCTGAAGATGACGCTCATGCCCCCGGCTCTCCGATCGTGGGCGCGCCACCCCTGCGGAGGCTCCGCCGCCGCGCCTTCATGAGAGCGCGCTCTCGGCCACCGCGTCCCACCACGCGTACTCGTTCGCGTCGAACCACCGGAGTGTCCGCATCGTCGACTCTCGAATTGTGAGCGTCGGTCGCCAGCCTAGCGCCTCGATTTTGGTCGTGTCGAGGTGAATCGTGGGACTGTCGCCCACCCATCCGCGAGCGCCGCCCGTGTACTCGATCTCAGGTGCCGCCGACAGATGCGCGGCGATCAGCGCGACCGACTCGTCGACGGTCTGAGTTTCATCAGAGCCGATGTTGTAGATGAACGCACCGGGCTCGAAGCGATGTCGATCAACGGTCGCGAGGATCGCGTCGACGCAGTCCTGCACATACAGGTAGGACTTACGCTGGCGACCGTCGCCCTGCACCTGGAGATGCCCCGGATCGCGGCGCAGAGCGCAGTAGAAGTCAAATAGATGCCCGTGTGTGTAGCGCTCTCCCAGGATCGAGACGAAGCGACAGATCACGCTTGTGAAGCCATAGCCGCTCGCGTATGCACAGGCCAGCCCCTCGCCGGCGAGCTTCGAGGCCCCGTAGAGCGATGTCTGCAGCGGAAAGGGCACATCCTCGGGCGTCGGGAATGTCGTTGGCTCGCCGTACACCGAGCCGCTCGACGCGAACCCGATCCTACTCACCCCGCACGCGCGCATCGCCTCGAGCACGTTCGCTGTCGCGATCGTGTTCTGCTCGAGATCGCGGCGGGGGTCCTCGAGGCCCCGCCGCACGTCGGCGTTCGCCTGCAGGTGGAACACCCAGTCGCAGCCCTCGAAAGCGTCCTCGAGCACGGTCGAGTCGAGCACGTCCCCCTCGAGCAGGCGCACGCCCGGTCGGCCGATCGCCCAGGCGACGAACTCGCGCCGTCCACGCCTGAAGTCATCGACGATCACGACCTCGGTGCCCACTTCGCTCAAGCGATCGGCGAGGGTGCTGCCGATGAATCCCGCGCCTCCCGTTATGCACACGCGTCCGATCGCCGGGCGCTCGCGCGCGTCTCGCTCGCGCGGTGGGCCGACGCCGCGCGACATCGCTCTACAACTCGAAGCCGGCAGCTGCCGCATCGCGGTGGAACATCCGCACCGTCTCCAGCGAGTACTGCTCGAGGCTCTTGCCAAGCGAGTCGAGCTTCTTGATCAGATCGTGCGTGATCGTGATGATGTCGCACCCGATCTCGTTGGCCTGTACCACATTCAGTATCTCGCGCGGCGACGCCCAGATCAGCTCCGATCGCGGAGCGTCGTCGATGATCTCGACCGCGCGCGACATGATCGGCAGCGGATCGGTGCCGGCGTCCGCGATCCTACCGGCAAAGACGGAGATGTAGGAGGGCGCACCATCTTTCACAGCCGTAGCGATCAGGCTGACCTGAGCCACGGTCAAGAGCGCCGTGACATTCACTTTGACACCACTCTCGGAGAGCTCGCGCACGAGCGGCGCAAGCGGCGCTCCGCTGGTCGTCGTGACCGGGATCTTGACGTAGACGTTCTCACCCCACGAGTCGATGATGCGTGCTTGCCGGCGCATGTCATCGGGATCGTCGGCGAACACCTCGAAGGAGACCGGGTGTCGCGTGATTCGGTTGAGCAGACGCCGCGCGAAGTCCGCGTAGTCGGTCAGTCCTGCGCGGCGCATCAGGGTTGGATTGGTGGTGAAGCCGGCGATCCGTGAGTCGGCGGAGAGGGCAAGGATGCCCTCGAGGTCGGCGCCGTCAGCAAAGATTCGTGTGGCGTGGTGATCTCGCATGTGTTCTCCTAACCACGCCGACAAGCTAGCGAAGCCGGGTTCCACCGTGTTGTTCGTTGGTCAGGGGACCTGGGTTGAGGCCACCGGCCGTGATCGTCCGAACTGTCGGGACTTTGTGTTTGCAGCCATTTTCGGCGGGAATCGCGGTGCGGGGCAGCCGTCGCCGTGCGTGCTTCTACGTCGCGGGAGCTGTCTCCCACTACGGCCGCGGAGTAGGAGACGAAATAAGCGATATGAGAGATTGAAAGTGGTCCCGCCGGAACGGGTGAGCGAGCTTCCGATCCTCCGACTGTCAGAGCGAGCTGGTGCCCGCAGGCGAGACACCGACGAGCAGCGCCGTCGCGGCGGCCAGGTCGGCCGCGAGCATCCCCGGGCGCGCGCTATCCAGGCGCTTGTGGGAGCTTCCGGGATACTCGATGAGGATCGTCCCGCAGCGGGCGCTTTGCCCAGCTGTCACATCTGCGTGGGTATCTCCGATCATCCAGGACGACCACAGGTCGAGACCGAGCGCGGCGGCCGCATTCAGCAACATGCCGGGTTGGGGCTTGCGGCAACGGCAAGCGCCCGACAGCGAGGGTACGACGCCGTCGGGGTGATGCAGGCAGAGCCAAGACGCATCCAGGCGCACCCCCTGGTGCGACAGGAGGCCGACGACCTGCTCGTGGACTGCTTGAAGCCGCTCGACCGTGGTGCTCCCCTTCGCTGCCGCGGGCTGATTCGTGGCGCACACGAGCACGAAGCCGGCCCGCGACAGCTCGCGCATGGATGCGGCAGCCCCGCGGATCAGGCGTACATCGGAGACCTCCAGGGGCGACTCCGGGGTGCCTGAGAAACGGTCGGGGACGAGCTCGTTCAGAACACCGTCGCGGTCGCAGAACACGGCCGGGCGACCCTCGCAGACGTTCCGCCGGTCGTCGGCCTCGTACGCGAGCAGGCCAGGAGCAACCTCGGCCCAGCCAGGCTTCATGGCGCCGCGCTGGTGCCAAGCGACTCCCAGTGGCCCTGCCTCACCGCCAGCCCCGGGTGGGACACGAGCGCGTGCCATACGACCGCCTGGAATGACTCGACCAAGGGCGTGCGCAGCTCAGCCGGCGGCTCGATCAGGATCGCGACATCGGCGAGCTCGGCCAGCGTGCCCCCGGGGGCGCCGGCGACACCGTACACGGACGCGCCGAGAGCCTTCGCCGTCTCCATCGCATGCACCAGGTTGACCGAGACGCGGTGCTCGCGCGAGCCGCCGCCGACCGAGAACACGAGCAGCGCATCGGCCCGCGAGAGTCGCGAGACCTCCAGCCATGCGCTGAATGAGGTCTCCCAACCCTCATCGTTGGTGCGCGCGGTGAGCTCCGAGACGTTGTCCGTGGGCGCGTAGCTCTCGATGCCGCAGAGCTTGCGGAAGTCGTTGACCGCGTGCGAGGCGTGGCCGGCGCCGCCGCCGACACCCAGGATGAACAGGCGCCCGCCACGCTCGCGGACCGCGGCGAGCCCGGTGACCATCGCGTCCACGAGCGCTGGGTCGATCGTGCGGGCAAGACCCGCTGTGGTCGCGAGATAGGCTCTGCTGTGCTCGGTGTCGCTCATGGCGTCCTCCGGTCCCGAGTTGACATGTGGCGCGCTAACGGACGCGTGTGTGGTGGCGAATGGACGTGAGCGAGCGCGCGCCGGGCGGCGGCGCCGGGCACCGCGAGCAGAATCAGCTCGAGTGCGAGCGCTCCGAGCCCGACGACGCTGAGAACGCGTCCGACCACCACGGGCGGGCTGGCGGCTGCGCTGACAGAGATCCGCTCGGAGGCGACGCTACCACGCCTTGCGCTGGGGTCGGCGGACCCTCCGCTGCGGCTGTCGATTTCCAGCACGTCGTTGGCTTCGGTGTCTGCTCCAACGATTCGCGCGCCGCTGACGTGCACCAGCTCGGGGGCGCTTCTGATGTTCGTGTCCACTCGCTGCCCAGGAGCCTCGCGGACGACGATCGACGCGCGATCGTGACGCACCGATTCCGGGGGGAAGCGAATCGCGGGCAGGCGCTGTTCGATCAGGTTCACCGAATCGTCCACGTAGTCCGTCAGCCCTTCCTGCTCGTAGGTGGGCTGGAGATACGAGCTCAGCGCGAGGCCGCGGCTGCGGCCGGATGGATGGGCGCCGACCTGCTGGGCGGCGCCGACGATCGACACCGCGAGAACGGGGGCAAGCGCCCAGGTCAAGACGCGGCTGTCGCGGCCGCCGTCCCGATTCAGGACGAGCACGGCGAGCACCGCGCCGGCGATTCCGAGGAGCAGGTAGCTCTCGAGGCGAAAGCCGAACTGCAGCGTCGCATACAGGCGCGGCAGGGCGAGGATCAGCCCGGCGTGCGTCATCACGATTGTCAGCAGCGTCGTCGCCACGGAGATGAGCAGCAGCAGTCGCATCCATGTGCCGCCACGCCGCGCCCGCAGGGAGAGGCCGATTCCCGCGAGCACCCACACGATGGCCAGGACCGGAAGCGCGGTCGTCACGATCGTCCCCGACGCGCGCGCGCGCGAAAGGGTGAACAGGTGACGCGCGGCGACCGTGTACATGCTGTGCCGGAGCAGTCGACGGAAGATCGGATAGGACTGCGCTATCACGGTTTTCGACTCGTACGCCGCCGTCGGCAGTAGGAACCATGCGCTCACCAGCAGCGCTGGGACGACGATGCCAAGGACCCGCAGCGCGCTCCGCCAGCCGATCCCACGACGCGCTTCCGGTACGCACGCGAGAATCGCGATGCCGACGACCGCCAGCACGGTCGACCCCCAGATCGCGGTGAGCAGGTGACTGCCGAAGAAGACGATGCTGCTGGCGGCCAGGGCGACGGCGGGAAGCGGACGCAGCCGATCCGCTCGGAGCACGGCCAGACCAGAGGAGATCATCAGCGGCATCGTCGAGACCGCAAGAAACTCCGGCCAGTCGCCGAGCCCGTACACGATCATCAGATAGGACGCGGAGGTGACGAACACGACGCCAGGTGCGTGCGCGAGCCAGCGCCCAAGGCCGAAGCTGTGCGAGATCCAATACCACCCTGCGTACGCGGCGGTGAAGCCCAGCAGGTATGTCAGTACGTAAGCATCCAGCGGAGCATCGCCGAGGGCGAGCGAGAGGACGCCGGTGAGGGTGTAGATCGTGCCGCCGTAGAATGCAAACAGCGGATAGAAAATCCCGTGCGCATACTCGAGGAAGAGACTTGGCAGATGGTTCGTCCGGAGCGTAAGCGTCTGATGCCAGACATACCACAGGTGGTTCAGCCAGTCTTGGTTGAAGGTGGCATCGGTGAACACGAGCGGCCACGCGAGCGCGCCGAGCAGGAGCAGGGGAGCCCCGACGTTCAGCGCAAGTCGTGCGTATGACTCCCGGCGGCTCACGGCCATTCATGGTTGCGCGTTCGCTCTCAGACGATTCACAGTCGCCCCATCGCGGCTGTGTGGCCAAGCGTGCCGCGAGCTTCGGCCCGCCTGCTGTTTCCTACCTGGCGCGTTGCGCTGGCATGACGATCGACGCGATCAGGCAGGCCGCTGCTCGACGAAGTGCTTGCTGAGCATCGTCTCCTGCCCCTGGTAGTTGGAGCCGATGTCCTTGCCGTAGAGCACGTCGGGCTCCTCAACCATGCGCTCGAACGCGAGCTTGCACACCGGCTGGCGGTGCTCGACCATGAACGAGACATCTCGCGCGCGCACCTCGAGGGCGGCGCGGCTGCCGCGCGCGGCTGGGTCGCCGGAGTAGCCAAACCCTGGATCGAAGAAGCCCGCGTAGTGGGTGCGAAGCTCGCCGGCGGTGGGGTCGTAGGCGAGCATCTCGGCGGCGTAGGACGGCGGGATGCTGACGCCCTCGGCCGAAAGCAGCAGATAGAAGATCTCGGGCTCGAGCACGATCCGCCCGCCGCGCTCTGGATGCACGGGCTCCCAGTAGTCGCGCCAGCGCAGCGCGCCGACCTTCGTCAGGTCGATCGGGAGGCTGTTCTTCTTCGCGCGGTAGCCGACGATCGCGTCGACGGAGCCGGACACGTCGAGGCTGAGGAACAGGCCGTCGGCGAGCGAGAGCTCGGACTGGGGCAGGGGCTGCCCATTCAGATAGAGCAGCGGCGAGCGCGCGTGCAGGGCGAACAGCTCCTCGTCGCTCAACCGCGCGTCGGCGGACATCAGGCGCACCTGGTTGAGGGCGAGCCCGGTGGCGACGCGGATCGCGAACGTGCGCGGGACGACCTCCAGGTAGAGCTTGCCGTGGTACCCGGAGGCGATCTCGTCGAAGCGGTGGCTGCGGTCGGTGAGCACCCGCGTGAACACGTCCAGGCGCCCGGTCGAGCTCTTGGGGTTGGCCTTCGCGCGGATGCCCTCGGGCAGGCGCAGCTCCTCGATCAGGGGCACGAGGTATGGCCGGTCGCGCTCGAGCGTGGCGCCGTCGCGCAGGTCGATCCGTTCGAACGCGAGCTCCTCGATCTTCTGCTCGACCGTGGAGTCGGTGTCGGGCAGGAAGCTGCAGCGCAGCGCCCACGCGTGCTCGCCGAGGCGCAGGTCGACGCTCGCCGGCTGGATCGACTCGCGGGGTATCCGCCACGGGCCGGCGACCATCCACTCGTGTGCGACGGCCTCGCGCAGACGCTGCGACGGCAACACCCCGCTCAGCCCGTCGATGTCCGCGGCGGCCTCGATCTCGGCGCTCACAACCGGCGTGCTGGTCAACTCCTGGCTCGCTTGCCCATAGACCGCCAGTCTACGAGCAGCGCGGGCGACAGGCCTTGATCGGGCATCCCGGCGTGGCGGCGGCACGACGCCGGTCGCGGGCGCCAGAGAGTCGGAAACACGACCGCCCAGAGTCAGAAACAAGTCTGGCCACCGTCGCATATGTGGAACTAGAGTTCAACAGAGCGATCGCTCTCCGCTGGCGATGCGCACCGTGAGGGGCGCCAGCCGGGCGGCGGACGACGTGACCTTGAGCATCGTCCCACCTCTCCGACGGTGCTCGGGGGAGATCAAGGCGTCCCCCGGCGCCCAGGTCTCCGCGGGCGCCGCAGCCCTCACCGGCGCGGCGTCCGTGAAGACCTGGCGCGGTGCCGGCGAGACATTTTTTGGGAGACGCATTCGCGTGTGTATCCGAACAACCCAGCCGGCGCCGGTCACAACGGTCCCGTCCGCAGCCGCCTTTACCGTCAGTCCATGCTCCTCAACGAGCTGAGCGACGGCATCGAGATCGACCAGGTGCTCTTGGTGCGCGAGGTCGAGCGCCGCCAGCGGCGCGACGGCGGCGACTACCTGCGCCTGCGGCTGGGCGACCGCACGGGCGCGGTCGCGTGCATGGTGTGGGAGGGGCTCGAGGAGCTCGAGGAGCTCGCGCGCGCAGGCACTCCGGTGCAGGTCAGCGGCCGCTACACGGTGCACCCGCGCTTTGGTCCGCAGATCAACCTGCGCGGCCTGCGGGCGGCGCAGCCCGGCAGCTACGAGGAGGCGGACCTGCTCGACGGGCCGGCGCGCGGGGTCGAGCAGATGGAAGGCGAGATCCGCGAGCTGCTGGACACGATCCAGGAGCCGCACCTGCGGATCCTGCTGGAGCGCGTGTTCGGCGCGGACGGCGAGCTGTGGGCCGGCTATCGCACGGCGCCGGCGGCGAAGTACTACCACCAGGCCTACGCGCACGGGCTGCTCGAGCACTGCCTGGGGGTTGCGCAGGCGGTCAGCGCGATCAGCGCGACGTTCGGCGGCATCGACCGCGACGTGGCGGTGACGGGCGCGCTGCTGCACGACATCGGCAAGCTCGAGGCGTACACCGACGATCCGAGCAACATCGACCTGACCGACGCGGGCAGGCTGCACGGGGAGATCGCGCTTGGCTACTACCGCATCCGCCGCCTGATCGAGGACATCGACGGCTTTCCCGCGGAGCTCGCGCAGGCGGTCGGCCACATCATCCTCTCCCATCACGGCGCGCTCGAGCACGGCAGCCCGGTGGTGCCGTGCACGCGCGAGGCGACGCTCGTGCACATGATCGACAACCTCGGCGGCCGCCTGGGCAGCTTCGATCGGCTCGAGAAGGAGCTCGCGCCGGGCAGGCGCTGGTCGCAGTTCGACCGTGCGATCGGCGCCGGCGCGTTCTTCGCCGAGCGCTCGTCGATCGCCTCCGCAGATGCGCCGGCAGAGGCCGAGGAGCCGGCGCCCGCGCGCGAAGCCGCCTGAAACGCCGCAAATAGCGGGGCGCCCATTCGACCGTGCAGTATCCGTCTCGCCGCCGGCTTCTATCTTTGTTGGTCGGATGGCAAAGGACACCGAGAAGCTGATCCGCCAGCTCTCGCTGATCTCATACCTGATGGCCGAGCGCCGGCCGGTCACGGCTCTTGAGATCCGGCGCGACGTGGAGGGCTACAGCGGCATGAACGAGGACGCGTTCGCGCGGCGCTTCTACGCGGACCGCTCGGAGCTGGAATCGCTGCGCATCCAGCTGACCGTCGACCGGCCGGCGGACGGCGCGGCCGAGCAGGAGAACTACTCGCTGCGCCCGGAGAACTTCCACCTGCCGGCGATCGAGTTCACCGACAAGGAGCTCGCGGCACTGCAGACGGCGCTGAGCCTGCTGGACGGCGAATTCGCGTACGCCGAGCCGCTGCGCCTGGCGCTGCAGCAGATCACGTGGGGGCGCCCGAGCCCGTTGCGTGCGCCCGAGCAGCGCTCGGTGGCGCTTGGCATCACCGCCTCCGCCGGCGGCCACGAGCTCTCGGCGCGCCTGGCGAAGGTCGAGACGGCGATCTTCCGCAACAAGACGATCGTGTTCGACTACTACACGATGGAGCGCGACGACGTGAGCACGCGCCGCGTCGACCCCTACCACCTGCTGTTCCAGGGCGGGCAGTTCTACCTGCTGGGCCACGCGCACGAGCGCAAGGCGGTGCGCGTGTTCCGCCTCTCGCGCATCCGCGGCAAGGTCTCCTATGCGACGAAGGCCGAGCACGACTTCCATCGCCCGGCGGAGTTCGACCCGCGCGCGTACGCCAACCGCGCGGACTGGCAGCTTGGCGAGGAGCAGGGCGTCGCGAGGGTGCTCGTGTGCGAGCGGATCGCGTGGCAGGTGGAACGCCATTTCGGCCGCTACGGCGAGATCGCCGCATCCTCCGCGGAGGGGGGAGAGGACGGCGCATCGTCCCCGGAGGGGGAGACGGTCTTCCTGACCGGCTACTCCAACCCGCGCAGCCTGATCTCGTGGGTGCTGGGCCTGGGCGCGAACGCGAGGCTGCTCGGTCCCGAGGAGCTCGTCGGCGAGTTCGAGCGACGCTTGGAGCTGCTGGAGGAGCACCACGGCGAGACGCCGCCGTCAGCTCCCAGCGGGAACGGCGCGGGCGCCGCTGCGAGCACCGGCACCGCCGCAGGCGCCCGCATCACCACGTCGCGCTCCCGCGCCGCGCGCCGGGCGGATACAGCGGGCGCCGACGGTGAGGCCGGCGCCGGACGGCCCGAGGCGGCGATCCGCCCCGAGCGCTTCGCCCGCCTGGTGACGCTCGCGAGCATCCTGATCCGGGCCGGCCGTGCGGGGGAGCGCGTGTCGATCGCGGAGATCTGCGAGCGCCTGCAGATCAGCGAGGAGGAGCTGCGCGAGGACGTGAACGTGCTGAACGTCGTCAACTTCGGCGGCGGCTCTTACGTTCTGTACGCGGAATTCAAGGAGGAGGAGGGGGAGATCGAGGTTGACCCAGAGCCCTACAGCGACAACTTCGACCGCCCGGCGCGCCTGTTGCCGGTCGAGGCGAAGGCGCTGGTGGCGGCGATCGACCTGATCGGCGAGCACATCCCCGAGGGCTCGCTGACCTCCGCGCGCGAGAAGATCGTCGCGGCGCTCGGCGAGGACCCGATGGAGCAGGGCCTGCAGGTGGCCGCGACCGCCGGCGACGACTCGGATGTGGCACGCAAGGTCTCCAAGGCGATCGTCGCACGCAGGATCATCGAGCTCGAGTACTACAAGGAGAACGAGGACGAGATCGCGCTGCGCCGGGTCGAGCCGTACGCGCTGACCAACGGCCGCGAGGGCTGGTATGTCGCGTCGTTCGACCCCGAGCGCGACGGCGTGCGCCACTTCCGCCTGGACCGGATCAAGCACGTGAACGTCACCGACGAGCGCTTCGAGCCGCGCCCGGAGGTCGACCCCGCCGCGGAGGTCGACGGCTGGCTGCGCACCGGCGAGGTGCCCGCGTCGGCGACCGCGCGCGTGTGGGTCTCCCCCGAGCGCGCGCGCTGGGCGCGCGAGGCGCGGCGGGTGGTCGAGGAGTGGAGCGACGGCGCGGTCGTCGTCGAGCTGAGCTTCGCCGGGGTCGACTGGCTCGTGCGCGAGATCCTCAAGGAAGCCGGCGACGCTGCCGTGCTCGAGCCCGAGGACGCCCGCGAGGCGGTGCGCGCGGCGGTCGCGCGCCTGCGCGAGGCCAACGGCGCGCCCGCTCCGGTCTGAGTCCAGAATTCTGCTAGGGGTGTCGCATGATGAACGTGGTGGCATCGAGCGAGCTGCGCGATAACACGGCGGAGCTACTGCGGCGAGTAGACGCCGGCGAGCAGATCGTCGTGACCACGCGCGGCAAGCCCGTCGCGTCGCTGATCCCATTCGAGAGCCAGCGGAGACGGTGGCTGCCTCGCCCCGAGTTGATACGACGTCTCAGCCTGGCACAAGCAGATCCTGGACTGCGCGACGATCTCGCGCGCCTGGCGGGGGAGACCTCGGACGACCTTGGACCGGTTGCTGAGCGGGCCGGCCCGTGAGGAAACAGTCAGTGAGGAGCGAGCGGTGAGCCGCCGCGATCAGATCAGGATGAGCGACGACGAGGTGGCGGCGTTCTTCGCGGAGGAACGGGTCCTCACCTGCGCGACGATCGGCCCGCGCGGCTGGCCGCACCTGATGCCGCTGTGGTACGTCCTGCGCCAGCCACCGGCCGGAGAGGCCGGACCACGTCTGTGGGCGTGGACGTACGCGGCCTCGCAGAAGGTTCGCAATCTCGAACGCGACCGGCGCGCGACCGCGCAGGTCGAGGCGGGCGAGTCATACGAGGAGCTGCGCGGCGTGATGCTCGAGTGCGAGGTGCTCGTCCACCGCGAGCTCGAGGTGGTCAAAGCGCTTGGCCACGAGATCTTCGCCCGCTACGCAGCCCCTCGCGGGCGGCCTCCAGCCGAGGATCTGCCGGCCGTTGTGGGCGAGATGGTGGACAAGCAGGCAGTCAAGCGGGTCGCGCTCGAGCTCGTCGAGCTGCGCCGGGCGAGCTGGGACCACCGCAAGCTCGGTGGGGTCTACTGACGCTCTGTCGGTAGGGTGGATCCCGCCATGGAGCCACTCAAGGGATTGATCCTCTCCGGGGGGAAGGGCACACGCCTGCGCCCGATCACGCACACGAGCGCCAAGCAGCTCGTGCCGGTCGCCAACAAGCCCGTTCTGTTCTACGGGATCGAGGCGATGGCCGAGGCGGGAATCGCGGAGGTGGGGATCATCATCGCACCCGACACCGGTCCGGAGATCGAAGCCGCCGCCGGCGACGGATCGAGCTTCGGGGTGCGCATCACATACATCGTCCAGGACGAGCCGCTCGGTCTCGCGCACGCGGTGCTCACCGCCGAGCCGTTCCTGCAGGCGAGCCCGTTCGTGATGTACCTCGGCGACAACCTGCTCCAGGGCGGGATCTCCGAGCTCGTGGCTGCCTTTCGCGAGCACGCGCCCGACGCGTTGATCCTGCTCACGCCCGTCCCCGATCCGGAGAACTACGGCGTCGCCGAGCTCGCCCCAGGCGCGACCGACACGCTCGGCCGGGTGGTGCGCTTGGTCGAGAAGCCGCCGGAACCCGCCACCGATCTGGCGCTCGTGGGCGTGTACATGTTCACCGCCGCCGTCCACGACGCCGCCCGCGCGATCGAGCCATCGCCGCGCGGCGAGCTCGAGATCACGGACGCGATTCAGCACCTGGTCGATTCGGGCATGCGCGTGGAGCCGCACATCGTGCGCGGCTGGTGGAAGGACACGGGGCGCCTGGAGGACATGCTCGAGGCCAACCGGCTGATCCTCGACAACCTGCGCGAGCGGATCGAGGGTGAGCTGATCGACTCGCAGGTCGACGGGCGCGTGGTGGTCGAGCCGGGGGCGCGGCTGGAGCGCACGACCGTGCGCGGCCCCGCGATCATCGGTGCGGACGCGCGGCTGAGCGACTGCTACATCGGCCCGTACACCGCGATCGGCGAGCGCTGCACGATCTCCGGCTCGGAGGTCGAGCACTCGATCCTGCTCGCCGGCTGCACCGTCTGCGACCTCGACGGGCGCATGGAGTCCTCGCTGCTGGGGCGCAACGTCACCGTGCGGCGCGGCGAGCGCCAGCCGCGCGCGTACCGCTTCATGGTCGGGGACAACTCCGACATCTCGATCCTGTGAAGCTGCTGGTGACAGGCGCCGCCGGGATGCTCGGCCTGGACGTGCTACGCGCCGGCGAGCGCGCCGGCCACGAGCTGGTCGCGGTGGATCTCCCCGAGCTCGACATCACCGACACCCGGGCGGTGGAAGACGCGTTCGCGCGCATCCGCCCCGAGGCGGTACTCAACTGCGCCGCGTGGACGGATGTCGACGGCGCCGAGAGCCACCGCGAGCAGGCGCACGCGGTCAACGCCGACGGGCCGCGAAACCTCGCGCTGGCCGCAGCGTGGGAACGCGTGCCGCTGCTGCACGTGTCCACCGACTATGTCTTTAGCGGCGAGGCGTTCGCGGATTCCCAAGGCGTGCCGCGCGCGTACGTGGAGTCCGATCCGACGGGGCCGCGGACCGTGTACGGCCAGACGAAGCTCGCGGGCGAGCGCGAGGTGCTGGGCGCCTCACCGCGTCACGCGGTCGTCCGCAGCGCGTGGCTGTTCGGGATCGGCGGGCGCAACTTCGCCGACACGATGCTGAAGCTCGCCGGCGATCGCGAGGCGGTGCAGGTCGTCACCGACCAGGTCGGCTGCCCGACCTGGACCGGCCATCTGGCTCCGGCGCTGCTCGGCCTGCTCGAGCGCGGCGTTGCGGGTCTCGTGCACCTCGCCGGCACCGGCCACGTCTCGTGGAATGGCTTCGCCACCGAGATCTTCCGGCAGGCCGGGGTCAGCTGCCGCGTGGAGGGCGCGACGAGCGAGCAGCTGGCCCGCCCAGCGCCGCGCCCGGCATGGTCGGTGCTCGAGTCAGAGCGCGAGGACGTGCTGCCGCTGCCGCCCTGGCAGGACGGGCTCGCCGGCTACCTCGCGGCGCGGGCTGGAATCGTCCGTACCTGACCGGCCATTGGCTTCGCTATTGAGCGTCGCCACTGGCAATGGTTGTAGGGAGAGTGAAGATGCGCGCGATCTCCATCGCGAACCCCTCCAGCAGATCGCTGGTCAGGACTGACCCATAGCCGAGCACCTCGTCCGGCGAAGCGTCCGGACGCACCTTCGTGACGCTGCGCGCATCAGGGTCCACGAGCCACAGCTCGCGGACACCCGAGCGCATGTACAGGTCGCGCTTGACGCCTTCGTCGTTCGCGCGGGTGCTGGGCGAGAACACCTCGACGACGAGATCGGGGACGGTCCGCATCGCGCCGCGCGACATCGGCGGGCGCTCGGCGCTCCACCACGAGATGTCCGGTCCCAGACGGCTCCCATCGGGGAAGGCCACGAATACCTCGATCATGAGAAGCCCCTTGTCGCCGGCTTCTTCTTGCCAGCGGTGCAGAGCGGCGTGCAACTCTCCCTCGGCGGAGGAGGCGGGCGGTCCTAGCGGCAGCACCAGGACGGCCTCGCCGGCGATGAGCTCGACGTCCATGCTCCAGCCGGTGTTCTCCTGAAGCGACTCGTATTCCCAAGTCTCGACATGGGGGTGAACGACGCTCGCCATGAGCTCATGCTAGCCAGCGATGGGGCGACGCGGTCGCGAAATGGAAGGCATGGGGAGCATCCAACCGCGCGCTTGGGATGGAACTCTCGGGCGAGGCGTCCGCACGCCGTGCGCATGGCTGGGATGATGCGCGCATGAAACTGCTCGTCTGCGGCGGCGCTGGCTTCATCGGCTCGACGTTCGCGCGCCAGCGCCTGCGCGAGCACGGCGACGAGGTCACCGTGCTCGACAAGCTCACGTACGCCGGGCGCGAGGAGAACCTCCAGGACCTCGTCGGGGATGCGGGCTTTCGCTTCATCCGGGGAGCGATCGAGGATCGCGACGCGGTCGCAGCGGCGATCGACGCTGGGCGGCCCGAGGCGATCGTCAACTTCGCCGCCGAGACGCACGTCGACCGCTCGATCGCCGAGCCCGACGCGTTCGTCTCGACGCACGCGCTCGGCACGTACGTGCTGCTCGACGCGGCGCGCGAACACGCGCTGCGCTACGTGCAGGTATCCACCGACGAGGTCTACGGCTCGATCGAGCAGGGCACGTTCACCGAGGAGAGCCCACTCGCGCCCTCATCGCCTTACTCCGCCACGAAGACCGGGGCCGACCTGCTCGTGCAGAGCTACTTCCACACCTACGGCCTGCCCGCGCTGATCTGCCGGGGCTCGAACAACTATGGCCCCTACCAATATCCCGAGAAGCTGATCCCGCTGATGATCCTCAACGCGCTGCACGGCGATTCGCTGCCCGTGTACGGGGACGGCATGCAGGTGCGCAACTGGATCCACGCCACCGACTTCGCCGCTGCCATCGGGCACGTGCTCGAGCACGGCCGCGAGGGCGAGGTCTACAACGCCGGCGGTCCCGACGAGGAGGCCAACATGACCGTCGTACGGCGCATCGTCGAGCTCACCGGGGCGGCCGAGTCGCAGATCGAGCACGTCACCGATCGCCCCGGGCACGACCGCCGCTACTCGCTCTCCTCCGAGAAGGTGCGAGCGCTCGGCTGGTCGCCGCGCGTGCGCTTCGGCGAGGGCCTCGAGCAGACGGTTACGTGGTACCGCGACAACGCCTGGTGGTGGGAGCCGATCCGCTCAGGCGACTACCGCGCCTATTACGAGCGCCAATACGGCCGCACCCTGAGCGGGCCGAGAGCCGGCGCATAGCGGCGTCCTGCTAGTACTCGCTCTGTGGCCAGTCGATCCCGTCGGCCAGGTCCGATGCGGCGAGGTCGACGATCTCGCTCCGATCGACCGGGCGGTACTCGCCCTCGCCAAGCGCGAGCCAGGTGACAGAGTGGGCTCGCGGGTCCACGATCACCAGCTCGTCGACCCCGTGCTCGGCGTAGAACGGGAGCTTCTCCCACGTCTCATCTCGAGGGGATAGAACCTCCACCGCGATCGCCGCCGTCGGGACCCAGACGCCGTGCGGGGTGCCCCGATGCACGCCGAGGTCCGGCACGCGGAAGTCGTCCTTCACGCCCATGTTGAACTCCACGGTGGCGCAGAGGCCCGCCGCGCGCGCCGGAGCGTCGAGCAGCACAACGAGCCGGGACACGATCAACGAGTGCGCTGTGTCTGGACTCGGGACCATGTGGTAAACGCCCGCCCACACCTCGTCATGCCGGTCCGCGCCCACGCGGCGACGACGCTCGAGCAGCTCCTCGAGCTCGTCCGGAGGCGGGTCCAGAACCAGTGTGTGCATCGATTTCAAGGGTATCGCGGACGTGTACGACGGCGGTCATGACGTCATCCAACCGCGCGCTTGGGACGGGACGCTCGGCCGGGGACATGCAGGGCGAAGCGGAGAGAAACAAATGCTCCGTTTCGTTGACATCGCGCGAACGCGTCGACTAGCGTCTGCTCGATCGGATCCGCTGCTGGCCGCGGCGGTATTTGCCGTGCCAATCCCCAGCTTCGAGGATCGATGTCACCTTCCAGCTCACGCCAGGTCCGCCGCGCGCAGGCGCGCAAAGCCGGATCGCTCGCGGCGGCGGTGGCCGCGATCGCGGTCGTCGCGATGCTCACGGGCTGCTCGTCGTCGTCCTCGGGAGGCCCGCCGCTGACCGGCTCCGGCTACCCCAACGTCGACGCGTCCAACACGCGCTACGTCGGCGGTCCGATCAACAGCTCCAACGTGGCGACGCTCGCGAGCGCATGGACGCTGCCGATCACCACAAAAAGCGAGTACGGCAGCTACTCCTCGGCGCCGATCATCTCCGGCGGCGTGATCTACTCGCAGGATCTCGAGTCAAACGTCCAGGCGATCGACCTGCAGACCGGCAAGGTGATCTGGACCAAGATCTACGAATCGCCCGACCAGGGGCCCAACGGCCTCGTCGTGCAGGGCGGGATCGTGTTCGGAGCGACCACCAGCGCCGCGTTCGCGCTCAACGAGAAGACCGGCCAACAACTGTGGTCGGTCACGCTCGCTCGCAACGAACACGAAGGCATCGACATGGCGCCCGGCTACCACGACGGCATCGTCTACGTCTCGACCGTCCCCGGGAACGCGACCCAGTTCTACGAGGGCGAAGGCGTCGGCACCCTGTGGGCGCTCGAAGCCAAGACCGGCAGGAAGCTGTGGCACTTCGACACCGTGCCCGAAGACCTGTGGTCGCCGACCAACGTCGACATCAACACCGGCGGCGGCCTCTGGTACGCGCCGGCCTTCGACGAACACGGGAACATGTACGTCGGCACCGGCAACCCCGGGCCGTTCCCCGGCACCAAGCAGTTCCCGTGGGGGTCGAGTCGGCCAGGCCCCGACCTGTACACCGACTCGATCGTCAAGCTCAACGCCACCACCGGTCAGATCAAGTGGTACTACCAGCTGACGCCCCACGACCTCTATGACCACGACCTCCAGGATCCCCCGATCCTCGCCAACGTCGGCGGCAGGCAGGTCGTGATCGCCGCCGGCAAGGGCGGCATCGTGATCGCGCTCGACGCCGAAACCGGCAAGCTGCTGTGGAAACGCCCGGTCGGCACCCACAACGGCCACGACAACGACAACCTCTACGCCCTCAAAGGCGAGTACTCCAAGCTCAAAACGCCCGAGACCGTCTACCCCGGGCTGCTCGGCGGGGTGATCGCGCCGATGGCCACCAACGGCTCGACCGTGTTCGTGCCCGTCGTCAACCACTCCGTCACCATCACCTCGCAGGGCCAAACCGAAGAACAGAGTCCCCTGGAAGGCGAAGTCGTCGCGCTCGAAGCCGCCACCGGCGCTGTCAAGTGGGATCAGAAGCTCGCCTCCGCCGCCTTCGGCGCCGCCACCGCCGTCAACGACATCGTGCTCGTCCCCGCCTTCAGCGGCAAGCTGTTCGCGTTCGACGACAGCAACGGCAGCGTCGCCTGGGAAACGCAGCTGCCCGCCGGCATCAACACCGGCGTGTCCGTCTCCGGCGACACCGTCGTCGCCCCCGCCGGCATCGCCGTCGAAAGCGGCCAGACCCCCGAAATCGTCGCCTACCGGCTACCCGCCGGGTAGCGCGCGGGACCATCGCAGGGGCGGGGCGCGGTGCGCGCTCCAGCTACGCGTACGCGAGGTCCGGATCCGGCTCGCCCGTGAACAGCCACGGGGCATGCTGGCCGATGACCTCACCACGAAAGCGCTTGCGTTTGCCGTACACCACCCACGTCGTGTCCACCGCGCCGTAGACCTCCTCCACGCGCAGCAGCTGCGGGTGTTCGGAGGCGTGGTGCAGGTGCGTGAGGCCCGCGTCGTACGCGCCCTCCAGCAGGTGGCGCGCGACGACCGGCTTGGAGGGCTCGTCCACGATCCGCTCGAAGCGCGCCAGGTCGAGGTAGCCGCGGGTCGCGTTGACGATCCCGAGGCTCGCCGGGCGCTCGACGTCTGCGCGCACGAGCAGCGCCAGCTCCTTCGTCGGGTAGATGAACGTGTCGATCACGAAAACCTCCGTGTGGTGGCGCTCGGTCACCAGGTGCACCTGCAGGTGCGCGCTGCACTGCACCAGGTACGTGTCCTCCCGGTCGCGCACCATGTCGATCGCCGCCAGCAGGTCTTCGCGCAGCACGATCTCCGCCGACGCGATCCCCTGGAACTCCAGGTAGCGCTTCAGCGCCGCCTCGTGGCACGTGCCCGAAGGGCCCAGCGTGATGAACGTCGGGCGCGTCATCGTGCGGTCCCCGCAGTCGGGCACGTCGCGGCGCGGCTGAATCCCATCGTGCGCGTCATGCCGCCCGTCCGCCCGGGTCGGTGTGCGGCGCCTCGACCAGCTCGTCGTACGGGACCGCGCCGATCAGTTCGTCCTCCATCTTGCACGTCGCCGCGATCAGCACGTCGAATAGCGCGTTCGTGAAGTCCACCGGCAGACCGCACTCGGCGCCGCGCGCGCGGTAGCGCGCCCGCACCTCCGAGACGCGGCCCGGCTGCATCATCGGGATGCCGTGCTCGCGCTTGTACAGCGCGATCTCGCGGCACACGTCGAAGCGGGCGCCCAGCAGCCGCGCGATCTGCTCGTCGAGCTCATCCAGGCGCCGGCGGTACGCGTCCAGGCCACTCATCGCGCCACGCTCCATGCGTGCTCGACCGAGATGGTCGCGTCCTCGCGGCCGAGCAGGCCGGTCGCGAACGCGTGCCCGCACGCCGCCAGCGAGCCGAGCGCGTAGCCGCCCTCCTGCACCACGCACACCGGCAGGCCCGACGCCGCCAGCAGCGCGCCGAGCTCCACGAAGATCCGCGGCGAGAAGCTCCAGCAGCCGTGTGGGTCGCCCGCGAGCGTGTCGTAGCCCAGCGACAGCACCAGCGACGAGGCGTCGCCCGACAGCTCGTCGAGCGCCTTCGCCAGCGCGTCCACGTAGCGCTCCTCGCTCGGCGCCCGCGCGAACTCGACCACGGACTCGCGCTCGCCGCACGGGTGCGCCGATTGCGACGGGACGTTCACCACCGGCCACGCGTGCAGCGAGCACAGGCTCGTATCCGCCATCCGCGCCGCGATCGCCGCCGTCCCGTTCGGGTAGTGGATGTCCACGTCGAGGATCGCCACCGGCCCCGCGCCGCCCTCGCGCAGCGTGTGCGCCGCCGCCGCCGCGTTGTTCAGAAGGCAGCAGCCGCCCAGCCAGCCCGGGCCCGCGTGGTGGCCCGGCGGACGGCACAGCGCGTACGCGAAGCGCTCTCCGCCCGCGACCGCCCGCGCCGCCGCGATCGCCGTGCGCACGCCCTCATACGCCGCCCGCGCGACGCTCGCGCACACCGGCGTGTCCGCGGCCATGCCCGGCGCCGCGAAGCGCTCGAGCAGCAGCGGCTCCTCGGACTCGATCGCCGCAAGCGCGCGCAGGTAGCCGGGCTCGTGCAGCGCGCCCAGGGTGAGCTCCACCTCGTCCGTGCTCGCCTCCGCGATCGACGAGCGCACCGCCGGATGGCGGACGAGGCCCGCGCGCAGCTCCGACAGGCGGCGGTCGTGGTCCTGCCCCGCAAGCCTCTCTCCCGCACGGCTCAGCAGCCACGGCTGAAGGGCCCGCGGCCCCGTGCGCTGCTCGATCATCAGCATCCCGCTCACGCCAGCAGCCGCCGCATACGCGGGCCGTTCGGCGCGAAGCCGTTGCCCAGGTAGAACGCCTCCGTCGCCGCGAAGCGCGCGAAGCTCTCCCGCGGCAGCCCCACCTCCACGCGCTGCAAGCGACGCGAGCGCGCGAGCTCGAACAGCTCCTGCAGCAGGCTCGCGCCCACCGCGCGGTCGCGCCAGTCAGGGCGCACCCACAGGTCCTGGATCAGCGCGTAGCTGCCCGGCACGTGGATCGCCATCTGCCAGCTCGCCGCCAGCACGCCCAGCAGCTCGCCCTCGGTCTCCGCCACGAGCACCGTCCCCGCCCACGGGCTGTCGATCAGCGTGCGCGCCGCCGCCTGCATCGCGCCGAGCGCCGACGCCGTGCCGTCGAGCTCCGCCAGCAGCTCGCGCACCGCCGCCGTCACCGCCACCACGTCCTCGCGCGCGGCGCGGCGCACGTTCCACGCCCGCGCCGCCGCCGCACGCGCGGCCTCGCCGACGGCGTCCGGGCTGCTCACGGCGTTCGGGCTGCTCACGGCGTCCGGGCTGCTCACGGCGCCCCCGCGACCTCGTAGCTCGGCTCGAGCTCGACCGTCCACGCCTCCGGCGCGGCCGAGCCGGTGACCGCCCGCGCGATCGCCGACATCGGCGCGCGCGCCTTCAGCAGCAGCTCGTCGAACTCCTCCGCCGGATCCGACTGCATCACGATCGCGCCGCCCGCGCCGATCGTCGTGCGGCCCGGACGCAGCACGATCGTGCGGATCACGATGCTCAGATCGACGCTGCCGTCGAGGCCGAAATAGCCGAGCGCGCCCGAGTACACGCCCCGCGCGACGCGCTCGATGTCGTCGATGATCTCCATCGTGCGCAGCTTCGGCGCGCCCGTCATCGAGCCGCCCGGGAAGCACGCGCGCACGCAGTCCACCGGCGAGCGGTTCGCGCCCAGCACGCCCGTGATCGTCGAGGTCAGCTGGTGCACCGTGCGGTAGCGCTCGCCCGCCATGAACTCCGACACGCGCACGCTGTCGACCTCGCACACGCGCCCCAGGTCGTTGCGCAGCAGGTCGACGATCATCAGGTGCTCGGCGAACGTCTTTTCATCCGCGAGCAGCTCGTCGCGCAGCTGCTCGTCGCGCGCCGGGTCCGGCGAGCGCGAGGCCGTGCCCTTGATCGGGCGCGCCTGCACGCGGCGCTCGCGGTCGACCGACAGGAAGCGCTCGGGCGAGGAGCTCACCACCGCGACCTCTCCCAGCTTCAGGTAGGCGGCGAACGGCGCCGGGTTGTCGTGGCGCAGCACGCGGTAGAGCTCGAACGGGTCCGGGCTCTCGCTCGTGGAGATCTGGTCGGTCAGGCACACCTCGTAGGACTCACCCGCGGCGAGCGCCGCCTGGCAGCGGGCGATGTCCGCCAGGTACTGGCGGCGTCCGCGCCCGCACTGAAACCTCACCGGAGCGGGCGGGCCGCTGCCATCCCCATTGACTCCCGCCCGCTCCGGTGGCGCCGTCGGGGGCGCAGCCAGAACGCCCCGCACGACGGCCTCGGCGTCGCTCAACCAGCGCTCGGCGTCCGCATCGTCATGAGCCGGGCCGTTCGGCTCCAGCGCCAGTAGATGCGTGTGCCCGGCGACGTGGTCGACCGCGACGACACGATTGGCAAGCATCATCATCGCATCCGGTATGTCTGAGCGGTGCACGTTGCGCGATCCGCAGTCGGCCTTGCACTCATAGCCGAGGTAGCCGACGAAGCCGCCCACCAGCCCCGGCGCGAGGCCCTCCGGCGGCGCGACCGCATTGCTCGCGAGCTCGCGCTCGAGCACGTCGAAGATCGACGCGTGCTCCACGACCGTCTCCGAGCCGCGGCGGATGCTCACCGCCGAGTCCTCCACGTCGTACTCGAGCAGGCACGCGTCCGCGCCCGCGCTAGTGCCCATGTACGAGCACTGCGCCAGGCGCGTGGGTGCGTCCGCGCTGTCCAGCCAGAAGGCGTGCTCGGCGTCCCTGAACAGCGCTTCGAAGACCGCCTCCGTCGCGGGCTCGCCCTCGACCGTCCGCGTCAGCAGCCGCAGATGCGAGTCTCCGCCCGTGCGTGCCGGCGGACGCTGCGAGGGGGTCACCAGACGTCTGGAGCCGAACGCGCGTGGCGGCTTGTGCTCGCGCGCGAGCGCGTAGAAGTTCTCGATCAGCTTGCGACCGTGCTCGGTCGAGACCGACTCCGGGTGGAACTGCACGCCCCACATCGGGCGGCTGCGGTGCTCGATCCCCATCACCACGCCGTCGTCTGTCCACGCCGTCACGCGACCGTCCGGCCCGATCGGCCCTGTCACCGCCAGCGAGTGGTAGCGCACGACCGAGAATTCCTGGGGTATGCCCTCGAACAGGCCGTGGCCGACGTGGCGCACGAGGCTCTTGCGCCCGTGCATCGGCATCGGCGCCGCCGCCACCGTCCCGTCGAGCAGGCGCCCGAGCCCCTGGTGGCCGAGGCACACGCCCAGGATCGGGATCTCGCTCCAGCGCAGGATGTCCTGGCACACGCCGAAGTCGTGCCAGCGCTCCGGGCGGCCCGGGCCGGGGGAGATCACGATCGCGTCGAAGTCCCAACGCGACAGCGCGCCCCAGGAGACCGTGTCGTTCTGGATCACGATCGGCTCCTCGCCGGAGACCGCCGCGAGCAGCTGGTAGACGTTGTACGTGTAGGAGTCGTAGTTGTCGACCAGCAGCGTGCTCATCGCGCTAGGACTCCTCCAGCCCCAGGCCGCGCGCGCCGCGCGCGAGCAGCGTGTGCGCGACGCGCGCGACCGGCTCGCTGCGCTCGGCCTCCAGGTACCAGCGCCCGAGGTGCACCACGTAGCGGGCGAGCGGGCCGGGGTCCATGCGCTCGACCGCGATCCGCAGGTGGCGGCGGTGGAGCTCGGACTGCACGACCGCGAAGCGGTAGTCGGGGTCGCGCGCGAGCTCGCCGGCGATCGCGCCGCGGCCGGGGCGCGCCCGCGCGTGCACGAGCTCCCAGCCCGGGCTCTCGCGCACGTCCAGCAGCTTCTCCGGCTGGAAGTCAACGCGCGGGGTCACCGGGCGCGGCACGAAGAAGCCGAGCGCGACCTGGCCCGCGACGCGCTCGGCCGAGCCCAGGCGGCTCGCCAGCTGTGCGCTCTCGGGGTCGGCCTCGATCTGCGCCTGCAGCCACTCGGTCAGCTCGTCGATCAACAGCGCGCCCTCGTCGCTCGAGGACATCGCGCGCTTCTGGCGCGAGACCATCCCGTGGAAGATGTCGCTCGTCGGGTGCATGCTCGCGCCGCCGTCGTCCATCAGCTCGCCCATCAGCTTGCGCCTGCACGTCACGTGCCCGACCCACTCCGAGCCGCACACCTGCACCGAGGTCATGCCCTCGAGACCCGGCGCGGCCATCCAGTAGGCCATCGCGCGCATGTGCTGCGTCGGCAGGTCATCGCCGCGCACGAGCGGGAACTCGTCGAAGTCCTCGCGTTCGGTCGGATAGATCACGACGCCGTCATCCTCGCGCCGGCGCAGCAGCCCATCGCGCAGGCCGCAGGCGGTCAGCTCGGCGGCCTCCGAGAGGAAGTCGGACTCGAAGAACACGCGGTCGAAGGAGATCCCCAGGCGCTGCAGCGTCTTACGCTGCCCCGCGATCACCCACGCGCGCGTCTTGTACCAGAGCTCCAGTGCCTCGCGGTCGCCCGACAGCACGCGCCGCAACAGCTCGTCCGCGTCGTCGCCGCGGACCGTCAGCTCGCGCGTCAGCGACGCCTCCGGCTCGCCGCCGTTGCCGTTGAACGAGCGCCCCGCCGCGACGTACTCGGCGTAGCAGCAGCCGACGAAGTGGTCGCTCTTCTCGTTGCGGTCCGGCCACGCCTGCGCGTGGCGCCCGCTCTTCATCACGCCCGCCATCGCCTCGCCCATGCTGCGGCCCGCGTCCGATATCAGCGCGCGGCGCTCGACCTCGCCACCGCCCTGGGCGAGCGCCGCGGCCAGCGCGTTGCCGATCGCGAGGTTGCGCAGGTGCCCGACGTGCAGCGCCTTGGTCGCGTTCGCGTCCCAGAACTGCACCGAGAAGCGCCGACCGCGCGCGAGGTCCGCCAGCTGATCCTCGCCGCCGTCGCCCTGCTCCAGGGCGGCGCCCGCGGATTCGATCCAGGCGTCGTCGAGGCGCACCTCCAGGCCCTGGTCGGTGTGCACGAGGTTCGCCACCCAAGGCTCGCGTTCGATGCGCTCGAGCGAGCGCAGCGTCGCGGCGTCATCGCGCCAGCCCGGCGCGCGCGGCATCAGCTTCAGATCGAAGCGCTCGCTCGGGCGCAGCGGCGTGCGCGCCGCCCACAGGCCGCCGCTGCCGCCCTGCTCGGTGTCCTGCTCGAAGTAGTCGAAGATGTTGGTGGGGATCGTCGGCGGGGGCATGTCGGTGAGCGGTAGCGGTCCTGAGGGTTGGGGGTCTGCAGGTGCACCAGCCGGGGCTCGAACCCGGATCAACGGCGTTTAAGGCCGCTCCCTTAACCGATTAGGGCACTGGTGCGAGGGGCCCGACCCCACCCCCGCGCCGCCGTTGCGGCGCGGTTTGCGCAGTCGAGGCTCAGCGAGGCACCATACGACTCGTTGTGAGCATTCGCACCTTTTCGATTCCGCCTACCCGTACGACGCCCCGCGCGCCGGCGCTCGACTCGGCGCTCCCGCCGGGGCCGCGGATGCCGAGCGCGCTGCAGGCCGTCGGCTGGGCGCTGCGCCCGCTGCCGTTCATGCAGCGCTGCCGCCAGCGCTACGGCGAGATCTTCACGCTGCGCGTCCGCGGCGGGCGCCCGTGGGTGCTGCTGAGCGACCCCGCGGACGTCGGCAAGGTGCTGACGATCACCCCCGAGCTCGTGGGCGCGGGCGCCGCCGAGGCCAACCCGCTGCTCGGGCCGCTGCTGGGGCCGCGCTCGGTGATGCTGCTGGACGAGCCCGAGCACCTGACCCACCGCCGCTTCATCCTGCCCTCCTTCCACGGCGCGCGCATGCGCGGATACGCCGAGATGATGGACGAGGTCGCGCGCCAGGAGATCGCGCGCTGGCCCGTCGGCGAGCCGTTCGCGCTGTGGCCGCGGATGCAGGCGGTCAGCAACGAGGTCGTGATGCGCGCCGTCTTCGTCGACACCGACACGCCGCAGATGCGCGAGCTGCGCACGCTGCTCAAGCGCCTCACCGACTGGCTCAACGACTCCTCGCGCCTGACGTTGCTGAGCGCGCTGGGCTCGCGCGTGCTGAGCAACAACGAGGGCTTCCGCGCGGTGATCGAGCCGGTCGAAGCGGCCGTGCTCGCGGAGGTCAGCCGGCGCCACGCGCTGCCCAAGGGCTCCGGCGACGAGGGCATCCTGGCGCTGCTCGAGCAGGCCTACGACGAGAACGGCACGCCGATGACGCAGCAGGAGCTGCGCGACGAACTGATCACGCTGCTCTCCGACGGGCCGACCGCGACCTCGCTGGCGTGGGCGTTCGAGCGCCTGCTGCGCCACCCCGAGAAGCTCGCGCGCCTGCGCGCGGAGGTGCTCGACGGCGAGCAGGACACCTACACCGACGCGGTCATCAAAGAGACGCTGCGCCTCGCGCCCGCGGTGCCGCTCGTGATGCGAAAGCTGGTCGAGCCGATGGAGCTCGGCGGCCATGAGATCCCCGCGGGCACGATCGTCGCCCCCTGCATCTACCTCGTCCACCACCGCGAGGACGTCTATCCGCACCCCTTCAGCTTCATGCCCGAGCGGTTCCTCGAGCGCCAGCCCGAGAACTACACGTGGATCCCGTTCGGCAGCGGCGTGCGTCGCTGCGTCGCGGCGCAGTTCGCGCAGGTGGAGATGAAGCGCGTGCTGCAGACGGTGCTGCGCGAGGTCGACCTGGGGCCGGCGAGCGACCCTAGGAGCCGCCAGCGCGCGACGCGTAGCTCTGTCGCGTTCGCCCCCGGCGAAGCGCGCGCGGTCGTGATCCGAAGGGGGCCAGCACACGGTCGGCGAGGACACCCAGCGAGCCGAGGTTGGAGAAGCCCGGTCCCTGGCTGAGCGCGGCCAGCCCCGGCAGCTGCATCCGCGGCTGCAGGCCATCGAGCTCGAGGAAGCGCCCGAACGCGAGCTCCGTCTCGGGCGGGCGGTCCCACACGGGGCCGACGCGGCGTTCGATCTCCGCGCGCGTGTCCTCGGCGCAGAGGACGCGCAGCTGCTCGAGCAGGTCGAAGCCGGTGCCGTTGATCACGTAGTCGTGCTCGTTGCAGCCCACGCCGAGCTCGCCCGCGTGTTCGACCGACACGCCGGCGCCGGCGCGCGCCGAAGCGACGTGCACGACCCGTCCGGGCACGAAGCGGCAGCGCTCGTCGTAGGCGAACGCCGCGATCCGCTCGGGGCCGAACACGCCGCGGTCCGAGCGCGCGATGAAGTCGCGGCGCGTCTGCACGCTCAGCGACGGCCAGTCGATCTCCTCGGGGTTGGAGAAGATGCGGTTCTCGACGTAGCTCTCGACGCGGCTCATCGGCAGGCCGGGGGTGTAGACGGTGAGCTGTGCGTCGGGTCTGACCGCGCGCACGAACTCCATGCAGCTGAGCGCGCTCTCGCCGCCGCCGACGATCGCGATGTCAGAGCTCTGCGCGACCGGCACGCGCGCGATCTGCAGGCGCCCGCTGTCACAGTCGAGCACGCGCGCCGCGGCGTCGAGGTCGTGGTCGATCGTGCGGTGCACGCCCGGGCCGGTCAGCACGAACGCGCCAGCGCTGTAGCGCAAGGCCCCGGCCTCCCCGGCGACGTCGACGATCCAGCGATCGCCACGCTCGCTCAGCGACACGCGCGCGGCGCGCCCGCGCACGTGCTCGACGCCGTCGCTCGCGCGCTCGAGCGCCCACGCGAGGTAGGCGCCGCAGACGCGGCGCTGGACAGGCGGGCAGCCGGCGTCGACCCAGCGACCAAAGTCGCCCTTCTCGACCAGATAGCGCTGCCAGGAGAAGGACAGCGCGGCCGCGTCGATCGCACCCCCGAGCTCGCCAAAGGAGCACGCGCTTTCGTAGGGGAAGCCGACGTCCTTGGTGGGGCTGATCGCGAGCACCTCGCGGCTGGTGCTGACGCCGTTACCGTCCATCCACGCGGCCGCCGGCCCCGTCGCCTCGACGAGCGTCATCCGCACGGGGCCAGCGCCGAGGCTGTTGAGCACGCTCGCCTTCATCGCGATCGCCGTGCCCTTGGCGCCCGCGCCGACGACGAGCAGATCGGTGTCAATCATCACGGCGCGACCCCATTTCCGTCGCGCCTCAGGACGACAGCGGGACTACCTCTCCGCAGCTGGGGCAGACGAGCGTGTGCGCGGGGGTGGCCACAGCGCTCGAGCTGTCCTCATCCGCCGGCGCCAGCGCCCGGCGCCAACTGCGCGACTCCACGCGCAGGTCGGCGACCGACAGTTTGTCGACCACGGCGCGTCCGAGCCAGTATTCCTGCCCGGGCACGTCGAAGGAGGCGACCGTCGCGTGATGGCTCCAGGACAGGTTCTCCCGACGTCGGGAGATCTCAAAGCGCGAGGCGACGTAGACCATGTTCATCAGCGACTGGACGTCGTAGCCGGTGAGCTTGGCCGCGCGCGAGTAGCGCTCGCCGAACTTCGTGTTGCCGTAGTGGATCCAGTCGCCCAGCCACCACTGGCTGCAGCGCCCGATCTCGCCGAAGCGCCGGCCGAACGCCGACCACTCGTCAAGCCCGATGTCCGCTCGCGGCGCCCAGCCGACGCGCGTGAGCTCCGTCAGCGCACGCGCGGAGCGGGCGGGACGGCGCGAGGCCCGGGGACGCGCGGTTCCCAGCTCCGGCGTACTTATGTCAGACGCGGCCCCCACAGATGCACCTCGATGACGATGGCAAAACGGGATCTCCCTGCGTCGGGAGAGATGCTTACCGGCCAAACCTTGCAGCGGTGCGACTGTTTGTCAATAGAGACGCCGGATGCGTATTCAGACAAGTCATCGCGAGCAGCGGTTGTTCCTGGAAAACGCCGGTTCTCCGGGAATGGAATGATTGTGTGGGTCGGAAACGCTGCTACGGATATCGGTAGATCGAGCCGACCGTGGCGACCCGCTCAGAGGTTCGACGCTGGCTCAGCCGAGCCCCGAGATCTTCCACTTCCCGCCTTCGGCGACGAGCGCGACGGTGCTCGGGCGGCTCTTGCCTTCGCGGATGCTCTTGACGCGCGCGGTCGCGGTCTTGCCGTCGGTGGCGACGGCCACCGATTCCACGCTCGCTTCGAGGCTGTCGACCTGGGCGAGCTGGCTTTTGATCGCGGCTTCGCAGCCCTTCTTGCCGCCGAGCCTCGTCACGAGCGAGGCGGCGAGGTCGTCCGCGCAGACCTTGCCCTGTTCGCCGGCGGTGGCGTCGGCCTGGAGGTTCGAGATCGTCTGCGCGACTTCGTGCTGCGTGCCCTTGAAGCCGGCGGTCGAGACGGTCGTGCCGCAGGCCGCGAGCGCGAGCGCGCAGACGGGCAGGCAGAGCAGGGCAAGACGGCGACGCATCGCCGCGAAGCGTATTCGGTTCGGAGCCGCTCAGTTCTTCTCGTCGTCGCGGCGGTAGCCGAGGCGGGCGGAGATGCGGTCGGCCGTGGAGACGAGGTGCGGGCCGAGCGCGTCGACGAGCTCCTCCAGCGAGATCATCGAGCTGTGCGCGGCGAGGTTGACGGCGGCGACGACGTCGCGCGCCTCGTTGCGCACGGGCGCGGCAATCGCGTACAGGTCGGCGGCGAGCTCCTGGTCGTTGACGGCGAAGCCCTCGGAGAGGATGTCGTCGAGCTCCTCCCGCAGCGCTTTCTTGCTCGTGATCGTGTTGGGGCCGCGCTTGGTGGGCTTGATCTCGGCGAGCAGGTCGCGCTGCTCGGGCTCGGGGAGGTTGGCGAGCAGCAGCTTGCCCATCGCCGTGCAGTAGGCGGGTAGACGCGAGCCCGTGTGCAGGTCGAGGTCGATCCTGCCCTGGCCGCGGCGGAAGCTGCGGACGCGATCGACGTAGAGGACGTCGGTGCCGTCGAGCACGCCGAGGCTGGTCGTGTAGGAGGTGCGCTGGCGGAGCTCCTCCAGATAGGGGTGGGCGTGCTCGCGCAGCCCCGTCGAGTTCAGCGCGGACATGCCGAGGTCGGTCACACGCAGCCCGAGACGGTACTTGCGCGAGGCGCCCTGCTCGAGGTAGCCGAGCGCGACGAGGGTGATCACATACCGATGGGTGGTGGAGCGGCTCATGCCGAGCTCGTCGGCGATGTCCGCGATGCCCAGCACGGGGCGCTTGGGCGTGAAGCAGCCGAGGATCGCGAGCCCCCGCTCCAGCGATTGGGAGTAGCGCGGTTCGCGCAGGCTGGGAATCGACCAGGCCGGCTCGTCCCCGTTGCTGGGGGCTTTGGAGGCTGCAGAACGCGTTCTGGGCATTGGCACCTTGGTCCCTGTGGTTGTCCGGTGTAGACCTAGTCGGTCGGAAAGTTCAACTGAATGATGTATGAACCATAGTTCGATGTTTCGGCAGGGACAATCATAAACACTGGAGTTTCGAGCGAGACGTGGGTCGCGTCGGGAACAGCGCGTCAGAGCTCGACGCCGTGGCGCTCGAGCCAGGCGAGGTAGCTCTTAACGAACCCCGGTAGGTGTCGGAGCAGGAGGCGAACCTGCCTGTGCACCTCGTCGGCCTCCATGTCCGGGGAAGAGTGCTGGAGGCGATTTCGCGTCCGGTGGAGCCCGACGAAGGTCTCCGCCTGACGCTTGGTGAAGCCGCCGTCCACGCGGACGGCGTCGACTATCCCGGGTAGGCCCGGCATACCGGGCGTCGACTTCAGCCCGGTCAGCTTGGCCCCCGCCTTGATCGCCTCGGCTGTGTTGTTGACGAGCGCCAGGTAGCCGCCGGTCACCGCGAACACGCGATTGATGTCATCAGGGTCTGGAGATTCGAACGCGTTGGTCCACGCCTCCCGATCGAAGTCGCCGGCAAATTGCCCCATCGCTTTTCGCAGCGCCGCCCTCTGGGCCGAAAGTCGCTCGAGCTTGGCCCTAAACCGGTCGGGCTCGGCCTCGTGCGAGCGCCTGGCGCGGCTGGCGATCCCGCTGCGACGCGTCGTCAGCCCAATCCACTCATGGTCTCGATCGAGCAGAACCCGGCCCTCGTCGATGGCCCTCAGCAGCAGCAGCGGGGCCGTTTCCTGTACGCGATTGAGCCGCGCTACGTCGACCTCGCGGCCCACGGCGCGCTCGAGGCGCACGGCGAGCTTGACGGCCGCATCCGGACGGTCCTCTCGGAGGGAGACCAGCACGTCCAGGCCGGAATCGGACGTGTCATCGCCCCGGGCGACAGAGCCGTACAGCACCGCGAGGCGGACATTGGGCTCGGTCCGCAGCGCGCGGCGCAGCGCCGCCAGCAGTGGCCAGTGTCCCGCCGCGTAACGTCGCTCGTCCTCCTCGACACGTTGCCGGCGGGCGCTGATGCGCTCACAGCGGATCGTCCCGCCGGCGGCGGCGCGTCGGAGAGTACGCGCATCCACCCCCAGTTCACGAGCGAGCTCCGAGAGTTCCAGCATGCGTCGAGTATAGGAGTTCGTATGACCGTTAGCCGTGACGGTCGACGGTGACGCGATAGCCTCAGAGCGTGCCGCTCTCCAGCTTCAGCCCACGTGTCCGCGAGTGGTTCGAGCAGGCCTTCGCTGCGCCCACAGCCGCGCAGGCGCAGGCGTGGCCGGCGATCGCCGCGGGCGAGCATGTACTCCTCTCGGCGCCCACCGGGTCGGGGAAGACGCTTGCGGCATTCCTCTGGGCGCTGGACCGGCTGAGTGGCGAGGGCGTCCGTGTTGGCGGCGGTACGCGCGTCGTCTACGTCAGCCCGCTGAAGGCGCTCGCCTACGACATCGAGCGCAACCTGCGCGTCCCGTTGCGCGGGATCGGCGCCGACGACGTGCGCGTCGGGATCCGCACGGGCGACACGCCCCAGCGCGAGCGCGCGGCGATGGTCCGCAACCCGCCCGACATCCTCGTCACGACGCCCGAGTCGCTGTACCTGATCCTCACCTCGCAGGCGCGCTCGATGCTCGACGGGGTTGAGGCGGTGATCGTCGATGAGATCCACGCCGTCGCGCACTCAAAGCGCGGCTCGCACCTCGCGCTGACGCTGGAGCGCCTGGAGGCCCACGTGCGGGAGGCGCACGCGCGCTCGCACGGGCCAGTCGGGGCGGCGGCACACCCGCCGGCCGAGATCCAGCGCATCGGCCTCAGCGCCACCCAGAACCCGCTGGAGGAGATCGGCCGCTTCCTCGTCGGCCCCCACCGCCAGGTGACGATCGTCGACGCCGGCGCACGCAAGGAGCTCGACCTGCGGATCGAGGTCCCCGTCGAGTCGATGGCCGAGCCCGACGCGCTCCCGGCGGGGACCTCCTCGACGGAGGACGCCCCCGAGCGCGATCCGCTCGCGTCGCCACCGCAGCTCGAGCCCGTCGCCGGCGGCGAGTCCACGCGCGGCTCCATCTGGCCCGCGATCTACCCGGAGCTGCTGAAGCTGGTCCGCGCGCACAACTCGACGATCGTGTTCGTCAACAACCGCCGCTCCGCCGAGCGCGTCGCGCTGCGGCTCAACGAGCTCGCGGCGCAGGAGCACGCCGCCCGGGAGGCCGCCAGCGGGGCGGGCGCGGACGCCGGGGCTGGGCCCGCCGACCACGCCGACACGCCGCCAGTCGAGATCGCGCGCGCCCACCATGGCTCGCTCGCGCGCGAGGAGCGCACGAAGGTCGAGGAGCTGCTCAAGGCCGGTGAGCTGCCGTGCCTCGTGGCCACCAGCTCGCTCGAGCTCGGCATCGACATGGGGGCCGTCGACCTCGTGATCCAGATCGAGTCGCCCAAGTCGGTCGCCCGCGGGCTGCAGCGCATCGGCCGCGCCGGGCACGGCGTCGATGAGGTCAGCGTCGGGCGGATCTTCCCGAAGTTCCGCGGCGACCTGCTCGAGTGCGCCGTCGTCGCGAAGCGCATGCACGAAGGCCTGATCGAGCCCACCGTCGTGCCGCGCAACGCGCTCGACGTGCTGGCCCAGCAGATCGTCGCGCTCGCCGTCAGCGCGGAACCGGACGGCGTCTCCGTCGACGACCTGCACGCACTCGTCACGAGCACCTACTCCTACAGCGAGCTCTCGCGCGAGCTGCTTGAGAACGTGCTGGACATGCTCGACGGGCGCTATCCGTCAAAGGAGTTCGGCGAGCTGCGCGCGCGCATCGTCTGGGACCGGGTCGCGGGCACGATCCGCGCGCGCAAGGGCTCGCGCCAGCTGGCGATCGCAAACGCCGGCACGATCCCCGACCGCGGCCTGTATGCGGTCACGCTCCCCGACGGCAGGCGTGTGGGCGAGCTCGACGAGGAGATGGTCTACGAGGCGCGCCCCGGGCAGGCGTTCCTGCTGGGCGCCTCGACGTGGCGGATCGAGGAGATCGGCCGCGACCGCGTGATCGTGACGCCCGCCCCGGGCGCCCCCGGCGCGGTGCCGTTCTGGAAGGGCGACACGGTGGGGCGCCCGGTCGAGCTGGGCCGTGCGATCGGCGCGTTCTCGCGCTGGGCGGTCGACCAGCAGCCCGAGACGCTCACGCGCGAGCACGATCTCGACGAGCGCGCCGCGCGCAACCTGATCGCCTACCTACGCGAGCAGCAGGCCGCCACACGGGTGCTGCCGAGCGAGCGCACGATCGTGCTGGAGCGCTTTCGCGATGAGATCGGCGACTGGCGGCTGTGCGTCCTCTCGCCGTACGGGGGGCGCGTGCACGCCGCGTGGGGCCTTGCGATCTCAGCGCGCATCCGGGAGCGCTTCGGCCTGGAGGCAGACACGCTGTGGTCTGACGATGGGATCGTGCTGCATCTCCCCGACCTCGACGCAGACGACGCCGAGGCTTTGCCGTCCGCGGCGGAGCTCGTGCTGCTGGAGCCCGACGAGGTCGAGCAGGCCGTTACCGCCGAGCTGGGCGGCTCGGCGTTGTTCGGCGCGCGCTTTCGCGAGAACGCCGCCCGCGCGCTGCTGATCCCCCGCGCCTACCCCGGGCGGCGCACCCCTCTGTGGCAGCAGCGTCTGAAGGCCCAGAACCTACTCGAGGTCGCCCGCCGCTACGACGACTTCCCGATCGTGCTCGAGACCTACCGTGAGTGCCTCCGAGACGTCCTCGACCTCCCGGGGCTGCAGGAGCTGCTGCGCGGCCTCTCGACCCGAGAGATCTCGCTCGTGGAGGTCGAGACGCAGACCGCGTCCCCGTTTGCCTCATCGCTGCTGTTTGACTACGTCGCCACGTACATGTACGAGGGGGACACGCCCTCCGCCGAGCGTCGCGCGGCGGCGCTGTCGCTCGACCGCGACCTGCTCCGGGAGCTGCTCGGCCAGGAGGAGCTACGCGAGCTGATCGACACACACGCCCTGCAACGCGTGGAAGACGACCTGCAACACCGCTCAGAGATGACCCGCGCCACGGGACGCGACGCGCTGCACGACGTGCTGCGCAGGGTGGGCGATCTGACGCGCGAAGAGATCGATGAGCGCGTTTTCGAGGGCGTCGATGCCGATCCTTTGCTGCGGGAGCTGGAGCGCGAACGGCGGGTCATCCGTGCTCGGATCGGCGGGCAGGAGCGCTACGTCGCCGCCGATGAGGCCGGCCTGTACCGCGACGCGCTCGGCGCCGTCCCGCCGGGCGGGCTGCCCGAAGCGTTCCTCGCCGACGTGCCCGACGCGCTCTCCGAGCTCCTCGCCCGCTACGCGCGCACGCACGGCCCGTTCACGAGCGACGAGCTGCACGCGCGCTACGGCATCGACACGAGCGCCGTGCTGCGCGAGCTCGAGCGCGCCGGCGACCTCGTCCGCGGCGAGATCCGACCCGAGGGCGCCGAGCGCGAGTGGTGCGACGTCGAGGTCCTGCGGCGCCTGCGACGCGCCTCGCTCGCCGCGCTGCGCAAGGAGATCGAGCCCGCCGACCAGAAACGCCTCGCGGCCTTCCTGCCGTCCTGGCAGGGCATCGACCGGCACGGCGCCGCGGGAGCCGGGATCGACCGGCTGCGCGAGGCGCTCGTGCCGCTGCAGGGGCTCGCGCTGCCCGTCGAGACGTGGGAGCGCGACGTGCTGCCGCGCCGCGCCGGCGCGTACTCGCAGACGTGGCTCGACAGCCTCTGCGCCAGCGGCGAGGTCGTGTGGGTGGGGGCCGGCGCCAGCGGGCGCTCCGGGCGCGTCGCGCTGTACTTCCGCGAGGATGCCCCCATGATCGGCCCGCCTGGCGGCGCGGGGCCCGCGCCGGGCGAGGACGGCCGCGACGTCCACGCGCTCCTGCGCGCTCGTCTCGCCGGCGGACCGTCGTTCTTCACCGACCTGCTCGCAGAGGTCGCATCGTCCCGGGACGGGGATGCGCCCGCCGAGGCTTTGCGCGAGGCACTGTGGGACCTCGTGTGGGCGGGCGAGGTGACCAACGATGCGTGGGCGCCGCTGCGCGCGCCGCGCCTTGCGCTCGCCAGGGCCGACGGTGGCGAAGGCGGCCGACCGGGACTCGCCGCCGGCGGCCAAGGCGCTCGCACGGGCCGCCCGAGCGTCGGGCGCTCGCGCTTTGCCGGGCGGCGGCGCAGCGGCGCGCAGTCGCAGGTCCAGGGCCGATGGTCGCTGACCGCGCCCGTGTTCGCCGGCGGGCCGGCCGAGGGGCCCGCGGGCGCGGCCGAGCGCCGGCGCACGCTCGCCGAGCTGCTGCTCGAGCGCTACGGCATCGTCACCCGCGAGCAGGTGCTCGCCGAGGGGATCAGGGGCGGCTTCGCGATGCTGTACGACACGTTCGCCAAGCTCGAGACGCTCGGCGTCTGCCGCCGCGGCTACTTCGTCGAGGGCATGGGCGGCGCCCAGTTCGCGCTGCCGGGCGCCGTCGAGCGGCTGCGCGCGGAGCCGGAGCGCGCGCGCACGCTCGTGATCGCCGCCGCCGACCCCGCCCAGCCCTACGGCGCGGCGCTGGCGTGGCCCAGGCGCGAGGGCCAGGATCGCCGCCCCGCACGCGTCGCGGGTGCGTACGTCGTGCTCGTCGCCGATGAGCCCGTGCTGTACGTCGAGCGCGGCGGGCGCGGGTTGCTGACGCTCGGCGAGCGCCCGCTTCCGGTATCCGCCGCCGGCCATGCTTTCGTCGCGCATCTCGCCGTCGGGCAGCCCGATCCGCTGCGCGAGGCGCTGGTCGCGCTCGCGGGCGCCGTCCGCGCCGGACGGGTCGGCAAGCTCGCCCTCGAGCGCATCGACGGCGAGCCCGCGATCACCTCGAATCTCGCCGCGGCGCTCGTCGAGCTGGGGTTCCACCCCGGTCCGCGTCGCCTGACGCTCACTGCCTGACGGCCGCTATCGGCTGGCAGGACGGTTCGAGACGCTGTGTCTCCATCTCCATCGGACCTCTTCTGGCAACCCGAATCCCCAATGTCCGAGCCATTCTTCGCAGTGGGTCGAATCGCCTTGTCTGTCGGACGTTTGACCAGGATGGAGACACGGGTGGAATCGTTTGGGAAGTCTTGTTATTAAAAGTCGAGAGAACTTGCAGAGGGAGGCGTTTTGCTCTACGTTTCAGAACAGTGGGGATGAGTCGAACAGGGAGCCAAGTCGCGCCGCTGTACCGGCGCCTACCTCACGGTCCCAGTGGCATGGACCGTGAGGAGGTCGCCCGCAACCAGCGAGCACGGCTCTACGGAGGGATGATCGAGTCGATCTCCCAGCGTGGCTACCAGGCCACGACGGTCGCGCACGTGATCGGCCTGGCCGGCGTCTCGCGCAGGGCGTTCTACGAGCTCTTCCCGAACAAGGAACAGTGCTTCCTCGCGACCTATGACATCGTCGTCGCGCGCAGCCGCAAGCGCGTGCTCGACGCGTGGGGTGCCGAGCGCGGCTGGGCCAACCGCCTGCACGCCGGCTGCAAGGCGCTGCTCGACGACGTCGCCGAGTCGCCCAAGGGGCCGCGGCTGGTGCTCGTCGACGCGCTCGGCATCGGCCCGAAGGCCAGGGAGCGCATGCAGCTCGCGGGCTTCACGTTCGAGCGCCTCGTCCAGGGCGCCTTCCAGATGGCGCCAGACGGCGTCGGCTTCCCGCGACTGACATCGCGCGGGATCGTCGGCGGCGTGCGCCATGTCGTGTTCATGCGCATGCTCGAGCACCGCGAGCGCGAGCTGTACACGCTGACCGACGAAGTGCTCGACTGGATCGAGTCCTACCGCGTCCCCGCCGCCGCGCGCCTGGGCGTGCCGGCCCCAACGTCCTCCGCCCACCAGCCGCCCGTGCCCGCGGCGTTCCTCGCCCGCGACGACAAGCGCGCGCGGGTGCTCGGCTCGGTCGTGCACCTGACGCTCGACGAAGGCTACTCGCGGCTCACCGACCCGCAGATCGCGCAGTTCGCGGGGATGTCCACGGAGGCCTTCCACAAGCAGTTCGCCAACAAGGAAGAGTGCTTCCTCGCCGTGCTCGACGAATTCGTTCGCGAAGCGATGGAATCGGTCACGCCCAGCTTCGAGGCCGCGAACGACTGGCCCGAAGGCGTCTACCGCGCGATGGCCGCGTTCATCGAGTACCTCGTCGCGCACGAGGCGCTGCTGCGGATCGCGTTCATCGACCTGTGGGAGGTCGGCCCCGGGATGGTCGGGCGCATGACCAGGTCGGTCGAGGTCTTCACCAAGCTGCTGACCGAGGCCGGCCCGCCGCCGCGTCGCGGGCCAGAGGTGTCCGTCGAAGCCGTCACCGGCGCGCTGTGGGCGATCATCTCCGGCTACGTCGCCAACGGCCGCCTCGCGCGGCTGCCGTGCCTGGTCGATCACCTCGCGTTCACCGTGCTCGCGCCGTACGTCGGGCCGAAGGCGGCGGTCGAGGCGATCCAGGCCGCGCGCAAGCCGCTGCGCTCGATCTGAGCGGACGCCCCCGCACGTTTCGCCTCGGTCGGCGGGACTTCTGCGATCGTGGCGGTCATGATCGACTCATCGCGCAGGCGACCGCGCCGCGTCGGGCACAAGGGGGCCGCGCACATCGAGCCGGGCAACACGCTCGCGAGCTTCGACGCGGCGCTGTCCCACGGCGTCGACATGATCGAGCTCGACGTGCTCAGCGAGGACCCCGGTGGCAGCGGGCGCCTGCTCGTCGCCCACGACCACGAGGTCCTGCGCGAGCGCGAGCCGCTCGGCTTCGAGCAGGCGCTCGAGCACCTCGCGGGCCCGCGCTTTGCCGGCGTCGAGCTGGACGTCGACATCAAGCTCCCGGGCTATGAGCTGCGCGTGCTCGACGCCCTGCGCGAGCACGGGCTCGTGCAGCGCACGCTCGTCAGCGGCATGTTCCCCTCCGCTCTCGCCCGGATCCGCGCGGCCGAGCCCGGGCTGCGCCTCGGCTGGTCGGTGCCGCGCGTACGCCGCGACTACACCACCGACATGCTCACCGCGATCCCCGCGCTGGCGATGCTCACCGGCTACCGCGCCGCGCTCCCGCGCCGCGCCCGCAACGCCCTGCTCGAGGGTCGCTTCGACGCGATCATGGCGCACTGGCGCGTCGTCACGCGTGGGCTGGTGCGGGCGGTGGCCGAAGGCGGCGGCGAGCTCTACGTGTGGACCGTCGACGACGCGCGCATGATCGAGCGGCTCAGCGCGATGGGCGTCGACGGGATCATCACCAACGACCCGCGGCTGTTCAGCCGATGACGCACGTCGCGGCGCTGTAGTTCGCCGGGTCGGCGCCGGCGAGGCTCAGATGCGCGGCGGTGCTCGGCGCGGCGCCGGACACGACGATCGTCTTGCCATGGCGCCACTGGAAGTCGACGACGCCGCGCAGCGTTACCGCCGGCTTGCCCGCCACGGGCTTCAGCACGAAGCTCGTGCCACCCTGGCGAGCGGAGGCGCCGCTGCCGACCGCGACGAAGCCCGAGCTCGCGCCGCTCGACAGGTTGATCCAGCTTTTGGTGGCGCTGTCGAGGTACTGCAGGCGGAAGCTCATGTACATCGTGTCGTGCGCGTGGCCGTCGCCAGGCATCGAGCCGCGGATGCCGACCGTGTTCGGCTTCTTGGCCGGGTCGCACACGTCGATCGTCGCCCACAGTTCGTGCGAGTGCAGGAGCTGGCGTTCGAGCGCGCTCGTCTTATGTGCCTTCGCCGGGGCGGTGTTCGAGGGGGTCGTGGCCAGCGCCGATGCCGGCACGAGCGCCACCGCGAGGATCACGCCCATGAGCAGCCGCTTGGACGGGAGCATGCGCCTGACGATAGCGCCGCACGTGGGCCGTGTGCGCCGGCGTGGTTCCGCGCATCCCGTTGTGGTATCCCCTGGAGCGATGGGGGCGACGCGCTCAGCGGACGTGGTCGAGCTGCTCGGGAGGGTGCCCGTCTTCTCGACGCTCGAGCCCAGCGACCTCGAGCAGATCGCGCAGATGGCCGTCCCGCGGCGCTTCGAGCCGGGGCAGGCGGTGTTCCGCGAGGGCGACTCCAGCGACACGTGCTACGTCGTGCGCGAAGGCCACGCGCGGGCGGTGCGCAGCCACGGCGACGGGCGCACGATCACGCTCGCGACGTTCGGGCCGGGAGACATCTTCGGCGAGCTCGCGATGTTCGAGGACGAGCGCCGCTCGGCGACCGTCGAGGCGATCGAGGAGATGAGCGTCGTGGGCGTGCTCGGCCCCGACATGCGCCGGCTGATGAGCGAGCACCCGCAGATCGCCGCGCGTCTGGTGATCGCCCTCGGCCGCCGACTGCGCGAGACCAACGAGCGACTGTCGCGCCAGTCCTTCCAGACCGTGCAGAGCCGCGTCGCGGTCGTCCTATCGGAGCTCGTCGAGCAGGAGATCGCCGCCGGCAAGGGCTCCACCGACGTGCTCTTGACCGCCACCCAGGCCGACCTCGCGCAGCTGGCCGGCTCCTCGCGCGAGTCGGCCAGCCGCTTCCTCGCCGTGCTCGAGCGCGCCGGGGTGATCGCCCAGGGGCGCGGGCGCCTGACCGTCCACGACCCGAAGGCGCTGGAGCAGTATGTCTTCTAAGTCTTCCAAGCAGGGACGCGAGTTCTCCGCCGGCGGCGTCGTCGTGCGCGACGGGGAGGTCGTCGTGATCGTCCCCACGCGCCGCGCCGCCGACGGCTCGCGCGTGCTCGCGCTGCCCAAGGGCCACGTCGACCCGGGCGAGACGCCGATCGAGGCCGCCACCCGCGAGGTGCGCGAGGAGACGGGGATCGTCGCCGAGCCGGTGCACGAGCTCGGCGAGTCGCGCTACTGGTACCGGCGCGACGGGCGCACGATCGGCAAGACCGTCGCCTTCTTCCTGTTCGACTACCGCGGCGGCGACACCGCCGACCACGACGACGAGGTCGAGGAGGTGCGCTGGATCGGCCTGCAGCAGGCGCGCACCGCGCTCAGCCACGCAGCCGAGCGCGAGATGGTCGAGCTCGCGCTGGCCCATCTGGACAAAGACCGATAGCCTGCGGGCGCGATGCAGGTCCTCAACTTCTACTCCACGATCTTCGCCGACGAGCTCAAGCGCGGGCGCAAGACCGCGACGATCCGCCTCGGCGACAAGTCCGGCAAGTACCGCAAGAACCAGGCCGTGCTCGTGACGATCGGCTACCAGTACTCGCCGCGCGAACGGATCTTCGAAGCGGTCATCGACCAGGTCGAGGTGATGAAGCTCGCTGACCTCTCCCCGCGCGACATCAAGCACGACAACCCCGAGTTCCGCCGCCACGAGGAGCTGATCAAGTTCCTCGAGCAGATCTACGGGCGCAGCGTGTCGATGGAGGACGTCGTGACCGTGGTGCGCTTCTCGCAGATCCTCGAGAACCCGACGGGCATGACCGAGGCCATGAAGGGTTTTGGGGGAGCTCAGAATTGACGTCGGGCTCGGCAGTCTCGGCACATGACTGCCGAGTCAAGGCTTGAATTCCTCTGGGTTTCGTCTATATTGAGGGCGTTGCTGGCACTCTCGGGTTGAGAGTGCCAAAAAAGAGGCGGGCCGCCCAGTTCTGAGGGCCGCGGACCGCCGGTCGCATTCTCAAAGACGGAGGTTTCAACATGAAGCTCAAGCCCCTGGGCGATCGTTTGATCGTGCGGGCGATCGAGGAGGAGCTGACCACCGCCAGTGGTCTTGTCCTGCCCGACACCGCTAAGGAGAAGCCGCAGAAGGGCGAGGTCCTTGCTGTGGGTGATGGCAAGGTGGATGACAACGGCAAGCGGATCCCGCTGGATGTCAAGGAGGGCGACGAGGTCCTCTACAGCAAGTACGGCGGAACCGAGATCAAGGTCGACGGGGAGGACCTGCTCGTGCTGCGCGAGTCGGATGTCCTCGCCAAGGTCGCATAAGGAGAACTGAGAGATATGGCTCACAAGGAACTGAAGTACGGCTCAGAGGCGCGTAAATCGCTCGAGGCGGGCGTCGACGCGGTCGCTGACGCGGTCAAGGTCACGCTCGGCCCCAAGGGCCGCTATGTGGTGCTCGACAAGAAGTTCGGCGCGCCGACGATCACCAACGACGGTGTCACGATCGCGCGTGAGATCGAGGTCGAGGACGTGTTCGAGAACCAGGGCGCACAGCTCGTGCGCGAGGTCGCCACCGCGACCAACGACGTCGCCGGCGACGGCACGACGACGGCTACCGTGCTCGCGCAGGCGATCGTCAAGCAGGGCCTGAAGAACGTGGCGGCGGGCGCGAACCCGCTGGCGCTGAAGCGAGGCATCGAGAAGGCGGTCGACGAGGTCGTCAAGAACATCGCCTCGCAGTCCAAGGAGGTCTCCGGCAAGGACCAGATCGCGCGCGTAGCGACGATCTCCGCCGGCGATGAGGAGATCGGCGACGTGATCGCCGACGCGATCGAGAAGGTCGGCAAGGACGGCGTGGTCAACGTCGAGGAGGGCCAGACGTTCGGCATGGACCTCGAGTTCACCGAGGGCATGCAGTTCGACAAGGGCTACATCTCGCCCTACATGGTCACCGACCAGGACCGCATGGAGGCGACCCTGGAGGACCCCTACATCCTGATCGCCAACCAGAAGATCGGCTCGGTCAGAGACGTGCTGCCGGTGCTCGAGGCCGTGATCCAGTCGGGCAAGCCGATCCTGATCATCGCCGAGGACGTCGAGGGCGAGTCGCTGGCGACGCTGGTCGTCAACAAGCTGCGCGGGACGTTCACCGGCGTGGCCGTCAAGGCGCCTGGCTTCGGCGATCGTCGCAAGCGGATGCTCGAGGACATCGCGATCCTGACCAACGGCGAGGTGATCACCGAGGAGATGGGGCTGAAGCTGGAGAACACCCAGATCTCCCAGCTCGGGCGCGCGCGTCGCGTGGTTGTCGCCAAGGACACGACTACGATCGTCGACGGCGCGGGTGACGCGGATGCGATCAAGGGCCGCATCAACCAGATCAAAGCCGAAATCGAGAACACCGACTCGGACTTCGACCGCGAGAAGCTGCAGGAGCGCCTGGCAAAGCTCTCCGGCGGCGTCGCCGTCGTGAAGGTCGGCGCGGCCACCGAGACGGAGATGAAGGAGAAGAAGCACCGCGTCGAGGACGCGCTGCAGGCAACACGGGCGGCGCTCGAGGAGGGCATCGTCCCGGGCGGCGGCGTCGCGCTGCTGCAGGCCTCATCGGCCATCAGCGTCAGCGAGAACGGCGCCTCGGCCGACGGCTCAGACGACGAGCGCACGGGTGCGCGGATCGTGCTGCGGGCGCTCGAGGAGCCGCTGCGTCAGCTGGCCGAGAACGCGGGCCTAGAGGGCTCGGTTGTCGTCAACGACGTGCGCAAGGCCAAGAAAGGCCACGGGCTGAACGCCTCGACGAACGAGATCGTCGATCTCGTCGCCGCCGGCGTGATCGACCCGGCGATGGTCACGCGCTCTGCGCTGCAGAACGCGGCGTCGATCGCCAAGAACATCCTCACGACCGAGGCGATCGTCGCCGAGGTCCCCGAGAAGGAAGCTGGCGGTCCCGGCGGTGGCATGCCGGACATGAGCGGGATGATGTAGACCCGCCGGCGCGCACGCCGCGCCGCAGAGCATCTAGATGGATACACCGAGGGCCCGGCGGCATGCCGGGCCCTCGGTGTATTCGCGGTGTCACCGGCATGAAAGGCGGGCGCTCGCATAGGCCGCACAGGACTTGGGCGGATTAGCCGCTGCTGTTCCTTATTCACATATGCGAATGGCGCAACTTACTCGACCCCGGAATGTTTAAGCTATGTTGCCGACAAAGCGGTTCGTTAGCCGCGACCCGCCGGGGCCTGTGCCTCGCGGCGCGCTGGGTCGAGGAGCCGTTAATGAACGATGTCGTCTATGAGAAGAGGGACAGCTATGAAAGCGCTGCGCAAACGCATCACCTATACGAATGTCATGATCAGCATCGCGGTGTTCTTCGCGCTTGGCGGCTCCGCCTGGGCCGCCAAACGCTACGTCATCACCTCCGTAAATCAAATCGCTCCATCTGTCCGAACTACGCTCAAAACACGGGGCCCAGCTGGGCCCGCGGGAGCAGTGGGAGCAGCGGGAGCAGCGGGGGCGACTGGAGCGACTGGAGCGACTGGAGCGTCCGGCTCCGCCGGACCGGAAGGCAAAACCGGACCGGAAGGACCGGAAGGGAAGCAGGGCAAACAGGGCCCCCCAGGCCCAGAAGGAGTGTGCTCGACAGAACACTGCACCCTGCCGAGCAACACCACTGAGACGGGGGTCTGGACCTCCAGCCCGGCCCTAAAAGAACAGGTCGCGCAGCTGATGCCGATTTCGTTCCCCGTCCCTCTGGCCACAGGCGCCAGTGTCGCGTTCAACCTCATTCCATACGAAGCGAGCTCGACGACCGAATGCCCCGGAACCTTGGCAGCGCCGAGCGCTGCTCCGGGTAATCTTTGCGTGTATGAAGGGGAACCGGCCGGAGGGCCAACCAGCGTGGGCGAGTACGATCCTGAGAACGGAAGGAGCAATGAAGGAGTCGGGACCACGGGCGTCATTCTGAAGGCCATCGAACCTGAAGCAAAAGTAGGCTGGCTGGTCCGCGGGGATTGGGCGGTAACCGCGCCGTAGCGCGCTGACCAGCGGTAGGAGGTATCGCCGAAGTGGCTATGC
>Ga0302311_10000262_pt1 | contig 67076 bp, 51 predicted proteins | sample III_Palsa_N1_3_FD_200449 | JGI IMG/M metagenome (GOLD analysis project Ga0302311, IMG submission 200449) | Peat permafrost microbial communities from Stordalen Mire near Abisko, Sweden - III_Palsa_N1_3 | ecosystem: Environmental > Terrestrial > Soil > Palsa > Peat permafrost | place: Sweden... | reverse complement strand
GATCGGCTTTTCCAGAAAGTGCCATGACAGCATTCCCGCCACGACCGAGAGCGGGAACGCCAACGCAAGGTTGAGCAAGCCTTTGTGAGACCACGGCAGCCGATTGGCGATCAATTGCTGAATGACATAGCCGTAGAGATAAACACCATACGAACAGTCGGCAATCCCGAACGGCAAGCGCCAGCCCGGATTACAGGTCCCCAGAAACATGGTCACATACACCAGCGGTATCAGCGCCAGATATTGCCCGCCAGGAACCAGCGCGATTGCGGCCCAGGCAATGACCAGGCTTAGCGCAGCAAGCAGGCCGTTGCGGGGTATGTGGTTGCGATAGAGAAAAAATCCCACCCCGACCAAAAAGTACAGGACCAGGTCAAAACCCCACACATTGCCGACCAGAATCACAAGATGCCCGTGCGCCTGGAGATTTCGCGAAATGGCCGCGACAAGTCCGATCAGGACGGCGGGGCCGATCAGCCAGCGATGCTTCTTTACGCCGATCACAATGATCACTGCCAGCGTGGTATAGCAAACGAGCTCCCACGGGACCGTCCACAATTGCCAATTGACGATGTCGGGTTTGGGATTCCCGTGAAAAACGCCAGGCAATTTATAATGAATATCTCCGGTGACATTCAGCAGATAAATCAAAAACTCCTTGTTCGTGAAATATTGTCGCAATGGCAATGTCGTGACCCACGGGCCGATTATAAATGCCGACAATATAACTTCGATAGCGAGCGCAGGATATATTCTGATGCCCCGCAGCATCAGAAAATTAAGCAGCGTCCTGCACCGCTCCATGCTTCCCGAAACCAGAAAGCCGCTCAGCGAGAAAAAAGCCGGCAGCACGAAACGCAGCGGAAATGCCCATGCCTGATTCCAGAAATCGGCGCCAGCCTGCTCCCCCTCGGCAATCGTCCACGAATGATCGATCAGGACCATCGCTGCAAGAATGATGCGCAGGAAATCAAAACCGGAAGGTCGATATTTGTCGATTTCCAGCTTGCGTCCGATCGTCATCCCGTCAGAAATCCGCATTTCCCAGTCTCTCTCGCGTCGTCCTGCACACCTGCCCGTGCATTCCACAAACATCATATATCGACGACAATCCAGAGCACACTTGCGAAGATCGCACCCTCATGCCCGGCAAATCAGTTGGCCGGCATCGCCACATTTCCATCGACCACGTTGCCGGCGGTTTGCAAATGCGTGGTGCGCTCAACCACCATGGCATTCCCGTCGATAAGCGGTACGCCGAAGTGATGCTGGCCGGTCCGGCTGATCTGGTTGCGCGCCAGGATCACATCGTCGGCCTGCGACACCAGGATTCCCGTGCCGGGCACATCCACGATCACATTGTCGGTTATCGCCAGGTGACGCGCAACCACGTTGCCGGTCGGGCCGCTCGCTGAGTCCGAAAAACCGGAACGGGTCGCGAAATATGCGCCGATCGCGGCCGGGACTGCGTAGGAGCGCGTCATCGAATTATGCCAACTGACATTGACGTCCCGGATCAAATTGCCGGCGATGACAACGTTGCTGGCCACCGCGCCCTCGGCTGTGCCGGACTGGTTGTCATACAGCAACTGCACCGCGCTTTCGGCGGTTCGTTCAAATCTGCTGTCGACGATCGCGACGCCCGCATCATGCACCACGACGCCGCGTTCGGTGCTGTCATGGAACGAGGTCCGCCGCACGATGATGTTGTCGCTATCCCAATCGAGAATGCGGACCTGATAGGCCGTGCCGGGATGCAGTGCCGGGCTGGTCGAGGCCAGTCCGACGGTGAACAGTCCTTTGCCCGGCGTCGGCGGCGCGACGGTCGTGATCGCCACATTGGCTGCGATCAGATTGATACCCTTGTCATCGTACACATCGACCAGCCCGCCGACGCGATAGAAATTGGCCACTGCGCCGGCCCTGACGTTGACGGTGTGGGCATCGACCACGTCGGCGCGCGCCATCGCCGCACGAATGTTGAACCCGTCGTCGGCCTGGTTCGCGATCTCGCAATCTTCCACCACGACATCGCCGGCCGAATTGATGACGTCCATGCCGTCCGACAAGGTCGATATCAGGCGCTTTGGTTCGCCCGGCGCGATCATGGCGTCGGGCTTGCGCACGATGCGCACATGCGTGACATGGATCGCCTTGCCGGCGTTGACAATCACCACGCCCTGCCCCGGGGAACTGTAGATCGTTATGCCCGACAGCGTCAGGTATGATGTGGCGCCATCGGCAACGATGGCTGCAAAATTGTTGTCGCGCACGCCAGCGAGAAAGTTGCCCGGCTTTGGCGGAAGCGGCGACAGGTGCTCATTGGTGCCAAATGCGTAAACCTGATGGCCCATGTATCTGAAGCATGCCGATGCCGGAACGCCTGACGCCGCCGGGGGGCACAGATACATCATGGCGCCCGATGGCGAATAGGCCTTGGCCCACGCGGCGTAACCGTCGGCACCCAGGTCGCGCGAGCGGATGAATTGCCGCTGATCCACGTTATAAGGCATCACGCCGCGAAGCGGAATGGGCAGGGCAGCATTGACCGGATACGCCGGATCGACAGTCAAGGTCTGCGGAGAGCCCGGCTGCCCCGTACCGCTGATCCGCACAGGCACTGCCAGCGGGTCACTCCAATCCACGGTCAAATTGCGCAGGGTGGTATGATCGCTGCGGCCAAAATGAATTCCCGCACGCGGGTACGTCTTGTCCAGCGGCGCTTCCGGAGTGCCGGTCGAAACAAAGGACAATGTTGCGCCATGCCCGTCGATAACGACGTGTGACAGCAGCGATGCCTCGATCAGGCTTTGACCTGCAGGCAGGTTCACCGGTGGATAGATGTGGTAAGTCGCTGCGGGAATATCGACTTTGTCAGCCTTTATCGCACGGGCTTTGTCGAACAGCGCCCTGAACCGGAAAAAGTCGTAATGCAGTCCATTATGGCCCGCCTGAGCGGACAGCGTTTGCGCCCGCGCGACCACATCTGCGTCAGCCAGGCTGATCGCGTTGTGGAACGTGGTCGGCGCCTGGTTTTCCGGCGAAAGGGCCAGGTTGGATGCGAGCATCGCGTTCAGCCGGCGCAACGATTCGCCCTGCACGACGGGCATGGCCGGTGCCGGCTGTGCCACTGCGGCCTGAACAAAGGCCGAGAATGCGATGGTGAGCATCGCGGCGAGCGCGAGGCTGCTGACGACCCGCTGTGCAGATGACACGATTGCGGCATTGCGCGAATGAATGGTCATAGACAGCCTTCCACAATGAATTCGCCCGACTCTTGCGCCAGTGCCTAGACGACCAGTGCGTCCGCGCTCAGCAATTTGTCGAAATACGCGATCGTGCTGGTCAATCCTTCGCGCAATTGCACTTTGGGTTCCCAGTCCAGCTTGGTGCGCGCCAGCGTGATGTCGGGGCAGCGCTGCTTGGGATCGTCCTGCGGCAAAGGCTGGTTGATCAGCTTCGACGATGATCCGATCAGCTCGATGACCATTTCGGCCAGCTCGATCATCGAGAATTCGTTAGGATTGCCGATGTTGCACGGCCCGGTAAACGACGCTTCGCTGTCCATCAGCGACAGGAAACCGCGGATCAGGTCGGCGTAATAGCAGAACGAGCGCGTCTGCTGGCCGTCGCCATAGATCGTGATCGGTTCGCCCTTCAGCGCCTGGACGATGAAATTGGACACCACGCGCCCGTCCGACGGATTCATCCGCGGGCCATAGGTGTTGAAAATGCGCACGATCTTGATGTCGAGGCCGTGCTGGCGGTGGTAATCCATGAACAGCGTTTCGGCCGCGCGCTTGCCCTCGTCATAGCAGGAGCGGATGCCGATCGGGTTCACATTGCCCCAATAGCTTTCGTCCTGAACCGCGATATGCGGGTCGCCATAGACTTCGGATGTCGAGGCCTGGAAAATCGGCACGCGCAACCGCTTGGCCAGGCCGAGCATGTTGATCGCGCCGACCACGCTCGTCTTGATCGTCTGCACCGGGTCATGCTGGTAATGCACCGGCGAGGCAGGGCAGGCCAGGTTGTAGATCTCGTCGACCTCGACATAGAGCGGAAACGTGACGTCGTGGCGCATCAGTTCGAAGCGCGGATTGTCGAGCAGATGGGCGATGTTGCCGCGCGCGCCGGTGAAATAATTGTCGACGCACAGCACTTCATGCCCGCGCGCGAGCAGGGCATCACACAAGTGCGAACCCAGGAACCCGGCACCACCGGTGACCAGGGTCCGTTTGGTGCCGTACTGGCGTTTGCTGCGCTCCATCAACTGTCCTTCACTGCGGCAAGATATTGGTTTGAAGTCTTATTTTCGATCGAGAATTTTTTGGGCTTCGTAGATTTTCACATCGACCAGGAAGCGAAACCAGCCCGATTGCAAGCCATAGAACACCAGGCCGCGGGTGCCATCGAGAAACCCGAGCTTGATCACATAGCTATAGAGGAAATAGGCGATCGCGCGCCAGAATAGCGGCAGTTCGTAATACCGTTTTTTTGCATGACGCTTGCGCTCGATCGCGGAACCGGTGGCATCGGGCTTCACCACCTGGTCCGACGCCGGGCCGCCGCGCATGACTTCAGTCGCTTCCATATCGGACCAGCGATTGTGCCGCGTGGTCCATTCGGAAATTGTCTGGTCCTGGTGATCGAGCATCGACGCGTTGATCCGCTTGCTCGTGCCGCTGCCCACGAAATGCTGATCGTACAACCGGTCTTCGCAGCGGCCGAACCCGGTGCGGAACAGGCGATAATGCCAGGTCGTGGCAATCGCGCCATAGCGCAGGACCCGGCCCCAGAACACGATCTTGCGCCCGACGATATAGCCATCGGCCGGGCTCTGCGTCAGGTCGATCGCGGCGATCGCGCGGACCAGCTCGTCGGTGAGTTCTTCATCGGCATCGACATGGAGCTGCCAGCCATATTTCAGCGGCAGATTGTCGATCGCCCAGTTGCGCTGCGCAGCATAATTGGTGAACGCGTGTTCGACGACGTTGCACCCCAGCCCGCGGCATACTTCGACGGTATCGTCCTTGCTGAACGAATCGACGACATGGATATCGTCGGTCAGGAGGCGCAGCGGGGCCAGCGTGCGCGCGATCGTCGCGGCCGAATTGAACGCGAGAATGACCACGGAAATGCCTCGTGCCGGCAAAACTGCCGATTTATCCGAAATCATTGCTTCAATACCTGCTGCTGACGGACGTCATAGAGTGCGAAACTGACGCGGGCGAATCGCCTGCGCGGGGTTGCCTGAATAGACCGTCCATGGATCGAGATCACGCATCGCGCAGCCCCTGGCGCCCAGGACCGCGCCTTCGCCCACGGTGACGCCGGGCCCGACAAAGGCCTCGGCCGCGATCCAGGCGCGCGCCCCGATGCGGATCGGGCGGGCCTGCAACTGGAAATGCTTGTCGCTGACATCGTGGGTTCCGGCGCAAAGGTGCGCGCCCTGCGATATGACGGCATAAGCGTCGATCACGATCGGCCCCATCGCATAGATATTCGCCCCGCGCCCGATCCCGACATGATCGCCCAGCACCAGGTTTGCCGGCGACCAGACGCGTACCGAGCTGTAAATATGCACTTTGTAACCGACGCGCGCGCCAAACAGCCGCAGCAGGAAACAGCGCCAGCGATGCAGCGGGGCCGGTGTCCAAGAGGCCAGCATGACCCAAACCAGGTTCCAGGCGACCCGGTAGAGCCGATTGCCGATCGAGAAGCTGGGGCCACCCTCCAGCGACCGGGCGCCGTCGCCGGTCAACAGGCCGCTGGTAGTCGACGCACGATCGCCTGCCAGATCTGGCTTCATCGCGCCGCGGCCCGGGGCAAACCATCGATCATGCGCATTCTCACCCAACCCTCGTTTTTGCAGCGACGCCCCGTTTGATCGGGCATACGATTTTGCGCCGCGCACGAGACACCTGGAATGGCGGGCAGACTGGCTGGCGCGCATCTAGGCAAGCACGCGTGCATGTTGCAAGTGCGAAATGGCCCGCGCGCGCTTCGGTTCGTGCCATCCTGCGCGTTTCTTTTATGCTGCATCGCCGGCGCGCTGTAAAAAGCCCGCGAATTGGGGTTTCGGCAGCGGTGCGCGCATGGCATGCAGCGGCGATGCAAGATCGTATGAATACGGCCGCGGTGTCCCAGGGTGTTGCAACGCGCGCGCCCACCCTGCCCGCGCTGACCGGGGTACGCTTTTTCGCCGCCATGGCGGTTTTGCTGTTCCACTATGGCGCCGGCTTTGCAGTGCGATCGCATGCGCCGTCACCGGTCACGCATTTGCTGCACAACGGGTTTCTGGGTGTCAGCCTGTTCTTCGTGCTGTCCGGATTTATCATCACCTATTCCCATTTTGCGCAGGCGATGCCCGCCCCGGCCATTCGCCGGTTTTACTGGGCGCGCATCGCGCGGATCTATCCGGTCTATCTGCTTGCGCTGCTGTTGGCGCTGCCGGTTTTGACCAAACCCTTGCCGCTACTCAATGCCCTGGCCGTTTTGACAATGACCCAGGCCTGGACGACGCCTGCCAGCCATCTCGGCGTCTCGTGGGTGATGCAGGCCTGGACGCTGTCGATCGAAGCGGCGTTCTACATTCTGTTCCCGTTTTACTGGCCCGTGGTAAGACGGCTGGGCCGCGCCGGGACAATCGGGCTGGCCATTGCCTGCGCGGCGTTTATCGTGGCGTTCGGCGTGCCCACGGTCCGGCCAGAAGGTGTCACGGTGCCTTTGCTCGGACAACAGGCCTGGACGCTGATCCCGCTCTTCCGCATGGCCGAATTCACTTACGGCATGGCAATCTGTCAGATATTCATGCGCTGGCCGCTGTTTTCCCGGCAACGCCCGATCAACGCCCGCCTCGCCAGCGCGCTCGAAATCGGGCTCGCGCTGGGCCTGATCGCGGTGCTCGTCACCGCCGACAGCCCGCAGGCAAAGGGCGTGTTCACGGTGCTGACCGGGCTGTTCATCCTGGTCACGGCGCACGACGCCGGCGTTGTTTCGCGCCTGATGGCGACACCCGTGCTACTGCTGCTGGGGGGCGCGAGCTATGGCATCTATATCCTGCAGCAACCGGTCCATTCGCTGTGCACAGCGCTGTTGCGCGCGCCATATGATCAGGTGATCAGTCCGATTGTGACTATCGCCGGCGCAATCGCGGTATATCTGTTTGTCGAACAGCCGGCGCGTCGTCTGTTGATGGGACTGGTCCCGCGACCTGATTAGAACGCGAAGTTTTGGGGCGTGGCTGGATGTTCTGGAGTTGAAATGGCAAGTTCTACAATTTCTCGTCAGTTCGATCAGGCAAAAGGCCGCCCGTCCGGGTTCGATTACTTGCGCATCAGCTTGGCCGCATTTGTTGTCATCATCCACGCCCCGATTATTACCCTGGGAGCACCTGGCGGTGACATGGTGTGGCACTCCCCGTTGCTGCCAGCGATCCGCATGGTCATTCCGATGTTTTTTGCGCTCAGCGGATTTCTTATCGCGAGCAGTTTCGAGAGAACGCCATCGCTTTACAAATTCTTTGGCTTGCGGATTATCAGAATTGGCCCGGCACTGTTTGTCGAAACCCTGCTTTCAGCGTTGATACTCGGTCCTTTGATGACCGAATATCCGCTGAAAAGTTATTTCACAGACCCATTATTTTTCAATTATTTCAAGAATATAATCGGCGATCCGCAATTCCATCTCCCGGGACTGTTCGCCCATACGCCGAATGATCTGGTCAATTTTCAACTATGGACAATTCCATTTGAACTGGAGTGTTACCTTTTGATTGGCCTGGTCGGCTTGCTTGGCGGTCGACGGTACAGGGTCATCGCACCGGTCGCGATGGTCGTAATAATTGCTGGCAGCTTGCTCGCGCGCATACTGGTCTGGCACAATATGCCGGAAATAACCAGGCCTTTGCCCGGCCCCCTGTTGGTCATATCCTTCATTTCGGGCGTTTCAGTTTATTTTTACAGGGAGTATTTACGCGCCGGACCTTTCACGATTATTGCCCTGATACTGGTTAATCTGGTTATTTTGAGCCTGCCGGGATTTTGGCAATTCTTCTCGCCGATGCCGATTGCTTGGCTGGTCGGATGCATCGGCACTTTGAATCCACGCCGGCTGACAATTCTGCGGGGCGCGGACTATTCGTATGGCCTATACCTCTACGGCTACCCGATCGAACAAACCGTGGTGTATATTTTCCCCCATATGTTGAGCCCGGTATTTACGGCAGTCGCGGCGCTGATCATTGCGAGCTTCTTCGCCGCGTTCTCCTGGCATTTCGTGGAAAAGCCGGCGCTTAAATTGCGTCGTTTTTTCGATGCGAAGAAAACGACGGTCGGAACCCAGCCCGGCCTTACCTGACAGGGGCTGGACTACAGCCGCTCAGGTAACCCCAGGCCACAGGCTTCACGCACGCCCTGCACCGTTTCCGCCAGCCCCCAGTGCGCGATGATGTCCCGGCTCGCCTGCGCCATGCGCGCGCGCAGGCCTGCGTCGGTGGCCAGCGTGCGCATTGCGTGCACCAAGCCGGCCAGATCGCCCTCGCCGACCAGAAAACCGTTTTGCCCCTGCCTGACCAGGTCGGGCACGCAGCCGCACCGTTCGCCGACCACCACGGGCAGGCCGACGGCCATCGCCTCGTTGACGATCAGGCCCCATGGCTCGCCGGTCGAGGGGAACACGAACACGTCCGATGCCGCGAGCAAGGCGGGCATTTGCCCCTGGTTGACGAAGCCGGTGAAATGCACTGGCAACTCGGGATGCGCCGTGGCGAATTCGCGCAGTTCACGATCCTGCTCGCCCGATCCGGCCATGACGAGGTGCATCGGCACGCCTTCGCGCGCGAGCTGCAAGGCCGCCTGCATCGTCAGTAGTGGCTGTTTGCGGGCCATGAATTTCGAGGCGAAGACCATGACCGGGCGATCGTCGGTGCAGCCCCATGATGCGCGCAAGGCTGCGCGTTCGGGCTGGGTCAGTGCGCCGTCTGCGGCAAAGCGATCGTTGTCGACGCTGAACGCGGCGTCGACCAGTTTGCGCTCGGGCACGCCCCAATAGCGGTAGAATTCGCGGTTGCGCACGCCCGACACCAGCATCGCACTGCATGCAGCAAAAAATGCTTTGACGAAGAGCGTCTTGCCCAGCTTTTGCGGCTTGTCGCGCAGCAGCTCGGCATTCGAATCCGACCGCGTCAGCACGCGCGCACCGGTCAGCCGCGCCGCCGCCAGCGCCAGCAGATTGCCTGCCATCGCATAGCCGCTGACCAGCACGACATCGTAGTGCCCGCGCGCGATCTTCCAGAAAATCGCCGGGACTGCAGAGGTCATGAACCCCGATACGCCGTTGACCGCATAGTCCTTGCCGACGAATTCGCTGGCGTATCCCGACATCAGGTCGATGTCCCAGCGAACATCGCCGCCAAACCCCTCGTCGAACCCGCCCCGGACCGACAAGTCGCTGAAATAATAAACTTTCAGGTCAATGTCGGGATCGAGCGCGAGCCGGCGATACAGCGGCACGTAATACTGGATCGGGTGGCTGACGACGATGGCCAGGCGGACTTTCTTGCGCGCGCTGGCCATCGCCGGGCCGATCAACGCCCGATGGCGTAATAAGTCAGGCCCGCCGCCTCGACAATGTCGCGCGGGTAGATGTTGCGCAAATCGACCACGACCGGGCGCAGCAACAGGCTCTTGATGCGCGGCAGATCGAGCGCGCGGAACGCATCCCATTCGGTCACAATCACCACCGCATCGGCCCCGGCCATCGCGTCGTACGGATCCTCGTGATAGGTCACGTCGGTCAGCACTTTCATCGCCTGTTCGACGCCGACCGGATCGTGCGCATGCACTTGCGCGCCGGCATCCTGCAGTGCGCGGACGATCGCGATCGCGGGCGCATCGCGCATGTCGTCGGTGTTGGGCTTGAATGTCAGCCCCAGGATCGCGATCCGCCGCCCGCGCACGTCGCCGTCGAGCACATCGATGACTTTGCGCCCCATCGCGCGCTTGCGCCGGTCGTTGGCAGCCACCACCGCTTCGACAATGCGCTGCGGCGTGTCATAATCATCGGCGGTTTTCAGCAGCGCGAGCGTGTCCTTGGGAAAGCACGACCCGCCGTAGCCCGGCCCTGCATGCAGGAATTTCGACCCGATGCGCTTGTCCAGCCCGATGCCATGCGCGACTTCGAGTACATCGGCGCCGACCTTTTCGCACAAGTCCGCGATTTCGTTGATGAACGCGATCTTGGTAGCGAGAAACGCATTGCCCGCATATTTGGTCAGCTCGGCACTGCGCCGGCTCATTTCGACAACCGTCGAACGCCCGATCACCAGCGGACGATAGACTTCGCGCATGACCGCCAGCCCGCGCGCATCATTGCCGCCGATGACGACCCGGTCGGGCCGCTTGAAATCGTTGATCGCCGCGCCTTCGCGCAGGAATTCGGGATTGGACACGACGGTAAAGTCGGCATCGGGATTGGCCTGCGCGATGATCCGTTCGACTTCGTCACCGGTGCCGACGGGGACCGTCGACTTGTTCACGATCACGGTAAATCCGGTCAGCGCGGCGGCAACTTCCTTTGCCGCGGCATGGACATAGACCATGTCGGCATGGCCATCGCCGCGCCGCGACGGCGTGCCGACCGCGATGAACACGGCATCGGCGCCGGCCACCGCTTCGGTCAGGTCGGTGGTAAAGCGCAAGCGACCGCTCTTGATGCCGGTGTGCACCAGATCATCGAGCCCGGGCTCATAGATCGGAATGCCGCCGGCACGCAGCTTTTCGATCTTGGTCTCGTCCTTGTCGACGCAGATCACATCGTGGCCGAAATCGGAAAAACACGCCCCCGAGACCAGGCCAACATACCCAGAGCCGATCATTACCAGCTTCATATCGTCTCCATCAAAGTCAATGTATCGACCACGAAAGCCCGCTACATTCGCCTTGCGCCTTCGAAAGGCGCGGTAATCCGGCCCCGCGTGTAAAGCGCCGGCCGGCTATTTCCCAGCGATCATTCCAGGTTCCAGATCATTCTGTTTCTGGCGCTCCTCGGCGACACAGGCGCGCAAAGCCCGTTCGAACCGATCCAGAATCGCCACGCGCGACCAGCGCAGTTCGGCGCGCTGGCGCGCCGCAGCTCCATACCGCGCGCGGGCTGCGGGATCATCGAGCAGGCTTTCGATCGCGGCCGCCATCGCGGGTGCATCGCCCGGCTCGGTCACGACCCCGCACCCGTCGCATTCCTGCGCCAGCCCGGTGCCGGCGCCTGCAGTGGCAACCACCGGCCGCCCCGATGCCAGCATATTGGTCAGCTTCGACGGCAGCATAAGGTCGGCCGCGCCCGCCATTTGCGGCAAGAGATGCACCGTCGCCAGCCCGAGCAATTCGGTCAGCCGTTCGCGCGGCTGCAACGGTTCGAACCGCACATTGCCCAACCCTTGTGCCGCAGCGACCAGTTGCGCCAGCAGCGCGCCTTCGCCCGCGATCACGAAGGTCAGATCCCGGCGATGCGCCAGCAGACGCGCGACATCGATCAGGATTTCGATGCCCTGCTTGTTGCCGATATTGCCCGAATACAGCGAGACATAGGGCGTCTTGATCCCGAATTCCGCGCGATAGGCCGATGGCCCGGTCAGGGGCTGGATCGTGTCGATATCGGCCCAGTTGCGAAATTCGACCACGCGATCGGGCGCAACGCCCGCCGCCACCAGCCGCGCGCACATCTGCGGCGAAATCGAACTGACCCGCGAGACGCCATAGCTCCACTGTTCGAACGCGCGCGCCAGCCGCGCCACCGTGCCGCCATCACGCAACAGGCCGGTGGCAAACGCCGCCTCGACTTCGAAATCCTGAACATGCAGCCACAAGCGCGCGCCCGTGCGCCACGCTACCAGCCGGGCGGCCACGACCGACATCAGCGATGGCGCGATGCACACGATCACGTCGGGCCGCCGCGCCCGCGCGGCGCGCCAGGCGCTGGGCAATGTGCGCAGCGTAAACGTCAGGTAATGCAGCAGCCGTTTGACGCCGCTCGGTTGCGCCGGAATATAATGCGGCACGCGCACGACCGTCACGCCGTTTTCGACCGACCGCAGCACGCCCGCCGCACGATGCCCCTCATGCAATTGCCAACGCGGATAATAGGCTTTGCCGCAGATCACCGTGACCGCGTGCCCGACCCTGGCCAGCGCCTCCGCCATGCCCGTCGTATACGGTCCGATGCCCACCGGTTCCGGGGCATAATTCAAACCGATGATCAGGACATTCATGCTTAGGCGGATCCAGTGTTGGGGCAAGTCAGAGCGAGGTACAACCGCTCATGCGGCGCGAAGGTCCGCTCGATGTTCGAGAAACCAGCGATAGGTTTCGGCAATTCCCTGTTCGAGTGCGATCGTCGCGCGCCAGCCCATCTGGTCCAGCCGCGACACATCCATCAATTTGCGCATCGTGCCATCGGGCCTGGTCGGGTCGGTGGCAATTTCGCCGGTAAACCCGGTCACCCGCGCCACGATCGTCGCCAGTTCGTAGATCGACACATCGGTGCCCGATCCGACATTGACGTGGCTGAGCATCGGCTGGGTCTGCGCGCGATACTCATCGGGCGCCAGGTCGAACACGAACAGCGACGCGGCCGCCATATCGTCGACATGCAGGAATTCGCGGCGCGGATTGCCCGAGCCCCAGATCGTCACTTTGTCCAGTCCGCGCTGCGCAGCATCATGAAACCGCAGGATCATCGCCGGCAGCACATGGCTGTTCTCGGGGTGAAAATTGTCGCCCGGTCCATATAGGTTGGTTGGCATCACGCTGCGGTAATCGGTGCCATGCTGACGGTTATAGCTTTCGCACAGCTTGATCCCGGCGATCTTGGCAATCGCATAGGGCTCGTTGGTCGGTTCGAGCACGCCGGTCAGCAGCGCGTCTTCGCGCATCGGTTGCGGCGCGGCGCGCGGATAGATGCACGACGATCCCAGTTGCAACAGGCGCGTGACCCCGGCGGCAAACGCCTGGTGTATCACATTGCACTGGATCATCAGGTTTTCGTAGATGAATTCAGCCGGATAGGCATTGTTGGCGTGAATCCCGCCGACTTTCGCTGCGGCCAGGATCACCGCATCGGGGCGCTCGGCGACAAGGAATGCCGCGACCGCAGCCTGATTGCTCAGGTCGAGTTCGACGCGCGTGCGCGTGATGATCTGCGTGCCGGGCCGGGCGGAGAGCTGCCGCACGATCGCACCGCCGACCATGCCGCGATGTCCGGCAACGAAGATCCGCATGGTGCGATCGGACACGATCAACCTTCCAGCGAAACGGGCACGTCGAGCCCATGCAGTTTGAGCAGGGCATGCCGCTTGGCCGCAACCAGGTCGGCCGCCACCATTTCCTCGCACATTTCCTGCGCGGTGATCTGCGGCACCCAGCCGAGTTTTTCCCTGGCGCGGGTGGGGTCGCCCAGCAAAGTTGCGACTTCGGCCGGGCGGAAATAGCGGGCATCGACGCGCATGATCACATCGCCGACTTTCACCGCCGGCGCATCGTCACCCGTTACCGCATCGACCACGGCGATCTCGTCGACGCCGCTGCCTTCGAAGCGCAAGGTCACGCCCAGATGCGCCGCCGACCATGTGATAAATTCGCGCACCGAATATTGCTTGCCCGTGGCGATCACGAAATCCTCGGCCACGTCCTGTTGCAGCATCATCCACTGCATGCGGACATAGTCCTTGGCATGGCCCCAGTCGCGCAGGCTGTCGATATTGCCCATGTACAGGCACGGCTCGAGCCCTTGCGCGATATTGGTCAGCCCGCGGGTGATCTTGCGCGTCACGAATGTTTCGCCGCGACGCGGGCTCTCGTGGTTGAACAGCACGCCGTTGCACGCATACAGGCCATAGGATTCGCGGTAATTGACCGTGATCCAATAGGCATAGAGCTTGGCCACCGCATACGGCGATCGCGGATAGAACGGCGTGGTTTCGCGCTGCGGCGTTTCCTGCACCAGGCCATACAATTCGGATGTCGAAGCCTGGTAGAACCGCGTCTTTTTCTCCAGCCCGAGCAGCCGGATCGCTTCGAGCAGTCGCAGCGAACCCAGCCCGTCGACATCGGCGGTGTACTCGGGCATTTCGAAACTGACCGCAACATGGCTTTGCGCGCCGAGGTTGTAGATTTCGTCGGGCTGTATCTGCTGGATCAGCCCCGTCAGGTTCGACGTGTCGGACAAATCGCCATAATGCAGCTTCAGCTTGGGCTGGTCGACGTGCGGATCCTGATAGATGTGATCGATCCGCTGCGTGTTGAACAGCGATGCGCGACGCTTGATGCCGTGGACTTCATAGCCCTTTTCCAGCAGGAATTCAGCAAGATAGGAGCCATCCTGACCGGTCACGCCGGTGATCAGGGCAACTTTACGATCGGACAAGCGACACTCCAGAATTCGATAAAGGCCGCATTATTTGCCCGTGTACGACAATGCACGCAATACAGGAATGGTCCGATACGAGGCATGCGTAGATCATGAAACTATGTTCATGCCAGACGGGAAATGAACATAGGCGAAACGTGTGATCCCGTGATGCCGCGCGCACGCATTGCGCTGTGATATTGCCGCAAAATGGCTGTTATCCGGATTATGTTGCAGTGCGGCATGTCCTGTTGCAAAGCGGTTTGCATGTCAAGCGCCACAATCTGGCCGCGAAACCAGGAGGGATCTTGCCTCGCGCGCCCACCCGGTCCAGAACCGCGCCATGGCAGAACAGGACCCGCCAATCCCCTTTGCGCCAGGCGGATTGGACTATGAACCCGGCGAGCCCGGTGGCGATCCGATTTTCCTGAGCGACGTCGCCCTGCGTCGGCAACAGGTGCGCCTCCAATCGATGATCGTGCTGCTGCTGATGGGCGGGCTGGCGCTGGCGCTGCCGTTTATCCTGTCGCAGTGCCGCGTCGTGGTCCAGCCGCCGGTTACCGCGCTGATCCTGTCGATCGTGCTGTCGCCGCTGGCCGATCGGCTGACGCGGATCGGCCTGCCCAACATGCTGTCCTCGTTCCTGGCGATCGTGATGATGGTCGGGGTCATCGTGATCGCGCTCGCGGTGATCCTGCAGCCGGCGTTCGACATGGTCGACCAGGTCCCGGCGATGGCGCGCGAGATTGCGCGCCGGTTTGCCCAGTTGCGCGAAAACTTTGCCTGGGTCGGCGAATTCAACCGCCAGATCACGCATCTGGGCGGGCCCCTGATCGGGCAACCGACGCGCGTCGTCGCGCTGGCCGAACCTTCGGTAATCGAACAACTGGCCTTGGCCACGCCCAGCGTCGCGCTCGAAGTGCTGCTGACGATCCTGATGACGTTTTTCATGATCGAATCGCGCATGCGCATGCGCCGGCGGCTGCTGGTCGAACGCGCCAATTTCACTTCGTCGGTGCGCATTGCCCGGGTCATGCGCGATGTGCAGGACCGGGTCGCGAGCTACATTCTGACCGTCGCACAGATCAACCTGGGCGTCGGGCTGATCGTCTATGGCGGGGCGCGCTATTTCGGCTTTGCCGCGCCGGTGATGTGGGGCGGGCTGGCGTTCGTGCTCAATTTCGTGCCCTACATGGGCCCGCTGACGATGGTCGGGCTGCTGTCGCTGGTTGGGCTGGGCACGGCCAACACGGTGGCGATCGGACTGGTCCCGGCGCTGTGCTTCCTCGCGCTGCACGCGCTGGAGGCCAATGTCGTCACGCCGTCGATCCTGGGCGTACGGTTCACGCTCAACCCGGTGTCGATCCTGCTTTCATTCAGCTTTTTCACCTGGGTCTGGGGTGTGCTCGGCGCGCTGCTGTCGGTGCCGATCCTGCTCACCTTTTCCGCGCTGGTCGATCACCTGGGCCGCCCCAATCTGGTCGGGTTCCTGTTTGGCGAGCCGCTGTTCGAACCCGGCCGCCTGCGCGATCCGGGCGATATCGTGACCGCCGACCCGTAACCCCGAACAAGGGGCGGCATTGGTTCCGAAATTGGAACTTCTCACTGGAAAACCCGTTTACAAAGCGTACATGCAGGACGCGGCGCAATCGGCGGCGTATTCGACCGATCAGATTGCCTCCTGCCTGCCCCTATTCTCCACCACTCGTTCCCACGGAGCAAACATGGCCATCATCCTTTCCCCGCTGCCTTATGCCGAAGACGCGCTCGGTCCCGTAATTTCGGCGACAACGCTGCAGACGCACCACGGCAAGCATCACCGCGCCTATGTCGACAAGACCAATGCCGCGACCGAAGGCACCGACCTGGCCGATGCCAGCGTCGAGGACATCGTCGCCGCCGCTACGAAGACCGGCAACAAGGCGCTGTTCAACAACAGCGCGCAGACCTGGAACCACGGGTTCTACTGGTACAGCCTGAGCCCGTCGGCACAGACGCCATCAGGCGAACTGGCTGCCGCGATCGACGCATCATTCGGCTCGTTCGACGCGCTGAAGGCCGAGTTGGTCGCACAGGGCACCGCGCATTTCGCGTCGGGCTGGGTGTGGCTGGTCGCCAAGAACGGCAAGCTGTCGGTCGAACAGACGCATGACGCCGCCAGCTATGGCGACCTGTCGGGCACGCCCGTGCTCGTGATCGACCTGTGGGAACATGCCTACTACATCGATTACAAGAACGTGCGCCCCGACTACCTGAAGAAGGTCACCGAAGGTCACCTGAACTGGGAATTCGCCGGCAAGAACTTTGCCAGCGGCACGCTGTGGACTTACCCCACCGCATAAGCACCAGCCATCGGCGCCCGGGAAACCGGGCGTCGATCAGGCATTCCGCGCAAACCGGTCGACCGCGGCAGTCACCGCAACGTCGAACGTGACATTGCCCAAAGTGCGCATCAGGTCCGGCACGACCGCGACCAGCAGCGCCAGAGGCGCCACCGGCACCCCCATCGCCAGCGCAATCGGCCCGACCGACGCGATAAAGCTGATCGTGCCCGGCAGGCTGACCGAGCTGAGCGATATCAGGATCGCCATGACAAAGCCCGACGCCATCGTCCCGGCCGTCAGCGGCACCCCATACCAATGCGCAACATACACCACGACCGCCAGGTTCATCGCCGGGCTGGTCGCGCGAAACAGCGCGACGGCCAGCGGCAACACGAATTCGGCGGTCGAACTGCGCAGCCCCAGCCGCTCGCATGCGCCAAGCATTGTCGGCAGCGACGCGAGCGAGCTTTGCGTCGACAGCGCAAACACCTGCACCGGCAGCAGATTGCGCGCAAACCGCCCCAGCGGCTGACGCGCGACCAGCGCGGCAAACGGATATGCCGCCAGCCACACCACTGCACCCGACGTCGTCACCACGACGATATAATGCGCCAGCGCACCGACCGCCGCGACGCCGCTTTTGGCCGCCACCGTCAGGCTGAGCGCAAGCACGCCGAGCGGCGCCAGCGCCAGAACCCATCCGATCACCACCAGCATCGCGCCCGCAATCGAGGCAAAAAACAGCGCGATCAGATCGCGCTGCGCCGGCACCAGCCGCGTCACCGCGAGCGCGAAAATCGACATGAACAGGATCAGCGGCAACATGTGGTCGTTGGCCGCGGCATCGATCACATTGGACGGCACGATCGACCGCAGATAGTCGGCAATACCGGGCAGCGACGCCGGGACCGAACCGCCAAGACTGCCGCGCAACGCCGCCGCCGCGCTGGCAGGCACGGGCAAGACAGTCAGAATCAGTGTCGGCACCGTCAGCGCGACGATCGCCGCAAACGCCAGCACCGCGACAAACCAGCCCAGGCTGCGCCGCGCCATCGGCCCCGCGCTGGCCGTACGCACCGTCTGGAACACCCCGGTAAAGATCAGCGCCGCGACCAGCGGCACGATTGTCGCCTGCAGCGCGCGCAGCCACAATTCGCCCGCCGGCCCGGCCACCGCCAGCACACCCGGCATCGCGCCCGGCGCAACAAACGCCAGCGCCAGCCCCCCGCCCAGCCCGATCGCCAGCGCGGCGAATGTCCACCCCGCCGGCACTTGCGCGATCGGCGGCAGGACCAATCCGCCGGATCCGGAATTGTCTGTGAGAGGCGCGTTGCCTTGCGTGTCTGGTTGGTTCATGCGCTGGTTAGATTAGTCATGTATGACGCGCTGGCAATCGCATCAATTCCGGTGGCCGAGCCTCGCGCGGCCCACCTCCACGACGACAAAAGGGTTCGATCATGGGACGCAAGTTCTTCGGCACCGACGGCATCCGCGGCCGCACCAATGCAGGCGTGATGACCGCCGCCACCGCGATGAAAGTCGGCCAGGCCGCCGGCACCTATTTCCAGCGCGGCGAACACCGCCACCGCGTGGTGATCGGCAAGGACACGCGCCTGTCGGGCTACATGCTCGAAAACGCGATGACCGCCGGTTTCACCAGCGTCGGCATGGACGTTGTGCTGCTCGGGCCGATGCCCACGCCCGCGATCGCGCTCCTGACCCGCGAAATGCGCGCCGACGTCGGCGTGATGATTTCGGCCAGCCACAACCCCTTCGAAGACAACGGCATCAAGCTGTTCGGCCCCGATGGCTACAAATTGTCCGACGAAGCCGAACTCGCGATCGAGGCGATGCTCGAAGACGACATGCCGCTCGCCGATGCCGAAGCCGTCGGCCGCGCACGCCGCATCGAAGACGCACGCGGACGCTATATCCATGCGGTAAAAGCCAGCCTGCCCCACGATGTCCGCCTCGACGGCCTGCGCATCGTGCTCGATTGCGCGAACGGCGCCGCATACCAGGTCGCCCCCTCGGTCCTGTGGGAACTGGGCGCCGAAGTCATCGCGATCGGCGTCGAGCCCAATGGCAAGAATATCAACCTGAACGTCGGATCGACCCACCTCGACGCGATCAAGGCCAAAGTCCGCGAAGTCCGCGCCGATATCGGCATCGCACTCGATGGCGATGCCGACCGCCTGATCGTCGTCGACGAAAAAAGCCACACCGTCGACGGCGACCAGATCATGGCGCTGATCGGCAGCCGCATGGCCGAACTGGGCCAGTTGCGCGGCAACGGCGTCGTCGCCACGGTCATGTCCAACCTCGGTCTCGAACGCTTCCTGAATTCGCGCGGGATCGACCTGGTCCGCACCGCAGTCGGCGATCGCCACGTGCTCGAGGCGATGCGCGCCGGCGATTACAATGTCGGCGGCGAACAATCAGGCCACATGATCCTGACCGACCACAGCACCACCGGCGACGGCACGATCGCCGCGCTGCAAGTGCTCGCGGCGCTAGTCGCCAGCGGCAAACCGGCCAGCGAAACGCTGCACCTGTTCGACCCGGTACCGCAACTCCTGCGCAACGTACGCTTCACCGGTGGCAAACCGCTCGAAGACGAAAAAGTCATGGCGGTGATCGCGCAGGCCGAAACCGAACTGGTCGACAAAGGCCGCCTGGTCATCCGCCCGTCGGGCACCGAGCCCGTGATCCGCGTGATGGCCGAAGGCGATGACGCCAACCAGGTCGCGGCCGTCGTCGAACGCATCTGTGCGGCTGTGCGCAAAGCCGCCTGAGTTTAAGGGCCTCCGGCGGGCGTTTAAGGGCCTCCGGCGGGCAAGGGCCATGGGCCCTTGCATCCCGTTACCGTCCGCGTTGGTGTGTTGGTTCGGCGGAGTATCCCGCCGCTGCGTCGGTAGACAATAAGGCCGCTGCGCGGCGGGGTGCAAATGCCTGAATAGCGCGCAGTTCAAGACGATAACGGGTTCAACGGGCCCCTGGCCCTTTGCCGCCGGAGGCCCTGAACAAACGAACAGGTTCACTGCAACCTGCTACAAGGGAACTAAGCCATGCTCGAAATGCGGCCCGATTGCGAAAAATGCGGCGTGGATGTCCCGGCTGAAGACCCCGGCGCGTTCATCTGCTCGTTCGAATGCACGTTTTGCGCGGAATGCGCTGAAGATCTCGACGATCGTTGCCCTAATTGCGGCGGCGAGCTGACCGACCGGCCGACCCGCGCCAAGGCGCTGCATGCCAAAAACCCGCCATCGACTGTGCGGCACTTTCATCCGTGATCAGGCTCGCGGTCGCGGCGCTATTGCTGGTCTGCGGATCGGCAGCGGCCTGGGCCCAGCCTGTCGACGATCTGGAACGCGATGACAGCGAGGCGCTGTCGGTCGCTTGGCGCCTGCAATTGGGCAATGCCCGATATTGTCCGCATGTCGCGCGCCAGACCGGTATCCAGCTCGAAAACACCGCCGTTTATGCCGATCCGGCTCTGGTGCGTAGCACATATGGCCTGACGAGCGATATTTACATTGGCGCGCTCGCTGCGGACGCACCGGGCGCGAAGGCAGGGCTGTCGGTCAACACGACGGTCATCGCGATCGACGGCCAGTTGCTGTCGGCGCTGCGCACGCCGAAACGCAATGATCCGTTTACGCGCTGGCATCTGGCGCAGGCGATGCTCGACGATGCCGCCGCGCGCGATGGCGCGGTGGACCTGACTTTGGCCCGGCCTGGCGCCGCGCCGCATGTCGTACACATCGCGGCGGTATCGGCGTGCAAAGTCACGGTCAAAGTCGACGACCAGCAAAGCTATGCCAGCGCCAACCGCGAGGAAATCCGCCTCGGCCGCCACTACATCGATGCCGCGCACCACGATCCGCAACTGATCGCCGCGCTGATCGCGCACGAAATGTCGCACACCGTGCTCGATCACCAGTCGCAACTCGAAGCCAGCCACATGGCCGGCGGCACCGTGCGCCGCACCGAACACGAGGCCGACCGCCTGTCGGTATGGCTGCTCGCCAACGCCGGCTACCCGCCCCAGGCCGCGCTCGACCTGCAAAGCAAAGTCATTTCGCAACTGGTCGGCCCGTTCAGCATCGACCTGACCCACGGCGGCTGGCACAGCCGCGCCGCCCGCATCGACCGCGAAATCACCACTCTGAAAGCCGCGCCGGACGCCGACTGGCCGAAACGGTTCGTGCGCGAACCCGCGACCTAGTTGCAACCCCCACCCGAATTCGCGCCGGTGATGACGACTTTGCCATGCGCCCGCATGTCCTGCGAAATCGCGCCCGGCGTACACGGCGTCACATCGAGCGCGGTGGAATAGAGCGCGGGATACGGCACGAAGCTGGCCAACGATTGCGACACACGCTTCGCAATCGTCAGCGCCGTGGCATTGCCCGCCGCCTGAATCACCGAGAGCGAATAATTGCTGCTGGCGGTCAGCCCCGCACCTGTCACGCCATATGTGCCGACAGCCGACGCGCTCGTGGCCGTGGTGGTAAAGCTGGCACTGCCGCCCAGCTTGTCACCATTGACCAGGCCCGTGTCGGTATAGCTGCCGCTCAATCCCGAGGGCGTTGTCCCATAGATGCCCTGCGTCGTATTGGCGGTGTACGTGATCGTCAGCGCCGCCGGCGTGATCGTCAGCGCGGTCGCATTGCCCGCCGCCTGGATCGACGACAGCGTGTAGTTGCTGCTCGCGCTCAGGCCTGCACCCGTGATGCCATAACTGCCGACGTTCGAAGCGCCCGTGGCCGCGGTCGTAAAGCTGGCACTGCCGCCCAGCTTGTCACCATTGACCAGGCCCGTGTCGGTGTAGGTGCCGGTCAAGCCCGTGGGCGTCGTGCCATAGACGCTCTGCGCCGAATTTGCAGTATAGGTGACCGTCAGCGCCGCCGGGGTAACCGTCAGCGCCGTCGCATTGCCCGCAGCCTGAACCGACGAGACCATATAATTGCTGCTCGCGCCCAGACCCGAACCGGTCACGCCATAGCTACCAACGTTCGACGTGCTCGTGACCGCAGTGGCAAAGCTGGCATTCCCGCTCAGCGCATCGCCATTGACGAGGCCGGTCTCGCCGTAGCTGCCGGTCGGGCTCGCCGGCGTTGTGCCATAGATGCTCTGCAAGGGATTGGCCGTGTACGTGATCGTCAGCGATGCCGGCTTGATCGTCAGCGCGGTCGCATTGCCCGCCGCCTGGATCGACGAAAGCGCGTAGTTGCTGCTCGCCGTCAGACCGGAGCCGGTCACGCCATAGCTGCCGACATTCGAAGCGCCTGTCGCCGCGGTGGTGAAGCTGGCGCTGCCACCTAGCGCATCACCATTGACCAGGCCCGTCTCGCCATAAGTGCCAGTCAGGCCGCTGGGCGTTGTCCCATAAGTGCTTTGCGCGGCGCCAGCGGTGTACGTGATCAACAATGCCGCCGGGCTGATCATCAGCGCGGAAGCATTGCCCGCCGCCTGGATCGATGAAAGCGTGTAATTGCTGCTGGCCGTCAGGCCGGAGCCCACGATGCCATAGCTGCCCACATTTGATGTGCCTGTCGCCGTGGTCGTAAAGCCGGCACTGCCACCCAGCGCATCGCCGTTGACCAGACCTGTTTCGCCAAAAGTGCCCGTCAGGCCGGCGGGCGTTGTCCCATAAATACTCTGCGCCGCATTGGCCGTGTATGTGATCGTCAGCAATGCCGGATTGATCGTCAGCGCGGTGGCATTGCCGGCCGCCTGGATCGAGGAAAGCGTATAATTGCTACTCGCGGTCAGGCCCGCGCCCGTAACGCCATAGCTGCCGACATTCGAAAGACCTGTGGCCGTGGTCGTGAAGCCGGCGCTGCCAACCAGCGCATCACCATTGACCAGCCCAGTTTCGCCGTAGCTACCGGTCAGGCCGGTAGGCGTAGTCCCGTAAATGCTCTGCGCACCATTGGCGGTATACGTGATCGTCAGCGCCGCAGGGGTGATGGTCAACGCGGTCGCATTGCCCGCCGCCTGGATCGACGAGAGCGTATAGTTGCTGCTCGCAGTCAGGCCGCTGCCCGTAATACCATAGCTACCGACATTCGAGAGGCCAGTAGCCGTGGTCGTGAAGCTGGCGCTGCCAACCAGCGCGTCCCCATTGACCAGACCCGTCTCGCCATAACTGCCAGTCAGGCCGGTCGGCGTTGTCCCGTAAATGCTCTGCGCGCCATTCGCCGTGTACGTGACCGTCAGCGATGCCGGATTGACTGTCAACGCAGTCGCGTTGCCTGCCGTTTGAACTGCCGAGAGCGTGTAGTTGTTGCTCGCAATCAGGCCCGCGCCGGTGACGCCGTAGCTGCCGACATTCGAGGTGCCTGTCGCCGTCGTCGTGAAGCTGGCGCTGCCACCCAGAGTATCACCGTTGACCAGGCCCGTTTCGCCATAGCTGCCAGTCAGCACGGTCGGCGTCGTGCCGTAAATGCTCTGCGCCGCGTTGGCCGTGTACGTGATCGTCAGTGCGGCAGGGTTAATTGTCAGCGCCGTCGCGTTGCCTGCCGCCTGCAGCGATGTCAGCGTATAGTTGCTGCTTGCCGACAAGCCCGAACCGGTGACCGCATAGCTGCCCACGTTCGAGAGGTTTGTCGCGGTCTGGGCAAATGTCGCGCTCCCGTCCAGCGCGTCGCCGTTGACCAGGCCGGTTTCGCTATAGCTACCGGTCGGGCTAAGCGGCACTGTCCCGTACACGCTCTGCGCCGCGTTGGCGGTGTAGGTGATCGTGAGCGGCGCCGGATTGATCGCGAGCGTGCCGCTGCCAAACGAAATGACGCGATAGATCACGCCGTCGGCGCTGGTTGTCGTGCCACCGGTCGCAGTGATCGCATACCCGCTGCCGGGGGTGGTAACATTCGAAATGTTGGTTGCCGCACTGCTGCCAAAGGTGACGTTGGGAAGCGTGTCGCCCGCAAGCCCCAACGCATAGTCCTCAGGGCCACCGCCCGTGCGGGTCCCAAGTGTCGTTGGCAAGCTTCCGTATGTGCCGGTTTGAGCCCCGAGCGCGCCCACGACAACCGGCGTCAGCGCGTAAAGCTGCGGATAATAGCCTGCCGTCTGCGCCCCCTGGCCAGCCAGAGTCGGCGGCGACCATGTGCCACCGAAATCCCAACCGACGTAAGATGTGGTCCCTGCGTTACCATAATCCTGCATCTGCGTCGTAGTCAGACCGGCATTCTCGTTAACGCTCGCTCCGCCATTCGCGCCGAAGCCCTGCGCGGCACTCAACCCGCTGACAGTGGTGTCCCAATATGAGCTGTAAAAACTTCCATACTGGATAACGCCAGCCAAACCACCAACATTCGTACTACCCGGCGCATTGATAGACCCGGCATAGTAAGTAGTTTTTAGATTTATATTGTAGATATTTCCGCCAATTCCGCCAACATCGGTCGAATTTGGAGCATTAATTGCTGATGTACTATATGAATTTTGCACAGTAAATTGGCCGGTGCTTCCCAGACCGCCGGCGAGCCCGCCGATATAACTGCCCTGCGCACCAGCAGCGACTGAAACCGCCCCTGACGAGTAGGCGTAATCGATCGCACCAGCATACGATCCAGCCAGCCCACCGACAAATTGAGTTCCGGTTACAGTACCCGTCGCAAATACACCAAACAAGCCGAGCTCATCTACAGAAACATACAGGCCGCGACCAATCAATCCGCCGACATACTCGGAACCCGAAACATTCGATGATGAGGAGCTATAAAAAAGTGTTGCTCCGTCAAAGCCGATCAATCCTCCGACGTCATCTCCTCCAGTCACCGTTCCACTGGACGTCAAATTGGATTCTGTGGTCGACCCGTCATATGTAGCGCCGATAACTCCGCCAACATACGATGCTTCGGTTCCTCCCGTAACGTTCCCACTAAAATTGATGTTCGCGACTGTATTAAACGGTCCTGGAATATACCCGATGACTCCACCAACCCATTGATTTCCAGTTACATTTGCGGAAACAAGGTTCAGATTTTCGACGGTCGCGCCAGTAGTGAAGCCTGACAAAGGCCCGATTTGTCCAAAGAGGCCCACATAATTGGCGAAAGGCCGATTGATGGTGAGGTCGCTGATCGTATAACCATTGCCATTGAAACTGCCCTGAAAGCCCGGCCCGCTTGCACCGGTCAGCACGTTGCTCGCGCCATCGGTCCCGATCGGAACGAAGCCCGCGCTGCTCCACATGCCGGAGTACGTTCCCGGCGAACCAGCCTGAACTGCGCCTGTCTCTGTCAGATCGATAGAGTTGCCGAGCACATATGAGCCGGCCAGATTGGTGTTGATCAGTTGAAGCTGGTGGCTGTTGGTAATGATCAGACTGCCGCTGGCATCGGTTGTGCTCGCCGCTTCCCACGCGCCGAACGGACGCGTCTGGCCGTTGAAGAACGTCCAGTCGGCAGGGGTAAACGCTGCATAGGCGCCACTGTTATAGGCGTAATTGGCAGCGCGCGACTGCGCAGGATCTGACGTTACCGCGTAGACGCTGGGCGGCGCATATCCGTCGCCCAAGGCATAGGCCTGGCCGGTAGAATAACTGTCCCAATAGCTATTGGTAACACTACATCCACTGCACAAACCCACCAAGCCGCCAACATCAGTTCCATTAACATTAATCGCACCAGTAGCATATGATTCATTTATAGATCCGTAATTCGATCCTACCAATCCTCCTGCAGCCACAATCCCGCTGAACTGCGGCGCCATATCGGCCAATACTTCACCAGTCGCATATGAATACGAGATAGTGTTATTATAATCATTTTTACCAACCAAGCCGCCGACAATGGATGCACTCCTTGGTCCGTCCACCGTACCCGACGCGTAACTTTGGCTGATCGTGCCAGCGTTCTCCCCTACCAGACCGCCGACTTCGTTTCCTCCGGAGACATATCCGGTCGCGTAGCTTTGTGTAACACTACCGGCGCTTTCTCCGATCAACCCGCCGGCCATGGAAACACCAAAAACCGTGCCGGTCGCATAGGATTGGCTGACTTGCACGTTCGACGTCTCGGTTATGCCGACAAGACCACCCGCATTCAAACCGGTGACCGAAGCCGACGAAGACGATCCGGTGATCGTGGTGCCGCTGGCGTCGCCCAGCAACCCGCCAGTATTTGTGGCGCCGGCGACCGAGCCGCTGGTGTGGACATTGCTGATCGTTGCCGCGTATGCAGATCCCGCCAGCACGCCAACTGACGCAAAATTGTAATTTGGGCTGGTCGCCAGATCAGTCACCGAAGCACCTGAAATGGTCAGGTTGGCTACGATGGCATTTGTACTAAGCTGCCCAAACAGACCGGCTTCCGCATAAGCAGAATTGTTGATCACAAGCCCGCTTATTGTGTGGCCTTGACCGTCCAAAACCCCTGTAAACCCCTCCGACAAAGAACTAAAGCCAGTCGAAATGGTCCCGATCGGCGAGAAACCGGCACCGCCGTTCCAGGTTGAAGTTACGCTAGCGTCGATATTGTTGACCAGCACATATGATGCTGAATTCAGTGCTGGGCCAGTGATGTTAAGCGAGCCGGGCGACCCCTGAACACCGCCAATACCTTGCAGGCCGTAGATATCAGCGATCTTATATGGAGTGGCAGTCGTACCGTTACCACCATTCACTCGTAAGAACGTCACTCCAATCGAAAATACTTGCTCGATCTGAAAATCCGTCGCGAAAAATGACGGAAGAACCGCCATATTCTGGACCCAATTTTCTCCCTCTAATCTAAAAATACCGACATTTACCGCTGCACTATCGGTTATGACTCTCGGCCTTACGACACTTGAAGAGTCGCCGAAAAACAAGCCACCGTTTGGTCCATTTATTGCCCCCGTTATGTAGATGTCAGACGCGGACACGATCTGAAGCGTATTCTTGCTGGTCCAGTTGATAGGCGCATTGATGTAAAGAGCGCCGATCACGGGCACCGAGGCGCCGGCGTAGGGGTCGGTGATCGGGGTGCCCGGCCCCACCGGGGTATTGCCATCGGTACTAAGAAAAACATCCGTAGTTGCCAGATTGCTGCTGATCGTGGCGGCCGCTGCGGCATCGACGATCAGGCCCTCGGGATCGACCACCCAGGTTCCGGTCTTGCCGCCCAGCGACGAGGTGTCGACTTTCAGCCCGGTGAAATCGACCGTTGCGCCCGAAGTTTCGACCGTGCCGCCATTACCCGTCAGACCTGTCGCCCGCGCGCTCAGCGTACCCGACACGGTGACTGTGCCGGCCATGTCGGCGGTGTCTGCGCCGCCGATCAAGGTGATCGTGCCGCCGTCGCCCACTGCCGAATCGGCGTTGATGCTGCCCGATACGTTGATGATGTTGCGCACCGCGTTCTTCACGGCCGCCGCGCTGAGCGTCACGCGCCCGCCGCTCACCACGATCGCGCCGCTGTTGTCGATCAGCGCGTGGCTGCCCGTTACCAGCGCGGTGGGCACTGCGACCTGCATGAAGCCGCTGCCGTTGAGGTCCAGCGCGACCTGTTCTCCCGAGCCCAGGCCGACGCGGCCCAGCGGCACGGTGATCGTGCCTGCGTTGGACACAGCTCCGCCCAGCAGCGCGACATAGGCGCCTTGGCCGGCGATGATCTTGCCCGCATTGCTGACCGTCTGCGATGCGCCGTTCCCTGCGAAATTCAGGCGGCCGGCCATGAAATCCGCGTCGGCTATGCCCAGGGTCGACGCGACGAAGCCGCCGCCGGTCTGGACCGCGCCGCTGCTGGTGATCGCGATGCCGTTCGGGTTGACCAGGTAGACCGCGCCATTGCTGACGATCTGCCCGGCGATCACCGACGTGGCGCTGCCGGTTACGCGGTTGAGCGTCGCCGATTGTGCGTTGGGATCGTTGAAAGTGACGGTGTTGCCCTGGCCCACCGAGAAGCTTTGCCAGTTGATCACCGCGTTCTGGCTCGACTGCGTGATCACCGTGTTCGCGCCGCTGCTGGCGATCGAGGCGCTGCCCGCGGCAACGCTGCCGCCCGCGGGCAGAGTGCCGGCGTGCGCGAGACCGGGAAGGCCGATCAGGCCGAAGCCTGCCAGGAACGTTGTAGTCGTCAGCCGCAACCTGTTGCGACCATGCGAAAAGGGGCGGTTTGCCATCGTCTGCGGTCCCGGTCTAGAAGCGGATTGAAGTGGAGAAGTTCACGCGATCGTCCTGGGCCAGGCCCGGAATATCGGTGAAGCTGTGCGCATATTCGACCGTGATGCCGAAGCCGTATCGCGGCACATAGAACCGCGCGCCGGCGCCCAGCGACGCCGCCTTGATCTTCGCCAGTTCCACCACAGTCGGCCGTTCGAGCCGGCCAAGGCCGCCCGCCGCAAACACATAAGGCGCCAGGTCGGTCGCCAACGGACCTGCACCCGCAAAATTGCGCGAAAACTCGCCGCGCAATGTCGCCGTGCTGTCCGCCGCCGTGATCCCGCCGACCAGGCCGGACACCGCGTCCGAGCCCTCCAAGGTGCCCTGCTCCGCGCGGAACAGCGCCTCGCCAAAGCTCGCCTGGGCCTTGGCGACCAGGTTGAAGACGATGCCGTCCATCACCGGCGCGCGCGCCGTGATGGCGGCATCCAGTTTGGTGAAACCAAGCTTTGCGCCCTGCCGCGAAAACGTCGTGCCCACGGGCAAATCGCGCAACTGCAACGCGCCGAGCGAGCCCAGCCCCTGGCTCAATTGCAATGTCGTGGCCACGCTCGATCCGTCATAGCCCGACGCACTCGCGCTCAGCCCCGCGCGCGCCGCCATATACCGGTCGTGGCTGATCGGCTGGAACCCGAGGTACGTATTCGTCTCATCTACCTGCTCGGCGGCAAGGCTGATATCAACCGAATGTCGCCGCGTTTTTTCCAGCACATAATCGCTGCGCATTGTCAGCCGCCGCAAATCCCCCCGCGACCGCGGCGTCCCCGCTGCCACCGTCGGCTGCGTGCGCGCAAATGTCGCCTCCGGGTTCAAGGTCAGCAGGCCTTCATCCAGCGGAATCACGACGCCGCCGCCCAGCACCCGCACCGGAACCGCGGACCCGAACATCCGGGTAATGTCGTACCCGTTGACCGCCAGGCCATAGATCTGTTCGCCCAGGCCAAACGCCGAATTGATCGAAACCTGCGCGTTCACCCCATACGTGCCCAGCGAAGAGGCGAGCTGGTTATCCCCGCCCACGCTACCCGACACCAGATGCTGCGGCCCCGAAAGGATCAGCCGCGCGCCGCCCTCCTGCGTGCCGCGCGCCAGGGTCGAGGTCAGCGTAAGTCCCGGAAAAGCGCCCGCAATAAGCAGTGGCTGCTCGATATCGCCCAGCTTGACGTGGTGCCGTCCCTTGAGACGGGCGACTCGCGCCAGCAGCGGCGCACGCACCCGCGCAGGCAGGCCGGAAACATCGATATCTTCGATAAAGCCGTCAACGACGACAATCCGCAGTGGCCCGCCATCGACCAGTTGCTGCGGCGGAACAGCCGCGCGCACCAGGACATAGCCCGCGCTCGCATAAGCCTGCTCGATCGCGCTCGCGGCCGCGTAAACTTCCGCAAGCGTAACGCGCCGACCCTGCAGCTTCGCAGCGATCGGTGCGGTCACGCCCGCCAGTTCGGGAAAGCCGCCCTCGATCGTGACCGTTCCGGGCGTGATCGCCAGGTTTTCCGATCCCGCAGGTGGCTGCAAACCATCCAGCTTGGGGATGGCAATACCGGTGTTATCGTTCTGTTCGGGCCGCAAAGTCGGCGGCGTAACCGATGCTGGCGCCGTCGCCTGCCCCATTGCCACTTGCGGGCAAACAACCCCGGCCAGGCCCACCAGACAAGACACAGAAATGCCAAGCCCGACGCGAAAATTTCGCGCCGGCGCAACGCCGCCACCAGCTTTGATATGCAAGAAAATGTCCCCCGACTTCCGTCAAGATCGAAGAACCCGCTCCAGCTACAGGCACGCACTTCGATCCCGCATCGAATGCCATACAAAGCCGACGGCACACAAGGGCAAATTCCGCCAAATCAACCCATTGAAACCGCGAAACCTAGTCGCCGGTTTCCAGCGCGTAGAAGTCGACAATCCGCGCCCAGCCTTCCGCCGCCGTCTCGACCCGGTGAAACAGGTTGAGGTCTTCCGCCGCAATCAGGCCCTCTTCGGCAATCGCGTCGAAATTGATCACCCGATCCCAGTAATCGCCGCCAAACAGCAGAATCGGGATCGGCTGCATCTTGCCCGTCTGGATCAACGTCAAAAGTTCAAAGAACTCGTCAAACGTCCCGAATCCACCCGGAAACACCGCAACCGCCCGCGCGCGCAGCAGAAAATGCATCTTCCGCAGCGCGAAATAATGAAACTGAAACGACAGATGCGGCGTGACATACCGATTGGGCGCCTGCTCATGCTGCAGCGTAATATTCAGCCCGATCGTCTCCGCCCCAGCCTCCGCCGCCCCACGATTGGCCGCCTCCATGATCGAAGGCCCCCCGCCCGAACACACGACAAAATGACGCTTGCCCTTATCGAGCCTATTACGCCCAATCACATTCGCCCGCGCCGCCAACGCCCCCAGTTGCCGCGCCTCCTCGTAATACTTCGACTTCGCCACCAGCCGCTCGGCAATCGCCCGCGCCGCCGGCGTAACCGCAGCATCCAGCGTAGCCTGCGCCTGCTCCGGCGCCGGAATCCGCGCCGACCCATACATCACCAGCGTCGAAGCAATCCCCGCCTCGTCCAGCAACATCTCCGCCTTCATCAGCTCAAGCTGAAACCGCACCGGCCGCAATTCCTGCCGCAGCAGGAAATCGGTATCATTATACGCCAACTGATACGCGGGGTCCTGCTGCTGGGGCGACGCATTGGCATGCCCCTCGACAAATTCGGCTTCCTGTTCGGCCTGGTAAAACCGTTGATGTGACAGCGATGCGGAGGGATATGTGGTTTCGTCCATGGCGCTGTCTTTGCGGTATGCGCTGAGATGCGCAAGGGGCGTTTTTAAGGCCTCCGGCGGCCTAGGGCCATTGCCCTAGGAACCCGTTACTGTCTTGCACTGCGCGCTATGTCCACGTTTGCGTCCCGCCGCGCAGCGGCAGCCATTCAAGCCGCTTTGCGGCGGGACGCAAACGCCCGGGCGGCACACAGTTCAGGACGGTAACGGGTTCCTAGGGCCCCTGGCCCTAGGCCGCCGGAGGCCCTTAAACGCCCGCCGGAGGCCCTTCAACGTAACTGACGCTTCTCCAACTTACGCGCCAGCGTCCGTCGATGCATCCCCAGCCGACGCGCAGTTTCCGACACGTTGAAATCGCATTCCACCAATGCTGCGTGGATATACTCCCATTCGGCCGTTTTGATCGAGCTCGCGCGGGGTTCGACCGGCACCGAGGGGTCGCCGGCGGCGCGGCCGAAGGCTTCTTCGATGTCGTCGGTGTTGGCGGGTTTGGCGAGGTAGTGGCTGGCGCCGAGTTTGATCGCTTCGACGGCGGTGGCGATGCTGGCGAAGCCGGTGAGGACGACGATGCGCAGGTCGGGGTTCGCGGCGCGCAGCATGGGGACGCAGGTCAGGCCTGAGGCATTGCCGAGTTTCAGGTCGACTACGGCGTAGTCGAACTGGGTGGTGGTCAGCAGTGTTGCCAGGTCGGCGGGGCTGGCGACGTGGGCGACGGCGTAGCCGCGGCGTTCGAAGCTGCGTTGCAGGGTGCGGGCGAAGGCGGGGTCGTCTTCGACGATGACCAGGCGCGGGGGGGCTGTCATGCGGGGTTTGTCATGCTGAGCGGGATCGACAGGCGCACTTGCGCGCCGCCTTCGTCACGGTTGCGGACGGAGACTTCGCCGCCGAGTTTGCGCACGGCGTTGAAGACGAGGAACAGGCCGAGGCCGCCGCCGGGGCGGCCTTTGGTCGAGGTATAGGGTTGCCCGATGCGGGCGAGCATGTCTTCGGGGAATCCGGGGCCCTGGTCGTTGAAGGTCATGATCAGGTTTTGTGCGGCGATTGTTGCGACGATTTCGACATAGGCGGGCGAGACGTCGAGTGCGTTGTCGATGACGTTGCTGATGACCTGGCGCAGGGCCGGGTCGGATACGATGGGGGCGTCCTGTTCGATCTGGTTGATCAGGCGGACGGCGCCGCTGCTGCGCGCGCTCCATTCGCGGGCGATTTCGCGCACGAAGGCATCGGCGGTGGTGACGCGCGGGTTTTCGCCGCGGGCTTCGCCGGCCGAGAGGAGGATGCCGCTGACGATGGCTTTGCAGCGGGAAAGCTCGGTTTCCATGTCGCGCAAGTCTTCGAGCACGTCTGCGCGCCTGGCGAAAGCCGGGTGCTTGAACCAGTCGCGGACGAGCACGGCCATCGTCGCGAGGGGCGTGCCCAGCTCGTGCGCGGCGCCCGATGCGAGCAGGCCCATGCGCACGATATGGTCTTCTTCGACGGCGCGCTGGCGCATGCGCGCGAGGGCGGCATCGCTGTGGCGCCGGTTGGTATCGATGCGGATGACGAAGAAGACGAGCAGGACCGCGATCAGCACGAAGCTGATATAGCCGCCGGCGAGGTAGAGGTGCAGCGGATCGGCGCGCAGGCGCGGGGGCAGGCCGACGGGGTCGGCGGCGAATGACAGCAGCGTGACCGACAGCACGGCGATGCCGGCGATGATCCAGCTACGGCGCGGGGGCAGCAGGATTGCGCCGATCACGATCTGCAGCAGGAACAGGAATGTAAACGGATTGGTCGTGCCGCCGCTGAGGTACAGTTGCCAGGTCAGCGCGATCACATCGAGCATCAGCGCGGCGACCAGCTCGACATAGCTGAACCCGTCGCGGCCGCGCGCCATGACCATCGTTCCGGCATTGACGAGCGCGAGCAGGACCGGGATCGCGACCAGCCCCCGCAGCGGCAGCGCAATCCCGAGCACCTGGCTGGCAAACCAGATCGTCACCAGTTGACCGACGACCGCCATCCAGCGCAACTGGATCAGCAGCGCCATATTGCGCGCGCTGGCGGCCGGATAGACCGGCGGGGATGATACGGGATCGGACGCCATTATGCGCGGCGCATTACCATGACTGCCCCGCCCAGCGCCATCAGTCCGAGCACGAACCAGGTCAGCGCATAACCGAGGTGGTTGTTGGGGAAGGCAATGATGGTCAGGCCGGCGACCGGGCCAGGGGTTGCGGGGGTTTGCGCCCAGCTATCGATGAACAGGCGCGGATCGACCGGGATCCCGCGCCGCGCCGCGATCGCGGCGATGTCGCGCGAATACCAGCGATCCTGCGCCGGGCGGTTTGCGCGCAGAAGGGTGCCCTTCGGCTCGGTCGGGCGCAACAGGCCCTCGACATGCACCGGGCCATTGGGGACTGCCTGTTGTGCGGGTCCGATCCGGCTGCCTTCGGGCAGGAAACCGCGATTGATCATCACCGTGCCGCCGCGATCGCTGACCAGCGGGACGAGTTCCCAATAGCCTGTGCCCAGCACCGATGTGCCGGTGACCAGCGTCGTCGCGCCGGGCAGGAAATGCCCGGTCACGGCGAGGCGATGATATATCAGCGGCGCCAGGTCCCCCGCCGGCAGCGCGGCGGGATCGATCGGCGCGGCATGAACCGCGCGATCGGTCTGCGCAATCAGGCGAGTCTTCCACGCCAGCCGCTGCACCTGCCACGCGCCCAGTGCCGCGAAAGCGACGGCCAGCACCAGCAGAACCAGTGCGATTCCGCCATGCTTTCGTCGGCGCGGGGTCTTCAGGGCTGCTCATTCATGGAGGGCATCGGCATCATGTTGTGGTTGAGGTGATACATCACCCACAGCGATCCCGACAGCACGATACCCACGACGATCAGCGTGAACACGAGCGCGAGGAAATTCCATCCGCCCTGCGACTTGGTGTTCATGTGCAGGAAGAAAACCATGTGAACGCCGATCTGCGCCACGGCGAACGCGGCAATAACCAGCGCGGTGATCACCTTGTCGCCGAGCACGCCCGACATCACCAGCCAGAACGGGATCGCGGTCAGCACGACCGATAGCGCGAACCCGATGCCGTAATGCGCGAGCGAGAAATGCGGCACATCGTCATGCACATCCGCGGCGGGGTGCAGGGCGGCGGGCTCGTGCGGTTCAGTATGCGCAGCGCTCATCGCAGGGTTCCCAGCAGATAGACAAAGGTGAAGACACCGATCCAGATGACATCGAGAAAGTGCCAGAACAGCGACAAACACAGCAGTCGGCGCTTGTTCGCCTCGGTCAGCCCGTGGACGCCCAGTTGCACAACGAGCGTGAAAAGCCAGACCAGTCCCATGGTCACATGCAGCCCGTGCGTGCCGACCAGGGTGAAGAACGACGACAGGAATGCGCTGCGTTGCGGCGTGGCGCCTTCACCGATCAGATGCGTGAATTCATACATCTCGATCGACAGGAACGCCGCGCCGAACAATGCGGTCAGCAGCAACCAGGCCTGCACTTCGCGCACTTTGCCGCGCTGCATGCCGATCATCGCAAAGCCGTATGTCATCGACGAACACAGCAGCATCGCGGTGTTCATCGCCACCAGCGGCAGTTCGAACACGTCTTTCGGCCCCGGCCCCGCCGCATAGCTGCTACCCAGCACGCCGAATGTGGCGAACAGGATCGCAAAGATCAGGCAGTCGCTCATCAGGTAGATCCAGAAGCCGAGCAGCGTGCTGCCGCCATCCGGATGGTCGTGCTCGTCGAGCGCGTAGAACTGCGCGGTCAGGTCGGGCGTGCCATCGGCAGCGCCAGTTGCAGGAGTGGCGGTCATTATACGGCGCTCCCTTCGATCAGGGCCAGTTGCCGGGCGCGCTTGTCCTCGGTCGCGGCAACGGCCTCGGCCGTGATATGGTACGACCGGTCATAGATGAACGTGTGCCCGATCGCGGTCACGAACAGCGCGATCAACCCGCCGATCGCCATCCACCAGATGTGCCAGATCATCGCGAAGCCGAACACCAGGCTGATCCCTGCGAGAAACAGGCCGGCGGGCGTATTCCGGGGCATGTGGATCGGGCGAAACCCTGTGGCCGGGCGCGGCACGGCGTTGCGCTTCATCTCGTCCCATGCGTCGAGATCGTGAACGATCGGCGTGAACGCAAAGTTGTATTCCGGCGGTGGCGAGCTCGTCGCCCATTCCAGCGTACGCCCGCCCCATGGATCGCCGCTCTCGTCGCGCAGGCTTTCACGGCGCAGGATCGACACGCCGATCTGGATCAGCATCGCCAGGATGCCGACCGCGATCAGCGCCGCGCCGCATGCCGCAACGATGAAGAACGGTTGCAGGCTGGCATCGTCGAACACGCGCATCCGGCGGGTCACGCCCATCAGGCCCATGACATACAGCGGCGTGAACGCCAGCCAGAACCCGGGGATCCAGCACCAGAAGCTGACCAGCCCCCAGAACCGGTCGAGCTTGAACCCGAACGCCTTTGGCCACCAGAAATTGATCGCGGCAAACACCCCGAACAGCACGCCGCCGATGATCACGTTATGAAAATGCGCGACCAGGAACAGCGAATTGTGCAGCACGAAATCGGCCGGCGGCACCGCGAGCATGACCCCGGTCATCCCGCCGATCACGAAGGTCAGCATGAACGCCAGCGTCCACATCATCGGCAATTCGAACCGGATGCGGCCATGGTACATCGTGAACAGCCAGTTGAACATTTTCGCGCCCGTCGGGATCGAAATGATCATCGTCGTGATGCCGAAGAAGCTGTTTACGCTCGCGCCCGAACCCATCGTGAAGAAGTGATGCAACCACACGATATACGACAGGATCGTGATCACGACCGTCGCATAGACCATCGAGGTATAGCCAAACAGCCGCTTGGCGCTGAACGTCGAAGTCACTTCGGAATACACGCCGAAGATCGGCAGGATCAGGATGTAGACCTCGGGATGGCCCCAGATCCAGATCAGGTTGACGTACATCATCGCATTCCCACCAAGCTCGTTGGTGAAGAAATCGGTGCCGACATAGCGATCGAGGCTGAGCAGTGAGAGCACCGCGGTCAGCACCGGAAACGATGCGACGATCAGCACGTTGGTGCACAGCGAAGTCCAGGTGAAGATCGGCATGCGCATCATCGTCATGCCCGGCGCACGCATCTTGATGATCGTCGCGATCAGGTTGATGCCCGATAAAGTCGTGCCCACACCCGCGATCTGCAGCGACCAGATATAATAATCGACCCCGACCCCCGGACTGTACGCCAGCCCCGAAAGCGGCGGATAAGCGAGCCAGCCGGTCATCGCGAATTCGCCGACGAACAGCGACGCCATGACCAGCACCGCGCCCGATGCCGTCATCCAGAAACTGAAATTGTTCAGGAACGGAAAGCTGACATCGCGCGCGCCGATCTGCAGCGGGACGACAAAGTTCATCAACCCGGTGATGAACGGCATCGCCACGAAAAAGATCATGATCACGCCGTGCGCGGTAAACACCTGGTCATAATGGTGCGCCGGAAACGGCCCGTCGTTGCCATTGAACGCCACCGCCTGTTGCAGGCGCATCATGATCGCGTCGGAAAATCCGCGCAGGAACATGACGAGGCCCAGCACCATGTACATCACGCCGATCTTCTTGTGATCGACGCTGGTGAACCATTCGCGCCACAGGTAGCCCCACACGCGAAAATACGTCAGCACCGCGAGCAGCGCCAGGCCGCCGAGCGCCACGACAATGAACGTGCCGACCACGACCGGTTCGTGAAGCGGCAGCGCGTCGAGCGTCAGGCGACCGAGCAGTGGCGACCAGGGTTGGTCAGAAATAGCCATTGGATCAGGATCCGATTATCAGGAAAGAGGACGCGCAAGCGCGTAACTGTCGCGCGCCACGGCGGCGCGAAGAGGGCGGGTTTCACCGCACCATTCGCGCACGAAATGGCGCAAGGTGGCATCGGCCAGGCCCGGAACGACGCTGGCCACATGTTCGTGGCCTTGCGCGTCATGACTTACCGCGGCGACGTTCAACTGCCCGGATTTGCCGGTGCCGCCGCGCGCGTCGATCGCGGCCATCGCGCCGCTGCACATCTGCCCCGGGCGCACGCACATATTGACGACCGCATCGAACAGGCGCGGCGCAACCCCGGCGTAATGGCTGACGGGCACGGCAATGCTCGGCTTGTCGAGCTGCATATACATCGCGCGGTCGAGCGGAGCCGGCGCCTTTTTCACGCCCTGGATCCAGGCCGCATAGGCCTGGGGCGAAACGCTGTGCACGTCGAAATGCATCTGGCTGAACCCGGCGCCGCTGTAATTGGACGAAATGCCGCGGAACGTGCCGGTCTTGTTGAACACCGCGTTCATCGGCGTTTCCATGCCCGGCATCGCGTAGATCTGCCCGGCGAGCGCAGGGATATAGAACGAATTCATCACGCTCGACGAGGTGATGTGAAACCGCACCGGGCGCCCGACCGGCAGGACCAGGTCGTTGACCGTGGCCACGTTCTGGCCCGGATAGATAAACAGCCATTTCCAGTCGAGCGCGACGACATCGACATCGATCGGCGTCATCCCCGGCGTGCCGGCCGTGATAGGATGCGTCGCATCGATCCGGTCCAGCGCACGATAAGGATCGAGCAGATGCGTCGCCAGCCAGGTCAGCGACCCCAGCGCGATCACGATCAACAGCGGCGCCGACCAGATCACCAGCTCGAGCTTGGTCGAATGCTCCCAGTCGGGCGAATACGTCGCATCGGTGTTGGTCGCGCGATACCGCCACGCAAACAGCACCGTCAGCGCCATGACCGGCAGTATGATCAGCAGCAGCAGGCCGGTTGAAATGAAGATCAGGTTGGCCTGCTGGCGCGCAATGTCGCCCGCAGGGTTCAGCACGATCGCATTGCAGCCCGACAGCAGCGCGGCAAGCGCTGCGATCGTGCCGCAACGCACGGCGCCAGCCATCCGATTGCCGGATGGCAGGCGATAAATAGGGGTGTTTCGACGCATGGTTGGCACCATACCCCCATTGTCGACGCTACGCGATTGGACAAATTGTCTCAGCACGAATTGGCGATTGTGGCACTTGACGACGGCCGAATCTGGGCGGTTAATAAGGAACAAGATGGCCCGCGATCGCATTTTATCAGACTCGGGCCCGGTTATGACAGACGTGGAGTGATTAGCGATGACGTCCCAGGGATATCAGATCCTGGCCCGGATGCAGTCGGGCCAACCCGGACCATCGGGCGGCAGCGGCGGTGGCGCAAGCCTGGGCCACGACGACGTCAGCCTGAGCGATATCGCCATCGGCGTGATCATCGGGCGAACCTCCGAATTCTTTGATTTCTTTGTCTATGCCATCGCGTCGGTGCTGGTTTTCCCCAAGCTGGTGTTCCCCTGGCTGCCCCAGCTCGAAGGCACGCTCGCCTCGTTTGCCGTGTTTTCGCTGGCGTTCCTGGCGCGGCCGGTCGGGTCGATCTGGTTCTCCACGCTCGACCGCGCATTCGGCCGCGGGTTCAAACTGACCGTCGCGCTCGTGCTGCTCGGCGGGTCGACCGCAGCGGTCGCGTTCATGCCCGGCTACGCCACGATCGGCATCGGATCGGTCGCGCTGCTCGCGCTGTTCCGCCTCGGCCAGGGCTTTGCCCAAGGGGGCACCTGGGACGGATTGCCGACTCTGCTCGCGCTGAACGCACCCGAAGGCCGCCGCGGCTGGTACGCGATGATCCCGCAACTGGGCGCGCCTCTCGGCCTGATCATCGCCAGCCTGCTGTTCGCATTCTTCACCTCGTCGCTGAATTCCGAAGATTTCCTCGACTGGGGCTGGCGTTATCCATTCTTCGTCGCCTTCGCGATCAACGTCGTCGCGCTGTTTGCCCGCCTGCGCATCGTCGAATCGGCCGCGATCGGCAAAATGTACGAAAAGCTCGAACTGACCGCAGAACGCCCGCTGCGCACCCTGACCACCCAGTGGCGCACCGTCGTCATGGGCGCATTTGCCCCGCTCGCCAGCTTCGCCCTGTTCCACATGGTCACCGTATTCCCACTGTCGTGGGTCTATATCTACGGCCTCGAATCGCCAACGCGCTTCCTCCTGATCGAGGCCGGCGCCGCCGTCGCAGGCGTCATCGCGATGATCGCCTCGGGCCAGCTCGCCGACCAGTTCGGACGCCGCACCCTGCTCGGCGCAACCGCCGCCGTCACCGCCGTGTTCAGCGGCTTTGCCCCGCAATTGCTGTCGCTCGGTATCACCGGCGAAGTCGTGTTCATGATCGCCGGCTTCATCCTGCTCGGCCTGTGCTTCGGCCAGGCATCCGGCGTGCTCGCCAGCGAATTCCCGCTGCGCCATCGCTACACCGGCGCCGCGCTGACCAACGACCTCGCCTGGCTGTTCGGCGCAGGCTTCGCCCCGCTGGTCGCACTCTGGGCCTCGGCGCATTTCGGCCTGCTCGCCTCGGGCGCCTACTTGCTGTCGGGCGCACTTGCGACGCTGATCGCACTGTGGGCCAATCGCGAACTGGCGCAGGGGCAGTAGGGCCTCCGGCGGCCTAGGGCCATTGCCCTAGGAACCCGTTACCGTCTTGCACTGCGCGCTGATTATGCATTGCGTCCCGTCGCGTAGCGGCAGCTTTACAGCCGCTTTGCGGCGGGACGCAGGGGCATGGGCAACATGCAAATCAAGACGGTAACGGGATCCAAGGGCCCCCGGCCCTTGGCCGCCGGAGGCACCCTTATGGCCTGGCCAGCTCCGCGCGCGCAGCCGCAATGTCCGGCGCCAGACGCGGATCGGCCAGCAACGCCTTCGCCGTCAACACGCCCAGCACATGCCCAGCCTCGATGTCGCTGGCAAAATGCACCGCGCAGATCTGCCGGCTATACCCAAACTCCTCCGCCCGCGCGAAAATAGCCCCGCGCTGCGCCGGCATCAGATCGCCCAGCACCCACGCCGTGCTCCACGCAAATGTCGAATGCCCACTCGGATACGACCGATCCGCGCTCTTGTTCGTCGCGCTGCCATTCCCACAATGCACCAGCGCAGGATCAACCGCATAAGGCCGCGGCCGCCGAAAATGCTTCTTCGCAATATCGACCACAGCCTCAGCCTCGCCATTGACCTCCGCCAGCAAATGCGCAGTCGCCGGCAATTTCGCCAGATCGCGCTCCGTCGCCGCATTGAACGCATGCGGCGTCTCATCTTCACCGTCCGCCAGCGCCTGAGCCTTGCGATCCGCCGAAGCCAATTTCGCAAACGCCACGATCGCCGCCATCTCGGCCTTTTCCTCGATGGACCCAACCACCGGCGGCGCAGGCAGCACCCGCTCAGGCGCAAACACCTGAGGATCAAGCCAGCGCAAGGTCTTGCCCGGTTTCTCGGGGGCCGGATCGGCATGGGCCACGCCGCAAGCAAGCATGCTGATCAGGGCAGAAACGCAAAATACAGTAGAACGGGCTGGCATCGATTTACCCCGACACGATCAGCGGACGACCCGGTCCGCGCGGTTGTGACCGGCTATGGTGGCTGCGTGACAGAGCGGTGACAAGCGCGGGGGGCCGGGGTGGACATTGCAAATTGAGAATTCAGGGCCTCCGGCGGCCAAGGGCCAGGGGCCCTTGGATCCCGTTGTCGTCTTGCACTGCGCGCTGACTATGCGTTTGCTTTCGCACCATAGCGGCAGGCAATTCAGCCGCTTTGCGGCGGGGTGCGACGGCATCGATAACGCGCAGTTCGAGCCTGCTACGGGATACAAGGGCAAAGCCCAAAGGAGCTGCCATAAAATCATCGTCGCCCCGGACTTGATCCGGGGCCCCGCTGCCTTTCTGTTCAGACGCCGCGCTCGAGGCACCCACGCAAAGAAAGGCGGGGTCCCGGATCAAGTCCCATAGGCGCTAAGTTAAACCAAAATCCCCCACATCCGCTCGTGCTGAGCTTGTCGAAGCATGCGCGCGACGCCAGTTCTGGGCGCCCGGTCCAGGCGTTGGGCTGGCCTCAGCGCGCATCCTTCGACGGGCTCAGGATGAGCGAGGATTGGAATGTGAGACATTGCGACCATAACTTAGCGCCTATGGGATCAAGTCCGGGACGACGAAATGGGTTATGTTGGCGAATACAGGCCAAGGCCCATTTGCTGCGCGCCAACCCTACGTTTCATCCCGCCGCGAAGCGGCAGCCATTCCAACCACTTCACGGCAGGACACAACGGCCCGGTGACATACAGGTCAAGAAGGTAACGGGATCCAAGGGCCCCTGGCCCTTGGCCGCCGGAGGCCCTTAAACAGCAGCCGGAAACGCAATCCGCACTTCCAACCCCGGCCCACCATCCCCCAAATCCAACCGCCCCTGATGAAACCGCACAATCGCCTGAGCAATCGACAACCCCAGCCCGCTCCCCCGCCGCCCAGACGCCGCGCTCCCGCGTTCGAACGGCCGCAGGACGCGGGCGCAATCGGCACCAGGCAGGCCCGGGCCATCGTCACGCAGGACCAGCTCGGCGTGATCGCCGATGCGCTGGAGGGACAGGCGGGCGTGGGTACCCACCGGGGTGTGGGTTGCGACGTTTTCCAACAGGTTAACCAGTAGTTGCGTGATCAGGCCAGCGTCGCCGTGGATCGAAACAGGGGTCAGGGGGCCGGTGGTCAGGGTGCTCCCGGCGTCGGCTATGACCGGCTCCATGGTTTCGCAAACGTCTTCGACCAGGGCATCCAAAGACAGCGCGACCATGGCGCCGCCGTGGCGGCCGCCTTCGATTTCGGCGAGGCGGAGGAGGGCGTCGAAGATGGTGATGATGCTGGCGCATTCGCGCTCCGCGGCGGCGCGGGCGTCATCGCCGGCGCCGGTCAGGAGGGTGCTCAGGCGGGTCAGGGGCGTGCGCAGGTCGTGGGCGAGTGCGCTGGCGAAGTGGCGTTGGGTTTCGGCCATGCTTTCCATGCGGTCGAGCATGCGGTTGAGGCTTTGCGCCTGGCGCGCGAACATGCCGTCGAGGCCGGCCATTGGCACGCGCTGCGACAGGTCGCCGGCGGCTGCGATGGCATCGGCGGTGGCGCCGGTTGCGGCCAGGCGGCGCGCGGTCAGGTGGGCCAGGTACCAGGTTGCGCCGAGGCCTGCGGTCAGCGCGGCGAAGAACGCGCCGATCACCAGATGCGGCAGCAGCGCGCGCAGGCCGGCTGCGGCTTCACTGTGCTGGACGATTACGAACAGCGATCCATCTGGCAGTTTTGCGGACAGTGCGCGGCCGCTTTGCCAGGTGCGGCCGCCGCCGAGGAATACGACATCGGACAGGCCTGGCCGGGGGCGTACTTGGAGGCGCCCGGCGATGATATGCCCGCCGGGGTCGAACAGGCTGTAGGTGCGCTCGCTGGTGATTTTTCGCGCCTGCCAGTCGCGGATGCGCGCGGCGACTTCGCCGGTGGTCGCTGCGCGGTCTCCGGACGATGTCGGAATACGCAGGAATTTACCCTCGTGGTAAACCAGATCGCCATCGATATGCAGCGCTACGGTGCGCTCGGCGGCGACGAATACGAGCGTGCCCATCGCCAGCATGGCCAGCGCGAATACGCCACCGATCAGGAAAAATATGCGCCCTGCGCCTGGCCCCGAACTAGGCCAGCGCGTTGGCGCAGCGGCAATCACCGGCACGCGCCAGCGAGCAGCACATAGCCTTCGCCGCGGCGCGTCAGGATCGGATCGACGCCCAGTTCCTGCAGCCGCGAGCGCAGCCGGCTCATATTGCTTTCGACGATATTGGTGCCGGGGCTGAAGCTGTAGCCCCAGACGTGTTCGAGCAGCATGTCGCGCGTTACAAGCCGATCGGGATGGAGCATCATGTGCGCGAGCAGCGAGTAGAGCTTGCGGTTGAGCTCGACCGAGGCGGTGCCGAAACACGCGGCATGGCGGCTGGGGTCAAGGCGTAGCCGGCCGACGCTGGGCACGCTGGGTTCGCCCTGGCCGCGTTGCGGGGTGCGGCGCGCGATGGCGTTCACCCGCGCGACCAGTTCGGCCATGTGAAACGGTTTGGCCAGGTAATCGTCCGCTCCCGATTCGAGGCCTTCGATGCGATCCTTGACCGACCCCAGCGCGCTGAGCATCAGCACCGGCGGCACCGGGCCATGCCGCCGCCAGGTGCGCAGCAGATCGATCCCATTGCCATCGGGCAGCAACCGGTCGAGCACGACGCCATCGAACTCGACCGCGCGCCCACGTTCAAGCGCCTGCGTTGCATTGACCGCCAGCGTCGTATCAATCCCCGCCGCGCCGAGACCATTGACGATATGCCCGGCAATCACCGGATCGTCCTCCACCACCAGACAATGCACCATCGTTCTCCGCCAGATCAGCGGCGGTTTTACGACACCAGCAAGACGGTGATGTTACAAACCCAGAATGATGTCCGCCGCCGCGTCCAGATCGGCGACGACAGGAAACCCCGCGGCACGCGCCGCTGCAACAGAGCCCGCGCCATGCCCCGTGGTAACCAGAATGCCCCGCCCGCCAAAGGCCGGTGCCATCCCCGCATCGGACATCTTGTCGCCGATGATCCACGCGCCCTGGATGTCCAACCCCAGCGCGCGCTGCGCAGTGAGCGCCAGGCCCGGCGCAGGCTTGCGGCAATCGCAACCGTCGCAATCGGCGTGCGGGCAAATATACCACCCTGCGATCGGCACACCCGCCTCTGCGAGCAATTCCGCCACGCGCGCATTGACCCGCTCGGCTGCCGCCAGATCGAAATACCCACGCGCAATGCCCGACTGGTTGGTCAGCACGACCAGCACAAACCCCGCCGCGCTCAGCCGCGACAGCCCGGCGACCGCGCCATGCTCCAGCGCGACCAGCCCGGGATCGGACAGATACTCGCGCTCGACAATGATCGTGCCGTCGCGATCGAGAAACACGACACCGGTCATCGAGCCAGCATCTCCTGCACAGTCGCAACCACGAGATCGACCGTGATTGCGCCCATGCCCGCCATTTCGTGAATCACCCGGTGGCGCGTGCCATAAGGGTGCCATTGCCGGGGCCGGTTCAAATTGCCGAACAGCCCGAGCACTTGGGTGCCGCCCGCCGCAGCGAGATGCAGCGGCCCGCTGTCATGCCCGATGAACAGCGCCGCGCCGCCCAGCGCCGCACCTGATTCGCGCGGGCTCAATGCCCCGCACAGATTGGCCACCGGCCCCGGCCAGCGCGACAGCACCGCGCCGGATCGCTCGAAATCGTCCTGCGCACCGACCGCAACCAAGCCCAACCCGCCATGCGTCTGCGCCAGACGGTCGATCAGCGCCTGCCAATTGGCATCGCCCCAATCCTTCGACGCATCCTTGCCGCCCATATTGATACCAAGGAATGCCCGGCCCCCGAGCGGCGCCAGCGCCGCAGCGGCCCGCACGCGCTCATCGGCGGTAAAGCGCAGATCCCAATTGGCAGGATCAGCGAGATCGATCGGCCCAAGCGCTGCCAGCGCGCGTGCCAGGCGTTCCGCCTCCGGCTCCATGCCGTCCGGCGTTTCGCGGCAGGCCTGCACGTCGTCGTCGAGCGGCACACCGATGATCGTGCGCAACCCGCACAGCCGAAAAAACACCTGGTCGCGCAAAGCAGCACGGCGCCCGCGTGGCGCGGCGAGATAGATCAGCGTGCGCGCACCGGTGGCCCGGATCGTCCGGCGCAGTGCCCACAACCGCCGCAACGACCGCGACCCGACCGGATAGTCGATCGCCCCGTCGATAAACCCGCCAGGCCCCAGAATGATCTCGAGCGCGGCGGCCTTGCTCGAAACCGGGATATTGGTAACCGCGATCTTGCGCACGCCGGGATACGCGCGCTCGATCGCGTAAAAGCACGGCAGCGCCACGACCGTATCGCCCAGGCTGCCCAGCCGGTAGATCAGGATGGGCGGCTGGCTCACCGATACTGGTCTTCTCGCGCCATGTACTGCGCAACATAATCGCTAATGCCGTCTTCGAGCGAGGCGAACGGCGCGTTCAGGCCCGCGTCGTGGAATTTCGTCATATCGGCCTGGGTAAAGTACTGATACCGATCACGAATGGCCTCCGGCATATCGATGAATTCGACTTTGGCTTCGGCATTCATCACCCGGCCCAGCGCCTTGGCGATATCGAGGAACGACCGCGCCGCGCCCGATCCGACATTGAAAATGCCGCTCGTCTTCGGGTTTTCGAGCAGCCAGGTCACCGCGCGCGTGCAGTCCTTCACATAAACGAAATCGCGCCGCTGATCGCCATCGCCAATGCCGTCGCGATACGATTTGAACAGGCGCACCGTGCCGCCGGCGCGGATCTGCGTAAACAGTTTGCAGGCGACCGACATCTGGTCGTCCTTGTGGTATTCGTTCGGCCCGTAAACGTTGAAGAATTTGAGGCCGGCCCATTGCGGCGGCGTCGGCTTGCCATCGGCGATACGGCGCGCGAAAATCACGTCGGTCGCCTGCTTGCTCCAGCCATAGGCGTTGAGCGGCCGCAGCTTCATCAGCGCATCGAGGTCATCGGCATCGGTAAACCCCGTTTCGATCCCGCCATACGTCGCCGCCGACGAGGCATACAGAAACGGCACCTGGTGCAACGCGCACCAATCCCACAGTCGCACGGTGAAATTGATATTGTTTTCAACCAGCTTGTCGACATCGCGCTCGGTCGTCGCCGAAATCGCGCCCATGTGGATCACTGCGGTCACATCGCCGGCATTGGCATTCAGCCATTCGCCCAGGTCTTCAGGACGGACAAACGCGTCGATCTTGCGCTTTGCCAGATTGCGCCAGCGTTCGTCGGTACCGAACCAGTCGCACACGACAATCGGCCCGGCGCCCCTCGCTTCCAGATCCGCAACGAGATTCGACCCGATGAAGCCTGCAGCCCCGGTAACAACGATCACGATGCATTCTCACGGCTTCTGGCGATGATATTGCTCGTGCTGCGCCCCGGCACGAGGTCGAACAGGACGACTTTGCCGCCACGCCGTTCGAGGATGTCATGCCCGACGACCTGTTCGACCGTGTAGTCCGATCCCTTGACCAGCACGTCGGGATCGAGCGCCGCGATCAGATCGTAAGGCGTGTCCTCGTCGAACACGACCGCCGCATCGACAAAGCCAAACGCGCCGATCACTTGCGCGCGGTCGTCTTCGGTGTTGATCGGCCGGCTGGGGCCTTTCAGCCGCTTGGTAGACGCGTCCGAATTGATCCCGACGATCAGGCGATCGCACTGCGCACGCGCGAATTCCAGAATACGGACATGGCCGACATGCAGAATGTCGAAACAGCCATTGGTAAACCCGACGGTCAGCCCGTCGCGTTCCCACTGGCGGCGCATCGTGACCGCGCGCTCGGCCGAAACCAGTTTCAATTCGCTCGACGACAGGCCGACCCGGCTCATCCGCACGAGTTCATCGCCAAGCTCCGAACGATTGACCGTCGCAGTGCCCTGCTTGCCAACAACGATACCCGCAGCGGCATTGGCAACGCCCGTGGCCGCAGGCAGCGCCATCCCCGCGCCCAGGCACAGCGCGATCGTCGCGACCACGGTATCGCCCGCGCCGACGACATCGAAAACTTCACGCGCACTGGCACCCAGATGCGTGACCGCCCCGTCGCTTTCGACCAGGGTCATCCCCGCTTCCGAACGCGTCACCAGCATAGCGCCAACATCGGCAGCGATCATCGCATCGCGCGCGGCGGCGGCGGCGCTGGCGTCATCGCGGACTTCGATCCCGGTCGCTTCGAACACTTCCTTGGCATTGGGAGTCAGCACCGTGGCGCCGGCATAGCGCACCAGCGTGCGGCTTTTGGGGTCGACCACCACCGGCACACCGGCCGCGCGGGCGCTGGCGATCGTGCCGCCGATTACGCGATCGGTGAGCACGCCCTTGGCATAGTCGGACAGGACCACGACATCGTGATCGGCGATCAGCGCCGCGACATGCGCCAGGATCGCGTCTTCGGCACCATGGGCAATCGCGACCGCATTCTCGCGGTCGGCGCGCAGCAGGTGATGCCCTTGCGCGACGAAGCGGATTTTCTCGATCGTCGGCCGCGAGGCGTCGATCACCAGTTCGGGAATGACCGATGCGCCATCCTCGATCAGCCCGGCCAGTTCGCGCCCGGTCGGGTCATCGCCGACCACGCCGATGATCGTGCACCGTCCGCCCAGCGCCGCGACATTGCGCGCGACGTTGGCCGCGCCGCCGGGCACATTGCTGGTGCGCGTCATCTGGATGATCGGAACCGGGCTTTCGGGCGAAATGCGTTTCACATCGCCGAAAATGAACCGGTCCAGCATGATGTCGCCGATGCACAGCACCCGAACGCGTTCAAACGCAGGAAGTTCGCTCAACACCGTGTCTCCATTTTAGCGGGCGTCATGCGGGCCTGGTCAGCGCATGATTTTGATCATGCGCGGCAAGATCGCCACATTCAATCAGCGGAACAAGCCCCGTCACGATATGATAAAGCGATGAAGCAGGCACCGGCTCGATCACCGGCGCGCCGCGATCATCGATCCAGTCGCTCCACAACCCGGCAACCGGCACTGCCATGAACGCGCCGAGCACGTCGGCGCTTTGCGCGGCGGCTGCCAGCGCAGCGCCCTGTTGCGCAGCCGTCAACGGCCCGTCTTTTGCTGTGCCCAGCACGATCATCGTGCGCAACCGCTCGGTCGTCGCCCACAGCCGGGCGCGGCCGTCGATCACTTTTCCACGCGCATCGACCGCAAAAATCACGCGCCCGTCGCGCACGCCGAACCGGTTGCCGAAATCGGCCAGTTTGCGAACCGCCGCGCGGTGATCCCCGCCCAGCCGGACCATGCAGGCATCGAGCAGATAGGCCCATTCGAACTGGTGCCCGGGTTCGCGAATATGCCCGTTCGCGGCTTCGAACTGCCAGTCGCCATCATAGAATTCGCCGATCGCGCCGGTTGCAGGATCGATCATCCGAGTGCGCGCCAGGTCGACGATCGCACGCGCCGTGGTCGCAAACAGCCCCTCATGACCGAGATCAATCCACGCCAACATCGCTTCGAGCAGATGCATGTGCGGGTTCGATCGCAAGGGCAGGACGCGCGTCGCGGCTTCCTCGAAACCCGCATCCGGATGCGACAGCCGCGCATGCAGATTGGCCAGCAGGGTATGCGCCTCGATCCGCAACGCATCGGGCCGATCGAGCACGCCATAGGCCGCCGCCAGCGCGAAAATGACAAACGCCTGGTCATAGATATCGACCGTGTCCGACACCGGCACCCCGCGTACATCGACCGAGGCGCGGAAAAACCCGTCGTCGCGGCGATAATGGGCGAGCATGAAATCGAGTCCGAGCCGCACGCCGCTTTCCCAGTCGCCGGTCCAGCCCAGTCGGCCCGCTTCGGCATAGACGAAAATCTGGCGCGCCTGCACGCGCAGCCGCTTGGGCCCGGGCATGGCCGACCCGTCCTGGCCCAATTTGTCGAACCACCCGCCGTGGTCACGATCGGCGCCATGTTCGAGCCAGAAAGGCAGAGCCGCATCGAACAGCCAGTGCCGCGCCCATGTGCCGCGTTCGGCGAAATCAGGGCTGCGCACTGCAGAATTCATTCGGACGTCGCTCGCTGTGGACAGGTATACGGGGACAGTCAGCCGCCGTTAGCCGCTATTTCGCAGGCGCACAACAATCGGCTGGGCCCGCACATGGTTTTCAAAGCGAAGGCGCGTCCGGCTCCTTGTGTCCGCTGATCGCGTCGCCATCCCCCCGGCGCAACATCGCAAACACCCCCGCCGAAACGATCGAAATCACCCCCAGGATGACAAATGCATGGTGCACGCTGCCCAGCATTTCGGCGCGCTCGTTGTTGCGCGAGCTGACAAAGCCCGCAGTCACCAGCCCGGCTGTGGCCACGCCAAAGCTCATCGCCAACTGCTGAAACGTGCTGGCAAACGCGCTCGCGCGGCTGGTGCGCCCCTCGGGAACATCGGCATAAGCGAGCGTGTTGATCGCGGTGAACTGGGCCGAAGTCAGAATGCCATAGACCATCGCCTGGACCACGATCACCCACACCGGCGTGGCCGGCCCGATCAGCGCAAACAGCATCAACACACCGCCCATCGCGACGGTGTTGCCGATCAGCATCGTGCGATAGCCCAGCAGCCGGAGCTCATAGCGGACAAGCGCCTTGCTCGTCATCGCGCCGATCGCCTGCGGCATGAACAGCAGCCCGGAATGCAGCGGCGAATACCCGAGCCCGGTCTGATACAGCAGGGGCAGCAGGAACGGCGCGCCGCCCGCGCCCAGCCGGGTGATGAACCCGCCCGAAACCGAGGCTGCAAATGTGCGAAAGCGCAGCAGGTCCATATCGAGCAGCGGATGCTCCCGCTTGCGCGCATGAAACCAGTACATCGCCAGCAGCGCCAGCGCGATCGACCCCGCGATCACCACCACGCGCCCGCCGGCGTGATGTTCGCCAAACACTTCCAGCGTCCACGACAGCAGCGCGATCCCGCTGCCAAACCACACCAGCCCCAGCCAGTCGAGTGGCGGCGTATTGTCCCCGCGATAATCGGGCAACCGCGTGCTGACCAGCGCCAGGCCAAGCAGCCCGATCGGGATATTCAGAAAAAAGATGTCTTCCCAACGTGCCACGCTGATGATGAACCCGCCCAATGCCGGACCAACCAGCGGCCCGACAAGCATCGGGATCGCGACAAAACTCATCGCCTTGACCAGTTCGGCCTTGGGAAACGTGCGCACCAGCACCAGCCGCCCGACCGGCACCATCATCGCCCCGCCCATGCCCTGGATAATGCGGCACACGACCAGCATCAGCACCGAATGGCACAGCCCGCACAGCACCGACCCGAGCGTAAACAGCATGATCGCCGCGCTGAACACCCGCCGCGTGCCGAACCGGTCCGCGACCCAGCCGCTGGCCGGGATAAACACCGCCAGGCTGAGCGCATAGCTCGCCAGCACCGATTTCATGTTCAATTCGGGCTCACCCAGCGCGCGCGCCATCGTCGGCACCGCGGTGTTGAGCACAGTCGAATCAAGCGATTCCATCAGGAACGCGATCGCCACCACCCACGGCAGCAGACGTTTCGATATCGATGGCGTGGCCACCATCGGTTCGGCGGTAACGAATTCGGGCAATGGGCTGACCTTGTGGCCTCAGGTGCATCGGAGAACGTACGATTAGAGGTGCCCTTAACAAGGCCCTGTTATTTAACAAGTTCCGCTCGTCCTGAGCCTGTCGAAGGATGCGCGCCACGTTTGATCCAGACGCCGATTGGGCTGGCGTTGGCGCGCATCCTTCAACGGGGCTCAGGCTGAGCGTATCTATCTGAATTTACATACCATATTGAAAAAGTGGCAGTCAGAGCCTTCGCTCAATCCATCAGCTTTTCCTGCAGATACGTCATCGTCAGCGCGGTCGTATGCGCCGCCTGTTTCAGGTCGGCGCCAGCACCATGCCCACCTTCGGTGTTTTCATAATACAGCACGTGATCGCCGAATTCCTCCAGCCGCGCGGCGAATTTGCGTGCGTGCTGCGGGCCGACGCGGTCATCCTTGGTCGTGGTGAACACGAATGGGACGGGATACGTCACGCCGGGCTTGAGCTGCTGGTACGGCGAAGTCTTCTGCCAGAACGCCATGACCGCGGGGTCGGTGTTCACATCGCCATATTCGCCCGCCCACGACGCACCCGCCGCGATTTTGCCGATGCGGATCATGTCGAGCAGCGGCACCTGGATCACGACCGCGTTCCACAATTCGGGATGCTGGGTGAATTCCACGCCCATCAGCAATCCGCCGTTCGATCCGCCTTCGATCCCCAAACGGGGCGGCGACGTGACCTTGCGCGCGATCAGGTCGCGCGCGACGCTGGCGAAATCGTCATAGATGATCTGGCGCTTCACCCCCAGGCCGGCCTCGTGCCACGCCGGGCCGAATTCGCCGCCGCCACGGATATTGGCCAGCACGAACGCACCCCCGCGTTCCAGCCACAACTTGCCGATTGCACCGCTGTAATTCGGCGTCTCGCTGATCTGGAACCCGCCATAGGCATAGAGCAAAGTCGGGGTCGTGCCGTCGTAGGCGATGTCCTTGCGGTGGACGATGAAGTACGGGATTTTCGTGCCGTCGGTCGATGTCGCCTCGCGCTGTTCGACGACATCGCGCGATGCATCGAACTTGGGCGGCAACGTCTTGACCGTCTCCAGCGATCCGGTCGCGGTGTCGGTCAGCGCCAGGGTCGTCGGGGTCAGGAACCCGCTCATCTGGAGGAACGCGCGGTTCGACATCAGGTCGGCCGAGCCGAGGTTGATCGCAAGATTGTCGGGCACTGCGATCGTCTGCCTCGTCCAGCCGTCGTGCCCGGTGGGCGTCATGACCGTAACCCGGCCGCGCACATTGTCGAGCGTCGACAGCAGCAGATGGTCGCGCGTCGCGTTGACCTGGTCGAGCGATTCACGAGGCCCCGGCGCCCAGATCAGCGTGGGCTTCAGCCTGGCGGGATCGGACTTGAGTGCCCCCAGGTCCAGCGCGGCAATCGCGCCTGCGGGAAACGTCTTGCCATTGACGGTCCATGCTTCGTCAAGTTTGACGATCGCTCGGCCCGCAACGAGGTCGGTCACACCCGATTTGGCCGGGATCGCCAGAACTTTGGCGCCCTGCGGCGTGACCACCACGGTCTTGAAATGAAAGAAGTCGAGGCCGAGCTGGATGGTCGCAAGGGTATGGCCCTGGCCGTCACGCAGCGCCGCGGGGACAATCTCGGTATCGGTTTTGCCACCGCGAAAGATTTCGACCGCCGCCTCCAGCGGCTGGCCCCGGGTGACGCGCTTGACGATATAGGGATAGCCCGACGCAGTCAGGTCGCCCGGCGTCCATTCGCGCGCGACCAGCAAATGGTCGGCATCTTCCCACGCGATATTCTGTTTGCCGTGGGGCAGCGTAAACCCGCCCGGGACGAATGCGCCGGTGTCCAGGTCGAATTCGCGCACCGTCGTCGCGTCTTCGCCGCCATCGGACAAGGCCATCAGGCAGCGGCGTTCGTCGGGCTGCAGGCAGTTCGCGCCATGCCACACCCAGCTTTTGCCATCGGCTTTGCCCAGCGCATCGATATCGAGCACGGTTTTCCACTCGGGCGTCGCGGTGCGATAGCTGGCGAGGCTGGTCGTGCGCCAGATCCCGCGCAGATGCTCGGGATCCTGCCAGAAGTTGTAGACCGCGCCATGCGTGAACGAAGGCGTCGGGATGCGGTCCTTGGCGCCCGCGATCGCCAGCGCTTCCTGGTACAGCTCGGGATAGCGCTTGTCCGCCTCCAGCACGCCGGTCGAATACGTGTTGCGCGCAGTGACCCAGGCCATCGCGCGCGGAGAATCCACGCTTTCGAGCCACAGATAGGGATCGGGATCGGCGGCATGCGCAGTGACCGAGCCGACCATCGCAATGGCCGAGGCAACAGAACAGGCGAGCAGTTTGCGCATCACGATAGTCCTAACCATTATGAATTCTCGCCGGGTCTAGACACGCCGCGCGCGATCGACAAGCTCAGGCCGCGTCGCGATGTTCGACCAGCGCCAGTTGCGCATAGCGCTGTGGCCGGGCGCTGCGCAGCCACAGGCAGAACAGCAGTCCGGCGACCAACGTGATCACATAGACATACGGCAATTCCGTCACGAACGGCGTGCTGACAGTCGAGAGCAAGGTGAAATTGGTCCACACCGTCGTCAACGCGGTGCACAGCCCGATCGCCGCTGCAATCGAGGCAAGCAGGACGACAATCCCCGCCTCCTCCCGGCGCCGCACGACATAGAACACGATCGCCACCGCCGCGGCCGCCTGCAGCGCGATGATCCCCAGCGTGCCCATGCCGATCAGCACCGGAATGATCGCGGCATAAGGATCGGTCCGCGTCGAGGCGATCGCCGCCAGGACCAGCACGGTCACCGCCGAAATGCACAGCGACGCCGCGACGGGCACGTTCTTGACCTCGTCGAACCGGGCAAGCGCGCGCGGCAACAAGTCTTCGCGCGACAGCGCAAAGACATAGCGCGAGGCCGCCGCGTGGATCGCGATATACGTCGCCAGCATCGATGTGCACAGCAGCACGCCGGCAATGTCCGACGCGGTTTCGCCCTGGTACTGCTTGATCAGGTCGAGGATCAACGTGCCGCCATGCGCCAGCGCGCTGGCCTTGGCATGGTCCGCCCCGATCGCGCCGATCACGATCCACGCGGTGACCAAGTAGAACGACCCGATCAGCACAACCGACACATAACTCGCCAGCGGAATGCTGCGCACCGGATCGGCAGCCTCCTTCGAATAAAGCGCGCCCGATTCAAACCCGACAAAGCACGTAAAGGCAGTCATCAGCGACACCCCGACACCGGGTGCCAGCCACTGGCTCGGCGCAAACGAAGCGAGCGGAAATGCGCCCCAGCCCTTGGCCAGGACCACACTGCCATCGAACGCCACCAGCACCGCTGTTTCGACCACAATGATCACCGCGAGCAATTTGGAAGAGGCATCCATCGACCGGTAATTGAGAATCCCGGTAATCAGCACCGACACCGCGGCGCAGATCGTCCAGTCGACTTTCATCCCCACCGCCAAGAACACCTGTTCGTCGAAATACCCGCACGCCGCCGCCAGCCCGCACGTAAACGCACCATAAGAAATGATCGCACAATACGCGGTGCCCACGCCAAGCGGCTTGCCCAACCCCTCGGCGACATACGTATAAAACGCGCCGGTGCTGACAACGCGACGGCCGATGAACGCATAGCCCGTGGTGAACGCGATCAGAATGGTCCCGGCGATCAGGAACGCAATCGGCACATTCGCGCCGGTGCCACGCGCAATCGCGATCGGCAGGTTACCAATCATCGATGCGAGCGGCGCCGCCGCCGCGATCACCAGGAACACGATGAACTGGGTCGACAACTGGTGCGCGCGCACGGGCTCAGCGCGCGCAGGTTCGGCCAAAATCTCGCTCACACGTCGTCCCCCGGGCAAAGTCAGAGCCACGCCCTAATGGCTAATTGCCAAGAGCACAAACCTCGCCGCTTCCCGTCATCCCGGACTTGATCCGGGATCCAGCTTCTTCTTTTGCGCGCGACCCGGATCCAAAAGAAGCGGGCCCAAGATCAAGCCCCATGGACGCTAATACCAAATTGCAATGATGCTTACTTCAGGGCCTCCGGCGGCAAAGGGCCGAGGGCCCTTTGAACCCGTTACCGTCTTGAACTGCGCGCTGTTCAAGGCATTTGCGTCCCGCCGCGCAGCGGCCGATTGTCTCCCGACGCAGCGGCGGGATGCAATGCCGAACAAGCGCACCAACGCGGACGGTAACGGGATGCAAGGGCCCTTGGCCCTTGCCCGCCGGAGGCACCCTTTGAGTCGCGGTCATCAAGATTTGGTATTGGCGCCTATGCGATCAGCCAGCCTTGTGACCCAGCGTCCAGACATACGCAGCGACCGCATGCACATCAGCAACATCAAGCGGCGCCCCACCCAGCGCGGGCATCCCGCCGCTGCTCTTTTTGGGATGCGCCACCCCGGCAGTGATCGTCGCGGCCAGGCCCGCGACCGATCCATCGCTCCACTGATAGCCAGGCCCAACCAGCGATCCGCCCGCCGAACTGCCGCGACCGTCAGACCCATGACACCCGACGCATGTCCCGCCCTTGGCCTCGCCGAAATAGATCCGCTGGCCCAGAGCAACCTCTTCGCCCGTCGATCCGGGCGGGATCGCAGGCGCACCGCCGCCATCGCCATTGCCAGGCGACAGTGCGCTCTTGACCACGGCATGCGGTGCCTCGGTCAACGGCGCATCGCCCGTACCATGATACGTCACGCGCCAGATCGTGCCGCGCACATCATCGGCGATATACAGCGCGCCATCGGGCCCCACAGCCAAGCCAGCAGGGCGATGCGTCGCGCGGCCCGGCTCGCGGTATTGCCCGGCAAAGCCATCGGCAAAGCGGATCCATTTGCCCGACGGCTTGCCATCCTTGAGCGGCTGAAACGCGACGAGATAGCCATCCTGCGGCGCAGGCGCGCGGTTCCACGAACCATGAAACGCGATGAACGCGCCCTGGGCATAGGCGCCGGGGAACTTGGCCCCGGTATAGATCGCCACGTCATTCGGCGCCCAATGCGCAGGGTATGCAGCCAGCGGCATCGTCTTGCCCGCGCAGACGCCCTGCATATGACCACCATCACCGCCGTATTCAGGCGCCAGCACATGGCGCCCCTGCTTCGCGTCGAAATAACAATGCGGCCAGCCGAAATCGGCGCCCTTGAACGGCGAAAACAGAATCTCGTTGGGCAGTTCGACGCCCTGTTCGCTGGTGTAGAGAGCGGGCCAGTTCTGTGCCAACTGGTCGCGGCCATGCTGCGTGGCGAACAGCCGTCCCGCCGAATCGAACGCCATCCCGCCGGTGTTGCGAATGCCCGTGGCCCAGCGGTCGGCCGGCGAAAACACCTGGCCCAGCTTGTCGGCGCGATAGGCCCAGATCCCGCCGCGCGTCTGCTGCTCGATGCACGGCTCGGCGCCCTTCGCGCCCGGCTGGCGGTTGGGATGTTCGCAGGTGTTGGTCGCGGTGCCCGAATTGACGAGCAATTGCCCGGCGGCATCGATCACGAACGGGTGCATCGGATGATCCCCGCCCAGGACCAGCCCCGACAGCACCAGTTCGGGCGCGCCGGTTGGCGACATCTGACCCGGCGTCAGCGGATAGCGCACGATCGTCGCGCCCTCTTCGGCATAGACCGCGCCATGCCACAGCGCGATCCCGGTGCCGCCCTGCCCGCCAGCGCGCGCGGTCGGCCCGAACCGCTCGATCACATCGGCCACGCCGTCGCCATCGCGGTCCTTCAGCGCGAGCACGAACCCGCCCGCCGGTGCCGGCGAATGCGGAAAATAATCCTCCGAATCCCAGGTGTTGGCATAGACCGTACCGTCGCGCGCCACGGTCAGATGGCGGGTATGGCCCAGATGATCCGCATAAACCGACGCGCAAAACCCGGGCGGCAAAGTCAGCCCACCATTGTCCACCGCGCATTCCGCCGGAGTAGTTACCGGCGCAGCGGCGACACGGGCGTGACCCGACAGCAAGGCCAGGCCGAGCGCAAATGTGGATGCCGCAACAGCGGAAAGGCGGACAAACGGCAGGCGCATCGGATCACTCCAGACTTGGTATTGGGCTGCTTATTCGGGGAGGCGAACCGGCGTCAATTTGAACGGCAGCTTCGCCTTCACCTTGTCCGGCGCAAACAACGCGCCGAACTGCGCGCCGGTGTACCACACCCGGCCATTCCAGAAACCCACCGCCGACGGTTCGAACACGCCATCGACCAGCGACGTAACTACCACCGTATCGCCCTTGACCGACAACCGCAGCACGCGCCCTTTGCCATCGGCGGCAATCATGTCGCCGCCCGGCAGTGGCCGCATGCCATCGGGCAGGCCGAGCTTGTCGCTCAGCAGCGTCAGGCTGCCGGCGCGGCCGCCTTTGCCCACGGTCACGCGAAACAGCGCGCCGGTGTAGTAATTGTTGACGTAAACCGCGCCATCGCCGCCAAATACGATCCCGTCGATCCCACCGCCTTTGCCGCCGCCATTGCGCGTGTCCGGGCTGCCCAACTGGCTGTCGGTCAACCACACATCGAGCGCGGTCGCGTCGGGCCGCCAACGCAAGATCTGCGGCATCCCCGAATCGCTGATATACACCGAGCCATCGCTGCCGACCGCAAAGTCATTGCACTCGGCATGTTCGCCCGGCAACTTCAGGCTGACCCGGCCCTTGCCCGTCGCCAGGTCGAACCCCTTGACCCAGGCCCCATGATCAACGCCCGCAACATAAGCCGTGGTCCCGGGAAATTCGTTGCTGCAGGTCCACAGAATGCGATGGCGCGCATCGGCCAGCACGCCGTACAGCGCGCCGCTGCCATACGCGCCAGGCGCAACAAACTGGATGGATTTGCCCGTTTGTAGCGAAACTTTCAGCACGCCGCCATGCATCGAACCGACATAGGCCGTGCCATCGGCAGTGACGAAAATGCTTTCGGGATGAACAGCGCCGGGCAGCGCGACCGCCGCATCAGGATCGAGCAAGGCAGGTGCCGCAACGACCGGACCACTCATGGCCGCGCCGCCCATCAAGGCCAGCGCGCCAAGTCGCCGCAACAGTCCGATCATCCTGAGTATTCCCCACTATATTTCTTGGAATACAGCTCGGGCATTTCAGGACATCAGTCAAGCTTTCGGGAGCAGTCGATCAGCGATAGCGAAAGCGCAAGGCGGTCAGCGCCATGCGGATGGCCATGATTTCGTCGGGATAGAATGGCTGGGCATCGACGGCGGCGTCGATCCAGTGAAGCATTTTGCGCATGGTCGACCCTTTCGTCGGCGTATCGGAATGGAGAAAAACGCGACCTGACACGACACTGCCACGTCGGGTCGCGCGGCAATCAGGCAGCGATCACTTTGACCGCATCGATCAGCGCCTGCGCAGTGGCAGGCGACGATCCCGGGTTCTGGCCGGTAATCAGCAACCCGTCCTGGACGACATACGAAGCCCAGTCTGGCCCGCGGCTATAAATCCCGCCCTTGGCCTGCAATTCGTCCTCGACCAGGAACGGCACCACATGGGTAAGGCCGACCGCTTCTTCCTCGGTGTTGGCAAAACCGGTGACGCGCTTGCCATCGACCAGCGGCCGTCCATTGGCGTCCTGCACATGGCGCAGCACGCCCGGCGCATGGCAGACGAAAGCCACCGGCTTGTCCTGCGCAACGAAGCTTTCGATCAGCGCAATCGAGGTCGCGTCTTCAGCCAGGTCCCACAGCGGGCCGTGGCCGCCGGGATAGAAAACCGTATCGAAATCCGCAGCCGACACATCCGCCAGCTTTACCGTCGCGGCCAGCTCGGCCAGCGCAACAGGATCGGCTTCAAAGCGGCGCGTGGCGTCGGTCTGGCTGTCCACTTCGTTGCTCTTGGGGTCGAGCGGCGGCTGGCCACCCTTGGGCGAAGCCAGCGTGATCTGCGCGCCGGCATCGCGAAACAGGTAATACGGCGCGGCCAGTTCCTCGAGCCAGAAGCCGGTCTTGCGGCCGGTATCGCCGAGCTCGTCATGCGACGTGAGAACCATCAGAACGTTCATGTCGTATCTCCGTTGATGCGCGGGTCGATTAGACCAGTCGGTTTAGAACTGGCGGAAATGCCTGGTGTCTCGACCATTCGGCGGGCGACCCGTCGTTGGCGTTGACGGCCCAATAGCTTCAACTAGACCAGTCGTCTAGTAAAAAATGAACCCTGATGATGTTTTTCTGAAATCCAACATTTCACGGCCATTCATGCTGCGATAGTACAACTAGACGACCGGTCTACACAATGCTAAAGACCCGCCATGGCACACGCAACTCTCGAAAAAGACACCCGCTCCGCAATCCTCGCGACGGGTCAGAAGATCATGAGCCTCAAAGGCTTCTCGGCGGTCGGTCTCAACGAGATCCTGGCCGATGCAGGCGTGCCCAAAGGCTCGTTCTACCACTATTTCGGATCGAAAGACGCGTTCGGCGAAGCCATGCTCGCGACCTATTTCGACACCTACCTGGCGCAGATCGACACCCTGCTGGCCAAACCCGGCCTAACCGGGGCCGAACGGCTGATGCTCTATTTCGCCAACTGGCGCGAAGGCCAGACCGAGTTCGAGTGCAAAGGCCGCTGCCTCGCGGTCAAATTGGGCGCGGAAGTCGCGGACTTGTCCGAAACGATGCGCCTGGCACTGAAAACCGGGACATCAGGCATCATCGCGCGATTGCAGACGATGATCGAAGCCGGAACCGCCGACGGATCGCTGCCCGCGATCGAGGCGCCAGGCGAAGTCGCCGCGGGCCTGTACCAGCAATGGCTCGGCGCGAGCGTCCTGGTAAAAATCCACCGCAGCTACGAACCATTCGAAACCGCGCTTTTATCGACACGCCGCACGCTGGGCATGACACACCCGGCCTGATCGCGCTGACGTATTTGTGGGCAGGCAATCAGCGCGCTTAAGCGCGTGGCGGATCGATCTTGGCCAATTTGCTCGCCGTGATCGCGGTATGAATGATCGCGGTAATAGCCAGTCCGGCCGCAAAGGCCCCGACCAGAAAATCGTACAATGTCACATGCACGCCCATGATCGCCACAGAAGGGATCGGCAGAAAAATTGCGGCGAGAGTGGCCGCTGTAATGCCCAGGCGCACTTCGGTCGGGCCGACTCCGCCGAAACTCACTCTGAACACGCCCGTCGCAAGGCAGGTGGTGAGCGAAGAAATCACCACGAGATAATAACAGATCAAGGCAAACATCGCGGTCTGCAAATGCGCCATCGGCGAAAGTCCGACGCCGATCGCAACGAATGCCATGGCGAATCCATCGATCGTGTGATCGAGAAAAAAGCCGTATTGTGGACGCTCTGCGCCGCGATACCGCGCCAGTGTGCCGTCCAGGCTGTCGCCAAGCCAGTTGAAAAACAGCCCGGCAATCGCCAGCCACATCAGGCCAATGTGAAAGCAACCGAGCCAGTCGCCAAGGCAAGTCAGCATGGCGCCTGCCAGACCGAGCGCGGTCAAACCGTCGGATTTGATCCACGACGGCATGCAACTGCATAAATATGCCAGGGTCGCACGCTCGTACCGGCCTGCCAGTGAATCATGAACCCTTTGCACCGGGGCGCTGTGTATCGCCCGCACGGTAAATACAAGGCGAATCAACACCCGTTTCCGACAAAGTTTCCTTCCTGCGATGGAATGAAGTCGGAATACGCTCAGGCGTCTATTGCACTGGTCATATCGCCGCCCGCGACAGCGCACTCGCGGAATAGCGCCTCGTCATAACGCCAGCACCGCGAATCAGCCGCCCATCTGCAAGGCATAATGCACGTTGCACGCCTCTGCCACGGTGTCGAAAAATACGAGCGCCCCGCTGTACAACACAGCACCGCGCGTACAGTATTGCTCCAGCATATAGGGATCATGCGATGTCATGATCAATGTACCGCTATCGCGCCGTGCCATCAATTCCTGTTCGCAGCGCTTGCGAAACCGAGCATCGCCCGCCGCAGCCACTTCATCGACCAAATAGCATTCAAAAGAAATCGCGAGCGACACGCCAAACGCCAGGCGCGAGACCATGCCCGATGAATACGTAGTAACCGGCTGCCGCATGTAAACGCCCAATTGGGCAAAGTCCTCGACGTAATCAAGGACCTCTTCTTCATCCTGCTGGTAGATCCGGGCAATGAACCGCGCATTGTCGGCGCCGGTCATCGTCATGTCGAAGCAACTTGAAAACCCGATCGGCCATGAGGTCTTCACCGACCGGTGAATGTGTCCACCAGACGGATGCTCCACCCCTGCGATCAGCCGCAGGAGCGTGGATTTGCCTGCGCCGTTCGCCCCGCAGATGGCCAGGCTTTCGCCGCGGTCGATCTGGAACGACAGGTCCGAAAACACCTTCCGATGCAATCCGCGCGTGTGATAAACTTTTGAAACTTTGTCGAATTCGACCGTCGGCAGGTCATTTTCTACCGGTTCGGAATGGCGCATGGAATTTTCCATCTGGGATTCGAATTGGGGCAAATTCAGCTCAACCGGCGCGCTGGACGAGCAGGCCAAAACAGGTCGAGGCAAAACCGTCGATCGTCATCTTCATATGCGGCGTACCGTCGTCCTGCCATGCCTTCATCTGCTCATTGGCAAGGTCATAGAGATATGGCGGAACGTCGATGAACTTGTCCAATGGCTTGTGCCCGACATTGAAATCCAGCGTGGTGACCGTGTGGCCCCGCGCTCGCAATCGATCGGCCAACTGTTCGAAATGGCGTTTCTGGAACAGGACGGTGACCCAATTGTCCAGGGTTTCATCATCGTTGGCAAAGTTGAATTCGGTTGTGTGGATCGACAATCCGCCCGGCCGCACGGTCGCCAGCGAATTTTCGATGAAAGCCAGGCCGCGCTCGATCGAACCCAGATGTTCGAACGCGCACACCGACCAGCAGAAATCGTAATCGACCAGATCGGCGTTGATCGCATTCATATCGACATAACGCAGGCTGACATGCGCATCGAAGTCGGCCCGTTCGGCCAGAAAATCGTGGTACAAGGCATCGAGCGAAGTCGCATATTGCGCGGTATTCTTCCAGCCCTGCTCCTGCCCCACTTGCGGCGGCTGGTCGGTGACGGTCACGTCGACCCCGCGCGATGCGAGATAGCTCGGGATCGGCTCGCTGCCGCAGCCAAATCCCAGGCCACGCGCACCGGGACGCAGGCTGCCATGGTTGTGAATGCCCTGCATCACATAGGCAATTTCCCAGACCTTGCGATGATAGATGCGCGCCATCTTGAATTGCCAGCACCAATGCGCAACCCAATCGGATTCGATATCGTCCTGGGTCGATGGCTTCCACCCCAGTACCGTGGATTGGACCGGCACCTCTTCACAGGGCGGCAGCGCGGCCGCCATCGTGCGAGCCAACTCGTAACCAAAGAACTTCACCGTAAGGCTGAGCGAATCGATGCGATTTACGATCGCGTTCAGCGCATGCGTATTGGGTCTCGAGCGCGGATCGACCAATGACAGCAGCTTTTTAAGCTGCTTGGCCTTGCGCGACGTCACATTACGTTTTTCAAACAGCATTCAATCAACTACCGAGAAATGGCGCGCTGGTGGGCTTCGCGAAGCCGCCTATTTGGCAGCGCGACGACGTTGCGACAAGGCGCATTCCCACTGCCTGTTGCCGGCGCGACCAAACGCCCTTTTTGACAGCGCCGGCGACAGTTTTGGCCTTTCCGTTTTCGCCGGCACCCTGCTATGGCTCGCCCATGACTGCAGGTAAGCACTTGTTTAGCACTCCTGCGCTGGCGCACACCGCTGCTGCGCGCGCGCACGCCCCGACGGGCACCTGACCGATGCGGGACGTCGATCCTTTTTCCTACTATTTCAATCACTCCAGCGGCATCCCGGGATTCGGCGGCGACAGCGCGCCCCCCGATCCGCGCTACGTGTTCCATACCGATTATCTCGATGTCCGCCGGGGTCCGGCGAGCTTTGAACTGCAACTGCGCGGGGTGCGCTCGACCCATGGCGAACTCGCCTTACGGATCCACGCGATCCGTCCCGGTTCTGACGAAAATGCCAGCTTGGTTGCCGGCTCCCGCGTAAATCTCGCGATGGGTGATGCGCAGGATTTCTCCATCAGCCTGCGCTTTGCGGCGCAGCGCGGTGTGCAATATGCGTTCTATGGCTACTTTCTCGATGCGTCGGACATTCGCGCCGATGACCTGAGAATTGGCCTTCACGAAACCGAGGGCGATGAGGAAGTTTATTCCGAACCGCCGCGCTCGGTCCTGGCCTCAGACAGGAAATCGCGCGATCTGCGGCCCGCCAATGCCCTGATCCACGTCATCACCCCGCATCTTTCGGCGCCGGTTTCCCAAGATTGCACAGTCGGGCAACTGGCTGAAATGAAGATACCGCGCCACTCTGATCGCAGCCTCGGCGAATGGTCGGAAACCCTGTGCCGGAATGCGCTGAGCGCATATGGCCTGAATTTCCCGGCGCTGGAGGGTTTGCTGATCGGGCCATGCTCCGATGCGTTTTCTGCCGCCCTGGCGCAGTCCGGCTTTGCGATGACGCGCATGGCAGCCGATCCACCGCCATCAGCCGGATCCGATGTCTTTGCCGATTTCGTGGTCTGGCCCGATGGATTGCGCGGCGAGATCGATGCCGATCGCCGCTGGACGATCTTCAACGCATGGCTCGGTCGGCTGAAAATCGGCGGCCTTGGGGTGATGGCGGTATCCTATCGTCCCGACAGCGTCGCATCGCGCGGCGGAGAAACCACCGACACCGCATACGTCAGCCGCAAAGAAATTGGAAAATGGGCCTTGCGGCTCATCGCAAATGGATATTCGGTTGCGCCGATCGCTTTTTCGTCGCTGGAAGACCTGGTGCTCGATAGTGACGGGTTGGCGCACTTCATCATGATCGTCCAACGCCAGTGATTGTTGCACGGTAAATGGGCGCGCGTTTGATTCGGCAGGCAGGTACTTCCAGAGAGATTATGGATCACAATCGGTTTGCAGACCTGATCAACGTATTCTGGACCGGTGTCGCCCGGCAGTCAGCGGTGATCCGTGCGCTGACTCTGCGTGAACTGCAGCAGCGCTTTGGCCGCGAAAATATCGGCTACCTGTGGGTGATCGGGGAACCGATGATGCTGGCATCGGTGGTAACGCTCCTGCATTCGGCTGTCGCACCACACGGCGATGGCGGCATGAGCCCGTTTACGTTCATGCTGACCGGGTACACGATCTACATCATTTTTCGTAACTGCTTCAATCGCGCGGAAAGCGCCATGCACGGCTCGCAATCGCTGCTGTATCACGGCATGATCACGCCTTTCGATATCATGGTATCCAAATGGGTGGTCGATACGATCGGGTGTATTTCCGCGCTGGTGATTTTGCAGGCGGCGGGCATCATGCTTGGACTATCGGACTTTCCGGCACGCCCGCTTTATCTGATCGGGGCGATCGCACTGTTTGCCTGGTGGTCGCTGGCCCTCTCGTTCATCGTGGCGGCCTATGCCTATAAAAGCCCGCTGGTCGGACGATTGACTCATCCGACATCCTATTTTGCCCTGCCTGTCAGCGGCGCCTTCATTTCCATGAGCCTGCTGCCCAAATGGACGCATCACTTCATGTCGTGGAATCCGATGATGAGTATTTTCGAGCTGGCGCGGTATGGGCAGTTCACCAACGCGCCGGACAAATACATCTTTATTCCCTACGTGGTGGTCATCGCGGTGTTTTCGACATATTGGGGCCTGCTGGAAATTCGGCGCATTCGCAGCTCGATCCACGTCGCATAATAATCCGGCCTGATTAATCCGGCCAAGACTAATCTGGCATTTTAGGAAGTCTGAATGAGTGGAGTTTTGCTGCCCGGACACGCGCCGGGCACCAGCCGAGCCGGCCATGGCCTGTGGATAAAGCTGCGAGTGCTTGCCTGGACTAACCGGGTTTTTCTGGCCGTGGTGATCTTGCCCACGCTGCTTGCGGCGCTCTATTTTGGATTGGTCGCTTCCGATCAATACGAGAGCAGCGCTGATTTCGTGGTACGGCGCGCCGACAGCATGAAAACCGGTGGCGACTCCGGTCAGTTGCTGGGCTTTGCCCTGGGCTCGGGCGCCAGCGAAACCGATGCCTATATCGTGCAGGAATATCTGATGTCCCACGATGCGGTCGCGCATCTGCAGGCCAAAAACAATTTGATCGGCATTTTCACGCGGGATGGCGTCGATGGTTTCAGCCGATTGTGGACCACGTACCTGACGCCAGAACGACTGTTGAAATTCTATCGCAAGCAGGTCGTGATCCGCGCAGATGACGAGACTTCGATCACCCATCTGACCGTCCATACGTTCCGACCGGACGATTCGCGCGCGATCGCCGAATCCCTGCTCGAAATGGGCGAGCAGCAGGTGAATGCGATCAATGAACGCACATACAACGACCAGGTTTCCAACGCGCAACGGTCCTACGACGAAGCCAACCATCAGCTCGGCGAAATCGAGGCGCAGTTCACCGCCTATCGCGTGGGACATCAGGATGTCGATCCGACCGACACCGGCAAGGCGCAAGTGACGATGATATCGGGCCTGACCGCCAATCTGGTCGGAGCGCGTGCGCGGATGCAGGCCATGGGCGGCGCGATCAGCCATTCCAGCCCGCAATACCAAGCGATGGTCCGCCAGGTTCAGACGCTGGAAGCGCAAGTAGCCGCGCAATCGTCGCGGGTTGTCGGCGGTGATCACTCCGTGGCCAATCGCCTGGGCGACTACGAGCAACTCGTGATCAAGCGCACGGAAATCGCCCAAGTCTATACCGTCGCAGCCAGCCAATTGAAGCAGGCCCAGGCCGATGCGAAGCGCAAGCAGCTATACCTGATCCGCGTGGTGCAGCCCAACCTTCCGGTAAAATCGGAATACCCGCTGCGTATGCAGATCACGCTGACCATATTTGGTGCGCTGTTTTTTGCGTATGCAATCGGCTGGTTGCTGTGGGCGGGCGTCAAGGAGCACAGCTTGTGACACATGCTGACTGGATGGGCGCCTTACGTCCGTCCAGTCAGTAACTATGCATATTTTATGACCGCGAGTGTGCGAGTGGGTACTTGCTTGACGGCAATATCTGCTCCTGCTGGCCACGAGCGCCGCAGTCTCGACCCTATCGAATGATCAGGATTTAAGAGCAGCAATCAGTAAAATACTATCTTTTCCAGATGAATACTGATTTTGCGCTTGTCGCCGTTGCCCTGCTCGTCGTCCGGCACCCAGATCTCTGCCGCCAAAGTCACAAGACCGTCTTGCACCTGGTCGACTACGATCTCGATTTCGGTGCGCCCGGGCTCGACATCCCGCTCGACGAGAATCTTTTGACCATTACCGATTGCGACATGGAGTGGCTTTGTTCGGAAATTTTGAAGCCCCAGCGACACAACCCTGCTTTCGGCCGGAAACTGAAGCCTCAGTCGGCTATCGCCTTTGCTGGCCATGTATTCAGCCTCGACCATCCAACCGTCATGCTCCCATAACCGTCCAATCTCGGCTGCGCCGATACTCCCGATCGTAGCGCGGCCGCCGACGACTATGGGGCCGATCTCGCCCTCCGGGTGACTGATTATTTCCACTGTCAGGCGGGCGCGCCGAAACGCAGCCTTCAGGAAATCTGCCGACCAGCCGCTTTCCAGCCAGCCGAATTTGTGAATGCAATAGACGGACAAGGGATCGAGGCGCAGCCCCCAATGCTTCCACCAAGCGTCATTTATCGGCTCTCCCGCCATGACGATTTTGCCAGCCGGCGCCAGATGCCGGGCCATCCGCGCGAGCAGATCCCACGGCCGCAGAGCATGGTGGAAGCATTCGTAGAACAGGATCATTGCAAAACGATCGTCACTCTCGAACGTGTCGAACGTGCCGTGTCGCGCGGTAATATTATGGCCAAACCTCGCGGCACGGCGATTCACCAGATCGACAAAGTCCTTATTGACGTCAACCGCCGTAACCGCGAGGCCGCAATAAGCGGCCACCTCTGAAGACAGCCCCCAGCCGCAGCCCATATCCAGCATGGGACCGCCCAGCGGTGGTGATGCGTAACGGATGGCCCGGGAAAGGCGCTCAATATGCTGCGCCAGAATGCCCGGCGTGCCATGGTTGTAAGGATTGATAGCCGCAACGTGCGTGTCGACGTCAAGTGAAGTCTGCTCATTGCTCAGTTGGTCGAAGTCCCGACCCGACATCTCTCGATAGAGGGCAAGTTGTTGGCCAACGTATGCCTCACTGAAAGGGTCGAGCGACTGGTCGACAACAATATCTGGACGATATTCGATGTTCTGCCAATAGCGTTCGCAGTCTGGCTGGCCTGGACCGCCCAACTGGTCACTACGCTTGACAAATTCCGGAAGCTCGCTTGTCCTCAAAGGTATCACAGCCATGTCAGATATTCTTCCGTGATACGTCAGGATTGATTTCAAGCATGCTTATTCCATTAAACTACTGATTTCAAGTACAGCATTTCAATCCAGATAGCGCGAAATTGGTGCTTTCATCGCGATGTTCCGATATTTTGCATCCGCATCAATCGGCAATTAGAATATCCGGCAAGGCCTGCGTCCATGACCCTGTGTCATGATCGAACAGACCGATGCGCAAAAAATTCGGCTTTGGATTTAGCGCCAGATCCACATGAATAACAAGAAGCCCATAGCCATTGGGATCGAGGTGCGAAAACCCACCCTTGATCTTGTACGGGAGGTCGTCAACGTCGCTCTGTTCGCTCGTGATGCGAAGCTGACGCGTGAGGTCGTCGTGATCGACTGTCACCCCGACGGTCGACGTATTGACCGCGCACAGTAAGATAAAGAACCCGGCGGTTCCGAAAACGGTATAAGGTTTGCGGAGCATGAACAGGCGAAGGCCGAGCAGGTTCGCCCCCGCGGGGACTGGTGCCACCACCGCCCGAGCGGGCGGAGTAAATAGCGACAGGGTCAATCCGTCACCGAACCATGCCACCCGTTCCTGCACGAGTTCGATCTCGATCGCACTGGCGCCTTTGGCAAACCAATCAGTCGAAACACGCACTGGAATGAGCATTTCCTGCCCCGGCAAGAGCACAAAGGGAATAGGCGTGCGCGGATGATCGTAATCAAGCGAGGAACCATCGGCAGCCATTATATGACCGCCCAGATTGACGTCGTGGCCGCACTCCGGTTTTGCTCGACTGCTCCAGATTGCCGAACCCAAGTTGGTGAGAGCAACAGTAAACTGCAGTTCTCCCCCATCGTCGCTGACCATTGGGCCTTCGACCCAGCGCAATGCGTGCCGACGGTCCGGCAGGGATAGCGCCT
>Ga0302311_10000254_pt1 | contig 68152 bp, 51 predicted proteins | sample III_Palsa_N1_3_FD_200449 | JGI IMG/M metagenome (GOLD analysis project Ga0302311, IMG submission 200449) | Peat permafrost microbial communities from Stordalen Mire near Abisko, Sweden - III_Palsa_N1_3 | ecosystem: Environmental > Terrestrial > Soil > Palsa > Peat permafrost | place: Sweden... | reverse complement strand
CCCTCGCCCGCGGGGCGGCGGCGGGCCGCTTCTTCCCCGGGCGTCACCCCTTCAGCCCGAGCCACCCGAGGCCGCGCGCGCGGCGGGCGCTCCGTCCAGGGTGCGGGGCCGCTCCGGCGGCGCGCGGCGGGAGCCCGGTGGGTGCGCCGGCGCCGGCGCCTCGGTGTCCTCGGTGGCATCCGCCAGGAGGAGCTGCTTCATCCTCTCCAGGCTTTCCCGGGCCCGGTCGACGAAGGGCCCGCTCGAGCCGAGGCGCTCGGCCGCGGCCAGCGTGCTCTCGTAGACGGTGATGGCTTTGGTGAGGAGGACGCGCACGCGCTTTCGCAGCTCCTGGCGGTAGACGCGCGCCTCCTCCTCGTTGAGCTCGCTCGGCGCCCGCGAGTCCGAAATCTGCTGGTACATGTCCTGGTACAGGGTGCCGATTTGTGTGCCGGCGGCGGTGGCCCAGTAGGCATTGCCGACTTTGATGGTGCGGAAATAATGCCCCTGCGCCGAGAGCAAGAGCTCGGCCTTGAATTCGAGCTCCTTGGCCAGCGCGTCGGCGCCCTGCTCCGGGTTGAGTTGCACGCTGGCGTAGTGCAGCCGGTAGATTTCGCCGAGAAAGAATTGAGCCTGCCCGGGGAAGTAGTCGTCGAGGGTGTCGTGCTCCTCGGAGCCATTCCAGAGCGCCAGCGCCTGACGCAGCGTCTTCTCGCCGGTGTCCAGCCGACCATCCTCCACCTCGCACACGCCCTGTTGCACCTGCGCTTCGAGACGGCGCGTGACGCTCAGGTCCTGGCGCCCGGCCATTCTCGCCAGCTGGTCCGCCGCCTCGCCGTAACGGCCGAGGTGGTAGAGGGCCTCGGCGAGATGGAAGGCCGCGTCCAGGGCGTCGCCGGTGCCGGCAGCATTGGCGATGAGGGCGAAGTGCTCCCTGGCCTCCTCCCAGTCCGTCATGCGCTCGCGGGCCAGCCCGGCGTTGTACAGGGCCAGGACGAGGTGCGGGCTCTGCGGAAAGGCCAGCGCCAGCCGCTCGAAGCAGGCGGCGGCGCGCGCCCAGTCGCCGCTCGCGTAGGCCGAGGTGCCGTTGGCGAAGAGCTCCTCGGCGTTGAGCCGGGCCAGGGCGACATCGCCCTGCACCACCAGGGGCTCCATGGCCAGCGGCTCCGGGTTTCCAGGCCGAGTGAGGGGCGCCCCGGCGCAGCCGCCCAGGCCGAGGATGAGGAGCCAGCGAGCGCGGGCGCTTTTTGTACGGAGGTGAGTCGTCAAGAGGGGCTTCGGCGATGGGCCGCGAGGGGAGTGAGAGTCTAGAAACCCTCGGTGCCTGGACGCTAGGCCCCTTCGGCCCTGGCGGCCGGGGGCCGGTCCTCGCCCGGAGAGGTGTCAGGCACGAGGTACGCCCCTGCGCGCCAGAGTGCGCTCAAGTCATGCACATCTCCCGGGAAGCGGGGCACGCTGAGCAGGGGCGTGGGCGCCACGGCCGCGCGCAAGCGCTGGAGGTTCTCGGCGTCGGCGACGGCCAGGGCATGCGCCTCGGAGAGGGTCCGCTCGAGCTTGCCGCGCAAGGGTTCAGGCAGACGGCCGGCAGCCGAGACGTCCTCGACGTCGACGTCGGCGTGGACCTGGTTGACCACCACCGCCGCGATGTGGAGGCCTTGCTCGCGTAAGGACTGGTGAAAGCGCACCGCCTCCTCGCGGCGCTCGGCCGCCGGCCCGGTGACCAGCACCACCACCGTCTCCTCGCTGGCGAGCAGGGCCCGGACTGCCTGGGCGCGCTCGCGGAAGCCCTCGTTCATCCCGCTCATGGCCAGAAGGAAGGTGGCCAGGTCGGACAGGGTTTGGCCCCCCACGACGCGGGACAGCGCCCGGCTGATGAGGTTTCCGCCGAGGCCGAAGAGACGGAGCCCGACTTTCGTCCCCCGCAACGCCGGCGTGAGGAGCCACTTCGCCGTGTCCGAACCGAAGAAGTCCATCACCCGCGCCGGCGCGTCGAGAAAGTCGAGGGCCTGGGCGGTGGGGGGCGTGTCGAGGACCAGGAGGTCCTGCGCCCCGGCCGAGTGCAGCTCCCACAGCTTCTCCAGGGCGATGTACTCCTGGCTTCCGGCCAGGGCGCTGGACAGCGACTGGTAGAAGCGGTTGGCGAGAATTCGCTCCCGCTGCTCCGGGGACGCCGAGCGCGCGATGAGCTCGTCCCAGGACTGCTTCATGTCCAGCATCATCGCCTCCACCGGAGCCTTCAAGTGGATGCCGGCTGCGCGGAGCTCGGAGGCGGGGATGGGCCGCGCGACGTTTCCCAACTCCGAGAGCCCGAGCGCGCTCGCCAGCCGGCGTGCCGGGTCGATGGTGCAGACAAGTGACTTTCTGCCCAGCGCCGCGCCCTGCAGGGCCAGCGCCGCGGCCAGCGTCGTCTTTCCCACCCCGCCCGGGCCGACGCACACCACCACCCCCCGCGTGCGGAGCGCCTCGACCAGCGGAGTCATGTCCACCCCGCGAAGCCATTGAGCAGCCGTTGCCCGAGCGCCTCGACGCTGGCCCGGTCCATCGTCCCCTGGTACAGCCGGGGGAGCTTCACCACCGGCGCGCCGAGCGCCCCGAGGCGGTGCACGGCCTCCTCGGTGCGCCGGGCGGTGTCCGCGTGCGCCTGGGCCAGGGACTCGAGCCGGGGAAACGGCGCGAGGGCCGTCAAGTCCTCCGGCAGAAAGCGGGGCTCGGTGGCCTGGTTGAGCACCACCGCGCTCACGTCCAGGTGCAGCGCGCGCAGCCCCGCCCCGAGCTCGAGCGACTCGAGGATGGGCAACTCCTCGGGAAGCGCGACCACCACCGCCTTGGTGACGTCCTGGTCGACGAGCAGGTCCCGCATCCAGGTGGCCTCCTCGGCCATCGTCCCCGGAGGGAGCGTCTTCAGAAGCACCTGGGGCACGCCGAGGAAGGTGAGGGCGTGCCCGGTGGCAGGAGCGTCCGTCACCACCACGTCCCAGCGCGGGCGTCCAGCCTCGGTGTCACGCACGTGCCAGAGGACTTTCCCCAGCATCACCGTCTCGGCCAGCGAGGGGATGAAGCGCAGGAAGGCCCGCACCAGTGGGTTTTCGAAGAGGGCGCGATAGACGCGCTCGACGCGAATCCTCTTCAGCACGTACTCGCGCATCGCCTCTGCCGGACGCACGTCGACGCTCCACAATTCGCCCTCCAGCCGGCGGAGCTCGGGACCGGCCGCTGGAAAACCCAGAAGCGCCGTGGCTCGTCCTCCGCTGTTGACCTCGCAGAGCAGGACGCGCTTCCCGGTCCGTGCCAGCGCCTCTGCCACCGCGGCCGCGACGGTGCTCTTGCCCACGCCGCCCTTGCCGGTGATGACGAGCAGGCGTGTCCTGGGGAGCTGTGCCATCGCGCGGGAGCGCGGCACCGTAGGGAGGCCGCTCGCCCGGTGTCAATCGAGCGCGCCTTGACAGGCTCCCTTTGCCGCTGCGAAGAGGGCGGCGTCCCCGCCGCCTCCGTAGGAAGACGCCATGCTCAAGAACAACCCGGTGGTGAGGAGACTGGTGGAGACGGGCGAGGAGCGGGTGGGGAAGCTGGCGTCCACGCTGCTCTCCAACGAAAGCTTCGTGGCCACGGTCCAGTCGCTGGTGTCCAAGTCCCTGGCCGCCAAGGGCACGGTGGACAAGAGCCTGCGCAGCGCGCTCTCGGCGATGAATCTGCCGTCCAGCGCGGACGTGGAGTCCCTGCGCGCCAAGGTGGAGGACCTGGAGCGGCTGCTCACCTCGGTGGAGAAGAAGGTGGATGCCCTGCTCGCCGCACGCACCACGCCTTGATGCGGCGCATCGCCTTCGTCAACGAGAAGGGGGGCACCGGGAAGACGACGCTGGCCGTGCACCTCGCGGCCTGGGCCGCGGACAAGCGCGGGCAGCGCGTGCTTCTCGTGGACCTGGACACCCAAGGCCACGCCGGAAAGTCGCTCGGCCTGGACGTCCGGACGCTCGTCCCCAACGCCTTTCACTGGCTCACCGACAAGGCCGTCGCCTTCGCCGACGTGGCGCGGCCCACCGCGTTTCCCAACTTGAAGGTGGTGCCGGCCTACAAGCAGCTGCAGGGGTTGTCGCAGGCCCTGGCTGGACAGGAGCGGCCCCTGCACCGGCTGGCGGAGAGGCTGTCTGAGGCCTCCGAGGCCTTCGACGTGGTGGTCTTCGACGCGCCGCCGTCGCTCGGGCCGGCGGTGTCCAACATCCTCGTCGCCGCCACCGAGGTCGTGCTGCCGGTGGCGCTCACCTACCTCGCGCTCGACGGTTGCGCCGAGGTCGAGAAGACGGTGGAGAGGGTGGCCAGCGAAGAGTCGGTGGCCGGCCTCCACATCAGCGCCGTCGTCCCGATGCTCGTGCGAAGGACGTCGCTGGCGGCGGCCATCCTCGAGCGGCTGGAGACGCACTTCCCGGGGAAGGTGACTCCTGGCCTCGGCGTCTACGTGAAGATTGACGAGGCCCAGAGCCACGGACAGACCATCTGGGAGTACGCCCCGACGGGCCAGGGGGCCATCAGCATGCGGACGGTGGTCGAAGCGATTTGGGCGCGGACCGACCGCGCCTAACCACGCCTAACGCTTCTCCAGCTCGTCCAGGCGCTTCTCCATCTCATCCAGCCGGCGGGTGAGCGCCTGGAGGTCGTGTCCCAGCGCGGGCAAGCCACCGAGGACACCTTCCACCGCCGACTTCACCCGCTCGTCCACCTTGCGCTGCCACTCCTCGAGCGTGCGCTGGCTCATCCGCAACAGGTCGTCCTTCAGCGTCCCGTCCGAACCGGCCTCGCGACCGAGGAGGCGGTCGATTCGGGTCTCGGCTTCCTCGCGGATGGAGGCCACCCGGGGGCTGACTTCGCGCTCGATGAAGCCAGTCACCACTTCGCTCGGCCGGCGAATAATCTCCCGCAGCACCGAGAGGGGCATCTGGTTCTGCTTCTTCTCTTCCTCGAAAATAATCTGCGCCAGCGTGATGGAGGTGAGGTCGTCCTTGCTGCGGTTGTCGACGATGCGCACCTCGGCGCCCTGCTTAATCATCTCCGCGATTTCATCGAGCGTGACGTACCGGCTCTCGACGGTGTCGTAGAGTTTGCGATTCGTGTACCGCTTGATGATTTTTGGCTCGCGGGGCGAGGGTGAGGCGGGGGCGAGCGGTTCGGGGTCGTTCATCGGGTGCCAGGAGTACGGCCGGAAGTGCGAGGCGCTTGCAGCCCCAGTCCGGGAAAGGCGCTAGATTTATACAGTGCCGCGCCGCAGCGTGGACGGCCAGGAAGCTTGGTTTTTCCGATGGATAGCAGCCGCCTTGGCTCCCCGGCAAGCCCGGGGGGAGGTCATGGCGCACCGCGCTGGGGGTCAGACCCGGGGTATGCTTAGCCACCCCCGCGTCCCTGGATGATTGTCACCTGCCCCCAGTGCCAGACGCGCTTCCGCATCCCCGACGAGCGGGTGACGGCCAAGGGCGTCAAGGTCCGGTGCACCCGCTGCCGGCACACCTTCCGCGTCAGCCGGCCGGCCGACTCCGAGGAGGCCGCCGACTCGGGGCAGGACCCCTTCGCTCAGTTTTCTCCTTCGGATGCGCTCTCCGAGAGAGACAAGACACCCGCCCGTGGCATTTCCGTGGCGGATGCGCTGGGCGTGGTGGAAGTCGAGGCCACGGGCGCGCCACCGTCGGACGACTTCGACGTCGACGTGGAGACGCCCGACGCGAAGAAGAAGGAGGCCGCCGGGTGGGCCTTTCCGCCTCCACCACCCCGCGCTGAGGGGCCCCCGGCACCTCCGCTCGACACCCTGGAGACGGCGGACGAGCCCACGCCGCGCGTCGCGCTGGGCCGCATCGCCATGAAGCGCCAGCTGACCGTGGTTCCAGCCCCGACGGCAGTTCCGCCCCCAGCGGCGGCCGCGGCGGATGCCGTCTCCCTGGACGCACCGCCCGATGACCCCCTCGAGCTCGACACCGGCTCGCCGCACTCGGCCTGGCAGGGCTCCCTGGAGGGCGGCCTCGAGCTCCCGGCGGCACCCGAGGCGGCCGAATTCGACTTCGGGGATTTGAACCTCGAGATGACGGCCATCCCCGAGGCGCCCGCGCGGAGCGCGCCTCCGCCGCCCGCGCCTCCGGCCGGGGCCTCGGACAGCCTGGACTTTGACGAGATGCAGAGTCCGCTCACGCCCATGCCCGTCCGCGCGCCGCCGGCCCCTCCGCCCGAGCGCTCCTTCGGCGAGATGGAGGATGGCCCACCCGCGAAGTCCCTCCCGGCGCCGCCCTCGCGCCCCGGCCGCCTGGCGGACGCAAGCGACTTCGACTTCCCGTCGGCGCCCGCGCCGACGACGCCCGTCCCGGCCACGGACAAGACGACGACTGGCGAGCTCTTCGGCAAGAGCGCCACGCCCCTCGACGAGGAGTCCTTCCCGCTCGGGCCTGTGCCCAACGAGACCAACCGCGAAGCGGACCGCGCCGCCCTCTTCGACATGCCGGAGCGCCTCTCGCCCCCGGACGAGGAGACGCAGGCCCCGGCCGCGCCCACCTCGCTCTTGCCCGATGTGCCGGACGCATTACCGGACGCGCCGGTGCACCCGGCCGCCGGCCTTCCGGCGGTGCCGACGACGACACTCGGCCGGGTGAGCCGGCCGCCCACCGGGACGTCCGTCCTCGGCCTCGAGGAGCCCCGGGAGCTGGGGAGGGCCCGCCGGGTGAGTGGCGCGGTGGTGAACATCGGTGTCGCCGCACTCCTGGTGGTGGCGCTGGCCGCGGTGGGCAACGTCTACGTCAACGAGGGCCGCCTCGACTGGGCAGCCCTTTCCCCCGGACGCTGGGCAGCGCTCTTCGTCCCCCCGAGTGGCATTGCCACCTTCGACGTCACCAACGGCCTGTACGAGACGCGCGGCGGCCGGCCGCTGGCCTACGTCCGCGGCCGCGTGGAAAACCGGGGCCTGCGTCCCGGCCGGGTGGTGGTGCACGCCGAGATTTGGGACGGCAACCAGCTGCTGGAGAAAAGCGAGGGGCTGGCCGGCGTCCTGCCCACCCCGGAGGAGATGGTGGAGGCCAGCACCCACCGCGACGTGGAGGCCCTACGCGCCCGGCTGCAGCAGGGTGCGCCGCCCGTCGTCCCGGGAAAGCCCATGGACTTCGTCCTCCTCTTCGATGAGCCCCCCCAGGGCGTGGCTGGACTGCGCCTCAAGGTGTCCGCGGCGGCCGTCGATGGGCGCTGAGTCCCGGCGGGCCCCCGCGGCCAACGAGGGCCAAGACGGACGCACCTTCGTCCAGAGGATGCATGCCGTGGCCGGTGGCCAGGAAGTGCGGAAGCGGGCGGTGGCGCGCGCCCTCTCTGTCCGTGCCCCCCTCGAGGCGGCGCGGCTTCTCTCCGACGTCCTGACGCTCGAGCGCGCAGGAGACGAGGACGCGGCCTGCGTCTTGGGCAGCATGATGGCGGCCCTCGAGGACCCAGCCCTCGGCGGCGAGCTCACCCGGACGCTGGCCGGCCTGCCCTCCAATGCCCTGGCCGTGGAAGTGGAGGGCCTTCTCGCCTCCGGTCCTGCCTGGCGCACGCTGGACGAGGACGCCGCGGCGCGGGCCGAGGCCAGGAATTTCCCGGAGACGCTGGGCCTCCTCAAGACGCGGGCGCGCACCGCACGGGACCCCGACACGCTGGCCCGCCTGGCCCTCGCCTCCGATGCGGCCGTGGTGCGGAACCTCCTCGTCAACCCGAGACTCACCGAGCCCGCGGTGGTGCGCCTGGCCGCAAGGCGGCCGGCGCGCGGGGAACCCCTGGTGGAGGTGTGGCGCTCGCGCTGGGGCAGCCGGCACGCCGTGCGCCGGGCCCTGGTCTTCAACCCCTACCTTCCGCCCGTGGTGGGGGTGAAGCTTGTCCCGCTGCTGCTCCGCACCGACTGGGCGGAGGTGGCCAATGACGGGGCGCTTCACCCCAGCGTCCGGGCCGAGGCGCTGGCCTTGCTCATCGCCCGGCCGAGACAGCCTCCTAAGACGACGCCGTCGGTGGTGGAGCTCGACGACGCGGAGGGCTAGTGGCGCGGCGGGACTGGCGGCCGGGGCCCGTCGGGCTCGCCCGTCTCCGCCTCGGCCGAAGGCGGTGCCAGCGGCCGGGCGCGCGCATCGACGAAGCCCTCGCCGCGCGCGGCCTTGCGGAAGGAGTAGACGAATTTTCCCACCGCATTCCCCAGCGCCGCCATGCGGGAGGCGGAGAGCACCACCAGAAGGACGAAGCCGATGACGAGAATCTCGCCGAAGCCGATGCGGGGCATGTGCGAAAGCCACCTTGCATCGCCCGCCGCCTTTGGCGCAAGTCAGCTAAAGGGCCGGAGGCCCCGAGGTGAGGCCAGAGAGAGGGGAGAGACACCGCCATGCGCATTCTCGGCCACCGCGGCGCCAGCGCTGATGCGCCGGAGAACACGCTTCCCTCCTTCGAGCTCGCCCTGGCCCAGGGCGCGGACGGCGTCGAGCTCGACGCGCGACTCTGCGCCAGCGGCGAGGTGGTGGTGTTTCACGACGCGACGCTGGAGCGGCTGACGGGACGCCCGGGCCGTGTGGACAGGACGCCCTGGGCGACACTCTCCACGCTGGCCGTCCACGGGGCCCAGGGGACGGCGCCCATCCCCCTCCTCGAGGAGGTGCTGCAGGCGCTTCCGCGGACGGCCTTCGTCAACGTCGAGTTGAAGGCGGACGGGGCCGGACTCGTGCTGGCCAAGCGCGTCGGCCGGCTCCTTGTGGAGGGCGGCCACGCGGGCCACGTGGTGGTGTCCTCCTTCCAGCCCCTGTGCTTGCTCGCGCTCGCCGCCTTCGCGCCGACACTCAAGCGGGGCTACCTGCTCGAGCCGAAGGAGCCATACTGGCTCGAGGCGGGGCTCGTGGCTCCCCTGGTGGGACGGGACGCGGTGCACCCGGAGGACAGCCAGCTCACCGCCGCGCGGGTGCGCCACTGGCACGCCCGCGGCCGGGAGGTTTCGGCGTGGACGGTGGACGACCCGGTGCGGGCGCGCACGCTGTCTGACTGGGGCGTGGACACCCTCATCACCAACCGCCCGGGGCTTCTCCGGGCGGCACTTCCCAGGCCTCAGGACAAAGCCAAGGCCGGCTAGGGCTTGCCCGCGTTTCGGCTGGCGGCGGGCGCCGGGGGCGCCTCGGCCGGATGGACCCAGCCGGCGGCGGTGGCCTCCTCGGTGGAGCGCGCCAGCGCCTGGGCCACGGCGACGGGGCGCCGCCGGATGACGAGCGCCTTGCGGCTCGCGTAGTCCTGCGTCTGCCGCGCCACCACCAGGACGTAATTCTCACCCTCCTTGAGGGGGAAGTCGGTGGTGAATTTGACGTGCGTTGGGTCCGCCGTGCTGGCGTCGACGGTGCTGAAGAAGACCTTCTGGTCATTCACCAGCACGTACATGTCCAGAAGCCCGAGCGGGTCGGACACCGTTCCGGAGAGGGTGAAGCGGTCGCCGGTGGCCACCACCCCGCCCTTGTCCGCCTCGACGTTGATGGCGATTTGGGGCGGCTCGCGGAAAGGGATGGGCTGGAAGTCCTTGGGGGTGGCCGGCTTGCCGGACTTCACCTCGTGGGCGTCCTGGGGCCTGACGAAGGCGAAGCGGCCCTTCTCCAGCTCCACCTTGACGGTCCCGTTGACGCGGGCCAGGACCGGCACCACCGCGCCGCCCTTGCCCACCTTGTACAGCGCTCCGGCCTGGGGGTCCGGACGGGCCAGCACGCTCGTGCCGGCCTCCAGCCGCACCAGGCCCTTGTGGGCCTCCACCGGAAGCGGACGGTCGGCGATGGGAATCTGCAGCTTCTCGGTGGCGAACTCCTCGAGCTGGATGTCGCCCACCGCGAACTTGAGGGGGTAGGTCTCGCCGACGTAGCCCTTCTTCACCTCGAGCTCGAAGCGCGCCGTCTTCGTCTCGCCGGGGGCCATGTCCCCCAGCCGGAAGCGGCCCTTTTCGATGAAGACGTTTTGGTCAGCGCCATTCTTGATTTGTGCGAAGGCGTCGAGCGCCTTGCCCGGCCCGATGTTGGTGACGTCGACCAGAATCTGCACGGTTTCCCCGCGCTCGGTGACGCCGTCTCCGTTGCAGGTGGCGCAGTCGTCGATGACTTGCCACCCGATGGCGAAGGCCGGCCGTGCCAGCTCGGCGAAATTCAGCTCCGCCACCAGCGTCTCGGGCAGGGGCCCCGAGTCGTCGAGAAACTTCACGGTGACGTCGTCGCGGCGACTGGTCATGTCCTTCGGAATCTGGACCGCCACCTTCCAGCTGCGCTTCTCCCCGGGCTTGAGCGCGCCGAAGACGAATTCCCGGCGGTCGAGCAGCGGGTTCTCGCTCTCCGTCCAGGCGCGGAGCCGCTTGATGGCCTCGGCACCCTTGTTGTCCACGGTGAGCTCGAGGTCGAACTTGTCGCCGGCCAGGATGCGATGGTCCGGCCCGGGCTTCAGCACGGCCTGCAGCTGGGGCACCTTGGGCGTGGGGCCCGGGCTCCAGTCCACGCCCAGGGCGGCGATGGCGTCGTTGATGCGCTCCTGCTCCTTCTCCATCCGCTCCTGGATGAAGGGCTTGCCGATGGCCAGCATCCGGTCGCGCTGCGAGGCTGGGGCCTTGAGCACGAAGTCACGGGCGAAGAGGACCTCGAAGTCCTCCTTCACCTCGTCCTGGGTGTCGGCATCGAGTTGGTCGTAGAGGTCCTCGTCGATGTGTCCCGGGTCCGTGTCCGGGGACTCGTTCTCGCCTGGCTTCTTCTTGCCCAGCGTCTTGTCCGTCTTGGACAGCTTGGGGTCCTTGCCCTCCTCCAGCTTCTGCTGGCGGGCGGCGGCGTCCTTCTGCCGCGTGTCCTCCTTCAGGTAGTGCACGCTGGCCACCGGCTTCTCGCGTCCGAGCACCTGCTCACGCTTGGTGGCCGCGGCCTCGCTGGAGGGGTTTCCGAAGTGGTGCTCGAGGTCCGCCTCGCCGATGGTCTTCCGCGGGGCGAAGACATTCACCCGGTCGGCGGTGACGCGGGTGGGGATGAGCTCGATGTCTGGCTCGATGCCCACCTCCTGGATGGAGACGTCCCCGGGGGTGAGGTACTTGGCGATGGTCAGCTTCAGCGCGCTCTCGTCGTTGGGGTTTCCCGAGGGAGAGCCGAACTCGTAGAGCACCTGGACCGAGCCCTTGCCGAAGGTTTGCTGGCCGATGATGGTCGCCCGGTTGAGGTTCTTCAGGGCACCGGCCACAATTTCCGAGGCCGAGGCGCTGCCCGGATTCACCAGCACCGCCAGCGGCACGGTGATGTCCGACTCGTCGGCGTGGGCGCGCTTCTCCTCGCGCACGCGCTCCATCTGGGCGACGGTGGTGACGATGGTGCCCTGGCTGACGAAGAGGTCGGTCACCTGGATGGCCTGCTCGAGCAAGCCGCCTGGGTCTCCGCGCAAGTCGAGCACCAGGCCCTTCAGCCCGCCGGTGGCCTTGGTCTCGGCCGCGAGCTTGTTCAGGGCCGCCTGCAGGTCGCGGGTGGTGTTGCCTTGGAAATTCTTCAGCCGGACGTAGCCCACGTTTCCGGCCAGAAGCTTCGACTGCACGGACTCGATGGAAATCATGTCCCGGGCCAGGCTGAGCACCATCGGCTTGTCGCCCTTCCGGTCGACGGTGATGGTCACCTTGCTGCCCACCGGCCCGCGCAGCTTGTTCACCGCCTCGTTGAGGTCCATGTTGACGGTGGACTCCTCGCCGATTTTGCGGATGACGTCGTCCTTCTTGATGCCGGCGCGGAAGGCGGGCGTCGCGGCCAGGACGCGCACCACGGTGAGGTTTCCCTCCCGCATCTGGATGACGAAGCCCAGGCCGCCGAACTCGCCCTTGGTGGTGAGGCGCATCTCCCGGTACTGCTCCGGCTTGAGGAGGATGGAGTGCGGGTCGAGGGTGCTGAGCATCCCGTTGATGGCCGCGTACTCCACGTCGCGGGTGTCCTCCATCGGCCGCATGTTGGAGGCGATGAAGTCGAAGATGTCCTTCATGGTGAAGGACATCTTCCACAGCGAGTCCACGTGGCTGATGTCGAAGTCCCGCACCTTGCCGTTCACGTTGAGCTGGACGTGGTCCTGGTCCTTGTCCGGCTCCACCATGACGTCGGGGACGGTCCGCTCCACCGACTCCAGCGCCTGCACCAGCATCTCCTTGGGGCGGATGCGCTTCGGGTCGACGTAGTTGTCCTTCACATAGAGGACGACCTTGTTGAAGATTTTGAGCGCCGAGAGGTCATGTCCGGACTTGTCCGCCGGGCGGAGGCCCTCCGGGACGCCTTCCAGGTGCGAGGGCCCGGCGGCCGGGCCGGCCACGGCCTCGTTGAAGGTGACGGGGAGGGGGGCTCGGTCCCGACCGACGAAGGCCCAGGCACCAAGCAGCACAGCCACGAGAAGAGTTCGACGGAAGATGCGCATAGGAGGCAGGGGAGGGCCTTCAAAAAGGCGCCCCATGTACGAGAGAACGGCCGGAGAGGGGAAAAGCTTCCTTGAAGACGACTCTAATCGCCGGGCTCCGGCGCCTTCAAGGTAACGGCCCGTACGACCGCCGAATGAAGCGCCGGCAGAGGAGTAAGGGGTTATAGAGACTCCCCGCCTCCTCCAACGAAGGCTCATGTCCCTCGACCGCGCCCCCACGGACGTCCGAACGCTCAGCGGCGTCGCGGACCTCCTCGACACCTTCCGGGAAGCCGAGAAGCCCCAGGACCAGTTCCAAGTGGGCCTGGAGCATGAACGCTTCGTCTACCCGCGAGATTCCTCCCAGGCGGTGGGCTACAGCGGCTCGCGGGGCATCGGCGCCCTCCTCGGGGCCCTGGAGCCGGCCGGCTACCGGCCTTTCCGCGAAAGCCCCGACGGGCCCACCATCGCCCTGACGAAGCAGCGCCTCACCGTCAGCCTCGAGCCAGGCGGGCAGGTGGAGCTGTCCGGCTCGCCCTTCCGCACTGCCCGCGAGGCCCACGCCGAGAGCCTGCAGAATGCCGCGGACTTGCGGACCGCCGCGGCGGCGGTGGGCATGGTGCCGGTGTGCTTCGGGTACAGGCCCTGGGGGACGACGGCCGACATGCACTGGATGCCCAAGGCCCGCTACCGGGCCATGCGCCAGACGCTGAGCAGCCGCGGCCGGCTGGCGCGGGACATGATGCTCATGACGTGCACCACCCAGGTGTCCTTCGACTGGGCGGACGAGGCGGATTGCGCGCGCAAGGTGACGCTCGCCGCCCGGCTGGCGCCGCTCTTGGTGGCCCTCTACGCCAACAGCCCCCTCGTCGACGGACAGCCGGTGGGCTGGCAGTCCTACAGGAGCCGCGTCTGGAATGAGGTCGACCCGGCGCGCTGCGGCTACTTCCCGGCCCTCATCGACGGCTCCTTCAGCTACCAGGCCTACGTGGACTGGGCCCTGGACGCGCCCCTCCTCTTTCTGCGCCGCGGCGGCCGCTACGAGAGCCCGGACATCACCTTCCGTGCGCTCCTGGCCGACGGCTGGGGAGGCGCCCCGGCCCTGGCCTCGGACTGGACCGACCACCTCTCCACCCTCTTTCCGGAAGTCCGCCTCAAGTCCGTCCTCGAAGTCCGCTCCGCCGACAGTGGCTCGGTGGCCACCGCCGGTGCGCTGGCCGCGCTGTGGCGGGGGCTGCTCTACGACGCCCAGGCCCTGGACGACGCCGGACGCCTCGTCCCCAAGCTGTCCTTCGCCGAGCACCTGGCCTTCCACGCCGAGGCGCAGCTGCACGGGCTGCACGGGACGCTGCGCGGGACGCCCATCGCCGAGCTGGCGAGGGACATGGTGCGCGTGGCCCGCGAGGGGCTTTTGCGCCTGGACCCCGAGGACGCCTCGCTGCTCGACCCTCTCGAGGAGACGGCCCGCACCGCGCGCTCCCCTGCGGACGTGCTCCTGGCCGTGCACGAGAAGGACGCAAGCCCCTCGGCGCTACTCGCGGTCGCGGCGCTGTAGGCACTCCCAAACGTGCTCTAAAAGGGGCCCCCCATGGGCCACGGGCTTTCCAGGCGGCAGGCGGCGTGCGCGCTGGGAGCGCTCTTCCTTCTCTTCTTTCTCGCCCACCTCGTCTCGGGCGGGGTGCCGTACTACCGGGACCACCTCGTCACCAACATTCCCCTTCGGGCCTGGGTGCGGGAGCGCCTCCTCTCCGGCGCCATGCCCCACTGGTACCCCTACGAGGCCCTCGGCGTCCCGGTCATCGGCCAGGTGGCGCTGGCCACCTTTCACCCCTTCACCTTCCTCTTTCTCCCGCTGTCTCCGCCGGCTGCGGAGAAGGCCTCCCTCCTCGCCGCCTACCTCGTGTCCCTCCTCGGCGCCTACCGCCTGGCGCGCGCGGTGGGCGCCTCCCGCGAGGGCGCGCTGGCCGGCGCGGCCGCCTACGCCTTCGGCGGGTACTCGCTTGGCGTCAGCAGCATCCTCGCCTACGCGCTGAGCGCCTCGGCCGTGCCTTGGGTGGGCTGGGCGATGCTGCAGGTGGCCCGGCGAGGACGCCTCAGGGACGCGGGCCTCCTCGGGCTCCTCTGGGGGACGGTGTTTCTCTCCGGGGACGCCATCTCCTTCGCGCTGTGCGGCGCCCTCCTTGCCCCGGTGGCCCTCCTGGCCAGTCCCCGGCTGCGGACGGTGGCGCTGCTCGCGCTCGGGGGCGCGGTGGCGGCCCTCCTCAGCTGCGTCGAGCTCGTCCCCTCCACGCGCGTGGCGGCGGAGGCCGTCCGCGTGGTGGGGACGCCGTCGGCGGCCATCGGCCTTCACTGGGCCTTGCACCCCCTTCGCCTCCCGGAGCTGGTGCTGCCGGGCTACCTCGTCGTGCGCTACCGCATGGTGGACGAGCTCTTCCACGACGGCACCGCCGTCTTCGCCACCACCCTCTTCGCCGGCGGCGTGACGCTGGTGCTGGCCGCGGCTGGCCTCACCACGCGGCGCCGGCTGGGGTGGGCCTTCGGGGCGGTGGCGCTTCTCGGGGTGTGGCTGGCCCTTGGAGACAGGGGGGGCCTGCTTGCGCTTCTGCGTCACAGCTGGCTCTTCGCCCGTTTTCGCTACCCGGAGCGCTACCTCGTCTTCTTCTGGCTCGGGCTTGTGCCCCTGGTGGCTCTCGGGGTGGACGAGGCCGTGGCCAAGGCGCGGCGCTGGGCCACCGTCTTTCTGGCCGTGGCCTTGGGCTTTGCCCTCCTGGCCGCTGGAGTGGTGAGTTTCGGCGCCGCGCCTCGCCTCTGGGCGCTGGCCGGAGGACACATGGAGGCCGACGACGCGCTGGCCGCGCTTCTCGACAACCGCTTCTGCACCGGACTCCTCTTCACCGCCGGCTTCGCCGCCCTCGGCTTCCTGGCCCTGCGGCTGGGGGGACGGCGGGCCGGGCTTCTCCTCGGCCTCGCCCTCTTCGTCGAGCTCTGGCACGGAAACGGAAACCAGCTTCCGCTGGTGGCGCCAGGCTTTCTCACCGACGCCACCGCCTTCTCCACCGCGATGCACGCGGCGGCCCGCCCGCCTGCGCCGCTGGGCCGCGTCTTCCACAGCGTGGAGCCGGACTTCCCGTCGAGCGTGACGGGGCCGGTGGAGGAGCGGGAGCGCTGGGTGCGGGGCATGCGCCACGTCCTCGGCTGGGACGTCGCCGGGCTGGACCATCTGAATTCCCTGCACGTCAACCTCGGCGCCACCGGCCTCCGGCACACCCTCCTCTTAAGGACGCCGGAGCTGCTCGCGCTGCGGGCACCGTCCCTCAACACCTGCTTCCGCGTCGATGACGTGCGCAAGCCCTCAACCGACGGCGCACCGCCACTGGCCAGCGCTCCGGACTTGGGCCTCACCCTGTCCGCCATCCCCTGTGCGCCGAGGGCATTTCTCGCAGGGACGCGGCCCTTCGGTGGCCGCGAGGCGGTGGCGCGGGCGCTTGGAAACGGGCCCCTGCCGCTGGACGTCGTGCCCTGGGAGGGAGGCCCGGCGCTGGAGCAAGCGGCGGGAAGCGTCCGGTGGGTGCGCGCCGAGCCGGAGCACCTCGAGTTGGAGGTGGTGGCCGACAAGCGGACGGCGCTGGTGGTGACGGACGAGTACGCGGAGGGCTGGACGGCGTCCCTCGACGGGCAGTCCGTGGAAATCTACCCGACACTCCTCTCCGTCCGCGGGGTGGAAGTCCCGGCTGGACAGCACCGCGTGGAATTCTTCTACCGGACGCCCCGCTTCACCCTGGGCCTCCTCCTCTCGCTCCTCGGCCTGGCCTCGGGCCTGGGGCTTGTGGCGAGTGGGCTTCGGAAGCGCCGCCCCTGAAGGGCCCGCCCCTCACTTCTTGGTGAAGAGGCGCTTCAACCCGCCGAAGAGGCGGGCACCGGGGTCCACCTCGTCCGTGCCGACGGAGGCGTCCTCCGACTCGGACGGCGCCGGTGCTGGCTGAAGCGTGAGGGGGCGGCGCTTGCCTCCGGGCGGCGTCACCGCGGCCTGCAAGAGGCCGTCGGCGGAGAGCCCGAGGTGCAGCGCCCACTCGCCCGCGCGCTCGACGGCCGGGGACTGAAGAAGGCCGAGGAAGCTTCGCGGGTCCGGCGCCCGCGCCATGCCCTGGAAGAGCTGCACCTCCAGGGGCTGGCCAGCCGGAAGCACGAGGGGCAGCGTCTTCTCCGCCGGAAGACGGGTATTCCGCTCGAAGGCGCGCTGGTGGCCAAACTCCGGCGCCACCGCCTCCAGCGGCACGCCCAGCACCTCCACCACGTTGGAGCGGGCGCGCCCGCTGACGGCCGGCGCGCACAGCGCCGCCCCGAGGAGGGCTGCCCCCAGGGCCGGCCCGGCTGAGGCATCCGTCTCCGGTGCCGCCGTCTTGCCGAAGGCCTTCTCCACCGCCCGTCGCAACGGCGGCAGCTGGGCCATGCCCCCCGACAGCACCAGCGCGTCGATGTTTTCGCTGGACAGTCCCGCCGCGCGCAGGACGTCCTGGGCCAGAAGGACGCTGCGCTCGACGAGGGCGGCGGTGCGCAGCTCGAGGTCCGCCCGGCTGACGTCGATGGGCGGCTCGCCCGCGGCCACCGGTGGGACGACGGCCCGCTCCTCGGTGCTCAGCGTCTGCTTGCAGCGTTCGGCCTGCGCCACCCGCACGCGGAGGCGGGCCGGGTCCGTCCGGGCCGTCTTGTCGAAGCCCAGCGCCAGTTGCTCGTCGAAGTTGATGCCGCCAAGCGCGCCGTCTCCACCCGAGGAGACGACGTCCAAGTCATTGCCGGAGACGGCCACCACCGCCGCGTCGCAGGTGGCCGCGCCCATCCGCCACACGAGGACGCGGCGCCTGGCGAGGCTTCGGTCATGGGCGAAGGCCAGGGCCGCCGCGGTGGGGGCGTTGAGAAGCCGAAGGACACTGAGGCCAGCCCGCTCCGCGGCCTCGCGAAACCGCGCCCGTTGCAAGAGGGTGAAGGCCGCCGGTACCACCAGCACGCCCTGGGTGAAGGGCCGCCCGGTGCGGCGCTCGGCCGCGGCGCGCAGGCTGCGCAAGAGCGCCGCCACCAGCTCCACCGCGGTGACGGTGACGCCCGCCCAGTCGAAGGCCACCTCCCCGCGCTCGTCGGCCACCACCGGGACGGGCCAGCGCCTGGTGAGGGTGCGGACGGCGGGCGAGTCGGCGCGCGTCCCAAGCAGCGTCACCGGGCTGCCCACCCAGAGGGCCTCGTCCGGCTCCCCGGGCTGCAGCACGCGCAGGACGCCGTGCGCGTCGCGCGCGAGCCGGCACAACAGCGCGTCCACCGTCCCGTCCGTGTCGGGCGAAAGGACGTCCACCCGTCCGTCGTGGGCCCAGCCCATCCGCACCGAGGCGGTGCCGACGTCCAGCCCCAGCACCGCGGCGGCGAGGCCGGGCTCGGGGGCCACGCCGCCAGGCGCCACTGCAGGCGCAGGAAGCGGCACCGCCGACGCCGCACGCGCCTCGAGTTTGGGGGCCACCTCCGCGTCGGCAGCCGGTGCCTCCTCGGCCGCCGGCGTGGCCGCTGGTGCCGGTGCAGGTGCAGGTGCTGCCGGCGTCGGTGGCGGTGCCGGTGCCGGCCGGGCCGTCGCCGGGGAGGGGAGTGCAATGACGTCGACGTCCGAGGGCGTCACCCTGGGCGCGGGGCGCTCGGCCACGGCGCTGGGCGCCGCACCCTGCCGGGCCGTGGGCGCGGAGGCTTCGGCCCAGGGGAGGGGAGACGTGGCTGGCGACAGCGTGGGCGTTCGCGAAGGAAGGTCCGCCTCCGGCGTTGGCGCGGGGGGCGCTGTCACCTCGGTGTCGGCCCTCGCTGCCGCGTCTGGCACCGTCACCGCCTCGTCGGCCGGGGGCGGGGGCTCTGCCACCGTCTCCTTCGCCGGCTTGGCCTCGGGTTTCGCCGGGGGCCGGCCAGCGAGGAAGGCCACCACCTCGGGCCCCAGGGCCGGAATCCCGCGCACGGGCGTGACGGCCGTGTGCACCTGCGTCTCCTTGGGACTCTGGAGGCCCGGGACGCCCAGGGCCGGCGTCGGGCGCAGGTGGACGGGGACGTCGTCGGGCCTCCCCTCCGCTCTGCCTCTCGGGGCAAGCCCCGGAGGCGCTGTCGGCGCCGGCCGGGCGACTGGCTTCAGGGGCTTGTCGACGAAGCGCACCACGTCGCGGGTGGGGTCTCCCGGCCAGGTGGTGACTTCGTCGTCGGCCGGGGGCTCCTTCCGGACGACGTTGCCCGGCCAGGTGATGGCCTGGTCGGCCGGAAGATGCCTGGCTGCCGGCGAGTGGGGCGTCTGTGGCTCCGGCGTCGAGGGGGGCTGCGTCCGCGTCACTCCCTCGGGCCCCGTCACCCGCGCCACGTCCCGCGTTGGGTCCCCGTGCCAGGTGGTGGCCTCGGAGGGCTTCACCCCCGAGGCACGCCGGGAGGCAAGAATGCGCTCCACCAGCGCGGCGCCGGCACCGTCCAGCCGGAGGAAGCGAACCACCATGCCGGAGCGCGTCCCGGCCACCGTTTGCGCCACGTCGCCTTCGCCGGAGAGGAGAGGAGTCCCATCGGCAAGGACGAGCTCGAAGGCCAGCCGGGTGCCCACGTCCTTCGGCGTGCGCGTGGCGAGGAAGAAGCCATCCTTGCCGACATGCACGCCGTAGCGCGCGATGAACTCTTCCTCGCTGCCGAAGGGCAAGCGGATGCGGAGCGGCGTGAAGTCCATCGAGGGCGCGATTTGGCCGGGCGTGAGGTTGCCCCGGGCAAATGCTTTTGCAAGAACTTACCCCGGGAGGGGGGCGCCAACGCGAGCCACCAGGTGTTCCACCGCGGCCGCGAGCAGCAAGGGGTCTCCGCCGCCGGCCTGTGCCAGGTCCGCCTTCCCCCCCCCGGCACCGCCCGTCTCGCGCGCCACCTCGCGCACGAGGTCTCCCGCCGACAGCCCCTTGGCCACCAAGTCCTTGGTGGCGGCCACCAGGACCAGGCCCTTGCCGTCCTTTTCACCCCACACCACCACCACCCCGGACTTGAGCCGGTCCCGGTACTGGTCGGCCAGCCCCCGGTAGCGCTTGGCGTCGGCTGGCTCCACCCGGGTGGCCAGCACCTTGATGCCGTTGACTTCGCGCACCTGGGAGAAGGCGTCGGCAGTGCCGGCGCTGGCCTGAAGTGACACCGTCTCCACCTCGCGCTCCAGCTCCTTGAGCCGCTTCTGGGTGGCCTCCACCCGCTTGACGAGCTCCTTGGGAGACGTCCTGAGCACCTCCGCCGCGCGCCGCATCTCGTGCTCCAGCTCGCGCACCCAGGCCAGCGCGCCGCTTCCGGTGAGGCCCGTGATGCGCCGCACGCCAGAGGCGATGGAGGACTCGCCCGTCAGCTTGAAGAGTCCGATGTCGCCGCTGCGTCGCACGTGCGTCCCGCCGCAGAGCTCCGTGGTTTCCGGGTGGACGCTCACCACCCGCACCTGGTCGCCGTACTTCTCGCCGAAGAGAGCCACCGCTCCGGCCGCCTTGGCCTCGTCGATGGGCATGACCCGGGTGGTGGCATCGGCGTTCTCGCGAATCCAGCCGTTGACCAGGTCCTCCACCCGCTCCAGCTCGGCGCTGCTCGGCGCCTGGAAGTGGGCGTAGTCGAAGCGGAGGTAGTCCGGGGCCACCACCGAGCCCGCCTGCTTCACGTGGTCGCCGAGCACCACCTTCAGCGCCCGGTGCAAGAGGTGGGTGGCGGAATGGTTTCTGCGGATGGCATTGCGTCGCTCGCCGTCGACGACGAGGTGGAGGCTGTCGCCCACCTGGAGGGTGCCCTTCTCTAGCTGCACCTCGTGGACGACCAGCCCCGGGACGGGCCTCTGGGTGTCGAGCACCTGGGCCTGCGCCGTGCCGTCCGTCGTTTCCATCCGCCCGGTGTCACCCACCTGGCCGCCGGACTCGCCGTAGAAGGGCGTCTTGTCCGTCACCACCTGCAGCCGTGAAGGGGCGGTGGCCTCCTTCAGCGCCTTCCCGTCCTGGACGAGGGCCACGACGCGGCCGTCGCCCACCTCGCCTGCGCCCTGGTAGCCGAGAAATTCGGTGTCCTGGCCCAGCTGCGCCCGGAGCTCCGGCCAGAGGTTCGCGATGGCCCGGTCCCCGGAGCCCCCGAAGGTGCCGCGCTCGCGCTCCGTCTCCATGAGCGTCTCGTAGCCCGGAAGGTCGATGTCCAGCCCGCGCTCGCGGGCGATGAGCTGCGTCAAGTCCCAGGGAAAGCCGTGCGTGCCGTGAAGGAAGAAGACGACGTCCCCGGGAAGCGCGCTCCCGCCCGATGCGCGCACCTTGGCAATCTCCTCGTCGATGAGGCGCAGGCCCCGGTCCAGCGTGCGCCGGAAGGACTCCTCCTCGTGGCGGGTGGCGGAGAGGACGAAGCTTCGGTTCTCGCGCAGCTCGGAGAAGGTGCCCTCCATGAGCTCGATGACTTGTTCCACCGTCTTGTCCAGGAAGGGCTCGTCCAGCCCCAGCCGGGCGCCGTGGCGGATGGCCCGGCGCATGATTCGCCGCAGCACGTACCCCCGGCCCTCGTTGGAGGGCTGGACGCCGTCGGAGATGAGGAAGGCCGTCGCCCGGCTGTGGTCGGCGATGACGCGCATCGACGCATCGTCAGCGGCGTCGGCGCCGTAGCGCTTTCCGCTCAGCGTCTCGGCCCGCTTGAGGAGGGGGGTGAAGAGGTCCGTGTCGTAGTTGCTCTTGACGCCCTGCACCGCCGCCGCCATGCGCTCCAGGCCCGCGCCGGTGTCGATGGAGGGCCGGGGCAGGGGCACCAGCGGCCCGTCCTTCTTCTGCCGCTCGAATTGCATGAAGACCAGGTTCCAGATTTCCAGCCAGCGGTCGCAGTCGCAGGCCACCCCGAGACAGCGGCGGCCGGCGGCTTCCTCCGCACACGCGAAGTCGTCCCCCTGGTGGAAGTGGATTTCGGAGCACGGGCCACAGGGGCCGGTGTCGCCCATGGCCCAGAAGTTGTCCTTGTAGCCAAGCCTCTGGATGCGCGCCTCGGGGACGCCCACCTTGCGCCACAGCCCGAAGGCCTCCTCGTCCCAGGGGATGCCCTTGTCTCCTGCGAAGACGGTGGCCGCCAGCCGGTCAGGAGCGAGGCCCAGCTCCCGGGTGACGAATTCCCAGGCGAAGGCCACCGCATCCGCCTTGAAGTAGTCCCCGAAGGAGAAGTTGCCCAGCATCTCGAAGAAGGTGTGATGCCGGGCGGTGAAGCCGACGTTGTCCAAGTCGTTGTGCTTCCCGCCGGCCCGGACGCACTTCTGCGAGGACGTGGCCCGGACGTAGTCGCGCTTCTCCCGGCCGGTGAAGACGTCTTTGAATTGGACCATCCCGGCGTTGGTGAACAAGAGCGTCGGGTCATTCGACGGGACGAGGGACGAGGACGGGACGCGGGTGTGGCCCCGCTGCTCGAAGTAGCGGAGGAAGGCTTCGCGGACGTCCGGGGCAGTGCGGCTCACAGGCATGGCACCCGTCCATATACCGGAGAGGCGCCTTCTACGCAGAGTCTCCTCCTCGCGCCCACATGCGAAGGGCACTGTGGGCAGGCGCGGGAGGGGGCCACCCTTGCTACCATCCTGCGCCGAAAGCCCCTTTGGTGACTTGCCCCCTTCTTGCCCCGGTGACGCGTGCTCTCACCGTGGCGCCCAGACGCCTCGACGCCCGTGTCCGTGTCCGATGATGGCCAGCGAGGCGGCGCCTCCGGGCGGTGCGGCCGGCGGGGCCTTGCCTCCGCCTGCGCGCTGCGCCTTTTCCCCCTCCTTCTTCTCCTCGTCGGCCCGAGCGCAGCAGCGGACGGGGATGCACGGTGGAATTTCCTCGTCCGGCAGCTGACGACGGCGCGCGACCCGCGCGCCCGGGTGCAGGCCGCCCTGAGCCTTGGCACCACCGAGGAGGCCTCCGCGCTTGCGCCCCTCTGCACGGGACTCGGGGACCCGGACCCCCTGGTGCGGGCCACGGTGGCCAGGGCCCTGCCCAGCCTTCATGACGCCCGGGCTCTGGACTGTCTGGTCGCCCACGGCGAGGATTCCGACACCCTGGCCAAGAGCGAGGTGGCCCGTGCCCTGGCGACGCTCCGCGCCGCCCAGGAGCGGCGGCCTCGGGTGTACGTGGCGGTGACAGAGGTGGTGGATGACAGCGACCCGCCCGCGGACACTGCCCTGTTGACGCTCGCGCGGACGCGCCTGGTGAGCCGGCTTCAGTGGATGGGTGCAAAGGTGGCCCCCGAGGGGGAGGACCATGCCGCGGCCCGGGCCACCCTGGCCCGGGGCCAGCTGCAGGGGTTTCAGATTCGCACCCGGCTGGCCCAGCGGGGCTCCGAGGTGGGGGTGGTGATGGCCTGTCTCAGCTACCCTGAGCAGCAAGTCCTCGGCGAGGTGACTGGCAAGGCCAGCGGCGGCCGGGCGGAAGATGCGCTCCGAGCCCTGGTGCCCCGCCTATTGCAAGACATCGCCAAGACATTCGAGTGGAATCTTGAGTGAGGAGGGTGCCATGGCTGAACCCGACGAAGCCCCCGCTGCAAGGACTAGGTCCCAGCGCCACCTGCGCAACTACCTTCTGGACGCGCCGCTGCAGCTGCGCTTCACGCTGCTTGCGCTCACCAGCGCCCTCTGCGCCGCGGCCCTGTTGGGCGTCTTCCTCGCCCGTGCCGCCTCGGCGCTCTCCGAGCAGGCCCAAGGGGCGGTGGAGGCCCGCGAGTCCGCGGCCCTGGCCAGCCGGGAGCTGGGCAATGCCGCCCTGGGGAAGAATCTCCTCGAGCGCTTCGACGACCCGGCCTTCGCTGCCGCGCTGGAGCGCCAGTCGCAAGCCATCGACGAGGCCTACCAGCGCGAGCACCAGGCGGTCATCGCCCAACGGGTGGCGCTGGAGCACGAACAGCGCCGGGCCACCTGGGTGCTGCTGGTGGCGCTCGCCGCCTTCATCTTCGGCGTGGTGGCGGCCTCCATCGTCGCCACGCACAAGATTGCCGGCCCCGTCTTCCGGGTGCGTCGCCTCCTCGAGGCGCTGGCCGAGGGCCGGCGGGACGTGCCCACCCATGCCTTGCGCTCCGGCGACGAGCTCCGGGAGCTCTTCGAGACCGCCGCCGGGTTGGTGCAGGCCCTGCGCGCGGACGACGAGTCGGCGCTGCGCGCGGTGGCCACCGCGCTGGGCACCGGCATCGCCAGCGGGGTGGAGCCGGCCTCCTTCGAGGACTTGCGCGCCCTGCAGTCACGGCTGCGCATGCGGCTCGGCATGTCGGGCGCCACCGCCGCCTCGTAAAAAGGGCGGGCGGCCCGCCCTTTGTCAGGACGCGGGCGGGACTGGGGCCCAGGAGACGAGCCCGTGCAACGGCACGAGCAGCTCCTCGCCCTCGGCGCCCACCAGGACGTCGTAGGGCCCGACGGCCAACAGCGGCCGCTCGATGCCGAGCCCGTTTCGCAGCTCGAGGCGCACGGTGCCTCCGGTGTGCTCGAGGAGGGGCCGCGGGTCGGACACCGGGCGCCGGTCAGGCTCCCGGGCCACGGGGGACGGCCTTTGCGCGAGCCGCGCGTCGCGCGACAGGCTGGGCTGGGCCTGCTCCCACAGCTGGGCGGTGGTGAGGAGCACCACCTGAAGCTTCTCCACCCGCCCGCCCCGTTCGAGGAGGAGCGCCAGCGGCTGGATGCCGCTCAGGACGTCGAGCACCGTGCGGTCCGCCAGCACCACCGCCACGGGCGTCTTCTCCTGGACGCGCTTGGCCAGCCAGCCGTCGATGGCCTCGGCCACCACGCCCTTGCGTGCATCGCGCAAGTCGGCGCGCCGGGCGGTGCGCGCCCGTCGGGCGCGAAGCTCCTCGACGCTGAGGCCGGACTGCAAGAGGGCGAAGGCGTCGTCGAGGCCCAGGCCCGGGGTGAGGGCCACCAGCTGGTAGGCCTCGTCGAAGCGCCGAGCCTCCTCGGCATGCAGCTTGCGCCAGATGCGGGCCTTCATCTTCCCGTCCAGCTCCCCGCGGGCGATGCGCGCCGGGACGTGCTCCTTGATGGCCAGGGCCTGGACTTGGGCCTCGGTGGGGGGGTGCAGCGGGGGCCTTCGCGAGGGCGGGGGCCGGGCCGGCGCGCCGCGGGGCGCGCTGGGGCGGGGTGCTCCGGCCAGCGAGGGGCGCCGGATGACTTCCACGGGAGGCACTGGGCGGGTCTTCTTCTCGTTCATCATGTCCCCTCAACAACCTGTCGGCCCGTCGAAGCCTTCCCCCGAAAGTCGGCCGTCCCCCACGGCGACGTTTGCCTAATGGGAGGGAGCTCCACCCGCCACTCGGAGCCCTCCCGCCCAAGGTTAACCTCGCCCGTCCCGTCTTTCGAGGCGAGGGACACCGTGGCGCGGTCCTGGTCCATTTTCAACACCCGGACTGTGCCGAGGGGAGGGGCCCGTCCACCGTGAAACACCCTGGGGGGCCGCCGCTCCTCGCCCAGGGAGCCCCCGCTTTCGGACGAGACTCCCTGAAGCTTCACCCTGGAGACGCTCCTCTCTTGCACGGCTCAGCCTCTCGAAGGCCGTACCGTCCGCTCCGTGGGTTGGCTTCTGCCACGAAGCCGCGCAAGGCGCCCAAGAGGGTGTCTCCTCCCCCCGCGGGGTGGCAGGCGACGAGGCAGCTGTGGGCGGCGAGGAGACGCAAACCTCAGGGAGGCGATGGGCGGGGGGCCTCGCCCTTGGCCGCGGGCTGTACCGCCCCGGGCTTTCTCAGACGGGCCCGGTAGACGGGTTCTCCGGAGACGAGGTAGCGGCGCTCGCGGCTGCTGGTGGGCTCGGTGGCGTCCAGGGGGTGAAAGGCGCCCGCGCCGAGCGGGTTCTGGAAGCCGGCTGCCTCGAGGGTGGCCAGCATGGCTCGGGCCCGGTCCTCGACGTCTGTCCGCAAGTCGAAGAGCGCGCCTGGTGACAGGCGCGTGAAGAGCACCCGGGTGAAGTCCTCGGAGAGGAGCTGGCGCTTGTGGTGCGCGCGCTTCCACCACGGGTCCGGGAACTGGAAATGCACGGCGGCCAGCGAGTCCTGGCCGAAGAGCCGGGGCACCACCACCCGCGCGTCCGCCTCCACCACGCGCAAATTCAAAAGCCCGCTCGTGCCGGCCCGGTACTCGAGCTCCCGCGCGTATTTCTTCCGCCACTCGATGGCCACGTAATTCACCTCCGGGTGAAGCGCGGAGTAGGCCAGGGCGAAGCCACCGGCTCCGGAACCCAGCTCCAGCTCCAGCGGGCCCGGCCGGCCGAAGACGGACGTCCAGTCGGGCGGGGTGAGCAGCTCGGTGAAGGCCCGGCCGGCAGGCTCGGAGCGGAGCAGGGGTCCACGCGTCATGGAAGAGGTGTGGGCGTATACGCTAGACAGGGCGCCTCCATGAAGGTCTTCCACGCCCTCTCCGAGGCCTCTGACTTCGCCGGCTGCGCGCTGGCGCTGGGCAACTTCGACGGCGTGCATGTCGGCCACCAGGCGCTCTTTCGCGTCGCCGGCTCGCTGGGCGTCCCGGCGGCGCTCACCTTCGAGCCCCACCCGGGCAAGGTCCTCCAGCCCGAGCTCGCCCCGAAGCTCCTCACCACGCTGCGCCGGAAGCTCGAGCTCTTCTCCGCCCACGGGCTTCAGGCGGCCCTGGTGGTGCCCTTCACCCGGGCCTACGCCTCGACGACGGCCGAGGCCTTCGAGGCCTCGCTTCTCGATGACTTACGGGTTTCCTACCTGGTGGTGGGGCGAGACTTCACCTACGGCGCTCGCCGGACGGGGACGGTGGCCAGCCTCGTCCGCGCTGCCGCGGCCCGTTCGGCCCAGGTGCGCGTCGTCGAGCCGGTGACGGTGGAGGGGGTGGTGGCGTCGAGCTCCCGCATCCGCGAGTACCTCCTCGAGGGCCGTGTCTCGGCGGCCAGGGCGCTCCTCGGACGGGCCTTCGACTTGGATGGAGAGGTGGTGCGAGGTGCGGGGCGGGGGCGTACCCTCGGCTGGCCCACCGCCAACGTCGAGACGGATGCCGAGATTCGGCCGGGGGCGGGTGTGTACGCCGTGCGCCTGCGGCTGGGCGCCTCGGACGACTCCCCCTGGCGCGGGGGTGCGGCCAACGTGGGGACAAGGCCCACCTTTGGGGGCCAGGACGTCTCCATCGAGGTGCACGTCCTGGACTGGTCCGGAGACCTCTACGGACAGAAGGTGCGGGTGGAATTCCTGGAGCGCCTGCGTCCGGAGCAGAGATTTGGCTCGGTACCGGAACTGGCGGCGCAGATCCGACGTGACGTGGAGGCGGCCCGCGCGGTGGTGGCGGCGCCAGCCGGTTGACACCCTTTTTTGCTGGGCCCTACGCTTGCGGTGTCCGTCGATTCCTCCAAAACGCTCCTTCCCCACGTCACTCCCACTCGGGACCGGTCGCGGTCAGGCCCCCCGTGATAAGACAGAGGCATGTCCGGTCGGCTCGGTGAGCTCCTCGTTCGCGAGAACCTGATCTCCGTCCAACAGCTTCGCAAGGCCCAGGAGGAGCAGCAGCGGTCCGGCTCGCGCATGGGCACCGCGCTGATCAAGACCGGGGCCATCGAGGAGCACAAGCTCACCGACTTCCTGTCGAAGCAGTACGGCGTCCCGGCGATCAACCTTAAAGACTTCGACATCGACCCGGAAATCATCAAGCTCGTCAAGAAGGACGTCGCCCAGAAGCACGTGGTGATTCCGGTGAACCGCGCCGGTCCCTCGCTGATTGTGGCGATGGCCGACCCCTCGAACATCTTCGCCGTCGACGACCTCAAGTTCACCACCGGCTACAACATCGAGCCGGTGGTGGCCTCCGAGGTGTCCATCCGCGAGGCCATCGAGCGCTACTACGCCCAGAAGGGCCCCTCGCTCGAGGAAATCGTCGGCTCGGTGGGGGACGACGACGTCGAGCTGGCCAAGGACTCGTCCGAAGACGTCGACGACGCCGCCCGCGCCGCCGACGACGCGCCGGTGGTGAAGCTCGTCAATCTCGTGCTGATGGACGCCATCCGCAAGGGCGCCTCGGACATCCACGTCGAGCCCTACGAGAAGGACTTCCGCGTCCGGTTCCGCATCGACGGCGTGCTCTACGACGTGATGAAGCCGCCGCAGAAGCTGAAGATGGCCATCACCAGCCGGCTCAAAATCATGGCCGAGCTGGACATCAGCGAGCGTCGGCTGCCTCAGGACGGCCGCATCAAGATCAAGTTCAGCGGCAAGGAGATGGACTTCCGCGTCAGCGTCTGTCCGACGCTGTTCGGCGAGAAGGTGGTGCTCCGGCTCCTGGACAAGGGAAACCTCCAGCTGGACATGACCAAGCTTGGCTTCGACGCCGAGCCGCTCAAGTGGTTCAAGGAGGCCATCGACCGGCCCTACGGCATGGTGCTGGTGACCGGGCCGACCGGTTCCGGAAAGACCACCACCCTCTACTCGGCGCTGAGCACGTTGAATACCTCGGACGTGAACATCTCCACCGCCGAGGACCCGGTGGAGTTCAACTTCGCCGGCATCAACCAGGTCCAGATGCACGACGACATCGGACTGAACTTCGCGTCCGCGCTGCGCAGCTTTCTGCGGCAGGACCCGGACATCATCATGATTGGTGAGATCCGCGACTTCGAGACCGCGGAGATTGGCGTCAAGGCGGCGCTCACCGGCCACCTCGTGCTTTCCACCCTGCACACCAACGACGCCCCGGGAACCGTCAGCCGGCTCTTGAACATGGGCATCGAGCCCTTCCTCGTCACCGCCTCGCTCAACCTCATTCTCGCCCAGCGTCTGGCCAGGCGGCTGTGCGCCATCTGCAAGAAGCCGGCGGAGGACGTCGAGGACCAGGCGCTCATCGACGCCGGCGTGCCGCCCGACAAAATCGGGACCTTCACCCTCCAGAAGCCGGTGGGATGCCGCGAGTGCAACGACCGCGGCTACCGCGGCCGGGTGGCCATCTACGAGGTGATGCCCTTCTGGGATGGCCTCAAGGACCTGGTCATCAACGGTGCCTCGGCGGCGGAGCTCAAGCAGGAGGCGGTGCGGCTCGGGATGCAGACACTCCGTGCCGCGGCGCTGGGAAAGATGATGGCCGGTGTGACCACCTTGGAAGAAGTGGTCGGCAACACCGCGCCGGACAGATTTTAGGAACGGAGCGAGCGTGGCGAACCTGCATCAGCTGTTGAAGGCAATGGTGGACAAGGGGGCGAGCGACCTCCACATCACCACCGGTTCGCCGCCGCAGCTGCGCGTTGACGGAGAGCTCGTGCCGTTGAAGATGGCGCCGCTCTCCGCGGTGGAGACCAAGCAGCTCTGCTATTCGGTGCTCACCGACGCCCAGAAGGCGAAGTTCGAGGAGGACAACGAGCTCGACCTCTCCTTCGGGGTGAAGCAGCTCGCGCGCTTCCGGGCCAACGTCTACATGCAGCGCGGCGCGGTGGCCGGCGCCTTCCGGACCATCCCTTTCAAGATCCTCACCTTCCAGGAGCTGGGGCTTCCCCCGGTGGTCTCGGAGCTGTCGAAGAAGCCGCGCGGGTTGGTGCTGGTCACCGGGCCCACCGGCTCCGGCAAGAGCACCACGCTCGCCTCCATCATCGACAAGATCAACACCGACCGTCATGAGCACATCATGACCATCGAGGACCCCATCGAGTACCTGCACCCGCACAAGAATTGCCTGGTGAACCAGCGCGAGGTGGGGGCGGACACGCGAAGCTTCAAGACGGCGCTCAAGTACATCCTGCGCCAGGACCCGGACGTGGTGCTGGTCGGCGAGATGCGAGACCTGGAGACCATCGAGGCGGCCCTGGTCATCGCCGAGACCGGACACATCTGCTTCGGCACCCTGCACACCAACAGCTGCGTGCAGACCATCAACCGCATCCTCGACGTCTTCCCGCCGTTTCAGCAGCCCCAGGTCCGCGCCCAGCTCTCCTTCGTCATCGAGGGCGTGATGAGCCAGGCCCTCATCCCCAGGGCGGGGCAAGGCGGTCGAACGCTGGCCCTGGAGGTGATGGTGCCCAACGCCGCCATCCGGAACCTCATCCGCGAGGACAAGGTCCACCAGATTTACTCCTCGATGCAGGTCGGCCAGGCCAAGTACGGCATGCAGACCTTCAACCAGAGCCTGGCCAGCCTGGTCATCAAGCGGCTCATCACCCAGGACGAGGCCTTCGGACGGAGTTCCGACCCCGAGGAGCTGCGCAACATCCTCGCCAGTGGAGCGATGGCCGGAACGCTGCCCGGGCACTCGGCGACGCCCATGGGCCGCACGCCGGCCGGCAAGTACTGAAAGCCCTCGTGCAGTGCTAGGATTGCCGCCGCAGAACGCGGTCGTGGTTGGAGGTGCGTGAAGGTATGGCAGTCACCGCAACAGCGTTGAAGACGACGCCCAAGAAGCCGCGCGTCTGGGTGTGGCAGGCACGCACCAAGGCTGGCGAGCTGAAGAAGGGCGAGATGGAAGCACTCGACGGGACGACCGTCGAGACCCGCATCCGGGCGCTGGGTCTTGCGCCCATCAAGGTGAAGAAGAAGCCGAGCGAGCTCAAGCTCCCATCGTTCGGGACGGGGGTCCAGGGCAAGGACCTCCTCATCTTCACCAAGCAGTTCGCGACGATGATTGACGCTGGTCTGCCGCTGGTCCAGTGCCTGGACATCCTCGGCAGCCAGATGGACAACAAGAAGTTCCGCAAGGTCATCTTCGCCATCAAGTCGAAGGTCGAGTCCGGCTCCACCTTCGCCGATGCGCTGAAGGACCACCCCAAAATCTTCGACGAGCTCTTCATCCAGCTCTGCGCCGCCGGCGAAGTGGGCGGCATCCTCGACACCATCCTCAACCGGCTGGCGACTTACCGGGAAAAGGCCGAGAAGCTGAAGCGCAAGGTGAAGGGGGCGATGATTTACCCGGCCATCGTCATCACCGTGGCCGTCGGCGTCACCGCCCTCTTGCTCCTCAAGGTGACGCCGGTCTTCGCCAAGATGTTTGCCGACTTCGGACAGGCGCTCCCCGGCCCCACCCAGTTCGTCATCGACCTCTCCACCTGGCTCCAGAAGTGGTTCATCTGGATGGTCCTCATCATCGCCGCGGTGGTGACGGGCTTCGTCTTCATCTACCGGACGCCCAAGGGCCGGCGCATCATCGACAAGACGACCATCAACCTTCCGCTCGTCGGTCCGGTCATCCGCAAGGTCGCCGTGGCGCGCTTCACCCGGACGCTGGGCACGATGATTAGCTCCGGCGTCCCCATCCTCGATGCGCTCGACGTCACGGCGAAGACCGCCGGAAATCGCACCGTGGAAGACGGCATCTACTACGTCCGCACCAAAATCTCCGAGGGCAAGAACATCGCTGGCCCGCTGCTCGAGACCAAGGTCTTTCCCCCGATGGTGGTGCAGATGATTGGCGTCGGCGAGGCCACTGGCGCCATGGACGCCATGCTGCAGAAGATTGCCGACTTCTACGATGACGAGGTCGACACCGCGGTCAACTCCCTCACCTCGATGATTGAGCCGATTCTGATGGTCTTCCTGGGAGGCGTGGTCGGCGGGTTCCTCATCGCCATGTACCTGCCCATCTTCGCCATCGCCGGTGCCGTCAAGTAGCCCCTTCTCTGGGCCGGGCACGGCCTTCGGAGACCTGCGGGCGCGGCTGGTGTGGATCACCGCCTTCCGCACCGTCGCGGCGACGCTGCTGCTCCTGGTCAACGCCTTCCGCCTCTTCTCCGGGCCGCCGACGGAGGAAGCCGGTTCGCCGGAGGTGCTGTCCCTCTGGGTGAGCGGCGCGGTGTACCTGGTGGTGCTCATCCAGGCCGCCTGGCTGCGCCGTTCGCGGCCGTCGATGGCCAGTGCCATGACGCACGTCGGTGGCGACGTCCTTCTGGCCACCGCCCTCGTCTTTCTCACCGGCGGGGCGGACAGCCCCTTCACCTTCACCTACCTCTTGGCAGTGGTGGGAGCGGCCATCCTCCTCGACCAGCGGGGCACGCTGGTCGTCGCCGCGGCGACCTCGGTGGCCTACGTCGCCCTGGTGGGGATGCTGCACTACGGCTGGCTCAAGTCGCCCTCCGGCTCCTCGCTGCCGCCGGGCCGGCTTCCCTTCCTCATCATCAGCAACGTCCTGGCGCAGTTTCTCCTCGCCTTTCTCGCTGGCTTCCTCAGCCGGCAGCTGAGCCAGACGGGCCGCAAGCTGCGAGCGAGCGAGAAGGACCTCCGGGAGCTGGCCGAGGTGCAGCGGCAGATTCTCGAGTCCATGCCCAGTGGCCTCCTCACCTGCGACGCCGAAGGCACGGTGGGCTTCGTCAACCGCGCCGGCGAGGCCATTCTCCAGGTCAGCGCCGACGAGCTGCCGGTGCAGGTGGAGACCCTCATCCCCGGGGTGCTTTCCCTCTCGGCCCCCCAGCTGGGGCGCCCGCGGGCCGAGCTGACGGTGAAGACGCCGGCCGGGCTGCGCACCCTGGGGCTGGCCATGGTGCCGCTCAGCACACCCCCCGGGGCGCGGCTGATTGTGTTTCAGGACCTCACCCAGCTGCGGCGGGCCGAGGAGGAGCTCCGGCGCGCCGACCGTCTGGCGGAGCTCGGCGCCCTCTCCGCCGAGCTGGCCCATGAGATTAAGAACCCCTTGGCCGCGATGCGGGGGTCGGCCCAGCTTCTCGCCGAAGGCGGGGACAGCGAGACGCGACGGCTTCTGGGCATCCTCAGGCGCGAGTCGGACCGTCTTGGAGCGCTGGTCGATGACTTCCTGGCCTTCGCCCGACCGCCGGCTCCGGTGCGGCGCCGCTGTGCGCTCGACGAGCTCGTCCGCCAGACGGTGGAGCTCCTGGCCAGCGACCCGCTCTCGGTGGGCGTCCAGGTGGAGGTGGAGCCGGCCGGGCTGGAGGCGGACGTGGACCCGGACCAGATTCGTCAGGTGCTTCTCAACATCCTGCGCAATGCCCTGGCGGCCGCGGGCGACGGGGGGAAGGTGCGGGCCTTCTTCTCCAGCTCCGGGGATGTGCGCCGCATCCATGTCTGGGATTCGGCCGGAAGCATCGCTTCCACGGACCTCCCGCACATTTTCGAGCCCTTCTTCAGCAAGACGCCGGGCGGGACGGGCCTCGGGCTGTCCACCGTCCACTCCATCGTGCGCGCCCATGGGGGGCAGGTCCACGTCAGCTCGTCGCCCACCCAGGGTACCGAGTTCGTGGTAGCGCTCAGCCCATGAATGCCGCCCGCATCCTGGTCGTCGACGACGAGCTGTCGATGCGGCAGTACCTGGAGGTCCTGCTCAGGCGGCGCGGGTACGAGGTGGTCACGGCCGCCGGCTTGACGGAGGCGCGGGCCAGCCTGGCCGAGGGCAAGGTGGACCTCGTCGTCTCCGACATGCGCCTCGGCAAGGCGAGCGGACTTCAAGTGCTGCGTGAGGTGCGCGACCGCTCCAGTGACACCGAAGTCATCCTCATCACCGCCTTCGGGACGCCGGCCGCGGCGGTGGAGGCGATGCGCGAGGGCGCCTACGACTACATCTGCAAGCCCTTCGACAACGAGGAGATGACGTTGCTTGTGCAGAACGCGCTCGAGAAGCGTGCGCTGCGCGAGGAGAACCGGGCCCTCCGCGAGTCCTTCGGCGGCAACCTCCTCATGGTCGGGACGAGCGAGGCCATGGAGACGGTGCGGGCCCTGGTGCGCAAAGTGGCCAGCTCCAAGTCCACGGTGCTCGTCACCGGCGAGAGCGGGACGGGAAAGGAGCTCGTGGCCCGAGCCATCCACTTTGCCGGCCCGCGCGCCGGCAAGCCCTTCCTCCCCGTCAACTGCGCTGCCCTCGCCGAGGGCGTTCTCGAGTCCGAGCTCTTCGGCCACGTGAAAGGCGCCTACACCGGTGCTCTCGGAGACCGCACCGGCCTCCTGGTGGCAGCCGGGGAGGGCACCGTCTTCCTCGACGAGATTGGAGAGCTCGTCCCGGCCACCCAGGTGAAGCTTCTGCGCGTGCTGCAGGAGCGGACGGTGAAGCCGGTGGGAAGCGCCGCCGAGGTGCCCTTCGACGCCCGGGTGGTGGTGGCCACCAACCGGCACCTGGAAGCGGAAGTGAAGGCCGGGCGCTTCCGGGAGGACCTCTTCTACCGCCTCAACGTCATCACCATCGACTTGCCGCCCTTGCGCGCGCGGCCAGCGGACATCCTGCACCTCGCCGAGTCCTTCCTGGTGCGGATGCGGGAGGAGCTGGAGCGCCCCTCGCTGCACTTCACGCCCGAGGCGCTGCGCATCCTCGAGGCCTACCCCTTCCCGGGCAACGTCCGGCAGCTGCAGAACATGGTGGAGCGCGCGGCGACGCTGGCCGAGTCGGACGCGCTCGGCCCCGAGTCCTTGCCCGCCGCGCTGCGTGGTGACGCAGCGCCCATGGCGGATGGTCCGACGACGGAGCTGAAAGACGCCTTCTCCCTCGAGCGCTACCTCGACGAGGCCGAGCGCCGCTACCTCCTCGAGGCGCTCCGCAAGGCGGATGGCGTGAAGACGCGCGCTGCCTCCCTCTTGGGGCTCACCTTCCGAAGCTTCCGGTACCGCCTGGCGAAGCATGGCCTCGGCGAGGCCGAAGGCACCGGCAACGGCTGAGGCACGAGCGGCAGCCTTAGAGCCCTCTCAGCGGAAGTCGCGCCGGCGGAAGAGCAGGACGGCCAGCCACACCAGGATGGCGGCGTAGGCGAGCCCGTAGACGCCGGAGGCCACCCACACCTTCGTCGGGACGTCGACGCCGTAGCTCGCCTGGCCTCTCAGGTTGAAGCGCTCGAGGTTGGGAAGGACGTAATAGATGACCTTGCCCAGGACTTGGAGCCCCTCATTCTTCGAGCGCCGGGCGAGCGTGTAGATGTCGCCAGAGAGGTGCCCGACGAAGAACATGCTCACCGTCACGAAGGCCGACGTCATCGGCCCGGCGAAGCTGGACATGAGGAAGCCCAGCGCCGAGAGCAGGAGGAGCTCGAACCACAGCATCCCCATGGCCAGGATGGTGGGCCCGGTCACCGGCGTCCGGAGGACCTTGAACTCGAGCAGAAGCAACGCGCCCATGAGGACTTGAAGCGCGGTGAGGGTGAGCATGTTGCCGGCCAGCCGCGCCACCAGGAAGAGGCCGCGCGAGACGGGTTTCGTCACCACCATGAAGATGGTGCGGCGCTCAATCTCCCGGCTCAACAGGCCGGTGGAGAGGAAGATGGACAAGAGCACGAGGATGACGCTCATCCCCGCCAGGCCGATGTCGATGAGGACGCGGTCGAAGGTGACGACGGTGATGTCGGTGATGAGCGACGAGGAGAGCAGGAGGAGGCCGGCGAAGAAGGCCAGCACCAGCGTCACCCGGTTCCGGCGCGCCTCGCGGAAGCCGTTGAAGGTGATGGCCCAGAAGGAGCGAATCATAAAATCTCCCCTCCCACCGTCCCGTGCTTGGCCTCACCGAGGGCTTGCAGGAAGAGGTCCTCCAGGGTGAAGCGCGTCGGTTGAAGCGTGATGACGCGTCCGCCGGCCTGGAGCACCTGGGCCACCAGCTGCTGCGCTTCGGCGTCACGGCAGCGGACGAGGAGCCGGGTGTCGAGTGTCTGGACCTCGTCGAGCGTGCGCCCGAGGCTGCGCACCTTCGCCTCCGACAGGCCGTCGAGGACGACCTCCATCTGAGGGTTGGATTTGCTGAGAAGCTCCGCCACACCACCCTCCCGCACGCGCTGGCCATTGACGAGGACTGCCACGCGGTCGCAGAGCGTCTCCACGTCGGGGATGATGTGGGTGCAGAAGAGGACGGTGGTGCCGCGCTGGCGCTCGGCGAGGATGAAGTCCCGCACCATCCTTCGGCCGACCGGGTCGAGCCCGGAGGTGGGCTCGTCGAGGATGAGCAGGGCCGGCCTGTGCACCACCGCCTGGGCCAGCGCGATGCGCTGAATCATTCCCTTGGAGTAGCGGCGGATTTGCAAGTCCGCGGCGCGTGTCATGCCGACCGACTCCAGGACCTCGGTGGTGCGGGCACGGACGTCGCTCTGCGGTACGCCGCCCAGGTCCGCGGCGAGCTGCACGAATTCGCGACCGGTGAGGTACTCGTAGGGGGCTGGGTTCTCGGGGACGAAGCCCACCATTCGCCGGATGGCGGTGTCCGTCGGGGGCTTGCCGAAGAGGCGGGCCGTGCCCGAGGTGGCCTGCACCAGGTTCATCACAATCTTGATGGTGGTGGACTTCCCGGCGCCGTTCGGGCCCAGAAGCCCGTACACCTGGCCTGGTGCGATGGTCATGTCCAGGCCGTCCAGCGCCCGGACCTTCCGGTTCATGAGAAAGCCCAACCGGTACGTCTTGGAGAGGCCATGCAACTCGATGGGAGTGGCTGTCATTTCTTGAGTTCCTGGTGGGGCACCCAGACCTCGAGGCGGTGCTCCTGCGCTGTCGAGTAGGTCCGACCATCCGTGCCCAGGTAGAGCTCGCCCTCCAGAGGGTCGGCGGGGATGCTGGGGAGCAGGCCCGTGGACACGAGCTCCTTCAAGTCATTGGGGAGCCGCCCGGTGCGGGCCTGGAAGGACGCGACGGCTTGGTCAAGAGTTTGAAGAATGCGCTCCAGCGCAATCTCTCGCTTGCGGTGCTCGAACCGTTCCCGCGTCTCTGCGTCGGCCGACGTCGCTGCGAACTGGTCAGCAAAGGCGCTGGCCGCATCGAATGCGCCGCCTTGGGCATAGAGCCGGGTGGCGAGCAGCGAGACGTACGGCGGCGCGTCTGGCAGCCGCACGGTGTCTTCCAAGAGACGCGCCGCTTTCACGTAGGCCTTGTCGTAGACGCTGTAGTTGTAGGCGAGCAGGGTGCGGAGCGCGACCTTGTTGGGGAACCGCGCCAGGCCTTTCTCCAGAATCGCCGTCGACTCCTTGGTGTTCACCCAAGTTTCTCGCCCGCGGTTGTAGGGGGCCATCATCCCGGCGAATTGGTAGACGTAGGCAAAGTCCGGGTCGATGTCGGTGATGAGCTGGGCGTAGTCGGCGATGTCCCGGTACTGCCCGTCGCTGTTGGCGTTTCCCGCGGCCTGGATGGCCGCGAGCCAGTAGTAGTCGGCCATCACGGGAAGGAAGGCTCGGCCCGCCACGCGCAGGAGTGAGGCCCGTGGAAGCAGGGGCGGCTGGTGCTTCGGGGCCCCGGCGATGCGCTCGGGAGGCGTCAGGGTCAGGTAGACGACTCCCACGAAGCCGACAACGCTGGCGAAGCCGAGGATGCGCGACGCGAGGTTCCACACGGGCGGCTGGATGAGAATCGGTTTGCTGTGCACGTGCAAGAAAAAGGCACCTCCGCCGACCGCACACGCTCGAGTGCCTTGCACCCTCCCGCAAAAAAAAGGCGGCCGGGGAAAACCCCGACCGCCTGGGTGCTGCAAAGACTGCTGCTCGTCTTAACTTACGGGCAGTTCACGTCGTCGTAGTTCTGGAACGGGACGCCGGCCGGAGCCTGCGTCGCGGTCGGGTCTCCGCACACCGGAACCGCGGTGAAGTCGGCGCTGGAGATGACCCACATGTCGACGCCGGTCGACTCGTTGTCGATGTCACCCATCGCGAAGGAGACGAAGTTGCAGTTCGGGCAGAGAGCCGCACCAGCGCCCAAGCCTGCGGTGTTGCCAGGCGAGGTACCTTCGTTCGTGGCGTACGTCGCGGCCAGAGCGGCGGCGGCGGGGTTGGCAAGCGCGGTGGGGAACTTGAAGAGGTCCACCGAGATGCCGGAGTCCGTCGTCAGCGCGACAGGCGTGACGGCAGCGCGGTTCTGGTAGGTACCGGCTGCAATCTCGTACCAGTAGCGGTTACCGCGCTCTGGGTTGAACCCGAGCTCACCGTTCGTGGTCAGGTACTTGTCGTGCTCCTGGTACTCAGACCGCTCGGCGGTGAAAAGGCCCTTGAGGTTGGCCTTAGCTTCGCTCTGCTTGGACTTGGCCTGGAACTTCAGGAAGTTGGGGATGGCGATGGCTGCGAGAATTCCGATGATGGCGACCACAATCATCAGCTCGATGAGTGTGAAGCCGCGCTTGAGGGTACGACGAATCATGAACTGCTCCTTGGGGTTGAATGAAGAAATGCGGGGGAAATGTTGTCCGCGGAGGCCGGTAAAGCAGCCCCCATGCCAGAGCTGAGGCCCAGTCTTTTCGCGGTCTTGCGCTCCGGCGAAGCGCTTCCGTATGGACGGATTTCGTCAGTTCACTTGGCGCAAAGTGGCCATTGACCCAGGTGGGAGACGTCAGAGGCAGCTCAGGCCCTCCCCGTAGACTGAAAAACGGACGTGCCGCTCCCACACGCGGCGCTCGGTGAATCTCCTCTGCGCAAATTGCCCACACTGGCTTGGGTGGCTTCTGCAGCAGGGCTGTTGTCCATCGCCCTCTTCTGGCGCGTCGCCCTCCTCGACAAGCTGTTGCTTCGGCGCGACATGCTTCGCGTCGTCCTCCCGCTGAAAAGCTTCTGGGCCGACAGCGTCCGGGCCGGACACCTCCCCGGGTGGTACCCCTACGACGGTTTCGGACAACCCTTCGCCGGGATGATGGTGTCCGGGTCCTTCCACCCCGGAAACCTCCTCTTTCTCCTCCTCTCGCCGGGGGCGGCCCTCAAGTGGAATGCCGTGCTGTGCTTCCCCGTCCTGGCCACCGGCCTGTGGGCGCTCCTGCGGCGGCTCGGCGTCTCCAATGCCGCCTGCGCCCTCGGCGCCGTCCTCGGCACCTTCAATGGCTACGCGGTGTGCATCACGAACAGCCTGCCCTACCTGGAAGCCATGGCCCTGGTGCCCTGGGCGCTTCTGGCGGCGATGCGCTACTTCGAGCGCCCTGGCGTGGGACGCGCCGTCCTCGGCGCGCTCGCGCTTTCGCTGGTGCTCTTCGCCGGTGACACGCAGAGCTTCTGCATCACCTGCGCCCTGACGTTGCCCGTCGCGCTCCTCACGCCCTCCGCACGCGCGGCGTCATGGCGGCTTCTGGCTTGGCTTGGGTTGATGGGAGCCGCAGCCCTGGTGGCGTTGCCGCAACTCGTGGCCGGCGCCGATGTCGTCCGGGAAACGCAGACGGCGCAGCGAAGCCTCGCCGAGGCGCTCATCTGGTCCATGCACCCTCTCCGCCTCCTGGAGATGCTGCTCGGCCCCCTCTACGGCACAGGCAGGCTGTACCAGGACACCCAGGTGACGGATGGGCTCCTGCATGCTGGCTTCGCCTGGTCCGGCGGCGGCATGTGGGTGGAGTCGGTGCACTTTGGAGCCGTCGGGCTGCTCCTCTGCGCCGTCGGCGTGGCCAGCCTTCCAAGGAGGCGTCTGCGCGTCGCAGCCGCGGCGGCCGTCGTGGCCTTCGGGCTTCTGGCCCTCGGAAGGTACGGCGGCCTCTACGAGGTCCTCTACCGCCTTCTCTGGCTGTGGCGCCCTTTCCGCTACCCGGAGAAGCTGGTGCCGTTTCTCTTTCTCTTCCTCTCCGTCGGCGCCGCGCTGGGGCTCGAGCAGACGAGGCGACGTCCGGAGCTCGGACGGTGGGTGCGACGCTCGGCGCTCGCCCTCTTCTGCCTCCTCGGCGTCCTCGCCCTGGGCGAGGTGGCATTCCACCTCTTCACGCGCGGCTGCCAGGCGCTTTCGGCCGTCGCGCTGACTCCGGACGTCACCGAAGAGCTCCGGGGCAACTTTCTTCGCGGCTGCGGCCTCAGCGGCTTCGGCCTTCTGGCCATTGCCTGGGCCTGCCGGGCGCCCCTGGCCTCTTCCCGCCTGTGGGCGGTTCCCGGCGTCTGCATGCTCATCGCCTTCGTCCAGGGCGAGCCGCTGTACGGGGCGAATGCGCCGGAGGTGCTCAGCGAGACGCCCTTCACCGTCCAGGCTGTCCTGGCCCGCGCCGGCCCGGCCCATCTCGGGGGCCCCCGCGTCTACAGCGCCGTCAAGGGCCATGCACTCCCGGCGCTGGCGGACGTGTCCTTCGAGGACTCCAGCACCGCGGCGACGGCCATCGGCTTCGAGCCCGTCACGCCAGCCCTCTATGGACTCGAGGGCGCCAACATCTACCTGCCGGCAGTCTCGGCGCGCGTGCTGGCCCTTCGCCACAGCCCCGTCTTCGCCAACCGCTTGGTGGGCCTCTTCGGCGCGTCCTTCTTCGCTGCAAGCGAGTACGACTTCCGCGATGAAGGCGGGGACCCGACGCTGGTGCTGGCCTACAGCGAACCGCTGCACCTGGTCCTCATCGCCAATCCCACGGTGCGCGCGCGCCTGGCCCTGCGCCGGGCGACGTGCGTTGGCTCCCCGGAGGAGGCCCTCCTTCGCACGACGGACGCCGCCTTCGAGTCCAGTGGCCAGGCCATCGTCGAGTGCCAAGGAGCCTCGCCGCCGGTGACGCCGGAGGAAGGGCAGTCGCTCGGGACGGTACGCGTCGTCTCCTACGAGGCAGACCGCGTCGAGCTCGAGGCGACAGCCACTGCCGCGTCCGTCCTGGTGCTCGCCGACGCCTACTACCGGGGATGGAGTGCGACGGTGGACGGGAGGGCAGCTGCCATCCTCCCGACGAATGTCGCCGGTCGCGGTTTGTTGCTCGAGCCCGGACGTCACCCGGTGGTGTTCACCTACCGTACGCCGGACCTCCTTTCCGCGGCGGCCCTCAGTCTGGCCACGCTTCTCCTCGGAGCGGGCTTCGGCCTCGTGGGGAGCTTTCGACGAGTTCGGGCCCGACGGGGCGGACCGGGGTAGGCTTTGCCGTGCCCATGCTTCAGGGTCCCTGGCCCGCGGCCATCCTCTTCGTCCTCGGCCTCCTCGTCGGCAGCTTTCTCAACGTCGTCATCGCGCGCGTCCCGGAAGGCCAGTCCATCGTCCGTCCTGGGTCGCGCTGTCCGCGCTGCGGGCACGTGCTGGCGTGGTTCGAGAATGTGCCGCTTCTGTCCTGGCTTGTTCTCCGCGCGCGGTGCCGCGGCTGCCGAGCGCCCATCTCGGCGCGCTACCCCGCCGTCGAGCTCCTCACCGGCTGCCTCTTCCTCGCCTGCTGGTGGCGCTTCGGTATGGCCTGGAGCCTTCTGCGAGGGCTCCTCCTGGTGGGGTTTCTCGTCCCTTTGACGTTCATCGACTTGGAGCACTGGCTTCTGCCCTTCGAGCTGACGCTTTCTGGGCTGGCCGTCGGCCTCCTCTCGTCCGTGCTCCTTGGGATGGAGGCGCTGCGAGACTCGGCACTCGGGGCAGCCGCGGGCTTCCTCCTCTTCTGGGCGCTCGAGGCCCTGGTGCGAGTCCTGCTCCGCAAGGAGGGCCTGGGCGCCGGGGACAAGTGGCTGGTCGCGCTCTTGGGAGCATTCCTCGGCTGGCAGCCGCTCTTCGGACTCGTCCTTCTGAGCAACGTGCAGGGCGCCGTGGTGGGAAGCGCGTTCCTCGTCTTTCGCGGTCGCGCAGGTCCGGCGCCCAAGCCGGCGCCTGCGGCGACCCCTCCGGATGCCGTGGCCGTGGAGGCCGTCGAGTCGCCCGTGCCGGCCCCGCCGGTGGAGGTGGGGGGGCCTGAAGAAACCGACGACTGGAGTCCCGGCCCGACGCACCTTCCCTTCGGGCCCTGGCTGGCCCTGGCGGGGCTCGAGCTCCTTCTCCTGGGCCCTCTTCTGGACCGCCTTCTTCCCGGTGCGCTGTCCCGGCTGCTCACGCGGGGGCTCGGCGGATGAAGCTGCGTCTGGCGGCCATCGTGTTTCTCGTGGCCGTCCTGGCCACCGGCCTCACCTCACTGTCCTTCCAGCCAGTGCTGGCCGGACTGATGGAGGCGCTCCGACGCGCGACGGTCCAGGGCAGCGCACCGGCCCTGGTGCGCGACCGGGCGCGTGAAGCCCTCCCCCTGCTCCTCGGGCTCGACCTCGTCCTGGTGGGCCTCTTCGCCTACGCGGTGCTGTGGCTCGCCGTCGCGAGGCCAGTGCAGCGGCTCGAGGCGGAGCTGGGCCAGCTCGAGCGACTGGACCTCGAGCTTGGCCCGCGCGGTTCGGGCGGGCCGTTGCTTGCTCGTGTCGAGACGTCGCTGCGCCGGACGGCCTCCGCGCTCCAGGCGGAGCGTTCCGTGACGCACCAGCAACTGGAGGACCTCCAGCTGGCCAACGAGCACATCACCCGCGCGCAGGAGGAGCTGGTGGCGGCGGAACGCCTGGCCACCGTGGGCAGACTGGCGGCGGGCGTGGCGCACGAGGTGGGAAACCCGCTGTCAGGCATCCTCGGCTACCTGAGCCTCTTGCGCGGCCAGCCGGAAGCCTCCGGCGAGGCACGCGAGTTCGTGGACCGTATCGAGACCGAGGTGCACCGCATCAACGGGATTGTGCGCGGACTTCTCGACCTCGGGCGGCCCCCGCAGCCCACCCTCACGCCGGTGGAGGTGGCGCCGCTGGCCGAGACCTCCGTCCGTCTGGTGGCCGCGGGTCCCGACTTTCATGGCGTGCAGGTGCACATCGACGTCCCCCCGGACGTCGTGGTGCTGGCCGACGCCGGCCCGCTGAGCCAGGTGCTCATCAACCTCCTCCTCAACGCGGCCCAGGCCATGGATGGGCGGGGGGAGGTGCGGCTGGTGGCCAGAGTCGAGCCGGAGGCCGGCGTCCGCATCGACATCCTCGACACCGGGCCTGGCATCTCGCCCGAGGTGCGGCCGCGACTCTTCGAGCCCTTCTTCACCACCAAGCCGGGAGGGAAGGGGACGGGCCTCGGGCTGGCCATCAGCCAGAGCCTGGTGCGGGCGATGGGCGGGACGCTCGAGGCCACCGATGCCCCGGGCCGGGGCAGCTGCTTCAGTGTCCGGCTTCCGCGGGCCTGAGCGGGACGGCCCGGCTCGAGGCCGGAAGGTGCAGGGCGTTGGCCACCGCCACCGGGTCGGACCAGGCGCCACTCTCCTCGAGAACGAGCCAGCGTTCGGTCCACGTCTGGAGCCAGCCGAAGTACCGGCGGCGGAGCGCGCCCAGCTGCTCGGGGCTGCGCAAAGCGAGGTCGTGCGTTTCCTTGGCGTCCGTCGAGAGGTCGAAGAGGCTTCCCGACGGGACACTCCGCAGCGTGGCCCGGCCGATGATGAAGTCGTCGTAACCGAGCACCAGTCCGCCGCGCAGGTTGGAGGCGTCGTAGCGGTTGACGAGGTAGGCGCTCTCGGAGGCGCGCTGGTGAAAGACGGTGCTGCCGACGTTGAGTTGAGACCGTGCGTCGCCTGCCAGCCAGGGCAGCGTGGCGGCCACGTCCTTCTGCTGGACGATGCGAGCGTCGCGCTCCCCGTGAAAGAGCCGCTTGTTGAGGAGCACCAGCGGGACGTGCGCCGTCTCCTCGAAGAGCCAGGCACCGTGCCCGTAGCCCGAGACCGGGTGCTCGCCAAAGGACTCGCCGTGGTCGCCCACCAGCACCACCACCGTGTCCTCGGTGCGCCCGCGCGCCTCGAGGACGTCGAAGAGCGTGCCCAAGAGGCCGTCCAGGGCCGTCACCGACTCGCGGTAGGCGGCGAGGGTGGCCGGTCGGGCAGTGCTTCCTGGAACGGCGTAGGGGAGGTGCGTGCCATGGGGCCAGAGGAACGCGCCGAAACGCGCTCCGGGCGCCGCGTCGAGAAAGGCAGTGAAGGCGGACACCAGCGTGCGGTCTGTGGGGTGCGCATCGAGCGCCCGTAACTCCTCGGCGCCGCTGATGTGGCCAAAGCCATGCGCGCGGAGGAAGGGTGCCTCCCCGGTGACGGGAATCTCACTGTGTCCGAAGAAGCCCGTCCGAAGCCCGAGGTCCGACCAGCGCGACGCCACCGAGTCGAGCGCCACCTCTGCCCGTGCGCCGGCGAAGGAGTCGTAGAAGGGCGTGGGGTAGATGCCGAAGAGAAGCGCCTCGAGTCCCTTCTGGGACCAGGGCTCGTGCGCATAGGCGCGGGTGAAGACGGCGGCCTCCGCGGCGCGGGCGGCCAGGCGTGGCATGGCCGGGGCGGCCGTCGACGGCCAGAAGGTCTCCGCCCGCAGGGATTCGAGCACCACCACCACCACGTTGAAGTGGCGGTCTTCTCGGGCCAGGCCAGTCCAGGCCGGCGCGAAGGCCGTGGCCGGCGCCCAGTCCTCGGGAGCGGGCGCGGCGTCCGGGAGTTGGGGAATGCGTCCGGGTTGCTCGCGCTCGACGGTGAGGAGCCAGGGCGAATAGGCGGCCGTGGAGAGGGCGGCTGGAAAGGCGAGCTGGGCGATGACGGCCACCACCGCGAAGCCCGTCGTCACCCGGAGGGCCGACTGTGCCCGGCTCGAGAGCGCCCCTTCCAGGATGGGCCGGGCGAAGAGTGCCGGGATGGCGACGAAGGCCGTCGCCGCGAGCAGCCAGGGGTCGGCGACGCCCGAGATGACCGAGCCGGTTTCGCTGGCGGGCACGTGGATGAGCTGGAAGCCCCGGGTGTAGACGTGCACCATGAGGAAGGCCTTGGTGCCGGCCATCTCCCCCAGAAGAAGGACGAAGAGGAGCAGGCGCGCGGGCCAAACCAGAAGCGGGCGGAAGAGCGCCCACTCCACGGCCCGAAGGATGAGGAACTCGAGGCTCAGCGACTGCAGAAGAAGCAGGAGTGCGAGGAGGGCCCACCCCACATCAACGGGCGCCAGTGAGCCGTGTCCGCCGAAGCCAAACTCGGTGCGCGCCGTGGTGAAGACCACCAGGCGGAGGGCAAGGAGGTTTCCGGCGATGAGCAGGAGGCTCCATTGCTGGAAACGCATCCGCAGCGGCAGGCGGGGCTGGACGCCGCTGACGGCGTCAGCATGTCCGACGCGCTGAAGTCCGGCGGGACTCTCCATGGGCATACCCCGAGCTGGAAATTTACCGGCCCGTCACTGTTTCGCACTACTTCTGTCACAGTCTCTCGCCGAACGCGCGTTCTGGGGGAGAATGGTTGTTCCGGGATGCCCGCCATCCGCACCATCCTCGTCGCCGACGACGAGGCCTCGATTCGCCACGTCCTGACGCTGGTTTTGACTCAGCGCGGCTTCGACGTGCGCGCCGTGTCAAACGGTGAGGAGGCGCTCGCCGAGTTGGCCGCGCGAACCTACGACGCAGTCATCTCCGACGTGCGAATGCCAGGCCTGGACGGCCTGTCGCTGCTCAAGCGAGCGCTGCAGGCACATCCGGAGCTCACCTTCATCGTGATGAGCGCCTACGGCGCGCCGGACGCGGCCCTGGAGGCGGTGGCCCAGGGTGCCTACGACTACGTCCCGAAGCCCTTCAAGCCGGAGGAGATGGTGCTCGTCCTCCGCAAGGCGGAGGAGCGCCGCCGCCTGGTGGCAGAGAACCAGCGCCTCCGCGGAGGCGGCTCCGGCCAGCGGGCGCTGGAGCGCATCCTCGGCGCCTCGGACGTGGTGAAGGTGCTGCAGAAGCAGATTGGAAAGCTGGCTCCGGTCTCGACGACGGTGCTCATCACCGGGGAGAGCGGCACCGGAAAGGAGCTCGTCGCCCGGGCCATCCACGAGCTCAGCCCCCGGGCGGCGATGCCCTTCGTGGCGGTGAATTGCGGAGCGATTCCTCCGGGCCTCATCGAGTCCGAGCTGTTTGGCCATGCCCGTGGCGCCTTCACCGACGCCCGGACCTCCAAGCGCGGACTCTTCACCGAGGCGGACGGTGGAACCCTGCTTCTGGACGAGGTGGGTGAGCTTCCGGCCGCCGCACAGACCAAGCTGCTCCGCTTTCTACAGGAGGGCGAAATCCGGCCGGTCGGCGAAAACCGTGCGGAGAAGGTGGACGTGCGCGTCCTGGCGGCGACCCACCGCGACCTCGGCAAGCTGGTCGAGCGCGGCGAATTCCGGGAGGACCTCTTCTACCGACTGCACGTCGTGAATCTGAAGATGCCGCCCTTGCGCGAGCGCCGCGAGGACGTGCCCCTCTTGGCGCGGGCCTTCGTCGAGCGCTTCAACCGCGAGCTCAACCGCGACACGCCGGTCACCGGCTTCAGTCCCGAAGCCGAGGCGCTGCTCGTCAGCTACGACTGGCCGGGCAACGTCCGCGAGCTCGAGAATGCCATGGAGCGAGCGGTGCTTCTGTCCGAGGGGCCCATCGTCCTCAGAGAGAGCTTGCCGGAGAAGCTCTGGGCGCTGAAGTCCACAGCGCAAGGAGCACCCCCGGGCGGGGGTGACGCTCAGTCGCTGGTGCCCGGCCTCTTCAGAGACCTCTCCTTGAAGCGTGCTTCGCGCGAATTGGAGGAGGCCTTCATCCGTGCCGCGCTGCGACAGACGCATGGCAACCGCACGCGGGCGGCGGAGCTCTTGGAAATCAGTCACCGGGCACTCCTCTACAAGGTCAAGGAGTACGGGGTCGACCCGGACTCGGAGGCGGAACGTGGCTGAGGTACGGCCCCCAGCGGTAGGGATGCGAGTGGCACCCACCCACAGCCGGTGGGGCTTTAACCTATCAAAGATATGTCAATGTGCGCACGGTGAGATCTACCTTGGATTTGACGCACTGGCCGTGCCGCGGGGATACTCGTTCGATTCGCGGGACGGCAAAGGGCCGGTTTCCCAAGGAAGGGCATGGGCCAGCGACTCAAGAATGCGGTTCAGCGGCTGCGAGAGGAGCAGTTGCTCTCCAAGGCTGAATTGGCGAGGCGCGCCGGCGTCTCAGTTCTCACCATCGACCGGGTGGAGCGGGGCAGTGCCTGCCGCGTGGATACGAAACGAAAAATCATTCTGGCACTGGGGATGAACGTGGCTGAACGCAGACGGGTGTTTTTCGAGGACGAGGCCGAGCGGCGCTGACGCGCCGCCCGGGTCTGGAGAACGAATGGCGCGCGGCAAACTGGCGATCGGGCTCGACATCGGGTCGACGTCGGTCAAGATGATTCAGCTCAAGGAGACCCGGCGCCGCGGGCAGGTCATCTATTCCTTGCAGAACTTCGGCATGAAGCCACTGCCGCCCGAGTCCATCGTCGACAACACGCTCATGAACTCCACCGCCATCGTCCAGGCGGTGCAGGAGCTCCTCGGCGAGATGCGCATCAAGCAGAAGGATGTCGCCATCGGCGTCAGCGGTCACTCGGTCATCATCAAGAAGATTGCCATGCCACGGATGAGCCAGGACGAGCTGGAAGAGTCCATCCAGTGGGAGGCCGAGCAGTACATCCCCTTCGACGTCAAAGACGTCCACATCGACACCCAAATCCTGACGGCCGAAGGCACCGACGCCACCGGCCAGATGGATGTCCTTCTGGTCGCGGCGAAGAAGGACATGATCAACGACTACACCACCGTGGTCTCCGAGGCGGGCCTCATCCCGGTGGTCGTCGACGTCGATGCCTTCGCCGTCCAGAACATGTTCAGCGTGAACTACGAGCTGCCAGCGACGGAGTCGGTGGTGCTCATCAACGCTGGTGCCTCGGTGGTGAACATCAACATCATCAGCCGCGGTGCGACGGTCTTCACCCGCGACGTGACCATCGGCGGAAACCAGTTCACCGAGGAAATTCAGAAGCAGCTCAACGTCTCCTACGAGGAGGCAGAGGCCTTGAAAATCGGCGGTGGCCGCGGTGACTCGGATGCCGTGGTGCCGCAAGAGGTGGAGCGCGTGATTGCCGCCGTGGCCGAGCAGGTCGCTGGCGAGATCCAGCGCTCGCTGGACTTCTACGCCGGCACCGCCGCCGACGCGACCTTCTCCAAGGTGTACCTTTCCGGAGGTACGGCGAAGATTCCGGCCCTCTTCAAGACCATCGAGGCGCGCACTGGCGTGCCGGTCGAGATTCTCAACCCCTTCAAGAACATCGAGATCGACAACCGGAAGTTTGATCCTGCCTTCGTCATGGACGTGGCACCGATGGCCGCAGTCGCGGTGGGCTTGGCGCTGCGACGCCCGGGGGACAAGCTCGGATGATGATCCACATCAACCTCCTGCCCGTCCGGCAGGTAAAGAAGCGCGAAGTCGGCCGCCAGGCGCTGGTGGTCATCGCCGGCGTCGTGGCCTTCGGCATGATTGCCAACTGGATTTGGTACGACTCGCGCGCCAGCGAGGAGAAGCGGAACGCTCAGCGCATCGGAGCCACCCAGTCGCGCATCGCCGAGTTGGAGAAGGTCATCGGCGAGGTCAACAACATCAACGCCCGCAAGAAGGACGTGCAGGCCAAGCTGGTGATTCTCAACGACCTGCGCAAGCAGCGCACCGGTCCGGTCCGGATGCTCGACGCGCTGGCCACTGCCACGCCGAAGAAGGTCTGGCTCACCAAGTTCGAGGAGAAGCAGAACGCGGTGGTGGTCGATGGAAGGGCCGCCTCGGTGGATGACGTCTCCGAGTTCATGCGCGGGCTGCAGAACATGGTCTGGACGCCGAAGGGGATGGGACGGCTGGTGGAGACGAAGCGGGACGCTCAGTTTTCCAAGGTCGAGATGCTCTCCGGCGACGGAGCCATCGAGGAGTTTCCCTCCAAAGACGTGTCCGCCTTCTTCACCAACATCCAACTCAAGAAGGCCGAGCAGAAGGACACCAAGGACGTGGCCGGCTCGACCAAGCTCGTGGATTTCGAGCTCAACCTCAACTCCAACTACACCATCTAGGAACAAGGGAACCGCGGGAACCAGACGATGGACGAGCTGATTGACAAGCTGCTCAAAGCGCCTCCGCTCTACCGATGGGGGGGTCTGGCCGTGGCCTTGGTGTTGTTGACCCTGGGCAACTTCCTCTTTCTCGTGAACCCGGTGGAAGGCAACATCGGCCAGCAGCAGGCGCGTCAGCGTGCGCTCGACGCCCAGCTGCAGGAGAAGTCCGAAATCGCTCAGAACCTGAACGAGCGACGCCGGGAGATGGACGTGCTCCAGCAGAAGCTCGACGAGGCGCTCTCCGAGTTGCCGGAACAGGCCGACGTCGACGAGCTCCTGGCTCAGCTCAACGACGTCGGTCGCAAGAGCGGTCTTGAAATCTCTACGGTCGAGCCGACGCCGGAGCAGCCGGCGCAAATCTACGTGAAGATTCCCATCCGCATGTCGGTCACTGGCAACTACAACGAAGTGGCGCTGTTCCTACAGGAAGTGGCGAACATGCGACGCATCGTCAACGTCAACAACATCCGACTCGGCACGCCGCAGGTGCGGTCGGAGAAGGTGGTGCTGAACGCCGACTTCATCGCCACCGCCTTCCGCTTCCTGGACTCGAACGCCGCCAAGTCCTCGGCGGATAAGCAGAAGGCAACCCAGTGACGCGCTTGCCGGCCAGCATTCGTTGCCTTGTCTTGGTCACCGCCGGGGCGCTCTCGGCGTGCGGCAACGACCAGCCGGCGCCCTCCGCATTGGCCAAGGGCGCCCAGGCGCCGAAGGCGGCTCCGCCTCCGGCAGCGGTGATGGCCACCGGCCCGGCCTACGTCTACAACCCCATCGGCAAACGCGACCCGTTCCGGAGCCCGGACCTGGACTTGGCCCGCGCCTCCTCGGTGAGCAATGCCGCCTGCAATGACCCGCTCTGCAAGTTCGACCTCGACCAGCTGACGCTGGTGGCGGTGGTCTCGGGAGACACCGACCCGGTGGCCATGGTCCAGGACCCACAGGGCCGCGGGTACATCGTGCACCGCAACACGCGCATCGGCCGACAGGGCGGCAAGGTGACGCAGATTCTCCGGGACTCGGTGATTGTCACCGAGTACTTCGTCGCGCCCGACGGCAAGTCGAGCGCGAACCAGCTCACGCTGGCCATCAAGGCGGACCGCCAGGCTCCGCCGGAGCTCGATCTCTCCACAGGGAAAACCTATTAGCGGGCCGTCTGGCGACGACCCGAATGAAGCAGTACGTCGAGGAAAGCCATGCGCAACACGCGCGTCACGTCGAAGGGGTTGAAAGTGCTGGCGGGCGCCGGCTGGTGGTTGCTTGCCCATGGCGCTTTCGCCACAGAACTCAACGCGCTCACGGAGGTGAAGGTTTCGACCACGCCCACCGGCGCTCAGGTGGTGGTGACCGGCAGCCGGCCCGCCGTCTTCACCGTCTTTCGTCTCCCCAGCCCGGACCGTCTGGTGGTGGACGTGACCTCCGCCGACGGGTCGGCGGTCAAGGGTGTCCAGGACGGCGTCGGCCCGATTGGCGGGGTCGTCATCTCCCAGTTCTCCGATGACCACGGGAACGTTGCGCGACTGCTCGTGGCCTTGAAGCAAGCCGGGTCCTTTGACGTCCACGCCGACGGCAACAAGGTGCTCATCCTGGTCCAGAACGAGGCGCCGCCCGCGCCAGTCGGCACTGTCACCGTTGCCCCGCGTCCGCCCGCGGCTGCCGATGCGCCCGCAGCCGCAGAGCCTGTGGCCGCGGCCAGCGCGCCGGCCGCTGCAACGCCAGATGCGGTGCTGGCCGAGCACGACGTCCGTCAGGTGAAGCACCCGGCCCGGCACATCACCCAGGTCCACCTTGCCTCGGGGCGGCTGGAGCTCAGCGCCGATGGTTCGCTCTCCCGGTTTGAAGCGCTGGAGCTCTCCAACCCCGCCCGGCTGGCCCTCGATGTCTATGGCGTGACGCTCACCGCGAAGCTTCCCGGTGCGCGGCCAGCTCCCTTTGCCTCCCTGCGCAGCGGCGCCCACGCCGACAAGGTCCGATTGGTGCTCGATGTGGACGGGACCATGCCCGCCCATTCGGTCACCTGGACCGCGAATGGACTGGTGTGGAAGGTGGGCGGACCGCAGGCGGCACCCAAGGTGGCCAAGGCCTCGGCTGGCGAGCTGCATGATGGCGAGGTGGAAATCGACGGCAAGCGCATCACCGCCGCTCAGCTACCGGCCATGGCCCACTCCGTGGCGGTCACCGCCGCTGCGACAGGTGAAGTCCAGGAGGTTTCCTTTACCGAGTCGCCGAATGGCGGCGTCGTGGAAATCAAGCTCACCGGCGAGGTGGCCTGGTCAGTGGACCGGCCCGAGCCCCGTGGAGCAGTCCTCACCCTGACCGGAGCCAAGCTTCCCCATCGGCTCGAGCGCAGCCTGGATACGAGTGCGCTGGAGAGCCCGGTGAAGATGATCAGCACCTTCGCCGTCCCGGGCGACGGCAACCAGGTGCGGCTGGTGGTGGCCGGTGACAAGCCACTCTCCGAGAAGCTCGAGCGCACTCCCAAGGGTCTCTCCTGGCATTTCTCGGCCAAGGCCACCGAGGTGGAGGAGGTGGCGGTCAACGACCGCACCGCCGGTTTCACCACCGAGGCCAAGTCCTACGCCTCGCAGGGAGCGCCGGCGCGCGCGCAGTACACCGGCAAGAAGGTGACCTTCGAGTTCAAGGACATCGACATCCACAACCTTCTGCGCATCATCTCCGAGGTCAGCAAGCTGGACATCGTCGTCGCCGATGACGTGAAGGGCACGGTCACCATCCGGCTTCGCAACGAGCCCTGGGACGAGGCGCTGGACATCATCCTGGCCAGCAAAGGCCTGGGGAAGGAGCGGATTGGCAACGTCATCCGCGTCGCCCCCCTGAAGACGCTCGAGGAGGAGGCCCGCTCTCGCGAGGAGCGCAAGAAGGCCATGCGTCGGCAGGAGGACCTGGTGGTGCAGTTGCTGCCCGTCAATTACGCAGTGGCCAACGACCTGAGCGCCCGCGTGAAGGACGTGCTTTCCGAGCGCGGCACGGTGACGGTGGACGTCCGCACCAACACCTTGCTGGTGCGTGACATCACCTCCAACATCGCAAGAGCGCGCTCACTCGTGGAACACCTGGACACCGTGACGCCGCAGGTGCTCATCGAGAGCCGTATCGTCCAGGCCAACACCAACTTCGTTCGCGAGATTGGCGTGCAGTGGGGCGGCGCCGTGCAGCAGGCGGCCGGGACGAACAACTCGACAGGCCTCGTCTTCCCCAACAACTACGCCATCACCGGCGGTGTGGCGACCGGCACCGCACCGGCCAACGGCGTCTCCGCCACTCCGAACTTCGCGGTCAACCTGCCGGCCGCAGTCGGCGCCGGATCAGGCGGCGCCATCGGCATGACATTTGGGTCGGTCAACGGAGCCTTCCAGCTGAACTTGCGACTCTCCGCCCTGGAGACCAAGGGCCAGATTCGGACCATCAGCTCGCCCAAGGTGACCACCGTGCACAACACCACGGCCACCATCACCCAGGGCCTCTCCATCCCGTTCAGCCAGGTGTCGGCCCAGGGCGTGAACACGGTCTTCATCGACGCCCAGCTGTCGCTCTCGGTGACTCCGCACATCACGGCCGATGGAAGCGTTCTCATGCTGGTGCATGCCACCAACAACCAGCCGGACTCCTCGCTCACGGGCGCCAACGGCCAGCCGGCCATCTCCAAGCAGGAAGCGACCAGCCAGGTGCTGGTCAAGGACGGTGACACGACGGTGCTCGGCGGCATCTACGTCCGAACCGTCACCACCGAGGAAGACAGCGTCCCCTTCCTGGGAGCCATCCCCATCCTCGGGTATTTCTTCAAGCACACCAACGACACCGAAACTCGCCAAGAACTCTTGTTCTTTATCACCCCGCGCATCCTCGGGCTGACGGGGAACAAGCCAGTCGCGGCCGTCAACCCGTCAGTCGAGGAACGCCGATGAAGCACAGATTCTCCACCGTAGTCCTGCTCCTGCTCGCGATGCCGCTCGGGTCCTGCACCTCACCGCCCGACCAGTCCATCATCGTCACCGAGGCCCGGGCCCCAGGGTCCATCTGTGACTTCTCCGACGCGACTCTGTACGTGGAGAGTGCTGCCGTCGATCTTGCCGCGTACGGCGCGCAGAGCAGCTACGTCCAAGTGTTCGGCTGGGAAAATGACCTCGAGAACATCAGCGTGACGGTCACCCAGCAAATCACGTCCGAGACGCCCAACACCTTCATCGCCACCACCATCGAAGACAACTACAACCTGCAGCTTGGGCCGATGAGCCCGGCAGTCGCGACCCCGCCAAACGGCCTGGTCAGCATCTCGGCGACCATTCCTCCGGGAGGCACGCCGACCGCCAATACGGTCGGCGTGTACTTGCTCACCCAGGCGGCGATGCAAGCCATCTGCGGGGCCCCGTCCATGACAGAAAACTGCCCGGGGTTTCCGGCCGGCACTCCGAGCGCGACGCTGCTCGTGACGTTTCAGATTACGGGGGCACTCGTCGGGGGAGGCGCCGCGAGCACCAATCCTATCGTCTATCCCGTCTACCTGTTCAATCACGGAAACACCGTGCCCCCGAGTCGTCAGGTCGGACCTACCCTTCCGGATGGAGGAGCGACCTTCGTCGTTGATCCGACCATCGAGCCCTGGGACTGTGCCCCAAACTCCGTGTCTGAGGTGACGAGTTGCAACGTCCCGGGGCGGGACATCGCCTACTGCGTCACCCAATAGCGCTCGCCCGTGTCCTTCCTTGCTCATCTTCAGGCGGTCGTCTCGCAAGTCGACGGCGCGCTCGCCTGCAGCGTGATGGGCTTCGATGGGATTCCCGTCGAGACGTTTCAGGACCAGGCCGCGGCAGACCTCGACCTGGCCACCACCTGGGTGGAGTACGCCGCCGTGCTGGCGCAGCTGAAGAATGCGGCTCCGCTCCTGAAGACGGGCGGCGTGGCCGAGGTGAGCGTCAACACCGAGAAGCTCATCACGGTGATGCGGCTCGTCTCGCCGGATTACTTCGTGGTGCTCGCACTGCGCCCCGATGGAAATTATGGGAAGGGCCGTTACGCGTTGCGCATCGCCGCGCCGAAGCTTCGCGACGAGCTCTGAACGCCCTTCCCAACGCGCCCCGGCCAGGCTAGACCCCCCCCGGGGCGCCAATGGCTGGAGTCATCGACACATCCGAGTTTCGCAAGGGCCTGAAGATTGAGGTCGACGGGGAACCGTTCGAAATCGTCGAGTTCCAGCACGTCAAACCAGGCAAGGGCTCGGCTTTCGTCCGGACCAGCATCAAGAGCCTGCTCAGCGGCCGCCTGTTGCAGCCGACGTTCAAGAGCGGCGACAAAGTCGGTAAGCCAGACATCGAGGAGCGCACCATGCAGTTCCTCTACCGTCAGGGCGACGACTATTACTTCATGGACACAAGGAATTACGAGCAGACGTTTCTCGGGGAAGCGGTCCTCGGGGAGTCGAAGAATTTCCTCAAGGAGAACCTCGAGGCCTCGGTGCTCTTCTACAATGGCAAGGCGCTGGGAGTGTCCCTGCCCAACTCGGTGGACCTGAAGGTCACCAAGTGCGACCCCGGCGTGCGCGGAGACACGGTCTCCGGCGCGAGCAAGCCCGCCCAGCTCGAGACTGGCTACGTCGTCAACGTGCCCCTCTTCATCAACGAGGGAGACGTTCTCAAAATCGACACCCGCGACGGGAAGTACCTGACGCGGGTCTCCACCGCGCAGTAGGCCCCGGGGCTCCTCCGGAGAGCTGGCGAGAGGGGGCGTTTCAGCGATGGCGGGAAAAAAGAAATTCGAGGACTCCGGTGCGCCGCGGCCCGGGACGGGTAGCCCCATCGGCCTCGACACCATCCAGGAGCTGGTGGAGCTGCTCGAGCGCTCGAGTGTCACGTGCATCTCCTGGCGCCGTGGTTCCGAGCGCGTGGTGATTCAGCGCGGGGCGCCCGCTGTCGCCGGCGCTCCCCCGGTGCCAGTGGGGCAAGCAGTGGCCCACCCACCGACGGCGGGAAGCGGGGGCCCGCGGGTGGCGGCACCCGAGCCGCCGCCGGCTGCTCCGGCCGAACGGGCCGGCGTTCTCGTCACTTCGCCCTTCGTGGGGACATTCTACCGCGCGGCTGGGCCGGACCAGCCGGTGCTGGTCGAGCTCGGCTCGGTGGTGAAGAAGGGCCAGCCCATCTGCATCATCGAAGCGATGAAGCTGATGAACGAGATTGAATCCGAGGACGCCGGCAAGGTGACGGAGATACTCGCCGAGAACGGCCAGCCAGTGGAGTTCGGGCAGGCGCTCTTCCGCATCGAGCCGCTCTAGGCGATGTTCAAGAAAATTCTCATCGCCAACCGTGGCGAAATCGCGTTGCGCATCATCCGCGCGGCGCGCGAGCTGGGTGTGCGCACCGTCGCCGTCCATTCCACGGCCGATGCCAACGCCCTCCACGTCCGTTTCGCGGACGAGGCGGTGTGCATCGGGCCGCCCCCCTCCAAGGAGAGCTACCTCAACATTCCAGCCATCCTCTCGGCGGCGGAGATTACGCGAGCCGATGCAATTCACCCCGGGTACGGCTTCCTCTCGGAGAATGCCGGCTTCGCCGATGTGAGCGAGAATTGCAAAATCCGCTTCATCGGCCCGCGCCCCGAGATGCTCCGGCTGATGGGCAACAAGGTGAGCGCTCGGGTGGCGGCGAAGGAAGCCGGGCTGCCTTTGCTTCCCGGAAGCGAGGGCGTCTTGAAGAGCCCGGCCGAGGCACGCAGCGTCGCCGAATCCATCGGCTTCCCCGTCATCCTCAAGGCCGCCGCGGGCGGGGGCGGACGGGGGATGAAGATTGTTCGCGAGAAGTCGGTGGTGGCCGCGGCCTTCGCCACCGCCTCGGCGGAGGCCGCCAACGCGTTCGGCAACGGGGACATGTACCTCGAGCGCTACGTGGAGAAGCCGCGCCACATCGAGATTCAGATTGTGGCCGACGAGCACGGCCACATCATCCATCTCGGTGAGCGGGAATGTTCCGTCCAGCGTCGCCACCAGAAGCTCATCGAGGAGAGCCCATCCTCGGTGGTGACTCCCGAGCTCCGACGGCGCATGGGGGACGTCAGCGTCCAGGCCATGGAGCGCATCCGCTACAACAACCTCGGGACCATCGAGTACCTGCTCGACGAGCGAGGCGACTTCTACTTCATGGAGATGAATACCCGGGTCCAAGTGGAGCACCCCGTCACGGAGATGGTGACGGGCGTGGACTTGGTGTCCACGCAGATTCGCCTGGCCGCCGGGGAGCCACTGAGGCTCACCCAGGCCGACGTCACCTTCCGCGGCGCCTCCATCGAGTGCCGGGTGAATGCCGAGGACCCCGTCACCTTCGCTCCTTGGCCCGGGAAAATTACCGGGTACTCGGTGCCGGGTGGGTACGGTGTGCGCGTGGACTCCGCCGCATACGAGAATTATTCGGTGCTGCCGTACTACGACTCGCTTCTGGCCAAGCTGATTGTTCACGCCGAGGACCGCGCGACGGCCATCGCCCGCATGCAGCGGGCGCTGGGGGAGTACGTCGTGGAAGGCATCCGGACCAACATCCCCTTCCACCGGGCCGCGCTGGCGGACGAGGCCTTCGTCTCCGGCGCCTACGACACGCGCTTCGTGGAACGGCTCCTGGCCAGCGAGAGCGGGACCCGGCGACTGCGGCGGGCAATTGAGGAGACGCCCTAGCGCTGTCCGTCGGCTTTCTGGAAGGTTGGCCGAAGTGTGCTAACCCCCCGGAGTCCCTGGAAAAGCCTCGGTCGGAACCTTGACCCGGCTGGAGTCGTTCCGCTACCGTTTCACAGCTCAGGGTACGCCAGCGTCCCGGGTGGGACGAGGGGCCCCCGGCCGGGGTTCCCTGGAGCCGGCTCTGCGGGGTGCTCCCGCAGAGCGGCCCACCGTCTCCCGCGCCCGATGGACAAGAACAAGATCATCGAAGGCGCCGCGAAGCTTGTTGCCAAGGGCGCGTACGACAAGGCCATCAAGGAGTACCAGAAGGTACTCGATGCAGACCCGAAGGATGTCCGGGTGCTGCAGAAGATGGGCGAGCTGTTCCAGAAGAAGAACGACAACGTCCAGGCCGCGGCCTTCTTCACCCGGGTGGCGGAGTGCTACTCGGGCGACGGTTTTTTCCTCAAGGCGGTCGCCCTCTACAAGCAAGTCCTGCGGCTCAACCCTGAGCTGGTCGAGGTCAACCTCAAGCTGGCCGAGCTGCACCAGCAGCTGGGGCTGCTCACCGAGGCGATGGCCTTCTTCCAGACCGTGGTCGCACACCACGAGAAGCGCGGCGACACCCGGGCCACCTTCGACACGCTGAAGAAGATGGTGGACTTGGACTCGGAGAACGTCTCCAGCCGCCTCAAGCTCGCCGAGCTCTACGCCCGCGAGGGCATGGGCGGGGAGGCCCTTCTCGAGTTCCGGCGGGCTGCCGACTACTTCCAGAAGAATGGGCGCGCCGACGAGGGGCTCCGCGTCCTGGAACGGATTGCCGCGCTCGAGCCCGACAACCTCCCGCTGGCCAGGGACCTGGCGCGCGACTACCTCAGCCGCGGCGACGCCAAGCGCGCCCTGGCCAAGCTGCAGCTCTGCTTCAAGGTCGACCCTCGGGACTTGGAGACGCTCAAGCTTCTGGCCGAGGCCTTCACCGCGCTCGGCCACACCAGCAAGACGCTCAGCGTCTTCAAGGAAATGGCGAAGCTTCACGCCGAGCGAAACCACATCGCCGACGCTCGTGCGGCTTGGGCCAGGGTGGAGCAGCTCGACGCTGCGGACCCGGACCTCCTCGCCTGGCGCGCGGACGTGGCCCGGGGGCCGGTTGCGCACCCAGGGCTGATTCCGGCCGCGGCCGCGCCCCCGCCGCCGCCTGCGCCGATTGCCCAGGCCCCCCCGCCGCTTCGGCCCGAGCAGGTCCAGAAGCTGCTCACCGAGACCGACGTCTACGTGAAGTACGGCCTCCACGAGAAGGCCCTGGAGCACCTGCGCCGGATTTTCTCCGTCGACCCGGAGAACCTCGCCGCGCACGAGAAGGCGTACCACATCTACAGGAGCGCCGGTCAGGCGGACCAGGCCAGCGAGCAGCTGCTCAACGTCCTGCGGCTCTTCACGCGCCGGGGCGAGTCCGACCGCGCCCAGCCCTACCTCGAGACGCTGCTCGCCGAGGCGCCAGACCATCCCGAGATGCCGGCCTTCCTCTCTGTCCTGCGGCCGGAAGGGGTGGGCGACGACGAGGGCCTGGCGGCGGTGGCGCCGGAAGAGGAGGTGCTGGTCCCGGACGACAGCGAGACGCCGGACACCGACACGGACCTCGGCCTCGAGTCCACCGCCTCCGGAGGCTCCGAGGAGCTCATCTCCGACGATGCGGTGCTGATGGCCGACGAGGACGAGGAAGGTCCCGTTGCGGACGCCAACGATGAGCCCCTGACGCCTGCCCCGCCGCACCCCGAGGAGCGCGCCGCCTCGGGCAGCGCGGCGCACCGCCCGGTAGACGACTACGCCGAGGCGCAGCCCTTCTTCGAGCCCGATGCGGAGGCGGTGGCGGACGAGGAGGCCGTCGCGGCCGAGCCCCTGGGCGCCTACGAGGCGGGCGTCGAGTCCCCGGTGGAGCTCCCGCCGGACGAGGTGGTGGAGGAGGAAGTCTCCCTGGTCATGACGCCCATGGAGACGGGCCCGGTCTCCGAGGAGCTCAACGAGGCCACCTTCTTCCTCGAGCAAGGGCTGGTCGAGGAGGCCCGCGAGATTCTGGAAACGGTGGAGGTGGTCCGCCCTGGGCTTCCGCGGACCGCGGCGCTGCTTCGCCGCCTGGAAGTCGCGGAGCGCGAGGGCACCCCGTTGCCACCGCCGCCGCCTCCCGGGGAGGGGCACGACCGGCCTCCGGGAATCGAGCCAATCCCCATCCGCACCGGCTCCTACAACCTGGCCGACGAGCTCGCCGAGGAGCTGGCCACCCTTCCCGAGGAGCCCGTCCCGGAGCTCGCCGACGGGGACTTCCAGTACTCGGTCGACGAGGTCTTCTCCGAGTTCAAGAAGGGCCTGGAAAAGGTCGTCAACCCCGCTGACGTGGACACCCACTACGACCTCGGCATCGCTTACAAGGAGATGGGGCTCGTCGAGGACGCCATCGCGATGTTCGAGGTGGCGAGGAAAGGCTGCATCGGGAAGCGAAAGGAGCTGGACTGCTTGACGATGATTGCGCTCTTGGAGGGGATGCGAGGGGACTGGGGCAAGGCGGTGGATGCGTACCGCCAAGCGCTCGCCAGCGAGCATGCCGTGGGGCCGACGCTGGTCGCCCTGCGCTACGACTTGGGCGCCGCCTACGAGTCGGCCGGGGCGCCGGGACGTGCGCTCCACCAGTACCTGAAGGTTGCCGAGCAGGACCCCGACCACCGCGACGTGAAGCGGCTGGTGACCAAGCTCTCGGCCATGACTGAACCGGAGGACGATGGGCCGTCTCCGCCCCGCGCTGGGCCTTCGGCCACTCCCGACGGGACGAACGCGGGCTCACGGTCACGCAAAGTGGGTTACCTCTAGGTGCCGATGAGCTACTTGGACCATTTCGGCCTCACCGAGGAGCCGTTCTCCAACGCCCCGGTGACGCGCTTCTACTTCGAGTCGCCGCAGCACGCGCAGGCGCTCGTCCGGTTGCGGCACGCCGTCTCGAACATGAAGGGACTCTGCGTGCTGGTGGGGGACATCGGCGCGGGAAAGACGACGCTCGCCCGGCGGTTGCTCGATGCCCTCCCCGAGGAGGAATACGAGGCCGCGCTCTTCGTTATCATCCACTCCGGCGTCACCGCTGGGTGGCTCTTGAAACGCATCGCCCTGCAGCTTGGCGTGGAGAACCCAGCCAACGAGAAGCTGGCGCTGCTCGGCCAGCTCTACCAGCGGCTGATGCAGATTCACGAACAGGGGCGAAAGGCCGTGGTGCTCATTGACGAGGCGCAGATGCTCGCCTCGCGGGAGTTGATGGAGGAGTTCCGCGGACTCCTCAACCTCGAGGTCCCGGAACGCAAGCTCATCAGCTTCGTCTTCTTCGGGTTACCGGACGTCGAGCAGAACCTGCGACTCGACCCGCCGCTGGCCCAGAGGGTGGCCATGCGCTACCGCCTCGAGCCCTTCACCCTGGCCTCCACCGAAGCCTACGTGCGCCACCGCATCCAGACGGCGGGCGGCTCCCGGCTGCCCTTCACCGCCGAGGCGATGGCGGCGCTCCACCACCTGAGCGGCGGGAGCCCAAGAGTCATCAACACCCTCTGCGACAATGCGCTCTTCGAGGCCTACCTGGCCCGGGAGACGGTGGTGGATGCGGCCCGCATCGAGGAGATTGCTCGCTCCCTGGCCATCGGCCCCTCGACGGTCGCGCCACCTCCGGTCGTGCCTCCATCCGCTGCAGGACGTTCCGTGGAGCGGGTCGACCTCGCCGAGATTGACAAGTACCTCGACGACCTCGAGGCCTGAGGGAAGGGCTGGCCGTGACTGCGCCGAGTTCCTTCAAAGTCCGGGTCGCGCTTCTTCTCGGCCTGTTGACGGTGGCCGGCGCCGTGCTCGCCTTGCGCTCGCACGTGGCCTGGGACGAGGTGTGCACGCTTGCGCGCCGCGAGCTTCCCAGGGCCCTCGGGGCCGAGGTGGGGATTGGCCGGTGTGAGGTGGACCCCGGTGGGCGCACCGTTCGCTTCGGAGGTGTCGCCGTGTACGCCCCCGGCGAGGAGGTGCCGCTCTTCAGCGCGGACCTCGTCGAGGCGACGCTCGGCGGCTTCGAGATATCCACTGGACGCCTGGTGCTCGACCGGCTGAGGGTGTCCCGTCCGCGGTTGCGCCTCGACCTCTCCCACCCCGCGCCCGCGCAACCAGCTGGCGCCTGTCCGTTTCAGGCGCTGGAAGCCGTGTCCATCAACGACTTCGACGTCAGCGGGGCAGAGGCGCACGTCCTGCTACCGGGTGGCCGCGCCGTGGACGTGGAGGGCGTCTCCATCGGCTGGCGCATGCGACGGCACGTCGCGGAATTTCGAGTCGAGACGTCCCAGGGCAGCGTGGACCCTGGCGGCGGCGTCGCGCCCCTCCCGGTGAGTGGAGTGCGCATCGAGGGCGAGCTGGCCAGGGCCGGACGGGACCTGGAGGTGACGCGCGGGGAGGTGTCGGTGGGGGACGCGGAGCTCTCCTTCAGCGGCCGCATCGACGACCTCTGCCATCCAACGTTGGCCCTGGATGCGCAGGCCTTTCTGCCCATGCGGACCCTCACCCGGGCGACGGGCGCCCTCCAGGGCTCTTCCGGGCACCTCTGGGCGCGCCTGGCAGTGAGCGGGCGGGCCCCGGACATCCGTCTCAACGGAGAGCTACTGGGCAAGGGCTTGGAGCTTCCCCCGGCGCGGCCGGGGGACTTCAGCGCGCACTTCTCGCTCGCCGGCGAGACGCTGCTCTTGCACGACCTCGTCGTGCCGGTGGCAACTGGGCAGGTGAAAGTCTCCGGCACGGCCCGACTCGTGGCCGGGCTTCCGGTGAAGCTGAGAGTCGACCTCGAGTCGGCCAGCCTGGCGCGGGTGATGGAGAAGGCCGGCGTGCCGGATGCCTGGGTGGACTTCGCCGTCTCGGGGCAGCTGACGGCCCAGGGGAAATTCATGCCCTCACCGCAGCTGTCGGGCGAAGGCAATCTCCACGTCGCCAACTTCCGCTTCACCCCGGGCCCGGTGGAGAAGTACCCGCACGGGCTGCCACCGGTTCTCGCCTTTCCCGCAGGGGACATCGCGTTTCAGCTTCACGTGCTTCCGGACCGGGTGGAACTCCGCGACTCCGACGTGCGGGTGGGGGCCGGCCGGGCCAAGGTGGACGCCACCTTTGGTTTCGAGCAGTCCAAGGGACTCTCGGTGGCGGGCGTCATTGACCCGCTCGACCTCCACGAGGTGGGCCCACTCCTCGGCATTCCCTGGTCCGGCGTGGGCTCCGCGCGCTTTTCCTTGGGGCTGGCCTGGGGAGAGCTGGTTCACATCGACGCCGACTTGGCGCTGCGCGATGCCGAGTTCCGCCATTTCGCCTTGGGCACGGTGAGGAGTCCGCTGCACTTCGCCGACGCCGTGCTGAATTTCCCCGAGGTGACCGGCCAGCGCGGCCGCTCGCCCTTCACCGGCTCGGCCACCCTCGATTTTCGCAACCTGGGCTTGCTCGTCGAGGCGCGGGCCCACATGCCCGAGGGAAGGGTGGAGGACTTGGTGGAAGTGGTGGCTCCCCTGTCCGGCGTCTGGCAGCCGCTCCGCCACGTGCTGACGGGTACCTCGGCCGGCGAATTTCACCTCTGGGGCCCTTCGGAGACACTCGACGCTGACATCGACTTCACCACCGCCGACGTCGCCTTCCACGAGCGAAGGCTGGGCAACGGTGCCATTCACCTCCGGGTGCGCAACGACACGCTGGAGCTCTTGCCGCTCACGCTGCGCGGACCGCTCGGGACGACTCAAGCCGAGGGCCGGCTGGCCGGCGAGGCGCTGGATTTTCGCTTCCGCATCGACGGCATGCCGCTCGAAGAAGTGCTCGGCGCTGGAGGTCGACGCCTCCAGGCCCGGGGCATCCTCGTGCTGGCGGGGACGGTGCATGGCACCTCCGATGACCCCGACGTCCAGGTGGTGCTGAGCGCTCCCCTGACGACGCTCGGTGGCCGCCCGCTCGGCCCGCTGCACCTCGAGGGGCACCTCCTCGGAGAGCGGCTGGACATCTCCGGGCATCCCATCTCCGAGGCCGATGCGCACGTCACCGCCACCATCAAGCGTCCCTACCCCTTCGAGGCGACGCTGAAGCTGGCGCTCTCGGACATCCGGCCACTCTTGGGCGACGGCTGGCAAGGCGCACTGCGCGGGACGCTGGCCGCCTCCGGGACGCTGTCGGAGCTGGAGTCGATGGACGGAACCCTCCACCTGGACCAGCTGCGTCTGCAGCGCGGCGAGGTACGCGCCGAGAATGACGGGGTGTGGGATTTTCATTTCGCGAAGGGGAGGGTGGAGACGGCCGGCGTCTCGCTGCGCGGTCCGGAAACCGCCCTCACCGTCTCTGGCTCCGCCTCGGCCCGGGCGCTGGAGGTCAAGGTGGGCGGGACGCTGGACCTGCGGCTCCTCGAGCCCTTCGCCCACTCCATCGACCGGCTGGCCGGCCGCATCGAGGTGTCGGGCACCGCGGAGGGAAACCCCAAGGAGCCCAAGCTGCTGGGGAATGCCACCCTCCTCGACGTCGGCTTCGGGCTCCGTGACAGCGCTGTCGAGCTGCGTGGGCTCACCGGCCACATCGACTTCAGCGAGACGCGGCTCCTGTGGACGGACGTCCGCGGCCAGCTCAACGACGGGCAGATTTCCACGCGCGGTGACGTCTCGTGGGGAGGCTTCGCCCTCACCCAGCTGGAGGCCTCCGCCCACCTCGACGACGTGACGCTGCGGCTGCTCGAGGATGCCCCCTTCAGCGCGACGGGAGACCTCCTCTTCAGCGGAAAGCCAGGGGCCTTCCGGCTGTCCGGGGAGCTGGACGTGGCCCGGCTGCGTTACGTCCGGCCCTTTGGCGTCGACGCCCTCGTCCACGAGCGGGGCGGGGGCGGAGGCCTGGGAGGGGCCCCCGCAGCGGAGTGGCTGACGCTGGACGTGCAGTTGCACCTCAAGGACGCCCGGGTGGACAACAACGTCGCGCGGGCACGCCTCCTGGGAGACATCCGGGTGACGGGAAGCAACCTCCACCCGGGACTGGTGGGGACGGTGGAAGCCGGCGAGGGCAGCCAGGCCTTCTTCCGTGGCAATGCCTTCGCCATCACCCAGGGCGTGGCCGACTTCAAGGACCACCACAGCCTGGAGGGCGTCTTCGACGTCTACGCCGAGACGCAGGTGCGGGACTACCAGATACGGCTTCACGCCTTCGGGCGCTCCAACGCCCCGCAGGTGCAGTTCTCGAGCGAGCCCAGCCTGCCCGAGGGCGATGTGCTTTCACTTCTCACGCTGGGTCTCACCGCACGCGAGCGAGCGGGGATGAACGGCACCACGGGCGCCGGCGCGGGGTTGGCCGCCGAGGCCCTCTACCAGGCGTCAGGTCTCGACCGGCAGGTGCAGCGCTTCCTGCCCCGAAACAACGTGCTGCGGGACCCCGCCTTCCGGATTTCCACCCAGTACAGCGAGGGGACGGGACTGGTCGAGCCCACCGCGCAATTGGAGTCGAAGTTCCTCGTCGAGCAGCTTAAGCTCAGCCTCAGTCAGCCTGTGTCCGGCAAGGGGACGCGCGCACAGGCCGAGTACCGATTCGACAACCGTTTGTCCGCGCAGGCCCAGTGGGACAACGCCTACAGCGACCTCCCCATCGGGAACCTCGGCATCGACCTAAAGCTTCGTTGGGAAGTCGAGTAGGCCTCGCACTTTTTCTGCTCCTGGGCGGCACGCCGGCTGGCCTGGCGCGCGCCGCGGAGCCGCCGGCACGCCCGCTGGTCACCTCGGTGGTGCTGCAGCTGCCGGTGGGCATGCCGCCCGCCGAGTACCGCCCGCTGGTCGTCATCCAGTCCGGTCAGCCCCTCGACCCACAGGCCGTCCGGCGCTCCATCGAGTTGCTCTTCTCCACCGGCAAGTTCTCGGACGTTGTGGTGCGGGCGCACCCCGACGGCGACGGGGTCGTCGTGGAGGTGGAATGCTCGCCGGTGGCCAAGGTGCACCTGGTGGTGGTCAGCGGAAACACGGTGCTCACCCGCGGCGACGTCATCTCCGCGGCCCACCTGGCCGAGGGCAACGACTTCTTCGTCGAGAAGCTCCAGGAGGCCAAGCTGGGCGTCCTGCAGGCTTACGCTCGCAAGGGCTGGAATCAGACGCAGGTCACCGTCACCGCCTCGCGGACGGGCGCCCTGGTGGACATCGCCATCGTCATCACCGAGGGAGCCCCGACGCGCGTGGCCGACGTGCAATTCGTCGGGACGCTGGGTCTTCCGGTGCTGCGGCTGCGCGACGCCTTCGGTCTGCCCGTCGGGGCCATCCTCGACCGGACGCTGATGGAGAAGGGGACGGACAGGCTGCGTGACCTCTACCGCGAGACGCACCACTACCGCGCTCGGGTGGGAAGCCCCAGCGTGGAGGTCGGGCCCAAAGGGGCGCTGGTGAATGTCCCCGTCGACTCGGGGCCGGAGCTGGCCTTCGCCATCAGCGGCGCCCGCCGCTTTCCGAGTCGACAGCTGCTGGCGGTGCTGGAGTACGACCCGGCCGACTCGCTGGACCGGGCCACCGAAGTCCGTCTGGCGCGCCGGCTGGAGACGTTTTACCGCTACCGGGGCTTCGCCGAGGTGCAGGTGGCACCGACCGAAGTGGCTGACCCGCTGACGGGCTCCGCCACGGTGGTCTTCGCGGTGGATGAGGGCCCGGTGCTGAGAGTCACCGACATCGCCTTCGACGGTGCCCGCTCGCTCTCGGAGACCCGCCTGAGGCGCATCCTCGGCGAAGTCATCGAGTCCCGCACCCCGGCGCTTCCCGGCGACGCGCGGTTGCTCGACGACCCCATCGACGCCAGCAGCCAGTCCCAGCGAACGGACCTCGGTTCGGCCCCGGAGGTTTCCACGCTCGAGGTCTTCGTCGAGGAGGCCTACCGCGAGGGTGCCGAGGCGCTGCAGGCCACCTACCGCGACGAGGGCTTCCTGGCGGCCCAGGTACAGCTCACCCTCCTCGACTGGGACGTGGTGCGCCACCTGGCCAAGGTGCGCTTCCGGGTGGAGGAAGGCGTGCAGACGCGCGTCGAGGTCGTGGTCTACGAGGGCCTCCCGGAGGGGTTTGCTCCACCCTCGGTGGCCCTCCTCACCCCGGCCTCGCCGCTTTCCCAGCGGGCGATGGACCAACTTCGCCTCGAGGTGCTGCGGCGGCTCGGGCGCGCCAGCTACCTCTTCGCCCAGGTGGAGGTCATCCCCCAGCTGTCGGCCGGCGGGCAGAGCGCCCGGGTGGTGGTGCGGACCAAGCCCGGGCCCGCGGTGCGCGTGGGCCAGGTGGTGGTGCGTGGCCTGGTACGGACCGACGAGCGACTGGTGCGTCACAACCTCGTCGTCAAGGCCGGCGGCCCGCTCGACCCGGAGGACGTCTATGCGAGCCAGGCCAACCTCCTGGCGCTGGGCATCTTCCGGCAGGTGTCGGTGACGCTGCTCAACCCCGACGCCGAGGAGCCGGTGAAGGACGTCCTGGTCGAGGCGCGCGAACGTCCGTTGATTTCGGGGTCCGGTGGACTGGGCTACTCGACGGTGGACGGTCCACGCGTCGTGGGCGACCTCGTCTTTCCAAACCTCTTCGGCGAAGCCATCAACTTCACCGCCCGGGCCAAGGTGAATTACGTCGGCTTGAGCCTGCTCCCCCTCCGGGACTTCGCCACGGCCGCCGAGCTCCAGGGGCTGAGCGGCATCGACTTCAACATCAACGGCACGCTGTCCCAGGCGCGCATCCCATGGCTGTTGCCCCAGGAAGTCAGCGCCCGGCTCACCATCGTCGCCGAACGGGTGCACCAGCCGGCCTATTTCTTCAGCCGGGTGGCCGCCATCCTCGGTGCCACCTGGCAGCTCACTCACTGGTTGAGCTTCATCGGGCAGTACACCGTGGAGGGCGTGCTGGTGCGCGAGTACGACTCGCTGGCCACGCTGCTCGCCACCTCCAGCGTGGACATCACCCGGCTCCGGTTTCCCACCGGGAACTTCATTCTGCAGACGGTGAGCCCGGGCATCACGCTGGATTTTCGCGACAACCCGGTGAATCCGCACAAGGGGCTTCTCATCACGACGGTGGGAGAGCTCACCAACGACATCAGCGCGGTGACCACCGACGCCTTCGGGAACAACCCCGTTCCGGCCTCCATCTACACCTTCAAAATTTCCGGGGGCATCACCGGCTACATCCCGGTGACGGACCGCATCGTGCTCGCCATGTCCGTCCGCGCGGGGAAAATCTACAACCTCGTCGCGGGGGGTGAGGTCATCCCCCCGCAGCGCTTCTACCTCGGCGGCGTCAACACGCTGCGGGGCTTTCCCGAGGACGGCGTCATCCCCCAGGACGAGCGTGCCTCCTTTGCCTCCCAGCGAAGCTACTGCGCCGCCCTGGTGTACCCGGGCGGGTGCACGCCTTCGGGAACAGTCCTCAACGAGGGCCTGCAGCTGCCGAGCGAGGGCGGGTTGCTCTTCACGCTGGTGAAGGCTGAGCTCCGGTTTCCGGCCATTCTCGGCTTCGACCTCGGCGTGTTTGTCGAGGCGGGCAACCTCTGGTTCGACACCAGCCAGTTCCGCCCCTTCGTCGTCCGGCCTGTCGCCGGCATCGGTCTGCGCTACGGCACCCCCATCGGCCCGCTGGCGCTGGACCTCGGCTTCAACCTCGCGCCGGACGCCTCGCTGAATGAGCAGCTGGCCGCCATCCAATTCAGCGTGGGCCTCTTTTGACAAGACGCTAAGGTGAGAGGGGCCGCTGTCCGGAGGAGGGGAGCCAACGAGATGGGTCGGACCTCGAGACGAAATTTCATCGCCGGGTCGGCACTGCTTGCCGGAGCCGCCGTCGCCCGGCGCACCGCAGTCGCAGCGCCGGCCGCAGACGCGGGGCCGGCCGCACCGAGTCCCGCCCCGGCCGCGACGGGGGCCTTCGGGCCCATCACGCCCACCACCTTCGCCGAGGCAGAGAAGCTGGCGCAGGTGCAGTACACGGCCGCCGAACGCGCGGAGGCGGCCGCCTCCTGGGACATGAATTTCGGCGCGATGTTGAAGGCGCGGGGCGCCTACCACCCGGGGGCGGCCGTCGTCCCGGGATGCGTCTGGGACCCCCGCATCCCCGGGGCCCCGACGGGGCCGTCCCGCACGCGGACCAAATTCTCGCGCTCCACCGTCCCCTTGCCTACACGCGATGAGGACATTGCCTATGCGCCGGTGACGGCGCTCTCGGGCTGGTTGAGGACGCGCAAAATCACCTCGACGCGCCTGACGGAGCTGTACCTGGAGCGCCTGCAGCGTTTCAACCCGACGCTGGAATGCGTCATCACCCTCACCACGGAGCTGGCGCGCGCGCAGGCCCGGGCGGCCGACGCCGAAATCGCCCAGGGGAAGTGGCGCGGGCCGCTCCACGGCGTCCCCTTCGGGGTGAAGGACCTCCTCGACACCGCTGGCATCCGCACCACCTGGGGAGCGGAATTCTTCAAGGACCGCGTCCCGGACAAGGATGGGACGGTGGTGGCTCGGCTGCAGGCCGCCGGCGCGGTGCTGGTGGCCAAGCTGTCGCTCGGGGCGTTGGCCCTCAACGACATCTGGTTTGGCGGGGAGACGAAGAACCCCTGGCTCCTGGCGGAGGGCTCCAGCGGCTCGAGTGCGGGTTCAGGAGCCGCCACGGCGGCAGGCCTGGTGGGCTTCGCCATCGGCAGCGAGACGGGCGGCAGCATCGTCTCTCCCTCCTCTCGCTGCGGCGTCACGGGGCTGCGGCCGACGTTTGGGCGGGTGCCTCGCACCGGGGCCATGACGCTGTGCTGGTCCATGGACAAGCTGGGGGCCATGGCCAGAAGCGTGGAGGACACGATGATGGTGCTGGCCGCGATTTCCGGCCCCGACGGCTCGGACCTGAGCTGCGTCCCGAGCCACCTCGACTTCGACGCGTCGCGCCCGGTGAAGACGCTGCGGGTGGGCTACGTCCCGGCCTGGCTGGAGAAGCCGGCCAACGACTTCGACAAGCAATCGCTTCCGGTGGACCGCTCGGTGCTGGAAGCGGTGAAGGCCGCGGGAATGACGCCGGTGGCTGTCGACTTCCCAGACCTTCCCTACGCCGCTCTCAACGCCCTTCTCTTTGCCGAGGCGGCAGCGTCCTTCGAGGAGATGACGCTCACCCACAAGCTTGATGCGCTCAAGATGCAAGTCATCGACGCCTGGCCGAACCAATTTCGGCAGGCCCGCTTCATCTCCGCGGTGGCCTTCGTCCAGGCCGACCGACTGAGGAGGCAGGCGGCGACGGCGATGAACCAGCTGCTGACGGGGGTGGATGTCCTCCTCGTCCCGTACCTCCGAGACGAAACCCTCATTGGCACCAACTGCACCGGGCACCCCTCCCTGACGTTGCGCGCCGGCTTCGTCGAGGTGGACCGCATCCGAAGTGACTGGTACCCGCCCACACCGGCGGGCTGGCCGCTCCTGAAGGAGAAGCACCGCGTCCCGCAGGGCGTGACGCTCATCGGCCGCCTCTTCGACGAGGGGACGCTGGCGCGCGCAGGCATGGCCCTGGAGAAGGCGCTGGGGGTGTCTGCCGAACGGCCTCCCGGCTTCTAGAGGCGCGAAGGGGCCTGCCAAAGCCTCTATTTGCCGGCGTCCGGCGCCCCGGCCGTCGTGTCCACGGCCTTCGGGTTGATGCCCAGCTTCCGCAGCGTCTCGTGGTCCGGAAAGCCC